>Ga0207873_1003250_pt1 | contig 12218 bp, 8 predicted proteins | sample BGWIniCompost_FD_187373 | JGI IMG/M metagenome (GOLD analysis project Ga0207873, IMG submission 187373) | Cellulose adapted compost microbial communities from Newby Island Compost Facility, Milpitas, CA, USA - BGW Initial Compost (SPAdes)... ... | reverse complement strand
CTCCCGTATGGAAGTGGGCACCTGCCTGTGTCAAGAGGGCACAGCATGCCCCGGCTAACTCACACCAAGCGTTTTAGCCCCGGGCACGCGCCACTGCACGGGGATCCTTCCACCTCCCGCCTCGGATCCAGTCGGCAGCCGCCCGAGCCGGGTCAGGTGGGCGGGAGACGGAGCGGCCGGTATGCAGGTCTATTTCGTCAATGTCCATTACTCCCGGGCACGTGACAGGGTGCGAGATCCTGGCACCACCCTCTCCGGGCATGTGCCACCGCGCCGTCAACCTCCCGCCGAGGCCGTGCCGCTCCGGCCCTCGAAGACGGTGACCGCCTCGATGGGGAACGGCGGGGCGAGGATGTTGCCGCGCACGAACTCCTCGACACCCGGGAAGCCGGTGGCGCGGATCTGCTCGGCGGCGCGTTCCGCGTCGTACGGTGTACGACGGAACTCGACGCCCGGCCCCAGAACGACCCAGTAGGCGCCGGGGACACCCTCGTACGGCATGCCGACACTCCCGGCGTTGACCACGCGCGTCCCGTGCTGCCAGCGGTCGAACTGCATGTGCGTGTGGCCGCAGACGACCACGTCGTCGGTGACGCCGGTCAGGATGGCTCGCAGGCGCGTGCCCGGGGTGGCGACGGTGATCACCTCCTCGTCGCCGCGCGGGGAGCCGTGGCAGAAGCGGACAGTGCCCAGCCCGTTGATTGTGATCACCACCTGCTCGTCGAACGACGCCAGGAAGTCGCGTTGCGCCCGGGTGAGGTGCCCGGCGGCCCAGGCGGAAATACGCTCCAGCGGAGACGCCGTCCCCAGGTCGGGGCTCCCGGCTTGCCGATCCCAGGCGGCGACCATCTCCCGGTCGGCGTTGCCGCGGACGAAGCGTGCCCGTGGTCCCAGCGACATCAGCCGGTCGATCGTTGCGCCCGGCATCGGCCCGGCGGCGACGTCGCCGCCGACGACGATGAGGTCGACCCCGTCCTGTTCGATCTCGGTCAGGACCGCCTCCAATGCCGGGAGGTTGCCGTGAATGTCGTAGATCGCTGCGACGCGCATGGCTCGCCTCTCTGATCTTCGCGCGTTCCTGAGTCCGTGGACCTCCACTCTAGCACGTTGCCGGCCCCGATGTGGGGGCGTGCCTTGACATTTCCTGCTGGCGGGCTACGATGCGGGCGCTCAGGTGGGTTTTCGGCTGAGCTGCCGGGCTGATCCTGCCGGGATCGGCGTACTGCTCGGAGAAAAGGGGAAGTATTTCGATGAGAGATCCTCAGGAGTTGCTCGGTTCGACACGGTGGCGGCTGGCAGGGCCGTACCGCGGCGGCCGGGTGGTGGCGGTGGCTGCCGACCCTGTGGACCCGCTGACCTTCTACTTCGGTGCCTGCGCCGGGGGCGTGTGGAAGTCGACGGACGCGGGCGCGACCTGGCGCAACATCTCCGACGGCTTCTTCAAGACCGCCTCGGTCGGCGCGATCGCTGTCAGCGAGGCGGACCCGAACGTGATCTATGTCGGGATGGGCGAGTCGTGCATCCGCGGCAACGTCTCCCACGGCGACGGCGTCTATCGGTCCGACGACGCGGGTGCCACCTGGCGGCACCTGGGCCTGGCCGAGACCCGGCATATTGCGCGGGTGCGGATCCACCCGAAGAACCCGGATCTGGTCTACGTGGCCGCCTTCGGTCACGCCTTCGGCCCCAACGAGGAGCGCGGCGTCTTCCGCTCCAAGGACGGTGGGCAGACCTGGGAGAAGGTGCTCTACCGGGACGAGAACACCGGCGCCTGCGACCTCTCGATGGACCCGAACAACCCGCGCGTGCTCTACGCCGCCATGTGGGAGGCGCGGCGCTCGCCCTGGTCGCTGGTCAGCGGCGGCGAGGGGAGCGGTATCTTCAAGACGACCGACGGGGGTGATACCTGGGTCGAGTTGACCAACAACCCCGGCCTGCCCCAGGGGCTCAAGGGGCGCATCGGCGTGGCCGTCTCGCCCGCCAAGCCCGACCGGGTCTGGGCGCTGATCGAGGCCAAGGACGGCGGCCTGTTCCGCTCCGACGACGGCGGCGCGACCTGGACGCGGCTCAGCGACAACCCGGAGCTGCGCCAGCGGCCCTGGTACTACATGCACGTCTTCGCCGACCCGGTTAACCCGGATGTCGTCTACGTGCTGAACCTGCGCTTCTGGAAGTCGACCGACGGCGGCGCCACCTACATCGGCATCCCGACCCCGCACGGCGACCATCACGATCTCTGGATCGATCCCAAGAACCCGAAGCGCATGATCCACGGCAACGACGGCGGCGCCTGCGTCTCGCTCGACGGCGGGGTGACTTGGTCGAGCATCTACAACCAGCCGACCGCGCAGTTCTACCACGTCACCACGGACACCCAGTTCCCGTATCGCATCTACGGCGCACAGCAGGACAACACCACGCTGTCGATCCCGAGCTACTCCGACCGCGGCGTCATCAGCGCCGACGACACCTACCCGGTCGGCGGCGGGGAGTCGGGTTACATCGCCGTGCGGCCGGACGATCCCAACATCGTCTATGCCGGGAGCTACGCTTCCCGCATGACCCGCTACGACCACCGCAGCCGGCAGGAGGTGGACATCACCGTCTGGCCGGACGACCCGATCGGCTACGGTGCCGAGTCGATGAAGTACCGCGTCCAGTGGACCTTCCCGATCCACCTCTCGCCACACGACCCCAACGTGCTCTACGTCGGCGCCAACCACCTGCTCCGCTCGACCGACGGCGGGCAGAGCTTCGAGGAGATCAGCCCGGACCTGACCCGTGGCGAGCCGGAGACGCTCAAGCCCTCCGGCGGGCCGATCACCAAGGACAACGTCAGCACCGAGTTCTACGGCACGATCTTCGCCTTCGCCGAATCCCCGGTGCAGCAGGGCGTGCTCTGGGCCGGTTCGGACGACGGGCTGATCCACGTCTCGCGCGACAACGGGAAGACGTGGGAGAACGTCACGCCCGACCTGCCGGAGTGGGCGCTGATCTCGATCATCGAGGCCTCGCCGCACGACGCGGCCACGGCCTACGTCGCCGCGACGCGCTACAAGCTGGACGACTTCCGCCCCTACCTGCTCAAGACCAACGACTACGGGAAGACCTGGCAGCCGATCACGAACGGTATCCCCGAGGATGACTTCACTCGCGTGATCCGCGAAGACCCGGTGCGCCGCGGGCTGCTCTACTGCGGGACCGAGACCGGCCTCTACGTTTCCTTCGACGACGGGGCCAACTGGCACCGGGTGACCGGCAACCTGCCGGTGGTGCCGATCCACGACCTGGTCATCCACGACACCGACCTGATCCTGGCGACGCACGGGCGCTCTTTCTGGGTGCTCGACGACCTGTCGGCCCTGCGCGCCTGGCCTGATATCGACCCCGATGCGCCCGGCACCCTCTTCCCGGTCCGGCCGGCCTACCGGCTCATGGAGCCGCGCCGCTGGCCCGAGTCCAAGACGGTCGGCTACAAGTCCTACGTCACCGCCGGCGGGAACCAGGTGCTCGGCGAGATCGTGCCCGACGGCGAGGGCGGCACCCGCGTCGAACTGCGTGGCGCCGGGGAGAACCCGCCGGTCGGCGTGCTGGTGCAGTACCGGGTCGGAGTCGAGAATCCCAAGTCGGTCGCCCTGAGCTTCTACACGGCCGACGGCAAGCTCATCAAGCGCATCGCCAGCGACGATGAGAAAGCCAAGGGGCCGAAGCCGAAGGCCACGCCCGGCGTCCACCGCTTCGTCTGGGACATGCGCTACCCGGACGGCGTGGACCTGGAGGGCGTGCGGCTGGCTGCCTACTGGGGTGGCGGCGTGATCGGGCCCAAGGCGGTGCCGGGCACCTATGAGGTGCGGCTGGAGATCGATGGGCAGGAGGTCGGGTCCCAGCAGTTCGAGATTCGCAAGGACCCGCGCATCTCGGCCACGCAGGAAGACCTGCAGGCGCAGTTCGACCTGCTGATGGCGATCCAGGCCAAGCTGAGCAGCGTGCACGAGACGGTGCTGCGCAGCCAGCGACTGCGCGAGCAGATCGCGGCCTGGCAGGAGCGGCTGCGGGCGTCCGGCCAGGAAGCGCTGGCTGAAGAAGCCGGCAAGGTGGCCGAGAAGCTGGCCGAGGCGGAGAACTACCTGGTGGAGTGGCGCCACAAGGGCGGCGCGGACGCCTTCAACTACCCGCCGAAGGTGAACAGCAAGCTGGCGTCGCTCCAGGGGACCGTCTCCTACGCCGACGCCCGCCCGACGCAGCAGGCGTACGGCGTCTTCGAGTACCTGAGCGGCTGGGCCGACGAGGGCATCGCCCGGCTCAACGAGCTGATCGAGTCCGAGATCGGCGCCCTCAACGCCAAGATCGCCGAATCGGGTATTCCGCCGCTGGGCTAGCCTGGCCCACCGGCCAATCCCGCAGACTCACCGTCCGGGGCGAACATTACGTTCGCCCCGGCCCCGCTTCCCCACGTCATCCCGATCGGAGCCGCCCAGCGGCGGGGGGAAGGATCTATTCCTCCCGTGCGCCCTCTCGGACGGAATCCGCCAGCAGCGGGGTCGGGTGTTGTCCGACCAGCCCCACCTCGACCACGGAGGCGCTGCCACCGCGCCGGGGGAAGTGGCGCTGGGGCTAGATGCCCAGCGCCATCGCGATGAAACCGAAGAGAACGATCACACCGGTGGTGGCGCCGATGATGGCGCGCGTCTTGGCCGTGAATGGCAGGTAATAGATCAGGAGGGGAATCGCGATCCAATCGATCCACGGGATCGGGAGGAGGACGATGATGAGCCAGAGCCACCAGTGCTGATACCACTCGCGCTGCCTTGGCGGCGCGGCTGCCGGCGTATCGGAGACGTCGGTGGGCTTGACCTCGATGCGCTCAACCTCGGCGCTCTCAGCCTCGGTCGAATCAGATTGGAGTTCGCGGATCGTGACGACCGGCTCGGCGGCAGCCGCGCTTGCCCGGCTGGGCTGGGCCGAGCGTACGCCGCTCGTAGCCGGCGCCACCGCGGGCGAAGCTGCCGGACGGGCCGGTACCCGCACCGTGGGTGCTCGCCGCGCGGTCGCCACGCCCGCCATTGACAGCACCACATGGCGGCAGGCCTGGGCGTCGTCGAGCGCGCGGTGGGTGGGGGGCATCGGCGCGCCGGTCTCGATCGCCGCCTTTTCCAGCTTGTGCCAACGGTGGTTTCCATAGCGCGCGTTCCACTCGCCGCGGTACGCCGCGTAGTTCAGCATGGCGCACTGCCAGTCGGCGCGGGGCACGCTGATGCCGTAGCGCCGGCAGGTCTGCGAGATCAACCTCCGGTCGTAGGCGGCGTTGTAGATGATGAGCGTGGGGTAATCCTGGATGATGCGCGCCAGCTCCTGGTAGACCTCCGGCCACTCTGGCGCGTTCATGACCATCTTGTTGGTAATCCCGTGGACCCGGGTCGCCTCGGCGGGGATGGGGTTCCGTGGCTGGACGAGGGAGTTGAGCAGGACGCGCCCGGCTTGATCCACGACGGCGATATCGACGATCTCGGCGTCCGGCCCCAGACCGGTGGTCTCCGTGTCGAGGTAGACCACATCGTCTCGCCCGACGATGTCGATGGCCCAGCGCACTGCTGCCTGCCGCGCCGATCCCCTCGCCGACATCGACCCTGTCCTTCCCCTGCCCACTACGCCGCACCGGCACCTCGGTCCACCCCGGCGTGCACTGCCCCCGGCCCAACGGGGGTCCCCGGTCATCATTCGATTGTTCGTTGGAGCGAATGTACGGCTCAGCGAGCTTACCGTCAATCCCTCTCAACTGACAAAGATGCTACCCGGCCTTCTCTGGCGTGGGGGATCACGTCGGAAGCGCTCGGCCATCGTGCCCATCGGGAGATTGACGACATGCTCAGGTATACCGGCCGCTCCGTCTCCCGCCCGCCTGCCCCGGCCCGGGCGGCTGCCGACCGTCGCCGGGGTGGGTGGCGGAAGGGTCCTCGTGCTGCGGTGCGTGCCCGGGACTGAAGCCGCCGGGCTAGAAAGCGAAGCCCACTGAAGGGGCTGGGAACTAATTTTGGAGTGCGGCGGCCCGAGCCGCCGCTTTGGTACCGCGCGGCATCAGCCGCGCGCCGGGGTGGGTGCCGTGCCGCCGTTGGGACACGGGACGGATGCCGCGAGGATCCCCGCGCTGTGGCACGCGCCCCGGGATGGGTGGTGCGAAGGATCCCACGCCGCGGGCACAGGCCGGGCAGTGGGACTCAACGCCGAGGTGTGAATCTCATCAGGTCTGGTCACAGCGGCAGCCGCTTGAAAATCCGCTCGGGCACCGCTTTGATGACCAGCATGACGAACTGCCAATACCAGGGCGTGTAGACCGTCTCTTTGCCCTTCTGCATGGCTTCGTAGATGTCGCGACCGACGCGCTGGGGCGACGCGAAAAGCGGGCTCTTTCGCATATGTGCGGTCATCGGCGTGTCGACCATGCCGGGCTTGACCGTCACGACCTTGACACCCGCCTTGCTGAGCCGTGCCCGCAGCCCCTGGAGGAAGATGCTGAGGGCGCCCTTGGCGGCGCCGTAGACGTAGTTCGAGCGACGGCCGCGGTCGCCTGCGACCGAGCTGATGACCGCCAGAGTGCCGTGGCGCTGCCGCTCCAGGTCGTTGGCCAGCAGCGTCAGCAGGGCGATGGTGCTGGTGGCGTTGGTGTGCCACTCGCGCAGGGTGGTCTCGACCGAGGACTCGCTCTTCTTCTGGTCCCCCAGCGTCCCGTAGGCGATCAGGACGGCGTCGATCCGCCCGAGAGCCTGCTTGGCGGCGTCGAGCATGGCGGCGTGACCGTCGATGTCCGTCAGGTCGAGCGCGTAGGTGTCGACCTGCGTCGCGCCGCGCACGCGCAGGTCGTCGCGCATGGCCTCCAGCCGCTCCGGCGAGCGGGCGACGAGGAACAGGCGCGCGCCGTCGGCGGCGTAGCAGCGGGCCACCTCGGTCGCGATGGCCGAGGTGGCCCCGATGATCAGCACGGCGGGCGTGGTCGCGTGCATCGCGGTCGTCATCGGCTCTGTCCGTCCTCGCTCGTGACGCGCCTCCAGAAGCTGGAGGAGAATTTCGGATCGACATAACGGGCGAACTCTTCCCAGCGGGGGAAGCTGGCCCGGAAGCTCTCGGCGCTCATGCGCGCGTCCTTGGCCGGGTAGAGCGCACCGCCACTCTCGCGCACCACGGTGTCGAGGTCGTCGAGCAGGCGCAGCGTCTCCTGGCCCTGGAGCGGGAAGTCGAGCGCCAGCGTGATTCCCGGCCGGGGGAAGGAGAGCATCCCCGGCGAGGGCACGTCGCCGAAGGTCTTGAACACCGTCAGGAACGAGCCCTGGCCGGAGCGGCGGATGCGGTCGAGGATCTCCTTGATCGGCACGTTGTCGCCGTCGAACGGCACGACGCACTGGTACTGCAGGAATCCGCGCCGGCCGTACATGCGGTTCCAGGTGTGGATCGTGTCGAGCGGGTAGAAGAACGGCTCGTACGGGATCACCTTGCGCACGCACCGCGCCCGCTGCCGGTGGTAGTAGACGGTGTTGAAGGCGCGCACGGTCCAGGTATTGAGCAGCATACCCGGCAGGTCCACCGGCACCGCCAGGCGCAGCTTCGGCTCCGGCGGGCGGTTGGGTCGCACCGGCGACGGGTCGTGGTTGCCGCGCATGAAGTGCCCGCGCACGTAGCGGCCACCGCCGACGAAGCAGTCGATCCAGGAGACGATGTACTCGTAGCGGTCGGCCGACTCGGCCGAGAGCGCCAGGAACTCGTCGAGCGACTCGAAGCGGATCTGCTCCTCGGCGATGTAGGCGTTGGTGATCGGCTTGAGCCGGATCTCGGCCCAGGTGATGAGCCCGGTCAGCCCCAGCCCGCCGATCGTGGCCCGGAAGAGGTCGGCGTTCTCCTCGGGCGAGCAGATCAGCCGCTCGCCGCTGGAGCGGACCAGTTCGAAGCGCAACACATGGCGGCCGAAGGTCCCGGCGACGTGGTGGTTCTTGCCGTGGATGTCGTTGGCGATGGCGCCGCCGACCGAGACGAACTTGGTGCCCGGCGTCACCGGCAGGAACCAGCCGCGCGGGACGAACGCCGCGAGGATCTGGTCGAGCCGGACACCGGCCTCGCAGCGGAGGACGCCGGTCTCCTTGTCGAAGTGGATGAAGCGATTGAGCCCGGTGACGTCGAGGAGGGTGCCGCCCTCGTTGAGGCAACTATCGCCGTAGCTGCGGCCGTAGCCGTAGGGAAGCAGGCTACCTGGGAGCGCCGCGAGGTCGGGGATCTCCTTGCGCCAGGAGATCGGCACCACGGCGCGGTGCTGGACGCGCGGGTAGCGACCCCAGGAGCCATATTCGCGGACCGACGGATCGAGCACGGGCACCTCTCCGGTTCACACGCCGCCAGCCGTGCAGGCACGACGGCCGGTGCATTGCCGCCCAACAGGATACACCACGGCTGTGTCCGGAAGTGCCGACGGACGATGCTCGCCGCGCTGGCGCGAGTACGTCATGCCCGTCGTGTCCCAGTGTGGCGACTAGCATGCCGCTGTGCCTCTGGGCGGGTGTCGTTACGTCTCGATGCTATGAGCCTGGCTACCAGCACGCCGTCCGATGGACGGACTTGAACCGCGGCATCAGGGCCAGGGCTTGCGGAGAGGCCATGTCGGCGGACGGACTAGGGGCGGTCGGGGCGACTGTGGCGATTGGTAGCAATGAGGGCGCGATCGCTACCGTACACGCGAGCACGACTGTTCGTAACGAATTTTCACGGATGATGACATGCCCTAGAAGGTATTCTTGCGGAATGTTCCTGCAGCGAGATCGCCACGTCTTACGTGACGCATGTAGGTGTGCTACAATCGCAAGTGGTCCAAACCCCAATGCGGTAGCAAGGCAGGCCATTAAAGTCATAACCCCAGGACCTGAGCACCGGCCCGAAGGCCGGGGGAAGATACCTGGGGAATAACACTGTCATCTTAGCAGAGTTGATAAATCCTGTCGAGAGTATGTGCACGTGGCCACGGATTACATCGGGAAACTGCGTCTACCCATCTCACCTGAGCGATTGGAATCCTACCGTCCGGCCGCGGGCACCGATCTGGACACGGTCGTCAACTACTTTTGGAACCTCTGTCTTTGCGAGGCGCTCTACCCATCACTAAACGCAGCGGAGATTTCGCTCCGAAACAGCATTCATACGGCGCTGAGCAGCCACTACCAGAACGACTACTGGTTCGATGATGAGAATGTTGTCGAGTCCAGGCAGTATCAGCAGGTACTGAAGGCGAGAGAAACGCTGCGCCACCGCGAAAAGGAGGAGACGGCAGGGCGGATCGTGGCTGAACTAACCTTCGGGTTCTGGGTTGGATTGCTCAATAGGCCGTACGAGGCGAAGATCTGGGCACCCAACGGGTACGATCTCCTGCGAAAGGTCTTCCCCCATGCCCCTCGAAGAGCCCGGAAGCTGAAGTTCCTCCGCGACCGGTTCTATGAGATCAACCTCCTCCGCAATCGAGTCTTCCATTATGAGCCAGTATGGAACCGACCCCAGCTTGATCAGACACACTCCCAGATCTTGGAGGCAATCGGCTGGATCAGTCCGGAGAAGAAGGCCGCAATCGCGTTGTTCGATCGTTTTCCCGAAGTGCACTGGTCGGGCAGAGCGAAGGTTGAAGCGGAGCTCAAGAAGTATCTGGGGCTTCCGTAGAGCCCTCCACCTATCTCGCCCCAGTGCCTCTTGGGTGGCGGGACGGATCCGCGTTACAGCGCGTCATGCGGTGTCGATCTCTGCCGGTGGTGCGCTGAGCTGGTAGCGGGTCACCCGGACGCCGTTCACGACCAGCTCCTCGGTCGGGTCGCCGTGGGTGTCGAGCCAGCGCTCCAGCGCCCGCTCGGGGTCGTCGGCGCCGACCCGGTCGGGAGACTCGATGAGCCAGAAGCCGGTGGCCGACCCGGCCCGCTCCTGCAGCAGGCGCACCATTTCCTCTTCATTGAACCAGACGTCGGCGGTGAAGCTCCGCATGGCGATCGCCTGGTACTGGGCCAGGCGCGGCTCGCGCTGGGCGAAGTAGTCGTAGGTGGTGATCAGGTAGCCGGGGGTGACCACGAGCACGTCGCCGGGCTGGGCGTGGTCTGCCACCCAGGCGTAGGCCGAGCGCCAGTCCTCCTTCTGTGCCGTGTGGGCGCGGTTCACGTCGCGTAGCGGCCCCCAGGCGAAGGTGACGAGCAGGAACGCGGCGGCGAGCCCCAGCGGCCAGATCCAGCGCTGGCGGATCAGCCAGGCGACGGTCGCCGCCACGAGCAACAGGTAGGCGGGGAGCGCCACGATCGCGTAGCGGTCGGAGAAGACCGACTGGCGCAGGGACACGAGCCACAGGCCGACTACCGGCACGACGCTGAGCGAGAGGAGGAGGAGCCACCAGCGCGCCGGCTGCCGCCGCAGCGCCAGAACCACGGCGCCCAGGCCGGCGAGCACAGCGTACAGGACCGCCGCCCGCTCCTGGACGACCAGATCGTAGCGGTTGACCGCGAACTTGACCGCGAAGATCTGGAGCGCGTCCCACAGGCCGACCTGCGCGTGCCAGGTCGCCACCTGCCCGCCGATGACCCGTAGCGCCCAGAGCGCGATCGGCACGTAGGGTAGCGTCAGCACCGCGACCGCCAGCAGCCAGCCGCGCGCCCGCCCCGGCCAGGCGCGGCGCAAGATGACGGTGTAGAAGGCATAGAGCGACTGAGCCGCGAAGACGAGGACGGTGGCGACATGGGTGTAGAAGAGCAGCGTCGTCGAGACGGCGTACGCCACCCACCAGCGGCGCTCGTTGCGCTCCAGCGCCTCCACCAGGGCGTAGGTGGACGCCAGCGCCAGCACCACCACCATGGCGTACATCTTGGCCTCTTGCGAGTACCACACATGGTAGGGGGAGATGGCGAGCAGCCCGGCGCCGATCAATCCCACCGTCGCACCCGCCACCCGGCGGCCGAGGAGATAGATCAGGAGGATCCCCACCACCCCGGCTACTGCCGACGGCGCGCGCACGGCGATCTCGGAGATGCCGGCTAGGCGGACCCAGAGCGCGAGCAGGATGTTGTAGAGCGGCCCGTTCTCCCCGGCCGCGACGAAGGTGCGCAACACCTGGTCGAGCGGCCGCTGGGCGCGCACGACCACGTCGATCTCATCGAACCAAAGGCTCTGGCGGTTCAGCGCCGTCAATCGCAGAGCCGCCCCGGCGACGACGATCGCCGCCAGCACGCCATAGTGCGCCAGCCGGGCATAGATGAGGCGCCCCGCCCGCTCGCTCCCGGCTCTCGCGCTCTCGGTGACCGTCATCGCGACTCCTGCACCCGACCCCCACCCCGCACCGCCTTGCCTTCGGCGGCGCGGCACCATGGATTAAACGCCCTGCGGGGCTGTCCAGTCACACGACCGAGCGCCCCCGCGCACGGAAACCAATGCTATTATCAATAGTGTGTTCTGTACTGATAATCAGGCGATGGCCTAACCAGCGATTTCAGTACAGTTGTCGTACTCAGAGATATCGCTTCATTGTCCCTCGATGCACTCAATGTGCACGCCGTCCCCGTTCCAGGCACCTAGGACTAAGGGTACCCGGATGCTCTCGCGGGCGTCCGGTGCGTCTGGGAATCCAGCGCCCAAGCCGGTGGGGTGCGTGGTGAGCGGGGGGCGATGAAGGTCGAAGAGATCCAACGACTACACGTCGATCAGCTCGAGCGATCAGGGTGGCTCCGGCAGCGACTGGCCGCCGGTCCGGCGGTGGTGGACCTCGCCGCGATCACGCTCTTCTGGCTGCTCTTTTTCTGAGCGATCCTGGTTCGCCGGAGCCACTTCATCCCGTACGATCTCCTGGACCAGCACTACATGTTCCAGGCGTTTATTTACCACGCGCTGTACACGGGCGCGTCCCGCTGGTGAGCGCCGTACGTGGTGGGGGGCTATCCCATCGCCGCCGATCCACTCTCCGCCCTGTTCTACCCGCCGAACCTGCTGATGCACCTGATCGTCCGGTGTGAGTTGCTGCCGTACCTCGCGATGGAGGGGCAGGCCACCCTCCACGTGCTCTGGGCCGCCTTCGGCATGTACGTCCTCGCCCGGTCGTTGACCGGCTCACGGCCCGGCGCGGTGATCGCCGCGCTCTCATGGGTGTTCGGCTCGTTCTTCGTCCCCGAGGGCTTCCCAGCCTCGATACAATTGAATGCATAGACGAGCAACGACCGGGCGTGGCG
>Ga0207873_1003248_pt1 | contig 12222 bp, 10 predicted proteins | sample BGWIniCompost_FD_187373 | JGI IMG/M metagenome (GOLD analysis project Ga0207873, IMG submission 187373) | Cellulose adapted compost microbial communities from Newby Island Compost Facility, Milpitas, CA, USA - BGW Initial Compost (SPAdes)... ... | reverse complement strand
GACATCTCCACCTTGGGCAGCCCCACGGTGTTGGACGAGCGGATCTCCGAGTATCGGTCCGCCCGGGATGCCCACACCGCGTCGATAGCGGCGCCGATCTCCTCGTCGGTTGCCCCGCTGCGCAAGAGCGCCCGCAGGTCTGTGCCCCTCGTTGCGAACAGACACGTATAGAGCGAGCCCTCCGCCGACAGGCGAGCCCGGGTGCAGGTGGCGCAGAACGCCTGCGTGACCGAGGCGATGACCCCGATCTCTCCTGCCCCGTCCTTGTACCGCCAGCGCTGGGCGACCTCCCCGACGTAGTTGGAGTCGACGGGTTCGAGGGGGAAGACGGCGTGGATGCGTTCGATGATCTCCTTGGCGGGGACTACGTCGTCGAGCCTCCAGCCATTGGTCGTGCCCACGTCCATGTACTCGATGAAGCGGAGGATGTGGCCGGAGCCCCGGAAGTGTTTGGCCATGTCCTCGATCGAGTCGTCGTTGACCCCGCGTTTGACGACCATGTTCACCTTGACCGGGGCGAGACCGGCGGCGGCCGCCGCTTCGATCCCCTCGAGGACCCGGGCGACGGGAAAGCCGACGTCGTTCATGGCCATGAAAACGTCGTCGTCGAGGGAGTCGAGGCTCACGGTGACGCGCTTGAGCCCGGCGGCGGCGAGGGCGTCCGCTTTGCGGGCCAGTAGAGACCCGTTCGTGGTGAGGGTGAGATCTTCCACGCCCGGGATCTCGGCGAGCATGGCGATCAGCTCCTCGATTCCCTTGCGCAGGAGCGGCTCTCCGCCTGTCAGTCGGATCTTCCTGACACCCCGATCCGCGAACAGGCCGGCGAGCCGGGTGATCTCCTCGAACGACAGAAGCAGGTCGCGGGCGAGGAACTGGTGATCGCGTCCGAAGATCTCCTTCGGCATGCAGTAGGTGCAGCGGAAGTTGCACCGGTCGGTGACCGAGATGCGCAGGTCGCGGAGAGGCCGCTGCAGCCTGTCTGTGAGGACGAGGGGGATCTTCGTCACGCCCTCCAACCTACCGCCCGCTGGGGCTTTCGGCACGTCCGATCCTGTCACGCCTCGGCGAGGACAGGAGCGCCCTCGGTTGGGGTGCCGTCTCCGGTCGGCCACGCCACCCAACCGCCGATGCCGACCGGGAACAACCCGAAGACGACCAGCCAACTCACCCACGGAAGGAGGCTGGCGAGGATCACGAAGATGGCGGCGTAGATGAACGCTCGCACCGGCCCCCGGCGGGGATGACCGATCTTGCCCAGCCAGGGGAACACTGCAGCCGGGGCGACGAAACCCAGCATCAGCACCCAGCCGAGCAGGGCGATGAACAGCGGCACCAGCACCCCGAGCAGCGGCAGCGCCGCCTCGACCGGGGCGATGCGGAGGAGGACCAGAGCCAGGGCCACGAGGAGCAGGGGCAAGGCGAGGACCGAGATCCCTCTCAGCCAGGCTTTCCACCAGGATTCCCTGACCCGGGCGATGGCTCGGGAAGCCGGCCCGGGAAGCGCCCAGATGACGAGCAGGCCGGCGATGGCGGCGAGGAGACCGAGGACGAGCTTGGCGAGCAGCACCAGCGCACGCAGACGGATGTTGGGGGCGAGCGGCAGACGGTGCACGACCGCCCCGCCTACTTCGGCCTCCTGGATGCCCACCGCCGGCCGCGGCGACCTGTAGCCGAGGTCGCTTCCCACCGAAGTGTCCGGCGACACGAACAGCCGCCGAACGGTGACGTCGACGTTGTCGTCGACGCGGCCATGGAGGCGGAGGGTGCGCATCTGGCCCTCCAGGTCCCCAGAGATGGTTCCGGTGATCTCGGCGACCCACGCCCACAGCGTCGCTTCTCCGACGACTTCTCCCTCGACCGTCGTCGACCACGCCGCGGCGAGGACGTCGTCCCCGACGCGGCCCGACACCCGCACCTCCGGTGACACCACCCGCAGCGATTCCCCTACGTTGCCGGTGACGATCACCTTCCCCGCCACTCCCATCACGTCTCCCGTGACAGTGCCGGTGATCGTGACGTCTTCGTAGGCGGCGACGACGAGGTCGCCATCGACCCGTCCGGCGATCACGACCCTGTTGCCGGCGGCGTAGAGGTCGTCGGATATGACCGACCCGGAGTCGACGAGGACGACATCCGAAACGCTCCTGGTCGCCGCTCCCGCGGGCAACGCCGGGCCAGCCGAGAGGACGACTGCGAACAGCGCCGCCAACGCGAGACGTCGGGCTGTGGTGGTCGGCGGCTCAGAGAGGGAGGGCACGGCCGGCCAGGTCGAGCAACGGGCCGGGGAACACACCGAACAGGAGCGTGACGATGACCGCCAGCGACATCACCCACCGAATGGAGGGCGGCGCCGCGGCCGGGGCGTCGGCGGGGTCGTCCATGAACATCGTAATTATCACCCGCAGGTACAGGAAGAATGCGACGACAGAGGCGAGCACCCCGACGATTACCACCCACTCGTAACCGGCCGCCCAGGCGTCGGAGAAGACCCCGAACTTGGCGACGAAACCGGAGGTGAGGGGGATGCCGCCCATCCCCAAGAGGATCACCGCGAAGGTGGCGGCGAGGAAAGGCTGGCGCTGGACGAGACCGGCGTAGTCGGCGAGAGGTGAACGGCTCCCGGAGGGCCCGCTGACTGCCGCCACCACTGCGAAAGCGGCTACCAGTTGGACGGTGTAGATCGCCAAATAGAACCAGACCTCGGCGGTGCCCTCGCCGCCGGACAGGACGCCGGTGAGGATGAACCCGGCATGGGCGACACCGGAGTAGGCCAGAAGGCGGCGCAGGTCTTCTTGGACGATCGCAAGGACGGAGCCCACCACCATCGAGACGGCGGCGATGGCCGCCACGACCGGCGCCCAGTCGTCCACCAGCTCCGGGAAGGCCGAGACGAGAATGCGGACGAGACCAGCGAACCCGCCGACCTTGGCGATCGCCGCCATGAAGCCGACCACCCCGGCCGGTGCCCCCTGGTACACGTCGGGCGCCCAGTTGTGGAAGGGGGCGGCGGTGACCTTGAAGGTGAGCCCCGCCACGAGGAGGGCGAGACCGAGGAGAATCACGCCCGGCTGCAGCACGATGACCCCATCGAGGTAGTCGTGGACGCCCCGGAGGCTGAAGTTGCCGGTGCCGGCGAAGACGAGGGCGGCCCCATACACGAAGACGGCCGAGGCGAACGAGCCGAGGAGGAAGTACTTGATAGCCGCCTCGTCGGCGTTGCCCCGCTCCCGGATGAACCCGGCCAGGACATAGAGGGAGATCGAGCCGATCTCCAGGCCGAGGAACGTCATCATCAGGTGGGCCGAGATGGCCATGAGCGAGAACCCGGCGCTCGCCAGGAGCATCAGGGCGATCATCTCCGCCGCCCGCGTCCCGATCTCTTGGACCATCCGTCCGGCGGCGAGGAGACCGAGACCGGCGACTGCGAAGAGGACATAGCGGGCGAAGACCCCGAAACCGTCGAGGACGATCATCCCGGCGAACGGGAGCGGGTCGATGCCTGTGCCCGATTCGAGCCGCACATGCAGGAGGACGGCGAACAGGGCGGCGACGACGACGATCACACCTCCCGCCCAGGCGAGCGCCGTTCGGGAAGGCTTCCATTGCACCTCGATGAGCAGGACGAGGGCGGCGCCGACACCGAGCACGAGCTCGGGGGCGATCCCGAGCCAGGAGACGACCGGCGCGTCGATCATCGTTGCCTGGGCGAACGTCACCGTCCACCTCCGGTCAGGAACACGTCCGCCACCCGGCCGGGAGCGGGCACCTCGTAGTCCGTGGAGGCTTCGACGTGGTCGAGCAGCGCCTCCGTCGACGGTTCTATCTTGTCGAGCAGAACCTTGGGGTACAGGCCGAGGACGAGTGCCAGCACCGCCAGCGGCAGCAGGACCCCGACTTCGCGGGCATCGAGGTCCGAGAGGGCGAGGTTCTCCTCCTTCTCGGGCACGCCGGTGAAGACTCGCTCGTAGGCCCAGAGCAGGTAGATGGCGGCGAGCACCACTCCGACCGCGGCGAGGGCGGCGAACACTGGCAGGCTCGTGAAGCTGCCGACCAGCACGAGGAACTCGCCGACGAAGCCGTTGAGTCCGGGAAGGCCGATCGAGGCGAACGTCATGAAGAGGAAGAAGCCGGCGTAGAGCGGCATCACTTTCTGAAGGCCGCCGAACTCGGCGATCTGCTTCGTGTGTCGCCGGTCGTAGATCATCCCGACCAGGAGGAAGAGGCCGCCGGTGGTGATTCCGTGGTTGACGTTCTGGATGACGGCCCCCTGCAGGCCGCCGGATGTGAGGGCAAACGTGCCGAGCACGATGAACCCGAGGTGGGACACCGATGTGTAGGCGATGAGCTTCTTCAGGTCGGGCTGGACGATCGCCACGACGGCGCCGTAGATGATGCCGATCACGGCCAGGACGGCCAGCACCGGCACCCAGTCGACTGCCACCTGGGGGAACAGCGACAGGTTGAACCGCATCAGGCCATAGGTGCCGAGTTTCAGCATCACCCCGGCGAGGAGGACCGACCCGGCGGTGGGCGCCTCGACGTGGGCGTCGGGCAACCACGTGTGGAGCGGGAACACGGGCACCTTGATGGCGAACGCCAGCGCCAGGGCACAGAACAGGAGCACCGAGGCGGTCGGCCCGAAGTCGAGGTTCATCAGGTCCTCGAGGGCGAAGCTGGGTGAGCCGAACTGGGAGGCGTGGAGAACCGCCATGGCGATGATCGCCGCCAGCAGCAGGGCCGAACCGAACGCCGTGTAGAGGAAGAACTTGATGGCGGCATAGCGGCGACGCTCCGAGCCCCAGATGCCGATGATGAAGTACATCGGAACCAGCACCGCCTCGAAGAACACGAAGAAGAAGAACAGATCGAGCGCCATGAACACGCCGAGCGTCGCCGCCTCGAGGATCAGCGTGTATACGACGAACTCTTTGCGCCGCTCGGTGATCGAGGCCGAGGCGGCGAGGGAGATGGGGACGAGGATCGTGGTGAGGACGACGAGCGGCATCGAGATGCCGTCGAGCCCGAGGTACCACGAAATCCCCCACGGCTCCCACCAGACGGCCCGCTCGACGAACTGGTAATCGGCTACCGGCTCGAACACCGCGAAGACGTACCCGGCGAGGGCGAGGGGCAGGACGGACAGGGCAGTGCCCAGCGGGAGGATCACCTCGCTGCGGCGCCGCGGGACGAGCAGCACCACGAGGGCGCCGAGCACCGGCAGCAGGATGAGCCAGGTCAGCATGCCGCCTCCCGGTTCATGACAGCCCTCGCATCACGAGCCAGATCGCCACGATGAGGAGCCCGGCGGCGAAACCCGCTCCGTAGTTGCGGACATAACCGGTCTGGAGGAGCCGGAGCCCCGAGCCGATGCGGAAGAACAGGGCGCCCACGCCGTTGACGGCTCCGTCGATGACCTTCGAGTCGATCTGGAACGCCGTCGCCTCGGCGATGCGCCGGCCCGGGGCGACGATCACCGCTCCGTACAGATCGTCGATCCGGTACGCCTCCTCCCAGGCGGTCCACAGGCGGCCGAAGCCCTCCTGGAACCGCCGCCAGGCGTCAGCTGGCCTGTTGTAGGCGAGCCATCCCGCGGCCACACCCGCCACCCCGGCGAGAGAGGAGAGTGCTGCCAGCACGAGGAACATGCCCCAGCCTTCGGGGGCGTGCTGCATCTCCACGCCCTCGAACGCGGGCTCGAGGAAATGCTCGAGCGCGAACCGGAACGGCGTGTTGACGAACCCGGCGACCACGGAGAGGACTGCCAGGGCGAGGAGTGGCAGTGTCATGACCCGCGGCGACTCGTGCGGCTCAACGCCCTCGTCCCAGCGGGGCTCGCCCGTGAAAACCAGCACCCACTGGCGGGTCATGTAGAAGGCGGTCATGAGGGCGGTGATGAGGCCGACCACCCACAGGGCGGAGTAGATGCCTCCCCGTTCGAACAGCGCCCCGAGTATCTCGTCTTTCGACCAGAAACCGGCCAGAGGCGGGATGCCGGCGATCGCCAGAGTGGCGATGCCCATCGTGGCGGCAGTGACCGGCATACGCCGGGCCAGGCCTCCCATCTTGTACATGTCTTGCTCGTCGGACATGGCATGGATCACCGACCCGGCGCCGAGGAACAGCAGCGCCTTGAAGAAGGCGTGGGTCATGAGGTGGAAGACGCCCGCCACGTAGGCGGTGGCGCCGACGCCCATGAACATGTAGCCGAGCTGGGAGACGGTCGAGTAGGCGAGGACCTTCTTGATGTCGCGCTGCCCGATGGCGATCGACGCCGCCCAGATGGCGGTGATCGCCCCGATGACGGCCACCACGCCGGAGGCGACGGCGGACTCGGCATATATCGGCGACGAGCGGGCGACGACGTAGACGCCGGCGGTGACCATGGTGGCGGCATGGATCAGTGCCGACACGGGGGTGGGGCCTTCCATGGCGTCGGGGAGCCACACGTACAGCGGCACCTGGGCGGACTTGCCGGCGGCACCCACGAGGAACAGGAGGCCGATGGCGGTGGCGGTCCCTGCCGTCAACTCGGCGCCGGCCCGCTCCAGGACACCTTCGAACGACAGTGTCCCGAAGGTGGCGAACATCACCATCAGGCCGATCAGGAACCCGAGGTCGCCGATCCGGTTGACGACGAACGCCTTCTTGGCGGCCGCCGAGGCGCTGGGCCGGGTGAACCAGAACCCGATGAGCAGGAACGAGCAGAGACCCACCAGCTCCCAGCCGACGAAGAGCATGGCGTAGTTGCCGGCGAGGACGAGCGTCAGCATCGAGGCCGCGAACAGGTTCAGGTAGGTGAAGAACCGGTGGAACCGCTCGTCGCCGTGCATGTAGCCGATGGCGAAGATGTGGATGAGGGTGCCGACGCCGGTCACCACCAGTGCCATCAGCGCCGATAGCGGGTCCCACTGCAGCTCGAAAGTCGCCCCGATCGCCGGCATCCATTCCCAGATCACGAGGTGCTCTGTTTCGCCGGTGCCGGCGAAGAAGGGGATGGCGGCGCCGGCGGCGACGGCGAAGGACCCGGCGATGGCCAGGGTGGCGAGCCACCCCGGGAGTGGCTCGCGCATGAACCTGCCCAGGAAGTGCAGGGCGACCGACCCGGCGAGGGGCAGGGCGATGACGAGCCAGAGGAAGTCGCTCATGAGGCCGTCATCCCTTCAGCTCCGACAACTCGTCGACCGAGGCGGTTTCGCGGTGGCGGAAGATCGCCACGATGATCGCCAGTCCGATGACGACCTCGGCCGCGGCGACGACCAGGACGAAGAAGGTGGCGAGTTGGCCGTCGAGGGTCTCGAGGGCCCTTCCGGCGGAGACCAGAGTCAGGTTGACGGCGTTGAGCATCAACTCGACGCACATGAACATCACGAGGGCGTTGCGCCGAACGAGGATGCCGATCGCCCCGATCGTGAACAGGGCCGCGGCGAGCAGCATGTACCAGTCGGTCATCGGCCCCCCTCGAGGCGTGCGTCGACTCCGGAACGAGGCAAACGCGTAGGCGTCACTCTCGGACCGCCCTCCTTCTACGGAAGTAGGCCAGGGCGATGGCGCCGGCGGCGGCGACAGTGAGGAGGAGGGCGGTGACCTCGAAGGCGAGCACCCAGTTGGCGAACAGCTCCTCTCCGATGGCCTGCACGGTCCCGATCGAGGCTTCGGCCGCGGGCTGGCGAGACCCGGCGGGAACCCATTCGAAGCCTCCGCTCACTCCGAGATACACGGCGAAGGCGACGACGGCGGCCGCCACGACTCCGACAACCACCCGCTGCCGGGGAAGGTTCTCGGAGGTGTCCTCGGCGACGTCGACGCCGATCATCATGATCACGAACAGGAACAGCGTCATCACCGCCCCGGCGTAGACGATCACCTGGATGGCGGCGACGAAATGGGCCAGTTGGGCGACGTAGATCACCGCCAGCGACAACATCGTGCCGAGCAGGCCCAGTCCCGAGTAGACGGGGTTGCGTGCCATGACGACCGTGATCGCGCCCGCCAGGGCGGTCACGCCCATGAGCACGAAGATGACTGCCTCGGCGGTCACCGGACCCTCTCCTCGGTGGGCATCAGCTGTCCCGCTCGTCCTGGCTCGGCTCTGGGGACCAATCCCCCGGTCCCGGTGTTCCCTGCCACATCTGCACGCCTTCGTACTCGGCGTAGCCGCTGGGAGCAGTCGCCCGGACCCAGCCGTCGGCTACCTGCAGCTCGGACAGGTCGGCGAACGGGTCGTCGGGGAACATGTGGGGCACGGTGCCGTCGGGACGCATCAGCAGCTCTTCTTTGGTGAAGATGGCGTCCTCGCGGTTCGTCATCGAGAACTCGAACAGATGGGTCATCGTGATCGCTTCCGTCGGGCACGCCTCGACGCACAGGGCGCAGAAGATACAGCGAAGGAAGTTGATCTCGTAGACGAACCCGTAGCGCTCGCCGGGCGACACCGGGTCGTCCGGCGGATTGTCGGCGCCGCGCACGTAGATGCAGCGGGCCGGGCAGGCCCCGGCGCACAGCTCGCAGCCGATGCACTTCTCCATCCCGTCCGGGTAGCGATTGAGGACGTGGCGCCCGTGGAACCGCTGCGGCTTCTCCCGGAACTCCTTGGGGTACTGGGTCGTCAGCATCCGCTTGCCGGTGATGGTGCGGATCATCTCCCCACCAGTGACCTTGAGGCCCTTCCACAGCTCGCCTATCAGTCCCATATCAACCCCACGGTGCTCCGAACTGGCGGAATCCGATCACGACTGTCGAGAGGATCAGCCACAACACGGCCCCCGGGATCAGCCGCTTCCAACCGAGCTGCATCAGCTGGTCGTAGCGGAACCGGGGAAACGTGGCCCGGATCCAGAAGAAGATGAATACGAGGACGTAGGTCTTCACGAACAGCCACACGGTCGGCAGGATCCCCGAGATCCACGCCGGCAGCACCCCGTCCCAGGTGGGCCCGTTCCATCCGCCGAGGAAGAGGGTGGCGGTGAGCGCCGACATCGTGAAGATGTTGATGTACTCGCCGAGGAAGAACATGGCCCAGCGGATGCCGGAGTATTCGGTGAAGTAGCCACCGGTCAGCTCCTGCTCGGCTTCGACCAGGTCGAAGGGGGCGCGGTTGGTCTCGGCGATGGCGGCGATGAAGAAGATCACGAACGCCGGGATCAGCGGAATGATGTTCCAGCGGGGGATGAAGCCTCCCCACGTGCCGGCTTGCCGTTCGACGATCTCCGCCAATGACAAGGTGCCGCCTTCGACACCTGGGTAGGTGGCGGAGAACATGACCACCGAGACGAGGGCCAGGCCCATCGCCGCCTCGTAGGAGATCGCCTGGGCGGTGCCGCGGATGCCGCCGAGCAGCGGGTACTTCGAACCGGAGGCCCACCCGGCCAGCACCACCGCGTAGACCGCCATCGACGAGCAGGCGAGGATGAACAAGAGGCCGACGTTGATGTCGACTCCCTGGAGCACGATCTCCCGGCTTCCGATCGTGAACGGCCGGCCCCAGGGGATGTTGAGGGCGATGAGGAAGGCGGGGATCACGGCCAGGAAGGGGGCGGCGTGGTAGACGAGGCGCTCCACGTTGCGTGGGATCACCGCCTCCTTGAACATCAGCTTGAAGGCATCGGCGAGCGTCTGGAGGATCCCATAGGGTCCCGCCCGCATCGGCCCCAGACGGTTCTGGAAGTCGGCCACGATCTTCCGCTCCGCCCAGATGTTCACGATGGTGACCAGGATGAGGAGGGCGAAGACCCCGACCACCCGCAGCGCGACGATGAGGACGTCGATGCCGTCCATCAGATCACGGGGTGGTAGCGACGTGACATGGCTCGCCTGAGATTAGGAATGCCGCCTCTGGCGGGACAAACCTCGGGGCTGGCGTCAGCCGGCCCGCAATGCCTCGACCGGCTCGAGGCGGGCCGCCCTGAGGGCGGGGTAGACGCCGGCGAGCAGGCCGGTGATTCCGCCGACCAAGGGTGCCAGGAGCGGCACCCACGGGTCGAGGACCGGTGTCCATGTCCGCGCCGCCGATATGGCCACGACGACCAGCACGCCGAGGCTGGCGCCGATCACTCCTCCCACCATTCCCATCGCGGTCGATTCGACGAGGAACTGAGCGGCGATGTGGCGGCGGGCCGCACCCAGGGCGCGCCGCAGGCCGATCTCCCCCACCCGCTCGAGGACGGAGACGAGGGTGACGTTGGCGATGCCGATCGCCCCTACCAGCAAGGCGACACCCCCTAGAACGAGGAACAAGGCGTTGACGTCGCTCTCCACTTCCCGGCGCAAGTCTTCCGGCTCCGGCGGCTTCTGCACCCTCAGCAAGCCCGGCTCGTTGGGGTTCAGGGCGATCGGTGCCTGCTCGGCGATCAGGGAGGCAGCACCGACCTCGACGTCGATCTGCACCGTCGTCGCCGATGTGTAGTCGTACAGCTCGCGAGCGGTGCCCTCGGGGATGATGACGGCGCTGAGCAGCCCCGGCTGGCGCTGAACCGAGTCGATGATCCCGATCACGACGAACGGGTCTTCGCCGATGAAGATCACCGGCTGCTGTTCGACCCTGGTGATGTTGAGCCGCTGGGCCGCCCCCGGGCCGAGTATCGCCACCCGGTCCGCCCTCTCCGAGTGGCCGCCGTCGAACCACCGCCCGGTGAGGAGAGTCCCTCGAACCGCGTCGAGCAAGCCGGGGGTGGCGGCGTAGATACTCATCTGGAACTCGGTCTGGGCGAGGGGGTCCGGGATCGGCACCGACCGCACGAGGGCCCCGCCGACGTCGACGGTTCCCATCGCCCCGGCCGCGTTCACCCCGTTGAGACGCATGAGGCGCTCCTCGGCGTCAGGAGGAATGCGAGCGCGCGGCCCGCCGCCACCGAAGAACCCCTGCTCGTTGGTCACCACCACGGAGGTGGCGGACAGTTCGTCGAACCGGCCGACGATCTGGTTGCCGGCGGTCTTGGCCACACCCAGAGTCGCCACCAGCGCCCCGATGCCGAGGACGGTGCCGAGCACGGTGAGCACGGTGCGTCCGGGCCGGGCGAAGATCCCGGCCACTGCCTCCGACAGGAGATCGCGCACCGCCATGCGCGCCGGCGCCACCTCCGGCCGCGTGTCGGGCGGGTCGGTGATGATCGCCTCGGTCATGCTGCCTGCTCGATCCGGCCGTCGCGGAGACGGACGTGGCGTTCGGCGTGCTGAGAGACCTTATCGTCGTGGGTCACGACGACGAGCGTCAACCCGTCGTTGCGGAGTTCGTCGAAGAGAGCGAGGACGGACTCGCCGGTGGCCGAGTCGAGGTTGCCGGTCGGCTCGTCGGCCAAGAGGAGGGCGGGGCGGGTGACGATGGCACGGGCGATGGCCACCCGCTGACGCTCGCCGCCCGAGAGACGGGTGGGAAGGAACTCCATCCGATGGCCGAGCCCGACTCGGCGCAGTGCCTCCTCGGCGGCGGGGAGGCGCTCGGAACGGGGCATGCGGTTGTAGATCGTGGCGAGGAGGACGTTTTCCAGCACCGTGCGGTGAGAGAGGAGGTGGAAGGACTGGAACACGAAACCGATCCGCTGGCTGCGCAGTCCTGCCCGCTGGCCTTCGTTCAGCGTCGACGTGTCGATCCCTTCGAGGAGGTAAGCCCCATCGGTGGGCCGGTCGAGCAGACCGAGGATGTTGAGCATCGTCGACTTGCCCGAACCCGACGGTCCGACGACCGCCACGTAATCGCCCTGTTCGACGACGAGGTCGGCGTCGACGAGGGCGGGTACCGACACGTCGCCCGCCGGGAACACCCGGCTGACGCGGCGTAACTCCACGACCGGGGCGGTCACGACTCCTCGGCGTCCTCCGTGTCGTCCTCCGCCGTCTGGGGGGCGGTGCCTTGCTCGATTCCCACGACCACGAGGTCGCCTTCGGCGAGCTCGCCGTCGAGCGGGATCACCTCGACCAGCCCACCCGCGGCCAGGCCCGGCTCGACCGTCACGGTGCGGAGGGTCCCGCCCTCCTCTTCGACCTGGACGATCGTCGAGCCGTCGGCGGTGGCCGACAGGGCCGCGGCAGGGACCGCCAGCACCGCTCCCCCGGTCGAGCTGACGGGGATCGTGACGCGGACGTTGGCCCCGATGATCTCGTCGGGGATCGACTCGGGCGTGATCTCGAGGTAGACCCGGTCGTCGGCCACGCCGTTGGTGCCGGCCCGTTCTGCCTTGACCGAGACGACCCCGGGGATCACCTCGCCGGTCTCGGGGCTCTCGATCT
>Ga0207873_1003245_pt1 | contig 12237 bp, 10 predicted proteins | sample BGWIniCompost_FD_187373 | JGI IMG/M metagenome (GOLD analysis project Ga0207873, IMG submission 187373) | Cellulose adapted compost microbial communities from Newby Island Compost Facility, Milpitas, CA, USA - BGW Initial Compost (SPAdes)... ... | reverse complement strand
TTACCTGGTGCAGCAGATTGTCGGCGCGGTAGCCAAGCATACGCACCACGAGAAGGGAGCAACGAATTGGGACGCTCCCTGATATCTTTTCGCAATGACTGAATTTACAGCCTCTACTCCCACTCGATCGTGCCCGGCGGCTTGGAAGTAATGTCGTAAACAACCCGGTTGATGCCGCGGACCTCGTTGATGATGCGGGTGGCCGTGCGTCCCAAAAAATCGTGTGGGAACGGGAAATAGTCGGCCGTCATACCATCGGTCGACGTCACGGCACGTAGCGCGCATACATGATCGTACGTCCGCGCATCGCCCATGACGCCAACGGTCCGCACGGGCAGCAATACGGCAAAAGCCTGCCAGATCGTCTCATAAAGCCCAGCTTTCCGGACCTCGTCCAGAAAAATGGCATCGGCTTTCCGAAGGATGTCGAGCTTCTCTCGCGTCACCTCGCCCGGCACGCGAATGGCAAGCCCAGGCCCTGGGAATGGATGCCGAGTGATGAAGTTTTCCGGCAGCCCAAGCTCCCGCCCCAGCTGCCGCACTTCGTCCTTGAACAACTCGCGCAGCGGTTCCACCAGTTTTAGGTGCATGCGCTCAGGAAGGCCGCCAACGTTGTGGTGCGACTTGATGGTGACGGAAGGCCCGCCGGTGAAAGACACGCTTTCGATCACGTCCGGGTAAAGCGTGCCCTGGGCCAAGAACTCGGCTCCACCGATCTTCTTTGCCTCTGCCTCGAAAACATCGATGAACAGGCGACCGATCGTCTTCCGCTTTGCTTCCGGATCGGTCACCCCCTCGAGGGCTGCGAGGAAAGTGTCCTCTGCCCGCACATGGACGAGCGGAATGTTGTAGTGGCGGCGGAAAAGCTCGACCACCTCGTCCGCCTCACCCATCCGCAGCAGCCCATGGTCAACAAAAATGCAGGTGAGCTGGTCGCCGATGGCTTGGTGGATCAAAACTGCGGCGACTGCCGAGTCGACGCCTCCGGACAGGCCGCAAATAACGCGACCGTTGCCGACTTGATCGCGAATGCGCTCGATAGCCGTTTCCCGGAATGCCCGCATGGTCCAATCGCCGCGACAGCCGGCAACCTTGCGGGCGAAGTTGGCGAGAATCGCCGCTCCCCGCGGCGTGTGCACCACCTCGGGATGGAACTGGACCCCGTAGAACCGCCGCTGCTCATCAGCAATTGCTGCGAAGGGTGCGTTCGCCGAGACGGCCACGACCTTGAACCCCGGCGGCAGCTCCTCGACGCGATCGCCGTGGCTCATCCAGACCTGGTCGCGGGTGCCCTTTGACCAAACCCCCTCGAAGAGTGCGCAGTCCTCGATAACCTCGATCTCGGCGCGGCCGAACTCGCGATGCGTGGCGGGCGATACCCGACCGCCGAGCTCCGCCACCATCGTCTGCTCGCCATAGCAGATGCCGAGCACTGGAAGGCCTGACTCGAAAATGATTGGCGGAGCGGCTGGAGTGCCCTCCTCATAAACACTCGACGGTCCGCCGGACAGGATGATGGCTTTCGGCTGAAGCCGCGCGAGCCCCTCTTCCGCCTTATTGAAGGGCACCACTTCGCAATAAACGCCTGCCTCCCGTACGCGCCGCGCAATTAGCTGCGTTACCTGGGAGCCAAAGTCGAGGATAAGGACGGAGTCTGTCATGGCGAGCCGTTACGACAATCGCTTCCTGAGCGCAACAGGCCCGCGGGTGCGACCAACAGGCGTCTGCTGCAAATTTGTGTAAATCAATACATGTATAGTCATAAGTTTGAGGGCCCAGCCGATGAGCACCGAGACCAAAACGCAGGCAGGCGCTAGCCACCACGAAGCTCATGACCATGACCATGATCATGACGCGTGCGGCTGCGGCCACGATCATCACCACCATCATCACCACCACCATCACCGGTCGATAACGCCAATCGTGCGCTCTGGCCCGAAAGTTGGCCGCAACGATCCTTGTCCCTGCGGGTCAGGCAAGAAGTACAAGAAATGCTGCCTGGCGGCTTAAGACAGCTTTCCACGAGCATGTCGCCCTGCTCGGTTAGTCGCCAGACGTCAGAATCTCGCTCCTTACCATTAACTGATGCTTGGTTAGGCCTTTGGACGAGTTAGCCAGCGCTATTTCGGCACGCCCTCATATCGAGGGCGTGTTTTCCACAACACCTCTGTAAGCTGACTTCCCAAACAGCCTGCCGCAAGGCTCGACAGCAATCGTCGCCGGCAGATGCAAAGTCTCGGCGGCGACCAATGTTTCCGACTCTTTCTAAGCGGGCAAACGAGGCGTCCAGCAGCTTGCTCTGGGGTACATCCGCCTCCTCAGCTTCCACGGACCATTCCGATTTACCTGACGCACAACAAGCACGAACTTCTCGCAGCTTGTGGTATCCCCTTTATCTCAAGGCCCAGCGCGAGAAGCGCGCCAACGTCGTCTGCATGAAGTGGGGGACGCGTTACGGGCCAGAATTCGTAAACCGGCTCTACAGCATGGTTCGACGGAACACGACCTGGAACATCCGGTTCGTGTGTTTCACTGACGATACAAACGGCATCAATCCGGAAATCGAGTGTCAGCCGCTTCCAAAATTTGATTACGACCCGCGACTTGGCGTTCACTGGCCGAAATTGGGCTTGTTCCACAAAACCCTCGGCGATCTTGAGGGCATGACGCTCTTCCTCGATCTTGACGTCGTAATCATAGGAAATATCGACCCTTTCTTCGAGTTCGAAGGCCGGTTTTGCATGATCCGCGAATGGAAGGATCCGCATCTGGGCTTCGGAAACAGCTCAGTCGTAAAGTTTTTTGTCGGTTTGGAAAACGCGGTACTTGATCGCTTCCACGCTACACCCACCGACGTCATCATTCAGGTCTACGCCTCCAAGGAGCAGAACTTCCTTACACGGGCTGTTGACGAGGTTACCTTCTGGCCGGAAGCCTGGTGCCCGGCATTTTCCCGCGTTTGCTTACCAAAAACGCGAGTTCTTCGTTTTTTCACCCGTCCGACACCGCCAGCAAATGGACGGATTCTCATATTCTACGGTTCCTTCACTCCTCAGTCCGCTCTTCGTGGCGAATGCGACCTTGCGAAACGCCCAGGTCGACGCTCCTTGCCCCGATTGATCCAACGACGCTTCCTTCCCGCAACCTGGATCGCTGATTACTGGACTGACTAAGTCGTTTTCCGCCAACATACATCTCTTGCTAGTATGGGGGTTGCATGAGTCGGCTATTCTTCGACATCACAGATCTTCTTGAGTATGCCCGAAAAAATACGACCCTAAGCGGCATCCAAAGAGTTTCCGTCGAGCTAATCTCGAATCTCCTTCAGGAGCACGGCCCGGAAAAATTAAGGCTCATTGCATTCCACCCGATATTGAAAAGACCTGTTTCCTATGATCCGGAGTATTTTGGACCGGGCTTCGAATACCAGCAGAGCGATTTCTGCGAATACTTTGGCCTCCATTCCTCCCTTCACAACCCCAACCTGGACAACTATCTCGCCAAAAAATACCAGAACAGCTGGAAGACATCCTTCCATAGGACTCGCCTACTAGCTCTCAACACTCTGACACGTGGGGAGACCCTCAGGAAACGCAAGATCCAAACATCCCCTGCCTTTTCGTCCACACCACATAACCCCAAGACCGTCGATTTTAAGTCCGGGGATCACGTTTTTATCCCGGGCGCGACTTGGAATTTTGAGCCATACCTCAATTTTCTTGCCTTTCAGAGAAAGGCCAGAGGAATAAGAATTACGCATTTCATTCACGACCTCATTCCGATTCATACGCCGGAGCATGTTGTCGATGATGTGCCGCAACAATTCCTGCGCTGGCTTGAACATCTCGCAGGGAATAGCGACTTCTTCATTACAAATTCCCACGCCACCAAGCGCGATCTCGATGCCTGGCTAGCGGCGCGAGGAATTTCGATAGGCAGTGAGGTCGTCCCCCTCGCTCATCAATTCGCCAATTATCCTCGCGGCGGCCACCAAGTTAACTTTGCGGGGAGAGGAAACGAAAAGATTCACGCGCGCATAATAAACGCGGCGCGTATCCCCTACGCCTTGTGCGTTGGCACTCTCGAGTCTCGCAAAAACATCTGGGCGTTGGCAAATGTCTGGAAGTCCCTCCTGGATAAGTTGGGTTATGACACACCACGCCTGCTCTTTGCCGGCAAACACGGATGGCTGAAGGAGGATTTTGACGACTTCATTGTGGGTACGGGTGCCTTGGGGGGCCATATTCGAATTATTGATAGGCCGAACGACGCAGAGCTGGCCTATCTGTACTCCAACTGCCTGTTTTCCATCTTTGTAAGCTTCAAGGAAGGTTGGGGGCTACCGATAGGCGAAAGTCTTTGGTTCGGTCGTCCTGTCATCTGCTCGAACGTGAGCTCGATGCCGGAAGTTGGCGGTAACCTCGCAGAATACGTGAACCCTTATTCTCTCGCTTCGATCGAAGAAGCCGTAATTAAACTGACTCTTGACAATGAATATCGGGAGCAGAAGTGCCGTCAAATTGCGCAGGCGCACCTGAGATCCTGGTCTGATGTGGCACTCGATCTCAGCCAGTTACTCACCCAGTCCATCAACTACAAGGGTCGGCGCCATGCTCACGCGGGATGAGGTTATTTGGGGCTTCCGGTATATCCTGGGCCGCAATCCGGAGTCGGAGACGGTTATTTCTGCGCATCAACACTTTCCCGACTACCAACGATTCCGAGAAGCGCTCTTCCGCTCAGAGGAGTTCCGCAATGCCCAAAAACTTATCAACTTCTCCGCGGAGAAATGGGTATGTACGGAAGTGTACAATGGCAGGTATAGACTTTGGATAGATCTCAGCGACAAGTATGTTTCATACGGCTGCCTACTTGACAATTATGAACCGATTGAGACCGAGTTCATCCGCAGGAATGTCAAGCCCGGAATGGTAGCGCTCGACGTCGGTGCGAACATCGGCTGGCACACGTTAGGTCTTGCGCAGCTGGTGACCTCCTCCGGTAAAGTCTACGCATTCGAACCACGCAAGCCCACGTATTTTTATCTCAGTCGGTCGGTCCGGGAAAACGGACTTGACCAGAGCGTGATCCTGCACGACCTGGCCCTTTGGGATACGGCCGGGGATGCCCACCTTGTCTGGCCAGATGGCACCGAGAATCCTGGCGAGAGCTTCATTTCGGATGCTCGATGTAACTACGTTGCGGCGCCAATAAAAACGGCCAAACTTGATGATGTTGTCGCCGATTCTATCGACTTCATTAAAATCGACATTGAAGGAGCTGAGCACAGGGTTCTTTCATCCAGCAAACGTGTGCGCTCCGATCGACCTATTATTGTTTCAGAAGTTCATCCCACTCAACTTCAATGCGTATCCTCAGTTTCGGCTGACGAGTATCTCGCGTTCTTTCACAGGATGGATTACAGATGTTTCTCCTTACATCCATCGAGTTATGGTGAGGAGCTGACGGGTTTTGGAGAGGGCGACAAGCTTTTCAGCGTAGCACTCGTTCCGTCTGAGAAAAGCGTTGACCTTGCGCGCGACTGAGATTTTGGCAAACACGTCATGAAAGCGGCGGAGAGCCCCAGCTCTCCGCCCAATGACTTAGCACCAGTCGGCGTTTAAGGATGCCCCTTAGTTAATAACGGAATCTACCTTTCAGGCTCGCCACAAACGAAAGAAGACTTTCTCATTTTCTTTTGATCTCTCAGCTTGCGAAGCATCATTGCCGCGTAATGTATGTTCGGTTCCGCCCATGTCAGCTTTTTCCTAGAAGAGTAAGTCCTGAGGTAATCCCTATACAAGACCTGCCTGGCGGGGATGGGAACGGCGTTCTTGTAATTAGGCATGTACTCTACCGGCGCAGACCATGCCGTTGCCAAAACAGGGAGTCCGATTTCCAAAGCCTCCGCGATATTGAGCCCGAAGCCTTCCGATCTGTGCAGAGATAAATACACGTCACCCATCTTTTGGAAGGCAGTAACTTCATTATCAGTGAAAACGTCTTCCACCAAGGAGATATTCTCGTAATCTCCAATGAGTTCCAAGAGCTCCTGCCTTACAATCTGAGTTCTTTTCTGAAACCGTACTTTCATCAGGAGCTTGCAGGTCGGATTGCGACCGAATGCGAGTTTCCACGCCTCGACGTGCGCGAGCGGATTCTTGCGGTCGGGACATGCTCTCAGATCCATGATGGCCAACCCAAGAAAATCGTCGGGTGCTACGCCGAAGCGACTTCTCTCCATCGGTGGCACATTGGGAATGATTACTGGATGGGGTCGGATTTCGTAGGGTAATCCAAGACCACCGGCGATGGCTTCCGCGCTAAACCGGGATGGAGACCAGAACTCATGCAAAAGATTACCAACAAACATCCATTCGGCCGGGCAATACTGCATTTCCCATACGAGCTGGCCGATGCGCCATGCCTGCGCGAGAAACTCAGGCTGGAAAAGAGGAAAAACAAGTTTGTAGTTATCCGGCTGAGCAAGGACAATCAGAGTGTCGGGGGGGACAAGGTCTCCCTCAGCAATCCGGCGCTGGATTGACTCTGCAGTCTCATGCCTAACATCCACAACTTGAAGGCGCGCACACTCTCTTCGCAATCGGTCGAGCTCGTAACGGGCGGCCCGCCCGAGGCCGTTGGTATCGCTGATTGGACCGACGACAAGCGTGACCCCGCCAGTTGTCCTTCTTGCAGAGGCCGATTTTTTCCAGCGCGCTGCAATCTCCTCACCCTGCCGAATGAAACGTTTGCGACGCCGGGGCAAGCGGGCGAGGTAATACAAATGAGCCGGTTTGTAGCGTCTCAAAATGCGTGGAAACCGCTCGAAGTCTCGCGCCCCTACAAGTCTGTCATCCACCTCGCGCGGGGCAAGTAGGGCATCAGTGTCGTCTTCTATCGACATCTGACTGCGATGGAAGAATGAGCCGGTCAACATTTGGCTTTCTCAAGCGCAATGCTCGCGTCGCGACTTCAGGCTGCAGACCTCCCCGCGAAGAGAAGAGGATCGGTACGAGAGCCTATTGACTTTTCCTTGCGCGGAGCGTTCTTTCTTTGTTCTGTTCTGTATTTGTTCTCGGATGCGCAGTGAAATGACGTTACTTGTCGTGCTGCCTCGCCGGTCCCATGCTGATCGCGCTACTCCGAACTCGGTGGACCTGTGTGTCCGCGATCTTATGACAAGGAGTCGACGGGGCGGGGAGGTATGCATCGTAACCGATGGGCCTCTTGGTCTCTTTAGCTCTTTCCGTACAAAAAGCTTCCCTCCATCAGTTACTACACATTCGTTTCTGAGGGCCTCTTACGTAGCGCGCTTGGCTCACTCCGAGAGAGCGGACCTCGTAATCGTCCATCAGCAATTCCAGGTCGCCGCTCGGCTTGCCCGCCTACTGCCGGGGCGCGTGGTGTTCCATGCTCATGGCTTCTACAAACGCTATCGTCCCGGACTGCTGAACTCGATCCGCCGGTTCAATCGGCGCCGCGAGCTGGCGCGATTAGCGGGTTTGGTGCACGTCAGCGAGGCTTGCAGGGCGCACTTTGCAGAGGCCTGGCCGGATGTACGGCTTCCCCAGGCTGTTGTGCCCAACGGGCTCGATTTCAGCCAATGGCGGCCTCAGCGTCAGAGGTTGCAAGAAATCATCTGCGTGGGTCGTTGCGTGCCCGAGAAGGGCGTCCTCGAAGCGGCACAGGCTGTTGCGCGCGTTCTTGTAGAGCGGCCTGAATGGCGCGCGCGCTTCATCCTGTCGGAACCGGGGAGAAAACCGGAGTACGAATGTCGCGTGCTGGTTGTCCTCTCACAACCAGCAATTTCGGATCGCGTCGTTATAGAGTTTAGTTTGTCTTGGGAATGCGTTCGCGAGCGCTATGAGCGGGCGGCAATAGCACTTGTGCCCTCCCGATGGAGGGAGCCGTTTGGCCGCACGGCGCTGGAAGCTCACGCAGGCGGCGCTGCGCTCATCTCCTCAGGGACTGGCGGATTACGCGAGGTCAGCGGCCCATTTGCGCTATTTGTTGCCCCCGACGATGTCGCCGGCTTCGCGGAAGCCATAAAGCGCCTCATCGACGATGAAGCGTTACGCTATCGTCTTGCAGAGGAAGGAGCCCGCTTTGTTCGTGAGCGATTCTCCGTCGAGACTGTGGCCGCCGTCAACGACGACTTTCTTGAGAGACTTCTCGTAAACCGTGCTACCCGACAATATCGCTGACGCGCGTCCAAGTTGGTGAATAGCGCCAGCACCTTAAATTCTACTTTGCGAGCGCCGGTGACTGATAGTCTTCGATCGCGTTCGCAAATTGTATGCGGTAGAGCTTGGCGTAGAGCCCACCGCGCTCAATCAGCTCGCGGTGGCGACCGCTTTCGATCACCTGTCCCTTATCCATTACGTGAATAACGTCTGCATTGGCCACGGTCGAAAGGCGGTGCGCGATTACGATTGTCGTGCGCCCGCGCGTCAGCTCCTGAAGAGCTTCCTGGATGGATTGTTCGGTTTCGCTATCGAGAGCCGAGGTGGGCTCGTCTAGCAGGATGATCGGCGCGTTCTTCAGGAAGGCTCTCGCCAAGGAAATCCGCTGACGTTGCCCTCCGGAGATCTGGGAGCCGAGCTCCCCCACCTGCGTATCATAGCCGTGAGGCAGCGAACGGATGAATTCGTCCGCCTGGGCTGCCTTGGCCGCCGCGATGATCTCTTCCTCCGTCGCATCCTTACGGCCCGCGGCGATATTGTCGCGAATTGTGCCCTCGAAGAGGAAAACATCCTGGCTCACAAGGGCAATCTGGCTCCGAAGCGACGCAACAGAAACCTCAGAAATCGGCTGGCCGTCGATGCGAATGACGCCTGCTGCCGGCTCCCAGAACCGCTGCAACAGGTTGAACACGGTCGTCTTGCCAGCCCCCGAAAGACCGACAAGCGCTGTCGTACGTCCAGCCGGGGCAACCAGATTGAGGCCCCGAAGAACGGGTGTATTGGAATCGTACGAAAATACGACATCCTCGAACCGCACCTCGCCCTGCGACACGGCCAAGTCTGGCCGGTTGTCGGCGTCAACCTCCGCTGCGGGCTTGTCGAGGAGTTCGTACATCATCTTCACGCCGACGGCCGCTGTGGTGAGCTGAAGCTGCAATTTCGACAGACGTCGCGCCGGGTCAGAGGCCATGAGCAAAGCGGTAACGAACGCGAAGAACTGACCGGGAGTGTCACCGAAGGTCAAGTTGCGCCAGCCGGCATAAATGACGGCAGCGGCGACAGCCATCCCGCCCAATGTCTCCATGAGCGGATCTACCCGCGCCTGAACGGCGGCAATCTTGTTCGAAAGCTTCTCAACCGCTTTAATTCCCTCGTCCATCCGATGCCTCAGCACCGGCTCGAGCTGAAAGGACTTGACGACCCGGATCCCCTGCGCACTTTCGCGCATAACCCCCACGATCGTCGATATGCTCATGACCTGGCTCGTGGCCGCCTTCTTGATGCGCTCCCTTAGGCGCTTCAGGAAGTAGACTGCAATAGGACCTCCGAGGAGAGTGATCGCCGATAGCAGCGGGTCCTGGGAAATCATCACGATGATCAGCCCGATCAACGTTAGCAGGTCGCGCCCCAACCCCATGGCTACCAGGTGGAGCATCGTCCGCGCGGCCTGAGCATTGTGGGTGATCCGGGTGATCAGATCGCTCGAAGGGTATTGCTGATAGAAGCCAACGTCCATCTTGAGCAGATGGTCGTACATGCGCTTCTGGATCTGCGCGACGATCCGGTTGCCGATGCGGCTCAACGAGACTTCCTGCAAATAGGACGCGATGCCCTTGATAACGAACAGCCCGGAGATGGTGAGCGGAATCCAGAATAGGGCAACCTTGTCCTGCTCGACGAAGATCTTGTTGACCACATCCCGCATCATCCAGGCGCTAAGGGATGTGCACCCCGCAACCACGCTCATGAAAAGAAAGGCCACGGCATAACGCGGCGCGTATTCGCGACCGTGGTCGCTCAAGAGGCGCTTCAGTGCCTGAAAGGTCGTAGCGTCTTTGAATATCATGCCGAGCTCAGCAACCTGTGCAGCGACAGGCCGGTTTCGCGTTGTTCATACCTACTCTGGTTCGCAGTCCTGACACCAGAATCAGGTTACACTTCGTGCCACTCTTCAGGTACCTGACGCAATGCTCACCGCGCGTCTAGCTCGAGCGCAACTCCGTGTTGTAGGGGTTAGGGTTGTGGCGGCATCGTGGCATTGGCTGCAATATCTTGTCTCACGATGCTGTGGTTATACTTCGGTCGACAGTACGTTGACCATCTTTGGGTGACTGCCATCATCAAAGAATGGTCCCTGGTAAACCGTTGAACCGCAACACACCCTCCCGTTGGCGGATGGTATTTCTGGCCTTTGCTGTCGTCTTTTTGCTACCCCTCGCTTTGCATGGGGTCTGGTGGCTGGGCAAGGATCATCCCGCAAGCTGGCGCGCAGCTGACTGGTCGAGTGCGGGGCTGTTGCCCCCTCCCTCGGAGGTTCGCCGAGCGCTGATCTTCGTGCTTGCCGCTCCGGCTGGCCGCTGGAAGGGCGTGTTCTCCGTCCATTCGTGGATCGTTGTAAAGGAGAAAGATGCGCCGAGATATACGCGATATGACGTGGCCGGCTGGGGGAAACCGGTCAAAATCGATAACTGGGCCCCTGACGGACGATGGTTCGGGAGCACGCCGCAGCTGATTGCCGCCGTGGAGGGCGAAGTTGCTGAACGCCTTATTCCCAAAATCAAGTCGGCAGTGGCCGACTATCCTTACAATCAGGCTGGCGACTATCGCGTCTGGCCAGGTCCCAACTCCAACACCTTCATTGCGCACGTCTTGGCGCGGGTGCCTGAAGCGGGCATCGCTTTGCCTCCCAATGCAATCGGCAAGGACTTCCGGAACTTCGGAGTTTACCTGGGAGCGAGCCCAACGCGCACTGGCATCCAGGGCTCCTTGTTTGGCCTTTTCGGGCTGACCCTCGCTTGGGTCGAAGCACTGGAGGTGAACCTATTCAGCTTGGTTGCCGGAATCGATTTCCGTCAGTTCGCGATCAAGTTGCCGGGTTGGGGGGTGATGCCGCTTCTGCCGTGGCTGACGACACCGGCAGGTGGCTCGAAGATGCTGACCGGTACTTCACCAGCGCGAAATTCGGCGCCAATAGAAACGCAGTGAGCACGAGCTGAACGGGAACAACTGCTGCTACGTTGGCGGAGAGCAATAAAGCGGGGAGAGCGGATTTCTCCACTCTCCGGTTGAGTTCAGTGGAATCGCCTTCCGTGGTACCTGTCATGCCGCCGATGATGGTGGCGGCAATATTGGCCCCGGCGGTCACGGTCACCGAAGGACGAGGTGATTCCCGGTCCTCTGTAGAACCGTGGTCCGCAACCCACCGTTCGCCGCTCCGACTATGTCTGTGGGCCCAGCCAGGCCCGCCTCGGCAGCTTCGATGGTAGCTGTGCACCTTCTCCACAGGAGCATTTGCTTTGATGGGAGCTGGGGCAACCGGTGCTGCATGCGCGCTGATGGTTGCGCCGCACTTCCGGGGATGCGACGGATCAGCCCAAGGACGAAGAGAAATTAGTGACGTGAAACGTCTGAAGGCGTCGGAACTGCTTGATAACTGCATCTATTAGCTGTGTTGTTCTCGGAGCAGCACGGTCGCGGAGACTGACGACGAGCGGAATAACGGCTCGAGCCAGATAACCCAAACGCGAAGGCTGGTCAGCGATTGGGTTGGTACAAGAGAATTTCAGTCGAACATAACACTCTCTGAAGGAGGATCGTCGAGAATCCTAAGTCTGATGAGTCTGCCAATTCGAAAATTTCTGCTTCATAACAGTTAACAAAAGAGATGAATTCGACCGGCAGTAATCCCTGCGAAAAGGATTAGGCATACTGCGCGTTCGCTCCGGTTCACATGGCTGATCAAAAAGCATAGCGAATAGGCGGGAGTCAAACTCGGGCACCGATCCCATGCGATCAACGTACGGGGAACAAAACCTAGGAAGCTTTACTGAGGCCGCGCACGCGCCGCCATAGGGAACGCTTCAGGTTCATCCTTTCGAGCGCCTCCCCGGTCTCTTGAGCTGCTCCGGCCCCTTCGGTCGCGTCGAGGTGGTTCTGCCTGACGTATCCTGCCCGGGCTTGCAGAACGCCGCGTGCAACGCCTCCACGACCGAAAGCACTTCCGGGCGCGTGATGCGGTAGTAGACTGTCGTCCCCTCCCGGCGTGCTTCCA
>Ga0207873_1003244_pt1 | contig 12238 bp, 8 predicted proteins | sample BGWIniCompost_FD_187373 | JGI IMG/M metagenome (GOLD analysis project Ga0207873, IMG submission 187373) | Cellulose adapted compost microbial communities from Newby Island Compost Facility, Milpitas, CA, USA - BGW Initial Compost (SPAdes)... ... | reverse complement strand
GACATCAACAACCTGCTCCCTTATGTCAACCGGATCTGGTTGTACACGACGCCGATCATCTGGCCGCTCTCCCAGCTAGATCGCTTTCCTCCCCTCATGCGGTCGTTGGTCGAGCTGAACCCGATGTACGACATCGTGGGCCTGTACCGGAGCGCCATTCTCGGGACGACGCTGATCATGGATCAGGTCATCGGCGCGATCGTCTGGTCAGCACTGATCGGTGTGATAGGCGTCACATTGTTCATCAAGAACGAGGGCCACATGGTGCGATACCTATGAGCCGACCGGCGATCCTGGTCGAGAACGTGACCGTCCGGTTCCGGCCGTACATAGACAAGAAGCCCACGCTCCGCCGCTCCATCGCCAACCTACGAACCCGTGCCGTCGAAGAGGTCGTGGCTCTCGACGACGTGTCTTTTCGGGTCGAGAAGGGCGAGGCATTCGGGATCATCGGCCGCAACGGGGCCGGCAAGAGCACGCTCCTGCGAGTGATGGCCCGCACTCTGCGACCCAACTCGGGCAAGGTCGTGGTGAACGGGCGAGCCTCCACGCTGCTCCAACTCGGGGTGGGGATGAATCCCGAGCTGTCCGGGGCGCGCAACATCTACCTCGGTGGGCTCGCCGCCGGGCTCCGCAAGGCGGAGGTCGAGGCGATCTTCGACGACATCGTCGAATACGCCGGGCTCGGGGACGCCATCCACCGCCCGGTCAAGACCTACTCATCGGGCATGTTCTCGCGGTTGGCGTTCTCGGTGTCGATGCATCTGAATCCAGACATCCTCTTGCTCGACGAGGTGCTCGCCGTTGGGGACGCTGAGTTCCGAGAGAAGAGCATGAAGACCATGCGCCAGCTGCTCGACCGGGCAGGAACCATCGTGTTCGTGTCCCATTCGCTCAACCAGGTGGCCGACTTCTGCGACAGGGCGATGTGGCTGGAGAGGGGTCGTGTGCGACAGATCGGCGACGCCGAAGAGGTGGTTGCGGCGTACGTCGAGGACCAGAAGGCCCAGTCGGCCAGAGGCAAACGAGACCCGGTCGAGCAGACAGGCACGTGACCTCCTATCGACGGTCGGCTGTCGAGACCTCGCCGTCTTCGAGCGGCGGCGACGAGCCGGTCGTGATCTTCTTCACCGACAACGGCAAAGGGCTGGGCCACGTCACCAGGATGCTGGCGGTGGCCCGGCGAGCACATGGGCGGTTCCGCCCGTTCTTCCTGACCTTGTCGCTCGGCTACCAGGTCCTGAGGCGCATGGGTGTGCCGGCCGAGTTCTTCCCTCCCTACCACCACCTGGGGCTGACCAAGGACGAGTGGGCGCCGTTGCTCATGATGCGCATCGCCGAGGCGGTCGAGGTGACCGGGGCGCGGGCGGTCGTCGTCGATCACGTTTCCCCGCCCAAGGCTTTCGACGAGCTCCGACGCCGCATGTCGGGTGTCGAACTCATATGGTCACGGCGGGGGCTGTGGCGGCCGGGCACGAACAGGGGAGCGGCCGCCCTGGCTGCAGCGTTCGATCGGGTAGTGGAACCCGGTGACTGGGCTGCGCCGATCGACATCGGTGGCTCCACTCGGCAACGAGCCGGCATCCATCCGATCGGTCCTGTCGTCATCGTGGATGCGGATGAGAGGCCGAGCCGGCGAGAAGCTCGGAGACGCCTCGGCCTTCCCGACGACGGACGAGTTCTGCTCCTGAACCTGAGTGCGCCCGACACCGCGGCGCTGGTGGCGCTCTTGAAGAGAGTGCGAGACGTGGTGCGGAGCGTTGCGGACGGTGAGCCGGTCCATCTGTTCGCCCCTCTCCACCCACTCCACGACGACTCGTTGGCATCCGTGGAGGGAGTCACGTTTGCTCCCGTCTACCCGGTCGCCGAGTACTTGGAGGCCTTCGATGGGGCCGTTTCATCGGCGGGGTACAACTCCTTCCACGAGCTCGTGGCGAGCCACCTGCCGGTGGTGTTCCTCGCCCACTCCCAGACCAACGTGGACGACCAGCAGCGCCGCGCCCGGTTCGCCATGCTGAGTGGGCGGGGTCACTGGGTGGAATCCATCGACGATCCCCGGTTCGCCGACGTCATTCGCCGGATACTGCGTCCTGTGGAGCCATCGATCGCTCGAGACGTCGCCGAGATCCTGGGCGAACCCACAGGCGCTGAGGAGTTCGCCGACTTGCTCGGCGAGACGTTGGACAGGAAGGCGTCCGAAGGTTTGCAGATCGCACCCTGGCCGTGGGACGAACGAGACCGGCTGTCCCTGTCGGGGAAGATCTCGGGAGGAGAGGGAGACGTCGTGGTGGTAGACGCCCGGCATCTCAGCGACGCCGAACTGGCGGGCTGCATCGACGAGCTCGGCTCCGCTCGTGACGCCAATCTTCGAGTGGTGCCCATCTTCTTCATCGACCGGGGGTCACCGCGGCCCCTCGTAGCCAACGGCATCGCCTTCGAGTCGGTGATGTCGGCACGGGAGTGGATGGACCTCGGCGTCGTGCCCGAATACGAGGAATACGTACGCGGTCGGCTGGAAGCCGCCGTGTCGAGGTACGGGGCCGCCGACGTGGTCCCGCTCCAACCAGGCAAGTCGTTGGTGGCGAGTTTGCGAGCGATCGGGGCCGGTCTGGCGGTCTCTCCGAGACCTGGGCCCGCCGTGGAGCGGCGTGCATATCGTCTCGCTCTTCCCGTGCGAGACGGGCGAGGCCGATCGTTCCTCGAGATCGACCTTCCGAGCCACCTGTACGTGCCGCGTCTCCTCGAGAGAGACGGTCTAGCAGGGTACGAAGCAACCAGCCTGGCTTGCTGGTTGACGATCCTCGAACTGGACGCTCCGGGCGCCGCGTTCGATGTGGGGGCCAACGTAGGTCCGTATGCATGGCTGGCGTCTGCCCTGACCGAACGCCCCGTGATCGCTTTTGAGCCGGTATCGGACTTGGTGGCTGCGATCCGGACAGTCGCCGAGAAGAACGGGCTGGACATTCGTGTCGAAGAGGTGGCGGTCGGAGATCGAGACGGGAAAGCAGAACTGCATCTCTCCGATCAGACGGATTCCTCCCACTCACTGCGCGAGGGATTCCGCCGGTCATCCCGCTCGGTGCAGGTGGACGTGCGCACCCTCGACTCCTACGTCGCAGCCAACCCTGATCGCGTTCCCCACGTCCTGAAGATCGACACGGAGACGACCGAACCGGAGGTGCTGGCCGGCGCCCATCGGACCCTCGAGATCCATCGGCCCTGGCTGATCGTCGAGGTGTTGGCCGGTCGATCCGAGGAGAGCTTGGCCGGGCAACTCGGCGGGCTCGGCTATCACTGGTACCGGATCGACGACTACCCGCCTTTCGAGCGGAGGTCGGTGATCACTGGGGACCCCAAGCACGAACACCTCAACTGGCTCTTCGCGCCGACGGAGCCCGACGACCGGTTCTGGGCCGAGGTGAGGAGCTGGCAGGATGCTCTCAGGTCGTGCCGTCCCGGGCCGGCCTGAAAGGGACCGGATCGGATCCGCTGGCCCCCGACGATTGGTCGCTAACTTGTCGGAATCTTCGAGTCGGGACAGCCATCGTGAGCCTTCGAATCGGACCTCGCAAAGCCCTCGGGCTCGCCGCCCTCGTTCTGGTCGCTGTCGCAGCAGTCCTCGTGTGGCGGCTGCTCGGGACTGACGGGCTCTTGATCTTGGCCATCGTCGCGGCCGTGGGCGCCCCGCTGGTGGTTGCCTGGTTCGTATTGCAAGCCGAGCGGCGGACCGCCCAGAGGATCGAGCGGGTGCGCGCCGCGATCCAAAGAGACCTGCGCGATCTCCCCGCGCAGCTGGAGACGGTGGCTCGCCAGATGGACGAGCTGTCGAGCCGTGTGGCATGGGACGGGGAGCGAGCCGACCGGTTCCTCACCGCACTCGACGGCCGGTTGACCCGGACGGAGCGGTTGCTGGAGGCGCTCACCGACAGGCTCAGCTGAAATCGACGACCAGCTCCTGCGGTGCGATGAAGCGGGCCCGCTCCGACCCGGAGACCGGCACGTACAGGTCGTCGGACAGCCGATTGACCGTGTGCCAGTCCCGGAATGCCGCTCGATACCTGTCCAGGGCTTCCGGTGGGAATCGCTTCGAATTCGACCAGGGGGTCGACGTCGAGAGGACCAAGGGCACGCCGAAAGCCCGGAGCGCTTGCTCGCCGAACCTGGCCCTCAAACGTGACAGGTACTCCATGTCCCCCCGTGTACGTACGTGGTCGAAGCCTCCGATCTGGTCCACGACGTCGCGCCGGAACATCAGCGTCATCGGACCGTCACCGAAGAACTCGAGGTGGTTCTCCAGGTCGGGGACCCCCTCCGGCGTCACGCGGATGTGTGTCACGGTGCAAGCCAGTACTTCGGGGGCTTCGTTCAGGCGTTCCACTTGATAGCTGAGGCGGTCGGGATGCGACCAATCGTCGGCATCGGCGATGGCGATGAATTCCCCGGACGCCATCTCGAGAGCGCGGTTTCTCGACACGTATGGGCCCAGGTTCTGCGGGTTCCTGACCACCTTCACCCTGGGGTCGTCGAGCTTCTCCAAAGCGTCGGGTGTCGTGTCGGTGCTGGCGTCGTCCACGATCAGGAGCTCCACGTCGACCCCGCGGGAGGCCAGGATCGACTCGGCCGCCGCCGTCACGGTGTCGCCGTTGTTGTGGACCGTCATCACGACGCTCACATCCGGCCTGCCGCCACCCGGGGCGGGCTCCTCGGAGGATTCGAATAGCGAGATCCAATGGGAGACGTCTCGATCGGAGCCGAGGCAGTCGAGGTAGCTCATGAGACCGAAGCGTGACACCAGTCGATCCAGGTGCTCGAGGACCGGCTGGAGCCGGGACCTGACATCGGGGCCGTCGGCTCCGTCGAGGATCGCCTCCAGCAGCCCCACGTCCCGGTCACCGGTCCATCGATGCGTCATGGTCGCGAATCGCTGCCGCGCCCTGGCGATTTGGCCGCTGCGGAGCGCCGTCATGGCGGCCAGCAGCTGCACCTGCTTCGACTCGAACTGCCTGCCGAAGATCCTCCGCCACGCCAAGAGATCCAAGGACGGCTTCCAATCGTGGATCTCGAAGTACTCGCGGAGGTAGTTGCCGGCCGCTTTCCAGTTCTTCCGCCCGACGAGGGCGAGCCGGGGAAGTCGCTGGAAATCAGTGTCGACCCCGGCCCTCTCCAGATCCAACGCCACTCGAGGGGACAGCTCCTCGTCCGCTGTGGCCAGACGGGGCCAGATCGATCGGGCGTCTTCCGGCCCGGATCGGACCGACAGTTCGAGCAATTCGCGCTTAATCGTGGGGAGCCGGTCGGCCCGGGTATCGAAGCGGAGCGCATACGGCAGCGACTTCCACACCGACATGTCACTCTCTTGAAGAGATGAGAGGCGCTCCAGGGCGTCGATGGCGTTCTCTGCCGTGCTGCTCGAGATCCGGCGGGTCATGACGGCTGCGATCGCCTCGCTGTAGGCGGCGCGTTCGCCAGGTGCCAGCTCGGGCACGTCCCAATCCGTTCGAGCGGCATCGATCCGCCGGGCCGCTTCTCGCGCTGCGTCGGCGTCGAGCGGCTTCCAGCCGAGCTTGTGTCGCAGGCGCTCGAAGGCGATCGCCTGCGAGATCGTCATCCGCTCGCTGAACACGCTGCTCTGCAACAGGGAATCGACGAGGCCCCCGTACTCGCCCTCCGATATTCGCGCCTCCGTCAAGAGCTCGACCTGTCGGCCCCGGCCGACCTCGGCCTCTGCGAACAGGGTGGGAAAGGGCGATTCGGTCGGCATGGCCACCCCTGCCGCTTCGACCGGCCGCAGCCAGTCCCGGTTCCGGTTGACCACGAAGAGACGGGCGCCCCTGGCTTTGGCGGATCGGGCGAACCACACGTCCGCCATACCGGGCTCGCCGAACTCGTCGAACGAGAGCTGCCATTCCGCTTGGTCGAAGAACAAGGTGCCCGTGCCCACCAGGTGGACAGGCATCACATGCTGCAGGGACTCGGAGAAGTGAAACAGGTGACGCGAGGTGAACATGTCGAGCAGGCGCGGTGGATACACCGCGCCATGGACGGCGATCGCCGAGCCCGGGCCGGCGTCGCCGAGGCAGCCCTTGAGCACGTCGATGTAATCCGGCGGGTAGACGAGGTCGTCGTCGGCCGAGGCATAGAAGCGGTGGCCGGTTTTCCCCAGGAAGAAGAACTTGCCGTTGTCGCGTAGGTCGCCGTGGTCAGCCGACACCTCGACCACGATCCGCGGGTGGTCGAGGAACGACGGGATCTCCGGGTAGTTGTTCAGATAGACGCCGATGCGATCCACCTGGGGCAGCAGGCTCTCGACGGCTGCCTCGAGCATCCGGGCGCGTCGCCCGAACGAGGCGATTCCCACGAAGACGTCGCTGTGGCGAGTCACTGCAGGGCCCCCGAGACGAGTCGTGCCGTTCTCGCTGCGAGCGGTCGATCGGGATCGACCGGTTCGCCCACGAAGATCGACAGCGGGGTGTCCGGTTCCAGCCACTCGAGCGAGTCGACGCCGAATGCCGCCTGGGCTCGGGTGGAGAGATCGTCGACGGACAGGTCGGTGTCTTCCAGCTCTCGGAGGGCGGATCTGCGGAACATCATCGAGAGAGCGTTGGGAGAGAGCAGGCGGGCCGAACGCACGTCCGGCCATCGCGGCAGGAGGTCGGGTCCGATCTCGAGGACGTGAGTCCCCACGGCGATCGACGACGGGACGGAGCCGAGTCGGGTCGCCATGAGCTCGATGCGCTGGGGATGGGACCACTCGTCGGCTCGGTGGATCAGGACATAGTCGCCGGATGCATCCCTCAACCCGTCGGCGCTCGAGGTCATACGAAATCCGTCGACTCGGCTGGTCCAACGGGAGAGGGACTCCTGAATGAGAGACTCCTCGGCGTCGCCAGTCACGATGACCTCCAGCTCCGGCCACGACTGTGCGGCGAGGCTGCGCAACGTCATGTCGAGCGAGCGCGTGGCGGAGTCCGCTATCACGACCACGCTCACCCGGGGCACATTCCCCCTCGGCTCGTACCTGGGGGTGGCGCCCACGACATTCGACAGATCTGCGGGCGCCGATACATCCGCCCTGCGCAACAGTGCGTACCCGTCACGGAGGTAGACGCGGTTGAGAGCCTCGATGAATGCTCCCGAACCGTGGCCGACGGGCACTTCGATGTGGGTCTTCGCGGATCCCACGCGCACCAACGTGCTGGCATCCGCCGAGCGACGATGGACGAGAGGAGCCAGCCAAGCCAAGGCGGCCTGTGGTCGTCCCGTTCTCAGCGAGCAGTCGGCGGCAACCGAAGCCACCTCCCGTTCCAGCGACCCGAAGGTCGGATCCCCGGATTCGAGGAGCGCCAGGGCCGTTTGGTAATCACCCCGTACGGCATGCCACCGGGACAACACGAGGCGTGCGCGGAGGCGATCCATCTGCCCCGCGTCGGCGCTCTCTGCCAGGGCTGCTAGCTCATTCCGGGCGTCGGAGTCGTCGCTGTCCCAGAGGGCGTGCTCGAGGCTTTCGATGTCGACGGAGGAGATCGATGGAGACGCAGGCGAAAGAGCCGGACGGGACGAAGTCGCCTGGCTCCTCCCGCGGCGAGCTCGCCTGATGTATTCAACGACCGACGGGGGGAGCAGTCGCTTAGCGAGGCGCTTTGCAGCGTGAATCGTCACACCGAATCTCCCCAGGTGAGATTGACCACTCGGAGCGAGGTTAACGACATGCCTGTTCTTCGCCACGTCGGCGTCGGGCGGCCGGACGGCGGGCTCGGGTTGACAAGCGGCGGGAGGCGAGGACTAAGGTCGCTCGGGTCCTCGACCGATCCAGATCCCCATGCCGAGACTCTCACTGCGGTTCGTGCTCGCCACGACCGCCATCATCTTCCTAGCGCTGACCGCCCAAGCCCAGGAGAGCAACGAACAGTCGACCTACGACCTCGTGTTCCCCGTGGCGGGCAAGTATTGGGGCGACTTCAACAACTTCGGCCAATGCCGGGACGGATGCAGCCGGCGCCACGAAGGCGTCGACATCATGGCCGACAAGATGACCCCGGTGGTGGCCGCAGCCGACGGGATCGTGACCACGGTGCGGGGCTTCAACACCGACGGCACACCGATCCCCGGTGGGCACCAGTGGCTGGTCATCGAACATGGCGGCTGGCAGACCCGCTATCTGCACCTCAACAACGACACGCCGGGGACCGACGATGGCCTCGGCAAGGGGATCGTCGACGCGATCGTGTCGGCGTGGATCGCCTCCGGTGCCAAGCAATGGGGCGGTGTGGCCTACCCGGTCAAAGCGGGCGATGTGATCGGCTATGTCGGCGATTCCGGCAATGCCGAGGACGCCGGATCACACCTCCACTTCGAGTTGCGCGTCGGCGAAGGCTCCGGAGCGGTGGCGATAGATCCCTATCCGTACCTGACCTCCGGCAACTTCACCCTCACCAATACCAAGACCTGGAACGGGCACTTCTCCGACGACGACGGAAACATCCACGAGGCGAGCATCGACGAGCTCGCCGACCGGGGAATCACGAGGGGCTGCAATCCTCCCGAGAACACGAGGTACTGCCCGACTCATCACATGACCCGTGGTCAGGTGGCGGCTTTCATCGTCCGGACACTCAAACTCCCGGCAGCTTCGACCGACTACTTCTCCGACGACGACGGGTCGGTCTTCAACGGCGACATAAACGCCTTGATGGAAGCGGGTATCGGATTCGGCTGCACCGACACCGCCTTCTGCCCCGATCGGCCCTTGCGCCGGGACGAGATGGCGCAGATGCTCGTGAACGCCTTCTCGGGAGACGACCCCGACCGCTATGCGAATCCAGACGGGACCGACTTCTTCTCCGACGACGACGGCAACCGGTTCGAGGAAGCGATCAACCGCCTCATGGCGGCCGACGTCACCCGCGGCTGCAACCCGCCGGCCAACGACCAGTACTGTCCCGACCGGCCGCTGAACCGGGCGGAGATGGCGTCGTTCTTCCTCAGGGCGCTGCGGAACTGAGCTCCGTTTCGCTGGCCGAGCCTCTTCCTACACTGCCTGGCGATGGTTTCCCCTCTGGACCCGGGCTGCCGTGGATGACGCCGAACGCCGCCGCCTGATCGAGCTCGTCAACGACGAGCGAGCGCGCCGGGCCTACGCAGAGAAGGAACTCGCTGGGCAACGAGCGGAAACCGCCAAGTGGCGGCGACGCGCCCGCAGGGCCGAAGCGGCGGCTCGCTTCTCGATCCGGTTACCTGTCCGCGAGCCGAAGGTGACGGTGGCGCCGCCGCCGGAGAGCCGACCCCGTCCGGTCTTCCCGGCGGTACGAGCGGGGGTCTCGGGGGCGCCGGATTGGCTCTCCTCCGCCGTCGACACCGTCCCACTGGACGGGATCGATGAGGCGACCCTCACCGGGTTGGACGTGGTCGTGGTGGGAGGCGAGGCGGTGCCGCCCAGCCTGGTGGAGTGGCTGCGATGGCCCACCCGCCAGCCGCTCATCGCCTTCTCGCCGTCGGGGAGACTCGCCGAAGAGCTGAGGAACCACCGGGCCGACCTCGTGGTCGGAGCCGACTCGGTGCCGGCGGTTCATCGGCTCGAGGAGCTCGAACCCGTGGAGCTGAGCGAGCCGGATGGATCTGTCGACGCCGAGTTCGTGTTGGCGCGCATCACCGGTGCCCGTGGCCGCACGGTTCGCGACGTCGCCGCCACGATGCTCGAGGCCGCCGGGATCGACCCTCCGTGCCGGCATCTCGGGGTGACTGCCATCGCGATGACGAAGCGACCCGATCGAATCGGGCCGGTGCTGGAAACGCTCCGCCGCATGGACATCGTCGGTTTCCGCGCGTTCGTCGCGACACACGGTTTCGGGGTCTCGGACGAACATCGTCGAGTCGGCGAGGAGGCTCTGGGCGATCGCGTCCGGTTCTTCGAGATGCCCGAAGCGTGGCCGCTCGGCCGGTGCCTCAACGCGCTGGTCGAAGAGACCACCACCGAGGCGTGGGCCAAGATCGACGACGACGACTACTACGGCCCTCTCTACATGGAAGAGGCGATGCTCGAGTTGGAGCGAACCGGTGCGGCCATGGTCGGCAAGCTCACCTACCACCTCTACGATGCCGCCCTCGACCGGACCTATCTCCTCCAATCCGGCAACGAGTACCGATTCACCCGATACGTCCCCGGTGCCACGTTCGTGGCCCGGCGCCACACTTGGGAGGAGGTGCGGTTCCCGCACAGGAGAGCGCGGGTCGACTCCATATTCATGCGTGGCGTGAGCGGGCTGGGCATGCCGGTGTACTCCACTTCCCGCTTCGAATTCGCCGTCGGACGGTCCGGGGAAGAACACACCTGGCACGTCGATGAGGCCCACTACGCCGCCAAAGGCAGAGCCGTCGGCGACGGGTTCGCGGCCGCGGACATCTTCCTCTCGCCGGAAGGCCGCGGCCCGGCGGCCGAGGCCTGACCCGCCGATGAGAAGATCCGGCCTGGAGTCGTTCGTGGCTGGGGCGGCGTTCGCGGCGGTCGCAACCGTCACCGTCTACGCCACCGCCGCGGCTTTCGGGTTGTCTCCCCGGCCGGCACTCTACGTGTTGGGCGCCGGCGTGGTGGCGGCTGCTGTGGCGGGTGTCACGTCCCGGTCACGGCCAGAAGCCCTTCCCTTCCGCGTCGGGGCGATCGCGGCCGGAACTGCGGCACTCCTCCTCGAGGTGGCGAGCGGCGGGCGTTTCGGAGCTCTGGCCGTGACGGCGGCAGCGGCATCGATCGCCGTGGCGGTCGTCGGGCCGGCCCTCGGTCGGCTCGTCGACACCCCCGTCCCGAAATGGCTCGCCGTGGTCGGCCTCGCCGCTGTTGCGCTCGTCCTGGCGCGCGTCGTGATCGGCGGGGGAGAGTTGGGCCACGACGAGGCGGCGTACGCGCTGAAGGCTCGAGCCTGGCTGCGTGGCACCCCCGACACCGGCTGGGACCTCCATCGCGGAATTGGCCAGTCGGTGATCGCCCTGGCCGTGCTGGCCGTGCGGGAGTCGGCATCGGCCCTCCGGCTGGTCTCTGTCGTCCTCTCCATCGGGACCGTCGTTGCCGTGTGGGCTCTCGGGCGGACGATGCGCTCCGACCGAGTCGGCCTCGCCGCCGCCGGCATGTTCGCCGTGGCTCCCAGCTTCCTCCGACGCGGGGCGGAGTTCCTCACGGACCTCCCGTCCACCGGCCTGTTGCTGGTGGTGGCCCTACTCCTTTGGAGGTGGGCGACGTCGGAGTCCGCATCCGACCGGCAGTTGTATCTGGCGGTGGTCTTGGCGGCGGCGGCGTTCTACATCCGCTACCAGGCGGTTCTGTCCCTGGCGCTGCTGGTCGTGGCGTGGCTCTTCGTCGGTCGGGAGCGCGTCAGGCAGCGGTCGAAGTCCGCGGTGCTGGCCGCGGCCCTGGGTGTGGCGCTGCTGCTGCCGCATCTCATTTGGGCCAGCGTCGTCACCGGGAGGCCCTGGGGAGTGATCGCCTTCACGTCGGCCGCCGGTAGGCGGGCCTACCTGGGGGAGGGCCTGGTGGACTACGTCCGCGACCTACCCGATCTGCTGGCGGGACAGGTGGGAGGCGTGGCGCTCGTGGTGGCGGTCGGCTGGTTGGTGTGGCGGTCGGCCCGCGCCGGAGACCGCCGGCCCGCTCTCTTCCTGGCGATCCCGGCGCTCGGTCAGTTCCTGATCTTGGGCACCATTTCTCACGGCGAGCCGCGCTTCGTCTTTTTCCCGGTGGCCCTCATGCTGGTGGCGGCGGCGACGGCCGCAGACGAGCTCCGCGCCCGCATCCCCGAGTGGGCTTACCGGGCGGGGACCTTCACATTCGTCGTCGCCCTCGTCGCCTCCCTGGGATTGCACGGCGCCCGGATGGACGAGTTCGCTGAAGCCCGAGGCGAGATGGTCGCCGCCCTGGAGGAGGCGGCGGCGGTGATCGAAGCGGAGGCGACCCGGCCGTGCGGTGTCATCACCGGCCTGCGTCCCCAGGTCACCTGGCTGACTGGATGTCACACGGCGCTCTTCGGCCTGTCGGAGGTCGAGATTCCTCTCGGCCCCGAATTCGACCGGTTCCTGCTGTTCACCGAAGGCGGGCTGAGAGAGCCCGATGCCGACTTGAAGGCCGAATACGAGTCGCTGGCTGCGGGCGATCCGATCAGGATCGACGGCGAAGGATCGATCGGAGACGTGGTGATCTGGCCTCTCGACGGTTGACGTCTGCCACGACCACTATCCCGGTGCGCCCGAGGTCGAC
>Ga0207873_1003243_pt1 | contig 12239 bp, 9 predicted proteins | sample BGWIniCompost_FD_187373 | JGI IMG/M metagenome (GOLD analysis project Ga0207873, IMG submission 187373) | Cellulose adapted compost microbial communities from Newby Island Compost Facility, Milpitas, CA, USA - BGW Initial Compost (SPAdes)... ... | reverse complement strand
GAGCAGCTGCCGCCGGTGACGCTGGTGGTGATCGCCGCCGATGCCGCGCAGGACATCGACGCCAAGCTGTGCAACAGCCTCACGCTCGATTACCCGCATGACCTTCTCAAGGTGCTGGTCATCGTCGACGGCGGCCGCGACGACACCGCGGCACGCGTGCGCGCCTTCGAAAGCCCGCGCGTGAAGCTCATCGAGAACCCCGCGCGTCTGGGTCGCGCCGCCTGCCTCGAACTCGCCGCGGCGCATGCCGGCGGCGACGTGATCATCTTCACCGGCGCCGAATATCTGCTGGAACGCGACGCGGTGCGCGCCGTGCTGGCGCACTTCGGTGATGCCGGCGTCGGCGTCGTCAACGGCGTGGTGCGCGGGGAAGACCATGCGGAACTGGCGCTGCGGCTCGCCGAAAGCCTTTCGGGATCGGTGCCGGTGACCTCCGGCGGATTGCTGGCGGTGCGTGCCAGGTTGCTGCCGCGGCTGCTCGAATCCGGGATCGATGAGCAGGTGCTGCCGATGAACGCCGCGCGGCGCGGTTACCGCAGCACCGTCGCGCAGGATGCCGCCACGCGGCGGCAGCACAGACCCGCGGCCATCGAACGGGTGCAGCGCGTGGCGATGCGCTGGCGCCTGCTGCTCGCGCGACCCGGCCTGCTGTTGCCGGTGATCAATCCGCTCTGGCTGCGCTACTTCTCGCACATCGTCCTGCGCCTGCTGGCGCCGCTGTTCGCGTTCGTCGCACTCGCCTGCGGCGTGCTGCTGGCGCGCGGCTCGCTGTTCTACCAGCTGCTGCTGGTCATGCAGCTCGGCATCTACCTGCTCGCGCTGGCCGGCATGTTCCTGCCGGCGTTGCGCGACTCGCACATCGCGCGCGTGCCGGCGCGCTGGCTGGAAGGCCACATGCTGGCGGTGCGCGGCCTGATCTCGATGACGCAGGGGAGGGACGCGTGAGCTCGATGAACTTCCAGGCCATGCCCGGCAAGGTCATTCCGCTGCAGCCCTACGCGATGAAGCGCAGGCCGATGCGCGTGCTTTACGTGGTGTCCATGTTTCCCGCCTGGTCGGAGACCTTCATCGTGCGCGAGATCCGCGCGCTGCTCGATGCCGGCGTCGACGTGCGCATCGTCTCGCTGCGCCGCCCGCGCAACGACCTGGTGCAGAAGGATGCCGCGCAATTGCTGGACCGGGTGAGCTGGCGGCATGGCTGGTGGCACGACGTGCGTGCCGTGGCCGGCATGCTGGTCCGCCGCCCGGCGCTGACGCTGAAGCATCCCGTGCAGATGCTGCGCTCGATGTGGAAGCATCCCGGCGTGCTGGCGCGCAGCCTGATCACCTGGATGCGCGCCATCGGGCTGCTCGAGGACGTGCGCCGCATCGTGCCCGATCACATCCACGCGCACTGGGCCACCTATCCGTCGACCGCGGCGATGATCCTTGCCGATCACCTAGACGGCAGCTTCAGCATCACTGCGCACGCCCACGACATCTTCCTGGAAAACCAGCTGATGCCGCAGAAGCTCGCGCGCGCGGCGTTCGTGGCCACCATCTCCGAGCACAACCGCATCTACCTGCGCCTGCGCTATGCCGCGGCCCATGATGCGCGCATCGAAGTCATCCACTGCGGCGTGCCGCTGGAAGGCCGCAGCCTGCCGGCGCCGCGCGCCCTGGCGAAACCGCCGCTGCTGCTCTCGGTCGGCCGCCACGACGAGGTCAAGGGCTTCCCCATATTGCTGGCCGCCTGCGCCGCGCTGAAGGCGCGCGGCATCGCCTTCCATTGCGAGATCGTCGGTGACGGGCCGTTGCGTCCCATGCTCGAGAAGCGGCGCCGCGAGCTCGGGCTCGAGAACGAGGTCAGTCTCAGCGGCGCATTGCCCAGCGAGGAAGTCGAGGAACGCATGGGCCGCGCCAGCGTCTTCGTGCTCGCCTCCACACGCGCGCGCAGCGGCAACATGGATGGCATTCCGGTTGCGCTGATGGAAGCGATGGCGCACGGCGTGCCAGTGGTCAGCACGCGCATCTCCGGCATCCCGGAGCTGGTGCGCGATGGCGAGACCGGCCTGCTGGTGGAGCCGGATGACGCCGCGGCGCTCGCCCAGGCGCTGGAACGCATGCTTTGCGATCACATGTTGCGCAGCCGCTGTGTGGCGGCCGCGCAGGAACTCGTGCAGCGCAGTTTCGACGCGCGCACGGAAGCCTTGAAGCTGCATGCCCTGTTCAGGGAAATCAAAGGTGAAACCGATGCAGAAAAAGTTGCTGATCATCACGGATGAAATGGAGGTCGGCGGCACGCAACGCCAGATCGTCGAGCTCGCCCGGCACCTGGATCGTTCCAACTTCGCGCTGTCGCTGCTGTACTTCCGCAAGCATTCGCATTACGTGGACGAGCTGCGCGCGCTGGGAGTGGAGGTCTTTCACCTGCCGAAGCGGGGCAGGCTGGACTTCGGGTTCTTCCTGCGCCTGTGCCGGCACCTGCGCGAGCAGGAAGTCGACCTCATTCACGCCTTCTCCTTCAGCGGCGAGCTGTGGGCGTGGCTCGCGCACCTGTTCACCGGCCAGGGCCGGCTGGTGACCTCGGTACGCAGCACCTACGAGTGGTACACGCCGTTGCAATGGAGGTTCAAGCGCTGGATCACGCTGGACTCGGCTGCGGTGATAGCCAATTCCAGCGCCGGCGCGGAGAACGTCGCGCTGCGCATGGGCGTGCGCCGCAGCCTCATCGACGTGGTCCACAACAGCGTCAACCCGGTCAACGTCCAGGACGAGGCCGTCGAGCGCAGCAATGACCGCATCGTGTTCGTCGGCCGGCTGGTGGACCACAAGAACCTGCATTGCCTGTTGCGCGGCTTTGCCGAGGTCGCGCGCAACCATCCGACCGCGGCACTCGACATCGTCGGCGACGGCCCGCTGCGCGAGGAACTCGAAGCGCTGGCGCTGCGCCTGCGCATCGCCGAGCGCGTGCATTTCCACGGCGAGCGGCGCGACGTGCCGCGCTTCCTGCTGCAGGCGGCGATCGCGGTGTCCACCTCGTACCGCGAGGGCCTGTGCAACGCCATCATGGAGGCGATGAGCGCGGGTGCGCCGGTGATTGCCTCCAATGTCGGCGGCAACAGCGAGCTGGTGACGCATGGTCACAACGGCATGCTGTTTCCGTCCGACGACGACGAGACGCTGGCGGCAATGCTGCTGGAACTGCTCGAGGACCACGAGCGGCGGCGGCAGATGGGCGAGAACGCGCGTTCCGACATGACGCGCTTCCACGATCCGCGGCGGATGGCCGCCGAAATCGAACGCATCTACGAACGCTGCCTGCTCGATGAGCGGGCGGTAGTGCTGGGGCGCTGAGGGACGCACGGGGGAATGCGCATATATGCAGAAAACGACGCGCGGCGATCGCAGGATCGTCATGGTTCTGGAAAGCAACTATCCGACGGAGGGCGGGGGAGGCGCCGAGGGACAGTTGCGCACGCTGAGCCGCTGGCTCAGCGCCCACGGCATCGGCGTGCACATCGTGGTGCCGATGCGCGAATGGGATACGCGTGAGAACGACGAGGTCGACGGCGTGCCGGTATGGCGGGTGCCGTACCCGCGTGTCCGCAAGCTCGGCGGGCTGGTCATGCTCTGGCGCATGGCGCTGTGGCTGTGGCGCACGCGCCGCGACTACGAGGTGATCCACGCGCACATCGCGCACAACATGGCGCTGGTCGCGGCGCTTGCCGGCAGGCTGCTCGGCAAGACCGTGATCGTGAAGATCACGGGCTCGCTGGAGATTGCCACCGGCGTGCTCGATCCCGCCGTGCGCCGTCCCGACGTCATCCTGCGGCGCTGGCTGCTGCGCTGCGCGAGCTGGTACCAGGCCACCAGCAGCGAGATCCGCGGCCGGCTCATCGACGCCGGCGTCGATGCCGCGCGCATCCACGTCATTCCGAATGCCGTGGACGTGAAGCGCTTCGACATCGACCGGCAGCCGGATGAGACGCGGCCGCTCACCGCCGTGTATGTCGGCCGGCTTTCCGAGGAAAAGGCGCCCGACGTGATGATCACCGCCTGGATGCGCGCCTTCCCGGCCGATGCCAGGGTGCGACTGCTGTGCGTCGGTGAAGGCGCGATGCGCAGTCCGCTGCAGAAGGCGATCGACGAGCATGGCCGCGGCGAACAGATCCGCCTGCTTGGCGCGCAGGATGATGTCCGTCCGTGGCTGGCGCAGGCCGATTTCGCGATCCTGCCTTCGCATTATGAAGGTCTTTCGAACGCGCTGCTCGAAGCCATGGCCGCGGGGCTGCCGATGCTCGGCACGCGCGTCAGCGGCACGGTGGATTTCGTCGAGCATGGCCGTGACGGCTGGCTGGTGGAGCCGGGCGACATCGACGGCATGGCTGCGATGCTGCGCGAGGCGGCGGCAACGCCGCCGGAAAGACGTCGCGAAATGGGTGAGGCGGCGCGCAAGAAGATCATGGCGCGCGCGCGTCTCGATGCGGTCGTCGAGCAGCTCGCCAGGCTGTACGAGATTGACGCCCGGATGTTCAGGACCATGCCGCAAGGCAGATTCGTGTGAGGTGACGCTGCATGTGTGGAATTGCCGGCGCTGCCGCCAACCGTGACCAACACGTCCCGCCGCTGGAAGTGCTGCGGCGGATGTGCGACGCCATTCATCATCGCGGCCCCGACGCCGAGGGCGTGCATTACGCCGCCGACGTCATGCTGGGCATGCGACGGCTGGCCATCATCGATCCCGCGGGCGGCATGCAGCCGGTCACCAGCGAGACCGGCGCGGTCCGCGCCGTGGTGAACGGCGAGATCTACAACTTCCCCGAACTGCGCGCGCGGCTGGAACGGGCAGGTCACGTCTTCCGCACCAACAGTGATGTCGAGTGCGTGGTGCATGCCTACGAGGAGTACGGCGAAAAGTGCTTCAGCGAGTTGCGCGGCATGTTCGCCATCGCGCTGTGGGACGAGCGCAACCGCACGCTGCTGCTCGCCCGCGACCGCTTCGGCAAGAAGCCGCTGTTCTACAGCCTGACGCCGCGCGGCATCGTCTTCGCCTCGGAACTGAAGTCGCTGCTGGAGGTGCCGGGGCTCGGGCTGGAACTCGATCGCAGCGTGATCCCGGAATACATGATGCTGGGCTACGTGCCCACGCCGCGCTCCATCTTCGGCAACGTGCGCAAGCTGGAACCGGCGCATTACCTCGCCTTCCGCCAGGGCACGGTCACGGTGGAACGCTACTGGTCGCTGTCCTACCTGCCCAAGCACGACGCGGACGAGGAGGCGCTCATCGAGGCGCTGGACGAGCGCATCGACGAGGCCGTGCGCATTCGCCTTGCCAGCGACGTGCCGTTCGGCGCGTTCCTGAGCGGCGGCGTGGACTCCAGCCTGGTGGTCGCGAAGATGACCCGGCACCTCGACCGCAAGGTGAAGACCTTCTCGATCGGCTTCAACGATTCCATCTACGACGAGTCGGAAGACGCGCGCCGGGTCGGCGAGCACCTCGGCACCGAGCATCATGCGCTGGTCGCGGACCCGGACGCGGTGCGGCTGCTGGAGAGCATCGCCTGGTACGTGGACGAGCCGATGGCGGATTCCTCGATCATTCCCACCTATCTCGTCTCCCGGCTGGCGGCAGGTCACGTGAAGATGGTGCTCACCGGCGACGGCGGCGACGAGATGTTCGGGGGCTACACGCGCTACGTGCGCTACCGCCAGCTCGGCATGCTGCGCCGTGCGGGCATGACACGGCTTGCGCCGCTGGCGGCAACGCTGGTGAGGACGCTGCCTTACCCGGTGCGCCGGCGCATCGAATGGGTGTGCACGCGGCTCGGCATGAGCCATCCCGACGATTACATCTCCGGCGTGGCGCTGGCCGTGCCGGCAAGAATCCGCGGCCTGGTGAATGCGGCCACGCCGGCGGACTTTTCGGCGATACGCCGCTGCTTCACTGATCACCACGAGGCATTGGGCCCGCTCGACACCGTGCTTCACGGCGATGTGCGCTCCTACATGCTCGACGACATCCTGGTGAAGGTGGATCGCGCCAGCATGGCGAATTCGCTTGAGGCGCGCTCGCCGCTGCTGGATCACGAGCTTGCGGAGTTCGCGGCGCGGCTGCCGGAAGACATGAAGCTGCGCGGCAACACCACCAAGTACCTGCTCAAGAAGGTCGCGGAACGCTACCTGCCGGCCGAGTGGGTGCACAAGCGCAAGCAGGGCTTCGCGATTCCGCTGGCGCGCTGGCTGCGCGAGGACCTTGCGGAACTGCTGATGGATACCTTCGGCAGCCAGGAGTTTGCCGAACGTGACGTGTTCGACGTCCGCGCTGCCCGGCGCATGGCGGGGGAGCATCGCCGCGGGTCGCGAGACCATGGCGAACTGCTGTGGGCAATGCTGATGTTCGAAATGTGGGCGCAGCGCTACGCCGGGCTGGCGTGGCAGCCTGCGCCGGAGCAGGTGCCGGAGCTGCGTTCCGCACCCGGTTGAGAGGGAGAACCATGGATTACATCGAAGCGGCGAAACGTGCGGTGAAGGGCATCGCCAGTCCCGTGCTGGACTTCTGCGGCGTGTACGACACGCTCATCGAGCGGCGGCTGTTCGTGCAGCCGAGCTGGGTGATCCTGATGTATCACCGCGTGGTAGCGAGCCGCGCGGAGGATCCGCATCGCCTCGGCATGTGCGTGGAGCGCGATCACTTCGCCGAGCAGATCGAGTACCACGTGCGCAACTTCTCGCCGATCTGCATGGGCGATGCCATCAGCCGCCTGAACGCCGGCAAGCCTCTGCCGCGCAACGCGGTGTCCATCACCTTCGACGACGGCTACCAGGACTTCGCCGATGTCGCGCTGCCGGTGCTGCGCCGCTTCCAGTGCCCGGCGACCGTGTTCGTGAACGTCGGCGGCCTCGCCGAAAACCGCCCGTTCTGGTGGGACGAGATCATCGACGCCGTGCATCGCACGCGGGTCGATGAAATCGATGTCCGCTTCCTGAACGCGGACGCCTCGCCTGCGCAGCTCCCATTGCGCTCCCGGCATCGCCGCCGCACGCTGATGCGGCTGCAGTTCATGTTCTGGCAGCTGCGGCCGGAGCGGATCGACGACGCGCTCGCCGAGCTGAAGCAGCGCCTGCAGGTCAGCGGCCGGGGCAGGCTGCTGGCGCCGCGCATGAGTCCGGCGGAAATCGCGCGCGTGGCGGGCGAGGGCGTGGAGATCGGCGCGCATTGCGAGAGCCATGTCGACATGCGCCGGCTGTCCGATGACGAATGCCGCCACGAACTCATGGTCTCGCGCCAGGTGCTGCAGGAGATCTCGGGTCAGCCGGTGACGGGGTTCGCGTATCCCGGCGGCCTGCAGAGCGAGCGCGTGCAGAAGCTGGTCGCGCACGCCGGCTACGGCTATGCCGCCGGCATCGGTCGCGGCGTCAATCGCCAGCCTTTCGACATCTACAACCTGCGCCGCATCGGCATGCCGGACTCGGGCATTTCCGATTACAAGCGCTGCCTGGGCATGGCAGCGGGCGTTTCCGAGCCGGTGATGGGTTACGAGAGCGTGCTATGGCCGTAAACATGGATGCAAGCGAGGGCACTGCGGTCGAGGAAAGCGGCGGCCGCGAGGTCCGCTCCACGGTCGTCATGACCGGGTTGCGCTTCGGCGGCAAGATGCTGGGCCTGCTGAAGACGCTGGTGATCGCCGCGGCCTTCGGCGCCAGCGGCGCGCTGGACGCATTCTGGGTGGCCTACATGCTGCCCATGCTGATGCCCGGCCTGATCCTCGGCGTGGTCACCACCGCCTTCATTCCCAGCTTCATGCGCACCGCCAAGAACGGCGCGGAGGAAGTGGACTGGCGCGGCCTCAACACCCTGTTCACGCTGGTCACGGTGCTGGTGTTCGCGGCCACCGCGCTGGTATGGCTGGGACGGATGCAACTCGTGAAGATCATGGCGCCCGGCATGTCGCCGGAAGTGCATGCGCTCGCGGCGCAGCTCACCGGCACCATGGCCATCGCCGTGTTCATCTTCGGCATCAATTCCATTCTCTCCGCCATCCTGCAGGCGCTGCACCGCTTTGCGGTGATGTCGCTGGAGAGCATCATCACCAACGTTTTCATCATCGCCGGCGCCATCCTGCTGTCACGCAGCCACGGTGTGCATGGCCTGGTGTGGTCGGTGATCGCCGGCTTCGGCGTGCACATGCTGCTGCTCATCTGGGCGACCCGCGACATCATCCTGCGCAAGCTGCGGCCGGCCTTCGACATCACCCACGTGGACTTCACCGGTTCCGCCGCGCACATGCTGCCGCTGTTCGTCGGCTTCTTCGGTTCCATCAGCATGACGATCATCGACCGCATGTTCGTCTCGACGCTGGACGAGGGCGCGATCTCGGTGCTGGTGTACGCCGGGATGATCGCGCTGCTGCCCATGGAAGTCTTCGGTCACGCGGTGTTCACCGCCTTCTACCCGGGACTGAGCCGCGATCACGCCGCGGGGCGCGTGCTGGCGATGCGCGATGCGCAGGTGCGCGGCATGCGGCTGCTGCTGTTCGTGCTGCTGCCGGCGACGGTGATGATCGTGATCGGTGCCAACGCGCTGATCACGCTGCTGCTGGAACGCGGCGCCTTCACCGCGGAGGCCGGCCGCCTCACCGCGGCGACCATGGCGGCGCTCGCCCTGGGCCTGCCGTTCCGGGCGGTCAACTACTTCAATTTCCGCGTCTTCCACGCGCGGCGCGAGCCGTGGACCGCGGTGTTCATCGGCCTGTTCGGCGTGAGCCTGAACATCGTGCTCGACATCCTGATGATCGGGCCGTTCGGCGTGATCGGCATCGCGTTCGCGACCTCCATCGCCATGCTGTGCTGCTCTATCGTCTCGACGCTGCTGCTGCAGCGGCGGCAGCGGGCGAGCATCGTGCGCCCGATGCTGCGTCCCGTCGGCAAGCTGATCACCATGACGGCGGTGTTCGCCGTGGTCGCGCTCGCGCTGCTGCAGATCGTCGGCATCGCCGCCGCGGATCTCGTGCGCTGGCAGCGGCTGATGCTGGAGCTCTCGGTGTTCGTGCCCGCCGGTGCGGCCTTCCTGTTCGCGGGGCACATTCTCGGTTTCGAGGAAGCGCGCACCATGAACCTGGTCGCCGCCCGCGCGCTGCAGAGGGGGTGACATGCAGGCTTTCATGCTGGCGGTGCTGATCGTCTACACGCCCAACCAGCTGCACTTTCCGACCTCGCTGGGCATCATGGGCGTGAATGTCTTCAACATCCTGATGCTGCTGGCATTCCTGACGCTGGCGCTGCGTCCGCCGGAACAGCGCCGCGAGCCGCCGCCGCCCGTGCCGCCGATGACGAGAGTGCTGCTGTGCTACTACGGCGTGCTCGCCTTCGCGCTGGCGATGGCCTGGCTGCGCGGCAGCGCGCATCCCATCGAGGATGCGGTCGCCTTCAAGACGCTGGTGAGCTACAGCCTGCTTTATTTCCTCGCCTATTACAGCGTGCGCACGGAGCGGCAGATCAACGTGCTGATCGTGCTCACCATGCTCGTCTACCTGGGCGCCGCGGGCGAGGCGATCATGCAGGGCATAGAGTACGGCCTCAACGACTTCACCCACGAGGAACGCGCCTCCGGCCCGTTCGGCATCGGCGCCGGCAACTCCAACTTCGCCGGCGTCTTCTATGCCATCTTCGCGACCTTCTGCCTCAGCATCGCGCTGCTTGGCAAGGGGCGCGTGCCGTTCCGCTGGCGCGTGCTGGCGCTGCTGGCCTACGTGATCGGCTGCCTTGCCATCATCGCGACGTTCTCGCGCCAGGCCATGCTGATCGTGGCGGTGACCACCATGCTGCTCGCCCTGCGGCGCAATCCGCTGATCGCGCTCGGCGTCATCACCGTGATGCTGGCGTATCCGCTGTGGGCGCCGGAAGGCGTGGTGCAGCGTATCGAGATGACGCAGCAGCGCACCCTGACCGGCCAGGAAGTGCTGGAGAGCAGCGCCGCCAGCCGCTACGAGCTTTGGCGCGCCGGCGTGGAAATCACCCTGCGCAATCCCCTGGGCGTGGGCCTCAACCAGTTCCAGCATGAAGTCGAGCCGCTGATTCCGAAATGGATCGAGGCGCGCGACGCGCAGAACATGTACCTGCGTTTCGCGGCGGAGGCCGGGATACAGGGTTTGCTGGTCTTCCTCGCCGTCCTTTACGCGTTTTTCCGGCTGGGAACCTGGCTGGCGCGCGTCGACCATCCTCCTGTCGCCCGGGTATACGGTCTCGCTGCCTGCATGGCGGTCGTCGCGATCGTGCTTGGCAACATCTTCAGCAGCACCTTCGCCTTCGGCGAGATCATGGCCAACGCCTGGGTGCTGTTCGGCCTGCTGGCACGGGCGGCGGTCATGGCCGCGCCGCAGGCCACGTCCATGGAAGTGGAAATGGACAACATCAGGCGGGCGTACGCGCGCTGGCAGGAAGGTCCCCGGCAGGCGCCGCGCTGAACACGATTACAAAGAGGATCCGGATGCAAAACGAGCTTGCCATTCCCCGCCGCTTCATCGTGCTGACCACGCAGCGCACCGGCTCGAGCTGGCTGATGGACAGGATCAACAGCGTTCCCGGCGGGGAAGGGCACATGGAGCTCTTCTACCATTCGCCGCGGCGCGAACCGCCGCGCGCCGGCTGCAACGACTACCCGCGCTTCGTGGAAATCGGCGCGCGCTTCGGGCGAAGGCCGCGCGCGGTGTTCGACTACCTCGACCGGCTGTACTCGCGGCCGGGCGCGGTGGGCTTCAAGCTGATGTATTCGCAGATGCGCCAGTATCCCGAGACGCTGGCCTACATCCTGCGCCGGCGGCTGCTCATCGTGCACCTCGTGAGGCGCAATCATCTCGACGTGGTGCTTTCCGAATGCCTGGCGCGCAAGACCGGCAGGTTCCACGCCACGGCGGAGGAGGGCTACCGCCAGAAGGGCGTGCTGGAAGTGGATGCTGCTGACGTCGCGCGTCGCGTCCGCCGCCTGGACCGCAAGAACCGGGCCTTCTCCGCGATGCTGAGAATGCTCCCCAACCCCGTGCACGAGGTCGGCTACGAGGAACTGTGCACGTCGGACGCGCCCTTCCTCGAACTGTGCGGCTTCCTCGGCATCGACGGCAGCAAGGAAGACCGCAGCCGCGAGAAACTCATCAAGACGCAGCGCGCGCCGCATCGAGCGCTCATCCACAACTACGATGAGGTTCGCGACGCGCTCGCCGTCTCCGGCTATCAGCATCTGCTGAACTGAGGTGCGGCATGAGACAGGAACGCAGGATACGCAACCACCGCCCACGGCCCGACGCCAGCGTGATCATGCCGGCGTGGAACGCCGCCGCGGACATCGAGGAAAGCATCCGCAGCGTGATGGCGCAGACCCACCACGCGCTGGAACTGATCGTGGTGGACGACGCCAGCACCGATGGCACGCGCGAGGTCGTCGAACGCCTGCAGAAGGAAGATGCGCGCATCCGGCTGGTGTGCAACCCGGTCAACTATGGCGTCAGCCTTGCCCGCAACCACGGCATGGAGCATGCGCGCGGCCGCTATCTCATGTTCCTGGATTCGGATGACCTGTGGGAGCCGGAAAAGGCGGCCGTCCAGATCGCCTTCATGCGTAGCACCGGCTGCATCGTCAGCTACATGGATTACCTGCGCTTTCGCGATGACGAGCCGGAGCACGAGTGGCAGGTCGAGGCGCCGGATACGATAGATCACCAGGCCATGCTCATTTCCAACGAGATCGGCATGCTGACGGGCGCCATCGACACCGTGCAGCTCAAGCACGTGCCGCGCTTCCAGGACAAGGGCCACGAGGATTACATCTTCTGGCTGGAAGTCCTGAAGCGGACCGCGCCCGAACCCGCCCGCAAGGTGCCGACGGCGCGACCGCTGGCGAAGTACCGCGAGCGCCGCGGCTCGGTGTCCTCCAGCTACCTGCGTTCCGCGCGCTGGCATTGGGAAGTCATCTCGCGCGAGGAGCCCGACACCCTGCATCGCCTCGCGCTGATGTCACGTTACGCCTGGCGCGCCATATCCAAGCGCAGCAGCATGATGAGCGGCACGGCGGTGCGGTAAAGCGATGGTGAGAGGCAAGACGTAATCTCGCTGCGCCAGACCCGACGCCGTTCCAGGAGTTCCGCCCATAAAAAAAGCGGGCATCCTGCCCACTGCTGTCCCATAGTTGAAACAAGAAAAGCCTGAATCCTTTCTGTTGGTTACACTGTTTTTGCGACAAAACAACAGTAACCACAGGGGATTCA
>Ga0207873_1003238_pt1 | contig 12247 bp, 10 predicted proteins | sample BGWIniCompost_FD_187373 | JGI IMG/M metagenome (GOLD analysis project Ga0207873, IMG submission 187373) | Cellulose adapted compost microbial communities from Newby Island Compost Facility, Milpitas, CA, USA - BGW Initial Compost (SPAdes)... ... | reverse complement strand
CCCTCCACACCGAAGTCGGCCCGGTCCCTGCCGTCATCGAAGGGGCCGGGGGCACCGGGATCCTCCTGGCAACCGGGGCGGGCACCGGCCAGGACCATCCGGGGGTCGCCGGCCTGCGCAGCCGCTTGGCCGCCCGCGGACATCGGGTCATGACGTTCGAGTACGCCTATCGGGCGGTGGGCCGCCCGTATCCCGACCGACAGCCCAAACTGCTGGCCGTGCACCGGGCGGCGGCCCAGCGCCTGCGCGACGAGGTGGGTGACAACCTCGTGCTGGCGGGCCGCTCGATGGGAGGACGCATGTCGACGATCCTGGCGGCCGAAGGCGAACCCTGTGCGGCCGTCGTCGTCTACGGGTACCCGTTGCATCCCGCCGGAAAGCCCGAGCGGCTGAGGATCGAGCATCTGCCCCTCGTAGGGGTGCCGACGCTCTACATCAGTGGCGACAGGGACGCGCTTGCCCACCCCGACCTCATCCGCCGGCACCTCGTCCCCTTGCCCACGGCCACCGTGACCTGGATCGCAGGCGCCGACCACTCGTTCCGGCTCCGCGGCACCTCTCCCGAGGCGATGCTCGACCGTCTCGCCGATCTCACGGTCGAATGGCTCGGCGGGGTCATCGGACCACCCGCTCCGGGCTTGGCGGATGCCGGTCCAGGCCGCGATAATCCGTAGGCACCGCCCTTCCGCAAGGAGTCTTTAGTCATGGAGCAAGTGAGTCTGCGCGCCCGGACCGGCCGCGTACCCGGCACTCGGGCCTCGCGCCGGCTGCGCCGCGAGGGCCAGGTTCCGGCAGTCGTCTACGGGCACGGAATGGACCCGATCAGCATCGCGGTAGACGCCCGCGAGTTGTACGCCGCCCTCCACACCGAGGCCGGGCTGAACGCCCTCATCAACCTCGATGTGGACGGCCAAGAGATCCTCACCATGGCCCGCGTCGTCGAGCGGCATCCCTTCCGGTCGGAGTATCGCCACGTCGACTTCCAGAAGGTGTCGCTCTCCGAGACTGTGACCACCGAAGTGCCGATCCACTTCGAGGGTGAGCCGGTGGGAGTCCGCGAAGGCGGCGTTCTCAGCCCCGCCCGCACGTCGGTGATGATCGAGGCACTCGTCACCCAGATCCCGAGCCACATCGAGGTCGACATCAACGACCTGGAACTGGGTGGCGTCCTGCGGGTCGCCGACCTGCCGCAGATCGAGGGCGTGACCTATCACGAGGATCCCGAAGAGGTCGTCATCAGCGTGACGGCTCCGGTCGCCGAGGAGGTCGAAGAAGCGCCCGAGGCCGAGGAAGGCGAAGAGGCCGAGGCTGCTGTGTCGGCTGAGCCCGAGGCGGAGGAAGCCGCCGAGGAAGGCGAAGAGGCCTCCGGCGAGGAGTGAAAGTGATAGTCGGGCTCCGCAACCCGGGGCCCGAGTACTCCGGCACCCGCCACAACCTCGGCTTCGAGATAGTCGAGGTCGTGGCGGAGCGCCTGGGGGAGCGTCTCAAGCGAGGCCCTTCGAGGGTGCGGTGCGAGATCGCCGAGACGCGGCTGGACGGCGACAAATTGGTGCTCGCCGCTCCGCTGTCCTACATGAACGAGTCGGGCGGGCCGGTGAGGGCGCTGGTCCAGTACTTCGGAGTCGACTCGCGCAGTGACCTGCTCGTCGTCCACGACGACATCGACCTGCCATTCGGGAGACTGCGCGTCCAGGTCGGCGGAGGCACTGCCGGTCACAACGGCCTCCGCTCCATCGAGCGCGCTCTGGGACACCGGGACTTCGTCCGCCTGAAGGCCGGTGTCGGCCGACCGCCTGGTCGGATGGACCCGGCCGACTTCGTGCTGAGGAAGTTCACGGCCGCCGAGCGGGCCGAGATCGACCTCCTCGTCGCCGACGCCGCCGACGCCGCGCTCGCCTGGGTGACGGACATCGAAGCAGCCACCCAGATGGCGGGCCAGCGACGCCCCGCGTAGAGCCGTCGATTCGAGCCCGGGATCGTCCTAACATCCGCCGGGTCGTCGCCCGCCAGAGGAGGCAGCGATCTCGGTTCCCGATCTTCTCGCCTTGGCACGGGTTCTCATAGTCCCCGTGATCATGGCCTTGACCCGCGCCGGCGACGAGATCGCCCACAACCTGGGCTGGGCGGCCGCCGTGTTCGCCGTGGCCGCGCTGACCGACTTCCTCGACGGGTACCTGGCGCGCCGCTGGAAGCAGGAGTCCGTCCTCGGCGCCTTCTTGGACACGACAGCCGACAAGGTGCTCGTGACCGGGGCGCTGCTAGCGCTGGTGTCGATCGACCGTGTGTCCATCTGGGCGGCGTTCGTGATCATCTTCCGGGAGTTCGCGGTGATGGCGCTGCGCGGCGTCGTGGCGACGAGTGGCGGGCTGATCCGTCCCTCCACCTGGGGCAAGATCAAGGCCGCCTTCCAGTTCGTCGCCATCTTCCTCGCCTACCTGCGGCTGCCCGACCGCTGGGGGCCGTGGTATCTCGATCAATGGGCGATGGCGGTAGCGGTCGTGATCACGGTCGCCTCGTTCTGGAACTACCTCACCGCCTTCTGGCACGTGGTGCGCAAGCCCCAGCCGGCATGAAGGAGTCCTGATGAGGGTGGCGGTGACGGGCGGATCGGGCGTCGTGGGCGCGGCGGTGGTCCGCCATCTCGTCGACTGTGGCGACGAGGTCACCGCCGTGGCACGTTCGGACGAGTCGGCCGCCGCCCTGGAGGCGCTCGGAGCGCGGCCCGCTCTGGGCGACGTCCTCGACCATGCGGCGATGGTCGCCGCCTTCCAGGGCGCGGAGATCGTCTACCACGTAGCCGGTGTCAACGAGATGTGCTCCCGGGATCCCTCCCACATGTACCGGGTCAACGTGGATGGGACTCGAACGGTCCTGCGGGCCTGTGCGGCCGCCGGGGTGAAGCGCATGGTGCTCACGTCGTCGGCGTCCACGATCGGCGAGAGGAAAGGAGAGGTCGCCACCGAGGAGACGCCCCATCGGGGCTACTACCTGTCCGAGTACGAGAAGTCGAAGCACCACGCCGAACGGGTGGCCTTCGCCGAGAAGACCCCGGTCGAGGTGGTGGCCGTCAATCCGAGCTCGGTGCAGGGCCCGGGTCGAGCCACCGGGACGGGAAAGCTCATCCTGTCGGTCCTGAGAGGCAAGCTGCCGTTCCTCGTCGAGTCGGTCGTGACCATGATCGACATCGACGACTGCGCCCGAGGTCACCGTCTCGCCGCCCTCAACGGGAAACCGGGCGAGCGATACCTACTCAGTGGATTCACCACGACGGTGTCGGAGGCGATCGACCTGGCGGCGAAGATCCTGGGGCGTCCCGTCAACGCCCGCTTCCTGCCGATCGGCGTGGCCTGGGCCGGTTCCGCCGTGGTCGCCGCCGTCGCCCGGGTCGCGAAGAAGCAGCCGCCGCTGTGTCCGGAGATGGTCCGGGTCATCGCTCACGGCCACCGCCACGACGGCTCCAAGGCCACCCGCGAGCTGGGACTCCACTACCGGACCGCCGAGGAGACTCTCCAACGGATGGTGGAGTGGTTCCAGGACGAGGGGCTGATGTAACTCGGTTCACCAATCGCGGCACTCCCCTTACCATTCGCCTGTGGCCCCCCTCGCCGCGCTCGTCGAGCGCCTGCGCCCCGACGATCTTCCTCCCATCCCCGGTCGCTGGGCCGTGGGCACGGGCGGACGCGCCTACGCGATCGCCGGCCTCGCCGCCCACCAGGACCGCCCGGTGCTGGTGGTCACACCGGGCGAACGGGAAGCCGAGGAACTGGTCGAGGACCTGGAGTTGTTCTGTGGCGACGTCCTCCTCCTGCCCGCCTGGGAGACCTTGCCGTTCGAGCACGTCTCGCCCAACGCCCAGACGATGGCCATGCGCGCCCGGGCCCGCCACCGCCTCGCCGAAGGGCGCCCGGGCCTCGTCGTCGTGGCGCCCGTCAGAGGTGTCGTACAGAAGGTGAGCCCCTCGCCCGTCGAGCCGATCCGGTTCGAGCGGGGCATGGAAGTCGACCTGTCTGAGCTCACCCATCGCCTGGCGTCGTTCGGATACCACCGCTCCGACCGGGTGGAGAGCCGCGGAGAGTTCGCCGTCCGGGGCGGCATCGTCGACGTGTTCCCAGCTCAGGCGGACATGCCGGTCCGGATCGACTTCTGGGGAGACGAAGTCGAGGACTTGCGCGAGTTCACGGTGGCGAACCAGCGGTCCGCCGACCAGGTGGACAGCGTCGAGGTGTACCCGGCGCGGGAGCTGCGGCCCGAAGGTGAGATCGCCGACCGAGCCGCCCGCCTCGTCGAGACGGAGCCGTGGGCTGCCGACACGTTCGAGCGGATCGCCACCGGTCAGATGTTCGCCGGCATGGAGTCGTGGATCCCGTGGCTGGTTCCCGATCGCACGCTCCTCGACGAGGTCGACAACGCCCTCGTGGTGATGCTCGACCCCAGCCGGGCCCGGGACCGTTCCCGCGAGCTGATGAAAGAGGAGCAGGAGCTGGCCGCCGCTCTGGCTCCCACCTGGGGTGAGCGGGCGCCGGCCGCAGGCGAGCACCCGCTGCTCTTCGGTGAGCTCGAACCGAAAGGCCATGTGCTGGAGATGCCGGCTGTGCCCACCGGCCCCGGCGATCCGGTGCTCGAGCTGCGAGGCTTCGACGCCGTGGCCGGAGACCCCGAGTCGGTCGCCGCCGGTCTCGGGCGCCTCATCTCCCGGGGTATCGCTGTCGTGGTCGCCATGGACGGCGAGCCCGCCGCCCAGCGTGTGTCGAGGGTCCTGGGCGAACACGGTCTCGCCATCGCCACTGGCGCCGAATTCACCGGGGAAGCGGTGGTGCTCTCCACCGGTATCCACCACGGCTTCGTGGCGCCGAGTGCGGGGGTAGCTGTCCTCGGCGAGCAGGAGATCGCCGGCCGCCGCCGTTCGCACAGGCGGGCGGGGCGGCGGCGCGGAGCGGAGCGCCAGGACTACGGAGACCTGACCGAAGGCGACTACGTCGTCCATCACCAACACGGCATCGGCCGCTTCGAGGGCCTCGTGACCCGCACGATGGCCGGCGTCGAGCGCGAGTACCTGGTGATCGCCTACCAGGGAGAGGACCGCCTGTATGTCCCGACCGACCAGCTGGCGGCCGTAACCAAATACACCGGGGGAGAGACACCCCGCATCTCGCGGATGGGCGGCAAAGACTGGTCCGAACAGCGGAACCGGGTGCGCAAGGCGGTCGCCGCCGTGGCCGAGCAGGTGGTCGACCTCCACCGGCGCCGGGCCCGGGCGAAGGGGTACGCCTTCCCGGCCGACACGCCCTGGCAGCGGGAGCTGGAGGAGGCGTTCCCCTACGAGGAGACCCCCGACCAGCTCACCGCCATCGCCGATGTCAAAGCCGACATGGAGTCCGACAAGGTGATGGACCGCCTGGTGTTCGGCGACGTCGGCTTCGGCAAGACCGAGGTGGCGATACGCGCTGCCTTCAAGGCGGTGCAGGCGGGCAAACAAGTGGCGGTCCTCTGTCCCACCACCCTCCTGGCCCAGCAGCACCACCAGACGTTCTCCGAGCGAATGGCGCCGTACCCCATCCGGGTCGAGGTGCTGTCCCGGTTCCTGACGCCGCGCCAGCAGAAGGAAGTCGTTGCCGGACTGGCCAGCGGAGCGGTCGATGTGGTGGTGGGGACCCACCGTCTTCTCTCTGACGACGTGCGGTTCGAGGACCTCGGATTGCTGGTGATCGACGAGGAGCAACGCTTCGGCGTGAACGCCAAGGACGCCCTGAAGCGGCTCAAGGTGGGCGTGGACGTCCTCACCCTCACCGCGACGCCGATACCGCGCACCCTGGAGATGGCCCTCACGGGGATCAGGGATGTCTCCCACATCCGCACCCCACCGGAGGATCGCCTCCCGATCCTCACCTACGTAGGCCCCTGGGACGAACAGGCCGTGTCGGCGGCGATCCGTCGCGAGTTGCTGCGCGAAGGCCAGGTCTTCTACGTCCACAACCGCGTCCAGTCGATCGACCGGGCGGTGGCGCGCCTGAAACAACTGGTGCCCGACGCCCGCTACGCCGTCGCCCACGGCCAGATGTCGGAGGGCCAGCTCGAGCAGGTGATGCTCGACTTCTGGGCGGGCGAATACGACGTGCTGGTGGCGACGACGATCATCGAGTCGGGGCTCGACCTACCCCAGGTCAACACGCTGATCGTGGAGCGGGCGGATCTCCTGGGACTGGCCCAGTTGTATCAGCTGCGGGGCCGCGTGGGCCGTTCCAACCAGCGCGCCTACGCCTACCTCTTCCACCCGGCCGAAAGGTCGCTGACCGAGGAGGCGCACCGCCGCCTGGAGGCGATCGGAGAGGCGACCGAGCTGGGCTCCGGGTTCCGGCTGGCGGTGCGCGACCTCGAGATCCGAGGGGCGGGCTCGATCCTCGGTGAGGTGCAGTCCGGCCACATCGCCGCTGTCGGCTTCGACCTCTACACAGAGTTGGTCGCCGAGGCCGTGGCGGAGCTCGAAGGGCGAGAGCACGAGCCGGCGGCGCCGCCGGAGGTCCGGATCGACCTGCCGGTGGACGCCCAGCTCCCGAGCTCATACGTCGCCGACCAGTCGGTTCGTTTGGAGGCGTACCGGCGCCTGGCGGCGGCGACCACACCTGCCGATATCGAAGACGTCGTCGCCGAGTGGACCGACCGTTTCGGGCCGCCGCCGGGCCCGGCGATGGCGCTCATCGACATCGCCCGGATCCGGGTCGAGGCCATCCGCATCGGCCTCCGTGAGATAGTCGCCCTCCGCCACGAGATCCGGCTCTCGCCCGTCGACCTGTCGGCCTCCCAGGAGGTGCGCCTCGATCGGCTCATGCCCCGGGCCGTCCTGCGGGCGGCTGAAGCCACGTTGTTCATCCCGTCACCGGAGCCGCTGGTCGAAGGGCTGCTGGAATTCCTCCGCACCATGTGGCCGCCACCTGAGGAGCCGTCCGAGTCGTCGTAGCCCGATTCGACGGATACCATCAGCCGCCTGATTCCCCTCGATTCGTCCAGAGGTTCACTTGTGAAACGATTGCTCTCCCTTGCCCTCGCCTCGACGCTGGCGCTCGCTGCCTGCGGCGCAGGCTCCGGCGGCGCTGTCGCGGCCACCGTCGGTGACGCCGAGATAACGGTGTCGGATGTCGAGTCGCTGCCCTACGAGAACACCGGCACGATGGAGCCGGCCCTGTTCGCCCAATACCTCACGTTCCTCATCCAGTTGCAGATCCTGGAGGACGCCGCGGCCGAGGAGTTCGAGGTGAGCCCGACGGACGACGAGGTCGAAGCCGAGATCGAGTCCGTGTTGGCGGCGCAGCAACAGGAGATCACCCTCGAGCAGATCGCTCAAGAGGAGCAGCTGTCCGAGGACGCCATCCGTCGCCTCTTCAAGGCGCAGCTCATCCAAGAGCGAGTCGCGTCCCGGCTCGGCGAGGACCTCGAAGACCCGACGCAGGAGGAAATCGACGAAGCCCGGAGCGTGGAGCAAGCCCGGCTCACCGAGGTGTGCGTGCGCCACATCCTCGTGTCGAGCGAGCAGGAGGCTCAGGCCGCCCTCGAGCGGATCGAAGGTGGCGAGTCGTTCGAGGACGTCGCCGCCGAGGTGTCGGTGGATCCCTCCGCCGCCGGCAACGGCGGTGACCTGGGTTGCGCCCCAGCCGGCGACTACGTGGACGAGTTCCGCGATGCTGCCGTCAACGCCGAGATCGACGCGGTGACGGGTCCGGTCCAGTCGCTGTTCGGCTTCCACGTCCTGCAGGTCTACGATCGCACCGGCCCCGCCCCCGACGAGCTGCCGACCGACGAGGAGATCCGCGAGCAGCTGAAGCGGCAGAGCCAGGCTGTGGCGATCGATGGCTGGCTGGGCGAGAAGCTCCGGGAGGCCGAAGTGACCGTCAACGAGGAGTACGGGACATGGGTGGTCGACCCCCAGCCGATGGTGCAGCCTCCGGGCGCGACGCCACCGTCGACACCGGGGACTACGGCGCCGGGCTCGGCTCCGTCGAGCACGACGCCGGCGAGCACGACTCCCGACACGACCAGCGGCGGCTGATAGTCACCGGCCTGGGGCCGGGCGATCTCGCCCGGCTCCCGGTGTTCCACCGCAACTTGCTCGTCGACCCCGCCTATTCGGTGGTCGTGCGGACGATGCACCACCCGGCCGCGGCCCAACTCGCCGAATTGCGCCCGGTCGTCGCCTGCGACGACCTCTATGAGAGGTTCGAGGAGTTCGAGGACGTGTACGAGGCGATAGCCGATCGCGTCGCCGACTACATGGCGGTCGGAGCGACGATCTACGCCGTGCCCGGGAGCCCGATGGTGGGGGAGTTCGCGGTGAAAAAGCTCCTCGGCCGGTTCCCGGACGCCGAGGTGATACCCGCAGAGTCCTTCGTCGACGCCGTGCTCGCCAGGATGGGCTACGACCCGCTCGACCGCGGCCTTCGCGTCATCAACGGCCATGACCTTCCCCACCCCCTGGCGCTCGACGCCCCGACCATCATCGGTCACCTGGACCGTCCCGAGATCCTGGCCGACGTGAGCGCCGCTCTCTCCCGCGTCCTTCCCGAGGGCGCACGAGTGACGGTACTGGCCAACCTCGGGGCCGACGACGAGAGCGTCGTGACCGTCCCGGTCGACGAGGTCCCGGCCGATGTGGCCGGGTTCCGGACGTCCATGTTCATCGACACCGATCCGGCGGGCCTGTTCGGCCTGGTGGGGGTGGGCCGGCGCTTGCGGGCCGAGTGCCCGTGGGACCGTAGCCAGACCCACCACACCCTGCTGCGCCACCTGCTCGAGGAGACGTACGAGCTGGTCGAGGCGATCTCTCGCCTTCCGGACGACGACGAGGAGATCGACTACGTGGCCTACGACGCCGTCGAGGACGAGCTGGGGGACGTGCTCCTGCAGGTGCTGTTCCACGCCGTCATCGCCTCCGAGAAAGGCGTGTTCGACATCGACGACGTAGCCTCCCGTCTCCAGGAGAAGCTGGTGAGGCGTCATCCCCACGTGTTCGGGGACGTGGAGGTGGAGGACGCCGCCGAGGTGGCCGCCAACTGGGAGCAGATCAAGCGCCAGGAGCGGGGGGACGAAGAGCCAGAGTCCTTGCTCGACGGGGTTCCAGCGGGCCTGCCCGCACTCGAGCGCGCCGAGGCGCTGCAACGCCGGGCAGCCAAGGTCGGATTCGACTGGGAGACACCGGAGCAAATCGTCGAGGTGCTCCGCCAGGAAGTCGAAGAGCTGGAGGCGGCTCTGGTGGACGATGCCGATGCCGTCTCCGAGCTCGGCGACGTCGTCTTCACTGCCGTCAATCTCCTGCGCCGCCTGGGCGTGACCGGGGAGGAGGCGCTGCGCCGGGCCAACGCCCGGTTCGAGGAGCGCTTCCGGGCGATGGAGGCCGAAGGGCCACTCGAAGGGCTGACCCTCGAGGAAATGGACGCCCGCTGGCAGGCCGCGAAGGAGAAGCTCGGCCGTTCGGTGGGATGAGGGGCGCCGGATGAGCGGCGCAGGGCCCAGGATTCGATACGCTGAGCCGCTGTGAGGTGGTGCTAGCGTGCCGCCTCTGTGACAAGGAGGGTCCCGATGTCTACTCAGATCAGTTCCATCCGGGCCCGTGAGATCCTCGACTCCCGGGGAAACCCGACCGTCGAGGCCGAGGTCGTCCTCGCTGGCGGCGGCTTCGGCCGGGCCGCGGCCCCCTCGGGAGCATCGACAGGGGCACTCGAAGCCATCGAGCTTCGGGACGGCGGAGACCGCTTCGGAGGTAAAGGGGTCTCGCGGGCGGTCGAAGCCGTCAACGAAACCATCGCCCCGGCGCTCGTCGGCATGGACGCCATCCGCCAGCAGGCGATCGACCAGGTGATGCTCGACCTCGACGGCACGCCCAACAAGGCCTCGTTGGGCGCCAACGCCATCCTCGCCGTGTCGCTGGCGACGGCTCGGGCCGCCGCCGATCAACTCGGGATACCTCTCTACCGCTACCTGGGCGGTCCCGGCGCCAACACCCTCCCCGTGCCGATGCTGAATGTCCTCAACGGGGGAGCGCACGCCGCCAACTCGGTCGACATCCAAGAGTTCATGATCGTCCCCGGCGGCCTGCCGTCCTTCCGGGAAGCCCTCCGGGCCGGCGTCGAGGTCTATCACGCATTGAAGAAGGTGCTTTCGGGCCGGGGCCTGTCGACCAACGTCGGCGACGAGGGCGGTTTCGCCCCCAACCTCCCCACCAACCGCGCCGCCCTCGAGCTGTTGGCGGAAGCGATCGAGACGGCGGGCTACGAGTTGGGCGGCGAGGTCGCCCTGGCGCTCGACGTCGCCTCATCGGAGCTGTACCGGGAAGGGGTCTACTCGCTCGAAGGCGAGAAGATGTCGTCCGGCGACCTGATCCAGTACCTCGCCGACCTCGTCGAGGAGTTCCCCCTGGTGTCGATCGAGGACGGGATGGCCGAGGACGATTGGGACGGCTGGGTGGCCCTGACCGAGCGACTGGGAACCAAGGTCCAGCTCGTCGGCGATGACCTGTTCGTCACCAACTCCGAGATCCTGGCTCGTGGCATCGAGCGAGGAGCCGCCAACGCCATCCTCATCAAGGTCAACCAGATCGGCTCGCTCTCGGAAACGCTGGCCACCATGGAGATGGCGGCCACGGCCTCGTTCGGGCGGATGGTGTCGCACCGGTCCGGCGAAACCGAGGACACGTTCATCTCCGACTTGGCCGTCGCCACCAACGCCGGACAGATCAAGACCGGGGCACCGGCGAGGAGCGAGCGGACCGCCAAGTACAACCAGTTGCTTCGGATCGAAGAGGACCTCGGCAACGAGGCCCGGTACGCCGGCTGGGAGACGTTCCGGAGACGCCGATGAAGCTCCACCGCGTCGCTCTGGTCTCCTTCACCTTGACGCTGCTTCTCGTCGGCTTGGCCGTGGTCACCAACGTCGTCCCCTACCGCCAGATCGTCGAGCAGAAGAGGCAGGTGGCGGAGGCGGCCGCCGAGTTGGCGGCCCTCCAGGAGGAGAATGCCATCCTCACCGCCAGGCGCGACGCGTTGCAGACACCCGTCGAGATCGAGCGTCTTGCCCGGGAGAAGCTCGGTTACGTCCGGCCGGGCGAGATCGCCTACGTCGTGCTCGACCCGCCCGAGTCTCCGACCACGACGATTCCGGCCGAAGAAGAGGAACCGGTGGAAGACGAGTCCCTCCTCGAGGAGGTGTGGGACTTCGTCACCGGTGCCGACCTGGTCAAGTGACCGACGAGGCGACGGTCGAAGCCCAGATCGGCCGCCCACTCCGTGCCGCCTCCCAGGTAGTCGCCCGCTGTCACCTCGGTTTGCCCGTCGTCGTGGCGGTGCCTCCCATCCTCGACGACGGGACACCTTTCCCCACTCGCTACTGGCTCACGTGCCCATTGGCGGTCACCCGCATCGGCCGTCTGGAGGCGTCGGGAGGCGTGAAACGCATGGAGGCCAAGGCGGAGGTCGACGCCGAATTCGGCGCGGCACTGGCCGAGGCACATCGCCGCTACGCCGCCGAACGTGACGCCCTCGTTCCCGACGGTGTCGAGCCGCGGCCCAGAGGGGGAGTGGGAGGCAGCAGCCGGGGAGTCAAGTGCCTCCACGCCCACTACGCCGACTACGCCGCCGGCAACCCCAACCCGGTCGGTGAACTGGTGGCGGCGTGGATCGAGCCGCTCGACTGCGTGATCCCCTGCGTGATCGAGGGCGCCCGCAACCCCGACTGGTCCCCCCGGCCCTGAATGCGCCTCGCCGCCGTCGACATCGGGACCAACTCTGTCCGCCTCCTCGTCGTCGACCACGATCGCTCCGACCTGGTCCGGCGCACCGTCATCACCGGACTCGGCCGGGGAATGCAGCACACGGGGCGCCTGAATCCCGATGGTCGAGTCGAGACTCTCGCCGTGTTGGGTGAGTACCGCCGCGAGATGGAGGGCTTGGGGGCCGGCGCCGTGCGAGCGGTGATGACGGCGGTAGGCCGGTCTGCTTCGGACGTGGAACCCTTCCTCGAGGAGGCGAAGGGGGCGCTCGGAATCCGTCCCCAAGTCATCTCCGGACACGAGGAGGCACGGCTGTCGTACCGGGGTGCGGTCGCCGGGCTGGAAGGCGGCGATTGGACTGTCGTCGACATCGGCGGGGGCAGCACCGAGATCGTCTCCGCCGCGGCGGCCCGTTCGGCCGACATCGGCTCGGTCCGCCTCACCGACCTCTTCCTCGGTGCTCGGCCGGCGCCGGCGGAGGCGGTGGAAGCCGCC
>Ga0207873_1003237_pt1 | contig 12248 bp, 10 predicted proteins | sample BGWIniCompost_FD_187373 | JGI IMG/M metagenome (GOLD analysis project Ga0207873, IMG submission 187373) | Cellulose adapted compost microbial communities from Newby Island Compost Facility, Milpitas, CA, USA - BGW Initial Compost (SPAdes)... ... | reverse complement strand
ATGTGGTTATTGGCGCCCTTCGGGCGGAAAAGGGCAGGGCGCGACACGTGATCTCCGAAGAGATGGTGATGCGAATGAAGAACGATTCTCTCATCATTGATTTGAGCATCGATCAGGGAGGATGTATCGAGACCTCCGAGATTACAACGTTAAGCAAGCCTGTTTTCCGGAAGCACGGGGTGATTCACTATTGCGTCCCCAACATTGCTTCACGGGTGGCGCATACCGCTACCACGGCACTGAGCAACATTTTTACCCCCACCATTCTGCGCGCGGGTGAAGAAGGAGGGATCGAGGAGATGATTTTTTCGCATAAATGGTTCATGAAAGGCGTTTACACGTATAAAGGGGGATTGACTAATGAGCACGTAGCACGTAAATTCGGACTGAAATACAAGAACATCGAACTCCTGTTCGCAGCCAGATTTTCTCCATGAAAAGACTCGTCACCCTGACCATCGCAATAAGTGCATTCACCGGGCTGCAAGCACAGCCCAACAGCACGGTTCCCAAAAACCTTCGGGCCGCAAGTACGCTTGAGCAACTTTTTGATGGGAATGGCCTGAGTAACTCCGAAATGCTTTATGGTATTCCCCTGGAGCCTGGTGCGGTTATCGGAAGTGCTTATCTCGACGACTTATGGAAACGTACGACGTTCGTACTGTACGACACAGACAAGATGATTGAGGGGTATAGCGCGCGATATGCGGTGGATGAAAATCTGTTTGAGATCAAAACGTCTGCCGGTGTCAAGGTTCTCAATGGCAAGAGGGTGCGGAGTTTTGTATGGATGGAAGAACAGACACAAACTCCGCAGTACTTTGTAAATGCGCGTGAATACAAAGACGAGGCCGGGGCGCCTTTTCCCGGATTCCTGGAAGTCTTGATTGAGGGGCCTTATACGCTTGTCAGGCACACTACCATAGCCGTGCGTCAGCCAAGCTATAATGAAAAACTCGATGTCGGCAATCGCGACACGCGAATTGTAAGAAAGGAAAAACTCTATTTTCTCGAAGGAGATGTAGTCCGCGAGGTGCCGCGCTCGCGCAAAAAGATGCTTGGTCTCTTCGGAGAGCACGCGGAGGCGATCGATATGTTCATTAAAAAGAACAACCTATCAGCCGGCAATGACCACCATGTCAGGCTCGTTTTTGAAAAATACAATCAGCTTACAACCGGCTGAGGCTCTCCTCAAGGGCGACGATGCGGGCCTCTGCGTCCGCTTTTTTCTTGCGCTCCATTTCTACTACATGCGCCGGCGCTGAGTTGACGAATTTTTCGTTGCCAAGTTTTTTGTTAACCGCTGCCAGGAAGCCGCGATGGTATTCAAGTTCCTTGAGTATCGCTTCCCGCTCGCGCGCTTCATCGACCTTGCCTTCCAACGGAATATAAAATTCAAAAGCACGTACCAGGAAGGCTGTTCCTGCTCGGTCGGGGAATTCAGATGCGGTTTCTATAGTCGAAATATTGGCCAGTTTCCTGACCACGGGCCAGAAAGTCACCGGCAGGTCTTTCGTTTCTCGCGCGAAGAGGCGCAAGGCTTCTTTTGGAGACAGATTTTTGGTATTGCGCGTGTTCCGGATTTCAGTAACGATCTCAAAGGCAATTTGCGCTTGATCGAGTGGACGAGGATCGAACGGTTCTGAGACCGGGTACGGTGCTACAATAATACAGTCTTGTTCATCGCGTTCTTTTAATTGGTGCCAAAGCTCTTCAGTAATAAAAGGCATGAAAGGATGCAGCGCCTTCATCAAGACCTCGAAGAAGCCGATCGTTTCCGCATATGTGGCGTCGTCAATAGGCTTGCCAAACTCTGGCTTGATGATTTCAAGGTACCATGAGCAGAAGTCGTCCCAGATGAGCTTGTACACCGAGAGCAATGCATCGGATATTCGGAATTTTTCGAAGTGATCCTCAATTTCAGCAAGGGCCTGGTTAAAACGCGCCTTAAACCACGCTACGGCTACACGGTTTTCTTCAGGAGCCTCAGTGGATGTGGTTTGCCATCCTTTTACCAGCCGGAATGCGTTCCAGATTTTGTTCGCGAAGTTCCGGCCTTGCTCGACCAGTTTTTCGTCGTAAAGAAGATCATTGCCGGCAGGGGCGCTAAACAGCATCCCTGTGCGAATAGCGTCGGCGCCATATTGGGCTATCAAATCCAGCGGGTCGGGCGAGTTGCCGAGTGACTTCGACATTTTACGCCCGAGGCTATCGCGTACGATGCCGGTGAGATATACATTCCTGAAGGGCTTTTCACCCCTGTATTCGTACCCGGCGATGATCATGCGCGCCACCCAGAAGAACAGGATTTCCGGTGCTGTAACGAGGTCATTGGTCGGGTAATAGTAGTTGAGGTCGCGATTGCCTTTGCTCTGCGGATTTGCGAACACCGACGTGTCAAAAACCGCAATTGGCCAGAGCCAGCTCGAGAACCAGGTGTCCATCACATCAGGGTCCTGCGTCAGACTCGATACTTCTTTTTCCGGGTATTGCTGGCGGTATTCTTTCACGGCTTCCTCGTGTGTGCGGGCCACGACGTAGTTGCCGCTGTCGTCATACCACGCCGGAATACGATGGCCCCACCAGAGTTGCCGGGAAATACACCAGTCGTGAACGTTTTCCATCCAGTGCCGATAAGTATTCTTGAACTTCGGCGGGATGAGCCGCACATCGTCGTTGAGCACGTGTTCGAGCGCGGGCTTCGTGATGTCACTCATCGCGAGAAACCACTGTAACGACAACCGGGGTTCGATCACGGCGTCTGTCCGCTCCGAAAAGCCGACATTCGACTTGTAGTCCTCAACTTTTTCGAGGTGCCCTTTTTCTTTCAGTTCCTGTGCGATCTTCTTCCGGGCGATGAATCGGTCTTCACCAACGTAAATCTGCGCCTTTTCATTGAGCGTGCCATCCTCATTGAGGATGTCGATCACCTCGAGGTTGTGCTTTTGCCCAAGTTGATAGTCGTTGATATCGTGCGCTGGTGTAACCTTCAGACATCCGGTTCCAAAATCCATCGCAACGTATTCATCCTCGATGATGTCAACCGCGCGGTCGATAAGCGGAATAATGGCTCTTTTTCCTCTGAGATGACGATAGCGCTCATCGTTGGGGTTTATACACACGGCGGTGTCGGCCATGATTGTTTCCGGCCTCACCGTCGCGATCGTCAGATACTCATCGGTTGTTCCCTCTATCCGGTATCGGATATAGTACAGTTTTGAGGCAACTTCGCGGTGATTGACTTCATCATCCGACAAAGCGGTCTTGCCCACGGGGTCCCAATTGACCATGCGCAGTCCCCGGTAGATGTAGCCCTTGCGGTGCAAGTCGATGAACACGTCGATAACGGCGTCGTAGTAATCGGGATCCATGGTAAACCGCGTGCGTTCCCAGTCGCACGAGGCCCCGAGCTTCTTCAGCTGTTCGAGGATTATTCCGCCGTATTTTTCGCGCCACTCCCATGCGTACCTGAGAAACTCCTCGCGCGTGAGGTCCGACTTCTTGATGCCGCGTTCACGCAGCATGGCAACGACCTTGGCCTCTGTGGCAATGGATGCATGGTCGGTTCCCGGCACCCAGCAGGTTTCCTTGCCCTGCATGCGCGCACGTCGGGCCAGTACATCCTGGATCGTATTGTTCAGCATGTGGCCCATATGAAGCACACCCGTCACATTGGGAGGGGGAATGACAATGCAATACGGCTCCTTGTCAGGATTGGGCTCGGAGTGGAAAAACCCCTTGTCCATCCAATAGCGGTACCATTTTTCTTCTACCTGAGCGGGATTATACTTCGTGGATAACGACATGCTTTCGATTTGAGACCGCAAAAATAGAGGAAAAGCCCGAATTAGGGAAAACGATGACTATCGACCGGCAATTCGAATGCGCCATTCGGCCGGATACAGGTTGTTAACCCGATTGGGTAGGGCGTTGACCCAGCCGATGGGCGTTCCCTCGAATCGGACCAGCGCGAAGCCGCGCGGTATGTCAGCCGATGGGAGCGTTTCGCGCCTGAGATATCGGATGGCTGTGGAGGCATCGAGGTCAATCGAGGGAAATTGATCGGCACGCATATCGACCGACATGGCCAGCGCGTGTGCGGGAATAAGCTTCTCGTGTTTCACCGTCGCGACATTGGTTCCTGCGTAAATCACATGCATATTTTGGATGACGACAGTGGCATCTTCGGTAGCCCCCGCTGGAAGGAAGAATACAAGGTCATTGAACATGATGAACTCCGGGCTGGATTCCGGAGTAATCCAGTTGGCCAGAACCTGAGCAGTTTTTCCCGTCGGGAAACTCAACTTCTTCGCCGCCCTGGATCGGACTGAGGGTGCAGACTCAAGCTTGCGCACTACTGAAAGGAAGAAACCTTCGCCTCGTACACGATGGGGAAAGAACCGGTAGCCGACAACATCGCCTGCCCGTACCTCCTCAACACCCCACGCGGGGTCGAGCGGAATCTGCACAAACGCAACGTCCCTTTGGTCGCGTAACCAGCACAAGTTGTCCTCATTCTCAAGTGTGTTGTACGTACAAGTGCTGTAGATGAGAACGCCCCCTTCGCGCAAGGCATCCCAGGCATCGGACAGAATCCGTCGCTGGCGTGACGCACAGAGCTGGACGTTCTGTGAAGACCATTCAGCGATGGCACCGGGGTCTTTGCGAAAGAGGCCTTCTCCGGAACAGGGGGCATCGACCACCACTACGTCGAAGAAACCGCTCAATCGCTGGAAATCAGATGGGTCGTTGTTCGTTACGACGCAGTTGGCATATCCCCACTTTTGAATGTTCTCTGCCAGGATACTTGCTCGCGACCGGATCGCCTCGTTTGAGATGAGGAGGCCGCGACGGTTAAGCATGGCGAGTATATGCGTCGACTTTCCTCCGGGAGCCGCGCAAAGATCGAGTACGCGAAGAGGCTCGTCAAGGTCAACGGAGGCCTGAAAGGCCTGTTCGAGAAACATGGAACTTGCCTCCTGAACATAATATGTGCCGGCATGGAACAACGGATCAAGCGTAAACGCCGGGCGCTCTTTCATGTATCGTCCTGCTTCAGACCAGGGCACTTGCTCGAGATTGCGCCAGGGATGGTTTTTGAGAGGATGTACCCGCACACTGATCGGGGAATTTTCCCGAAGACTGTGGAAGAACTCCGTTGAACGCTCGCCGAGCAGATTGCGAATTGTCTGTTGAAAGGGCTCGGGAAGGTTGGTCATGTGTATGAGGTAAGCCGCGACAAAGTTAAGGTTTGCGGTATGTGGCAAAAAGATATATTTTCCTTTATGAATCCTGCCAACGATCCACGTCTGGAAAGCTGGGTGCCTGTAGCCGAAGGATCGGATTTTCCTATTCAGAATTTACCCTTCGGCATCTTCAAGCCCCCGCGGGCGGCACCCAGGGCAGGATGTGCCATTGGCGACTATATTGCCGATCTGGCTTTTCTGCATGACGCCGGATTTTTCACGGATCTCGCCTTGCCGGCCAATGTGTTCTCACGCCCGTTTCTTAACGAGTTTCTCGCGCTCGGGCGAAAACGAATCGGTGAGGTCAGGCGCAGAATGTCGGAACTTCTCCGGCGCGACAATGACACCCTGCAAGATTTGCGGCCTGCGTTCCTCTTTCCGGCCAGTGAGATGGAAATGTTGATGCCGGTTGACGTTGGCGACTATACAGACTTTTACAGCAGTGAACAGCATGCTTTTAACGTGGGATCGATGTTCAGGGGGCCGGAGAAAGCGTTGATGCCGAATTGGAAGCATCTGCCGGTGGCCTACCACGGTCGTGCCTCGACAATTGTGGTATCCGGCACGGACGTCCGGCGACCCTGTGGCCAAATCGTTCAGGGGGATGACGGCCCGCGACTCAGTGCGAGCCAAAAACTCGACTTCGAACTTGAACTTGCCTTCATTTCCTGCGGCCAGAATCCGCTTGGAGAACCTATTCCGCTTGAAATGACCGACGAATACATCGCGGGTTTTGTGCTCTTCAACGACTGGTCGGCAAGGGACATTCAACAGTGGGAATACGTGCCTCTCGGACCATTTCTCGGGAAGAGCTTTGCTTCAACCATATCGCCATGGCTCGTAACCCTCGACGCGCTTGAGCCTTTTCGTGTAGAGGGGCCGACGCAAGATCCGCCGGTGCTTGAATATCTCGTCGCGAAGGGAGCCCGCAATTTTGATATTGCACTCGAGGTGTTTTTGCGAACCGAGGATGGAGACTCCGAATGCATTGTGCGGTCGAATGCAAAACATCTGTATTGGAATGCCCATCAGCAATTGGCGCATCAGACCGTTAACGGATGTGTTGTTCGTCCCGGAGATATCTATGCATCGGGTACTATCAGCGGCCCCGACCCCGGGTCATTTGGCTCGCTTCTCGAACTGTCGTGGAATGGAGAGAAGCCGTTGACCCTGCCTGGCGGGAACCAGCGCACCTTCCTCGAAGATGGCGATGAGGTCATCTTTCGCGGGTATGCGGAAAAAAACGGCGTCCGGATCGGTTTTGGTGCTTGTACCGGGAAAGTAGTCCCTGCAGTAGTTCCTGTATATCAAAAGCAACAGTGAGCATGATAACACTGGATCCACAAGAACTCAGTCCTTCGGTGTTTCATGGCTGGCTGCTGGGGGCTGTTGTTCCGAGGCCCATAGCACTCGCCAGCACCCAGGATTCGCGCGGCAACGTCAACCTTAGTCCTTTCAGTTTCTTTAACTGTTTCGGGGCTAACCCACCGATAGTTGTCTTTTCACCCGCGCGCCGCGGCCGCGACAAGACCACCAAGCATACCTATGAGAACTTATTGGCGGTACCTGAGGTGGTCATCCATATTGTGAATTATGCCATCGTGCAGCAGGTATCACTGGCCAGCACGGATTATCCGCGTGAAGTCAACGAATTCAGGAAAGCGGGATTTACGGAGGAGCCGTCGTTGCGCGTGCGGCCACCGCGCGTTCGCGAAGCACCTGTCGCTATGGAGTGCGAGGTGTTACAAATTCTTCCTACGGGAGAAGGCGGGGGTGCCGGGAATCTGGTAATCTGCAAAGTGCTACTGATGCATGTAAAGGAAGACGTAATAGGAGAAAACGGCAGGATCGATCCCTTCAGGTTGGACGCGGTTGCCCGCCTGGGGCAGGATTGGTATTGCAGGGTAACGGGGGAATCGATTTTTAGCGTGCCGCGGCCGACGGAAACCATTGGAATAGGGATCGATCAGCTCCCGACACCAATACGGCAAAGCGATGTACTGACGGGTAACGACCTGGCGCGGCTAGCTCTCGTCGAGCGCATTCCGGAAGCTGATCCTGATTTTCGCGTTGATCGTTTGACGGAAGCGCTTGCGGAAGGCCAACGCTCCGTTCATAAGCTGGCGCAGGAACTTATCAACGCAGGGCGTTATGATGCTGCCTGGCAGGTTTTGCTGAGAGTGCAATAAAAAAAAGCGCACAGTGGCAGGGCCACTGTGCACCTCGTTTAAACCAAATAGTCTTTAGTCGCGATACATTACAGCCTTAACCGCCTTCACCGTTTTTTCCACGTTCGGGAGGATAGCCTGAATGAGCGTAGGCGCATAGGGCAGGGGTGCGTCCCAGCTTGCCACGCGGTGTACAGGCGCGTCGAGATAATCGAACGCGTGCTTCTGCACATGGTAAGTGATTTCTGACGAAATCGAGGCGAGGGGCCAGGCTTCTTCAACAATTACCAGGCGGTTTGTCTTCTTGACGGATTCGACGATTGTCGCGAAATCAATAGGACGTACGGTGCGGAGGTCAATGATCTCAGCCGAAATGCCTTCTTTCTCCAACTCGTCGGCCGCCGCCTGTGCTACCTTCAGGATTTTGCCAAAGGAAACAATGGTTACGTCGCTGCCCTGTTTCTTGATATCTGCGACTCCTAAAGGTAGGAGGTACTCTTCTTCGGGAACTTCGCCTTTGTCGCCATACATAAGTTCCGATTCCATGAAAATCACCGGATCTTCATCACGGATGGCCGACTTCAGAAGGCCCTTGGCATCGTAGGGATTTGCGGGCACAACCACCTTGAGGCCCGGTGTATTGGCGAACCAGTTTTCAAAATTCTGCGAGTGCTGGGAGCTCAGCATACCGGCGTTTCCGGTAGGGCCGCGGAAAACGATGGGTACATTGAACTGTCCACCCGACATAGACATCATCTTCGCTGCTCCGTTGATGATCTGGTCGATGGCTACCAGCGAGAAGTTGAAGGTCATGAATTCGATAATCGGGCGGAGGCCGTTCATGGCAGCACCCACGCCAATACCGCTGAAGCCAAGTTCGGCAATGGGCGTATCAAGTACCCGTTCCGGGCCAAATTCGGCAAGCATACCCTGACTGACTTTGTAGGCGCCGTTGTATTCGGCCACTTCCTCACCCATCAGGAAGATGTTTTCATCTCTTCGCATTTCCTCGCTCATCGCTTCGCGAAGGGCTTCTCTGAACTGAATTGTTCTCATATCTATTTATGAAAGTGCGTAAAAATACGACCTCGGGGGGGATTGGCCAAGCTTTCTGGCCGGGCGGGGGAAATAAAAAAGCCCTTCCGTAAACGGAAGGGCTCTCTATGAAAATGGCGTCTGTTAGTTCAGCGCATTTCTGAATGATTCAGTCGAAGAGACTTTCGAAAACTCGAGATCGGAGAGTGCGGCTTCCTTCAGGGAAGGATCTTTTGCCACAGCCTGCCCGAGGTTGCTGATCACTTGGTCAGTGTTGCCCTGACGTGCGGCAGCAATAGCGGCACCGTAGTAAGCTACGGCCAGGTTGCTGTCTTTTTCAGTCGCATCTTTGAAAGAAGTCAATGCGTTCTGATAGTCTTTGTTCAGCAGTTGAGCCAATCCTTTGTTGAACAGGTTAACGGCTTCATCGCTGGCTGAAGAGAGAGAACGAACAGCGTCCTGGTAGCGCGCGAGGCGAATTTCGGCTGCCCCCTTCACGCCGTTCAATCCGGCTGCGTTGTCACCGCTGAGGCCGGCACCAAGTGCGCGGTTTGCGTGATCGTATGCTGCCTGAGCATTGCCACGGAGCATAGCGATAGACGCGAGGTTCGCATGAACTTCAGCTGCATTTTGGTTCAAACGAGCTGCGATATCGAGTTGCGCTTGTGCGCGGTCAGCAAGGCTTGCAGCGTTTGAAGGGTTTTCGATGGCCTGGGCGATGTAAACAGCGCCAAGGTTATTGTGGGCCTGCCAGTTTGTTTCCTTCTTGGTAGCCGCTTCGTAGATAGTAGCTTTTTCCTCAAGACTGGGCGTGAGTGTAGCGGCGTACATCAACTCCTGAAGAGAAAGTGTATCGGCGCTTACACGTCCTTGAGCAATTTGCTGTGACAACACAGAAATCTCGGCGTCAGTCTTCTTTTCCTTGAACACCAGGATTTCTGTCTTGGCAGTTCTCAGCTTGGGATAAACATCGCGGAATACTTTGCGATAAGTAGGAAGACGCTGGAGTTGTTTTTCCTGTTCCTCAAAAGTTCCTCCTCCGTTGACGATGTTCAGATACTCAGACTTTTGCTCTGAAGTGATGCCATCATACTCAGCCAGCGCGTTCTTGAACTCAGTCCAGTCGCGAACAACCGGCTTCAGGATAAACTTGATTTGATCAGCCTGATCCTTGTAGTCGTAGCGACGCATTTGCTGACGATAGTAGCGTTCGATCGCCTCTGCACGACTAGGGGACAGACGGCTGTTGATACGCTCGGCACCTTCAGGGGAGTGGGTACCGGTGATGGTGACTGTACTGGTAGCATTTTTGGACGCGATGAAAGCGTTCAGCTGCTTGCCTTTGGGGCTGCGCAATTCTGAAGTTCTCAGAACAGAGCTTCCCTGAAGGAAGATGAAGTCAGGAATGATAACCGGCTCCAGTTCGGGCTGGTTGTTATATCCGTGGTCTGCGTATGCGGCGTAAGAAGCCGGTTGCACCAGACGGGAAGTGGTCACAACACCCGTAGCCACCTGCATGCGGGGTGTGGTTTTTGATTTCTCACCCTTGGACGCGACGCCCTCAACTTCCAGTACGCCATTGTTCATTTCAGGAGCATAGGCGAATGAAAATGTCTTGGTAGTGCGGGGTTGTTCTGTTGAGGCGTTCGGGTAGTCCTCGGCGCGGAATGTTACCGGGTCAAGGGCAACTTCCTGATCTCCGTACTTGTAGAAGGTGTTGATGGTATACGTCGTACCCTTCTTCAACATCTTAACCGGCAGGTTTGCGGCCATGTCAAACGTAACGGAGTCGCGGTGCAGTTCCAGCGGATTGGGGGTTACCGTCAATTGCTGGTCTTTCGACATCTTAACCATTTGAGGCAACGTACAGCCCCCCATGGTAACGGCAGCGGTAATAAAAAATGAGTAAACTAGTTTTCTCATCGGAGGTTTGTTTATAGTTGATTTTAGAGGTTTCAAAACTAAACTTATGTGCGTTTTTTTGCAATTATAGTCAAAAAAATGACAATACGGCCACTTCGTGGCACGGCATTGGTCGTTATATTTGTGAGCCGGATTATTGGTCGATAAACGGTCTTTTTGGGAAGTTGAAAGCAATTGCAGCGGCAGTTATGATCGATATTGTGTTCAGGATCCAACGATTTTTCGAGGTACACGCCTTTGGAGTCTGTGCGACACTGGCTGAAAGGCTGGGCGTAGCCACTTCCAGCGTTCGCCTTTTCTTCATCTATGCCTCATTCATCACCTTCGGTTCACCGGTGATCGTATACCTCGCGCTTGCTTTCGTGATGAATATGCGCAAGCACCTTCGCAAGCGCAATCCTATCTGGGATTATTAGCGACTTGTCTCTTTCCTCCCCTAAGGTAGTAGTCGAATACAATCAAACCTTTGTAGATGTTGGCGCGGGAATATTCCGGATAGCGCATTCGGATACGCTTCCGCTCGGCTGCAATCTTCCCAATATGCCGAAGCACGTCTGCGTGTGCGCGGAACACGCTGCCTGCGTTCCGCACGTCCCCTTTCAACAAAAATACCGCGCTGGCTAACCAATCGAGTATGATGCGAAGGGGCAGCTTATAAAGCATTTCACCGGTGTCCAGATGCTTTGCCAGCATAGTGAGCCCGTTTCTGAAATTGAGGTAGGTTTTTCGGGGATGCTGGTACGCGAGCGTGCCTGCGCCAAGGTGATATACATGGCTTCGTCCTGTGTAGTACAGCAGCTTTCCTGATCGATTGATCTTCCAGCACAGGTCAATTTCCTCCATGTGGGCGAAGAAATGCTCATCGAACCCACCCATAGCGTGAAACGTTTCTGCTCGTATCATCATGCACGCCCCGGAGGTCCAGAACACGGGGCGTGCATCATCGTATTGCCCCTCATCGCGTTCGACCCAATCAAACATGCGGCCTCTACAGAACGGGTATCCAAGCGTATCGATAAGGCCGCCACCCGCCCCCGCATATTCAAAGTAATCGCGGGCATGCAGCGACAGAATTTTGGGCTGCACCGCCGCGACCTCGGGGCGCGTATCCAGCAGCGCTTTTAGCGGCGCCAGCCATCCGGCAGTGACTTCGACATCCGAATTCAACAAAACGTAATAGCGTGCATCTACCTGCGCGAGCGCCCGGTTGTATCCACCGCAGAACCCATAGTTTTGCCCCAGCTCCAGCAGCGTTATTTCGGGAAATTGCGTCCTTAAAAGTGTGCGGGATTTGTCAGTTGAACCATTGTCGGCCACGACAATCTCCGCCTCCGGCGAGTGTTGGATAACCAGGGGGAGGAAGCGCTCCAGTAACTTCTCCCCATTGTAGTTCAGAATGACGACCGCAACACTGGTCATCCCATCATGCCACTTAGATCAAGACCGGGTATGTTGGGCAACAGCCCTTCGGTGCTCTTGCGGAGTTCTTCGCGGGCTTTGGTTTCGGCTTCTTCCGAAGCCTTGTTCACCGCCGCAATGATGAGATCCTGAAGGACGATTTTGTCGTCCGACTTGAGAAGGGAAGGGTCAACATCGAGGGCAATAAGCTGTCTTTTGCCGTTTACAGTCGCCTTAACCAAACCGCCGCCGGACTCGCCGGAGGCATGTACATGCACGAGGTTGTCTTGCGCCTCCTTAAGACGGGCCTGAACTTCCTTCATTTTGCCCATCATTTTCATCATGTCAAACATAGTGTTGTCGTTAAGTACACGTTGTCAATCCGTCGGGCATAAAGGTAGGCAAAACGGTGATATGCAGGGTGTGCTTTAGCGCGACTTTCGGAGCAGGAGTACGGAACCCGATCTTTTGAACGTTC
>Ga0207873_1003236_pt1 | contig 12249 bp, 2 predicted proteins | sample BGWIniCompost_FD_187373 | JGI IMG/M metagenome (GOLD analysis project Ga0207873, IMG submission 187373) | Cellulose adapted compost microbial communities from Newby Island Compost Facility, Milpitas, CA, USA - BGW Initial Compost (SPAdes)... ... | reverse complement strand
CCCCGGCACTCCCCCGTCTCCTTCGGATCGCAGGGCTCCCCGACAGCCTTCCCCGAAGGCACGTCCCGGGAACACTCCCCCGTTGCCGGATCACAAAAGCGCCCCTCCGGGCAATCGAAGTCGCTGTTGCACCGAGGCAAACACACCGGCAGGAGCGAGCACTCACCCTCGAAACAAAGGGGCACCGCGTCACCGTACGCTTCCACGAGAGCGCCCTCCCCGCGGCAGTCCGCGTCCCCGCTACAGCTCACGCCGGTCGAAACCCCGAGCGGTTGACACGACAGCTCCGGGCGCAGGTAGCACTTGTTCGCCTCCGCCGGCTGCGTGCCGAACTCACACGCCTGCACGCAGTACGACGTACGCCCGAAGTCGACGCACGCCGATCTGCGATCCACCTCGGTGCAGTCGTCCTGGGTTTCGCAAGCGAGGGTGCAGAGCCCTGCCGGCGGCGTGCCGACGATGAGCGAGTCGTCCTCCGCATCCGCCGCGAGGCAGGTGAGCCCGTCGAGGCAGTTCTCTTGGGTGCCACAGCGATCCCCCAGACCGCCGGGGAGAGCTGACGAGGGGGCCCCCGCAGTCCCGCCCGACGAGGCTGGCGGCCACGGATCTGGGTCGGCATCGTCGCTGCAGGCGGAGATGCTGGCGACCGTAAGACCGAGGGTCAGGAAGACGGTGGTGGCGGTGCGCATTTGACGAAAAGGGTACTACGTATCCCGTCCAGCGAGGCTCAGACATCGGTCGGGCATGGGAGCGGACGGGGCGGAGGACTGGAGGACCGCCTGCATGGGTTACCGAACCTCGTTGAAGCGCGGGACCCTTCCATGCTCTCTCGCCAGCCTTGCCGGAGGTAGCGCGGGAGCGCGTGCGTCCCACGAGCGAAACTCTCTACACGTCCAGACGTTCGCGCTGGATGGCAGGAGTCGATTCCGAAGAGGGATCGGCAACATCGGTCGATTAGCAGACGAGTCTCCTGAGGGCGGAGCCTACGAGTGTCTACGAGCCCACGGCAACTAGCAGATCGCCAGCCCCATACTGAACGAGGTCACCATACGCTGGCTCCATGCGACTGCCCTCGACGTCGACACCGAACGCGTAGCGCACTCCCGGAGCCCCCCAGTAGAGCTCATCAAGACATTCCAAAGCCATCAGCAAAGGCGCCACGATGCCACCCCGCTCAGCAGAATACCAGACAGCAACCGAGCTATGCACCCCGATTCTGGTCTTACGCAACCACTCCTGAAATTCTGCCGAGTCGACACACCTCAAGTCGAAACTCTGCGGGGCAGGCATTTTCGACCAATCAAGCGCCGACCCGGCCCACGGCAGCGAGAGGAGGTATCGATCGAAACCACGCGAAAGCTCATCAGGGAGAACAACCGCACGCCTCTCACGTACCCAGCTTCTTGCGATTCCTGGCAAGGTCATGGAAAATGCTGCATCAGCTCCAAGTAGTCGTCGTACGTTCCACCCTCGACCACATTAACACCATAGAACCACTTGTCACGCTTTGTGCCGCCGCTACGGTCCCACCAGTTCACGTGAAATCCTTTTGCAGGATCGTTCGGGTCGAAATCGATACGCCATCCCCGCAAGCCGTCGCGACTCTGGCGGCCCGTAACCCGCCCTTTGAGCGGGCCGATTTCCTGAACAAAGTTCACCGCGTCGTCCCCGAGGCCAGCGAACTGCCGCGCCGAGGAGCGGGCTTCGTTTAGGGTTTTGAAACCCAAGAGCACTTCCCGGCCACGCTTTATCCCGTGCGCAGTTCTTGCGGCAAGGGTACTCCCGGGAACGATGGTCGAAGCGAGCCGGGCGCCTCCGATGGCCATCTGCTGGGCTTTGCTCCCCCCGCAGCTCGGACAGTTTCCGCCAGGACTGCCGCGGGAGCTACCGCCCTCCTGAAGCTCCGTATCCCCGCTAGCGATCCCTCCTACCATTGCGATAACATGGCCTAAATCCGTGGGCCCCGATCCCCCCTCCTGACCGCCACGCGCCGTTCCGCAGGCGGGGCCAGAGCACGTACCCCCCTGCCCTCCGCCGTCTCCTACCGTTTCCCCCGAGAGGGCCCGCAGGTTCGCGAGTGTCTGGAAAATCTCGGGAGCACTCTGCGCAGCCCTCATCGAGACGGAACTCGATGGATCGTACTGGAAGACAGGGACACCTTGAGCGGCAGCTGCTTCCCGCAACTCGTCTATGGTCGCAAATCCTTGTGTTCCGCTTCCTGCGCCCTGAAAGAAGTACTGCCCTGGCGCAACACCTTCTGGGGCGTTGTTTACACGAATCGCCGCGTTCTTCTCTAGGCCAAGCGGATCGATGAACCGCAGTACTTGGCCAGAAACGTACGCAAAGACGTTCAGGTCCGCCTCTCCGGGCACATGCACCGCCAGCGGATCCGCGCTCACCCACCTCCCGAGATACGGATTTAGGAACCGCTTCCCGAAGTACTGCAGCCCGACCTCGACGTCCTCCTCCTTCCCCGTGAACTTGTAGTCCTCCCGGAAGCCTTCCCAGCGCGCAGGCCTGTAGTCGCTTTCTGTGGCGCCGTAGCCGAGAAACGTACTGCGTTCGACGAGCTCCCCCGTGGCCTTGTCGAGAACCACGGAGGTCGACCCCAAATGGTCGCCCAGCTCGAAGAAGACGTGGAGCTGCGATGTCGACGCGTTCACCGCGCCGGCTTCGCCGGTCATCCCCGCGGGATCGCGCGACGGAGCCGTGGTCTCCTCATAAGCCAGGCGCGCCAGGCGAACACCGTTGGCGAGGAGGTAAGGCACCGCCGTCCAACGATCCACCTCGTAGTCAGCTACTCCCTCGGGAGAGCCATCGTAGCCGAAGCCATCTCCGTAGCCCGTGCGGCGCAGCTCGAGGGTCGGGAAGAGGTAGACGGTGTGCGAGGAGACACCCGCCGCGTCCACCGCCTCCTTGAGGATGCGCTGATCGGCCGCGTCGTAGACGTAGCGGAGGTCGGCAGCGGGAGTGCCACCGGGGACGGCGCCGTCGACGTTGCCGAGATCCGTCGAGGTGTCCCAGCGACGGGCGCGTTCCAGGCGGCCCACTTCGTCCCAGCGGTACTCGAAACGCTGGGAGCAGTCGCCGGCGGGCAAACAGGGGCCCATCCGGCGGAGATCGAGGCGGGTCAGGTTGCCCGCGGCGTCGTACTTCGTCCACAGCTGACCTTCGCGACCGTCGGCGGTTCCCGCGATGTTCGAGGCGGAGCGGAGCTGGTAGGGCTTGGCCTCGGTGACACCGGCTGTCCCCGCCGTGGCATTTTCGATCGTGCCCAGGGAGCGATCGTAGAAGCCGTCGGCGTCATCGCCGCTTTGGGCCGTGTTGCCTAGCCAGTCGTATTGGAACGTCTGGCGCAGGACGCGTTTGTCGAAGGCGACGTGGGGGGACGGAGGCGCGCGGCGGGCGTCCGTCGCCTCGCCACCACTGGCGACCTCGTCCGCAAAGGGGGAGACCCACTGGTCGTCGCCTGCCGAGTAGACGTAGTCGATGCGTGTGGCGCGATAGAGGTCGTCGTACTGGATCTTCTTGGTGACTGGTCTTGCGCCCGCGGGCCACTCGGCGGGATTGCGCCAGTCTCGGATCTCGACCGGGTTGCCCACGGCGTCGTAGCGGAAATCCTCGTCCTGCAGGAGCAGCTGGAAGGTCGTGTCCGTGCCGCCGGGCGCCGGCGCGGGCAGATAGTCGGGGGGCGGCGACTCCCAGCTCGCGGGGGGACCGCGGTAGGTCTGTACACTGGAGATGCGACGTCGCTCGTCGTACAGGTAGGCCGTGGTGGTCCCGGCCGCGTCGCCGTACGTGAGCGATTTCACGAGACCGTCTGCGGTACGGTCGATGTTGCTGATCAAGCTGCCGTAGCTCGAGCCGGCGCTCTTCAGCGTACCGCGGCGCGTGTAGTCCGTCGTGACGAAGCTGTCATTGGTCGCGGAGAGCAGCTCTTGGAGAGGTGCGTTCGCCGCGTCTCGCAGGCTCTCGACGCCCGTCGACGCCTGCACCTCGCGGTCCGCCGCGTCGAAGGCCGTCGAACGCGAGTACCAACGCGGGGCATAACGGGCGGCGAGGCTCGTCGGCTCGATCAGCTTGCCGTTCGCGTCCCGCGTCTGCGGTTTGGCCACCCTCAGGCACGTGTGCGTCGTGCGCCCGCGATGGTCATACTGCGTGAGCGTCGCCGACCCGCGGTCGAGCACGGCGACGGCGCGCCCCACCGACTGACCACCGGCGCAAGTCGCGCCGCTGCCAACACCGCCGGGGACGTTCGCGACGTCGTCGTAGACGTAGACCACCTCGAGGGCGTCGGGATCCAGGCCGCTACCACCGACATCAGGATCGGAGTACGCCGCGTGGTGTGGCTCGCACGGCACATAGTCCTCGCCGGTGATCCGGCCCGCACCGTCGTAGTAGAAGTTCTGGCCGCACTGGCGCGCGTCGCTCGTGCCGATGAGATCACCGGCGTCGTTGTACTGATACCGCCAGGCCTTCATGGCATCGGCCGGCGTGCTTGGATCCGCGCTGAAATCGTCCGTCGTGTTGGGCTCGGCATTGAGCACCATGCGACCGAGGGAGTCGTAGCGCATCCAGCGGACCACGGGGTCGAAGCCCGGCTGGGCCTGGCGAGTGACGTTCACACGGGTGATCACCTCGGGCTCTCCCGTGGACAGGTATCGCGTGCGCACCTCCCGCGTCTCCATCGCGCCGCTCGCGCGGAAACGTTCGGTGGTGGCGATGGTGCGGCCGTGGCCGTCTTTGCGCTCCGAGGCAAAGCTGCTGTGGTGGGGCCCCGGGGCGAGGTCCGCCGCGTCCCAGAGGTCCGTAGAGAGCGCGTGGTAGGCGCTCTGCAGGGTCACCGTCCCGTCCAGGTCGAACGTCTGCACCTGGCGACCGAAGGCGTCATAGCGCTGACGTCCGTAGGCTGTCGTCGGCTGGGAGGAGTAATCGAACGCGAGCGGATCGCCGTCCCAGAAGAACTCGAGGTACTTCTTGGCCACCGCGCTCTTCTGATCCCACTCGATGAGCCCACCGGCGATCCACGGCGCGTCGTCGCCCGCGCTCGTGTCCGCTTCGGTCAGAGTCGCGAGCGTGCGACCGAAGCCGTCCACGTAGGCGTAGCTCTCCAGGTACTCACCCTGATCGGGATTGGTGCCGTCTTCGGTCTTCGTGTGGATGATCGAGTGGTTGCCTCCCAATTGATCCGGGAGGAAGTACGCGATGGTCACCGAGGGGTTGGTGGGGAGACCGCCCGAGGGGAGCGGCTTACGCAGCTCGACGATGCGCCCGAACCCGTCGTACCCCGCCTGGGTCGGATTTCCGTTCATGTCGACGGCGGTCTTCACCACTGCAAGACCCTGGTCGTACGTGGCGCCAGTTGTCAGGATGTAGCTATCGTCCCCTGCCTGCGCTCCCCGGGTGCAGGCCGTGCCGATGGCCTCCACCGGGTTCGTGTCCCCCGTGGAGATCTCCTCCCCCACCGCGAACAGCCCGTACCCCCCGGTGGTGTCGTACGCCACCTGCGCGCAGCGCCCATTCGGCGCACGCGTGCGCGTAGCGAGGCCGAGGCCGTCATAAGCGGTCGTCGACTGGGGGATCCAGCGATCCGTGGATGCGTCCGCTGGAGCTGCACCAGAATCCAGCCTGTCTAGAGCGAGGCTCCCAATCAGCTCCGCTTCGATCTTCACGGGGCGACCGAGGGTGTCGTAAGTCGTCCGTGTATGGTTTCTCTGCTCTGCCGGTGTCTGGCTTAGACAGGCCGCAGCCGATGGCGCCCCGCAGACGAAGGTCTCCACCGTCCGCCACATCCACTGACTCGGGTAACCTTGCAGCGCGGGGGTGGTCACCTGCGTGATGCTCTCCTCCGCAGCAATGCCCGTTTCACTCCCATCGGGACAGGCGCTTCCCGCAACACATCCCTCGTTGATCGTCGCCGTCTTGTTGCCGAAGAGATCGACCCGGCTCGAGCTTCGCAGCTGCGCTACTCCGAAACCTGCTCGCGGGGTGACCCTCGTCACGAGCCCCGCGCCGGGAAAGTCGGCGTCCATCACACTCGCCAGGTCGACGCCGCTCCCCGGCGTCTGTGTGACCGTAGCCGTGTCGTAGAGGAACGAGTTCGTCTCCGACAGGAACGCGTGTCTCACGGCACGCCCGTCGAGCCCGCGATAGAGGGTCCGCACTTCATAGCCGTTGTGGGTCGACGAGAGATACTTGCCCGACGCGTCGTACCTCTCGGTGACGACCGGCAGACCCTTCAGCGCTTCGAAGGGATTGTCTTCCCACCGCCTGGGTGGTGCGCAGAAATGCGCTTGGTCGACTCCGTCCCACACGCTCCCGGTCTCCGGATCCCGGCACTCGCCGAGCAGAAACGTGCTCTCGCTGAGGTCCGTGGGGCTGTTGGCGTCGCCCAGCCGCCGCGCCCGCGCGTGCTTGAAGCCGCGGAACTCTCGCTGCCGACCCTCGAAGACTGGATCGCGGTACTCATACTCGGTCACGTAGGCTGCCGGGGGGCGCCCTGCGATCGTGATGTTGTCCCGCTCGATGACTCGCTTCACGACCTGCGTCACCGTCGGCATGACGGTCCGCCATGGCTCACACCAGGGACCGACGCCGCTGCAGTTTCCGCTCGCCGCCCTCGCTTCAGCGGCGAGCATTTCCGCCGTGGAGGTCGAGTATTCGATCTCCGTACTCTTCCCCAGCCCGTTCTTCACCTCGTTCAGGAGCCACGACTGCTGCCCGCCCTGCAGGTCGATGTACTTGTACGAGCGGCCGTCACCCCAGAGGATGTCCCGCGTGCCCGAGCCGTTCACGTCGACCAAGCGCACGCGATTCGCGTAGGACGGGCTCGCTGGCGTCTTGTCGATGATATGACGCTTCGTCCAACCCCTACCGTCGACGTTCAACCACACGTCCACGGCGTCGAACCGCACCTGTACCAGGTCGCTCAAGCCGTCTCCGTTTACGTCGTCGATCCGCAAGGTGGTGCCCTCGACGTCCGAGTACCAGGGAGCGCTCGCCATCGTCACGTGACGGTTCGCGCCAAAGGTCCCCTCCGGACAGTCGTTCCGGCGTCCCGTACCCCAGAACCCGTTACCGCGCCCTGGCCAATAGCGGATGTCTCCACGCCGGATACGCACGATGTCTGTGATGCCATCGCCGTTCATGTCGGCGAGCTTCGTCTCTCCATCGCTGAACCGCACCGGCGAACCGCTGTGGGGCACACAGGTCCTTACCGGCGAGTTGTCGATGCTCGCCGTCGCGGCCGAAAGACGCGTCGCCCTGCCGAACTGGCCGTCCCCCCCCGGGTAGCGGCCCAGAGAGTAGAACGTCTGAAACTGCGTCCCAGTGCTGACGACCACGTCCACCAGACCGTCGAAGTTCACGTCGACCACCTGGGTGTCGAGGGTATCCCGCCCCCAGTCGATCTTCGGTGACTGACCGTCCGCGGTATCCACGGCCCGGCCGCTCCACATCCAGCGGCCGCCGATCTTCTGCGGCGTGAAGATCGCGTAGGTCTTCACCCGCGGCATGTGCAGCAGGTTGATGACGGCGTCACCGTCGAGGTCGAGGGCGGCAAGGTTCAGGTTCCGCAGGGTGATGGTCGATGCGTTCGTCCCCTTCACACCTCCGATGACGCCCATCTCCGTGGCGCTCCCAAAAGTGTTTGCGGCACCGTTCGGACCATTGAAAAAGACGGCATGTCCGTCGTTGTAGAGGCCCGGCGCGGTGACGAGAATGTCCGGCAAGCCGTCCGAGTTGACGTCATAAAGGTCCGTCAGGGCCTCATCGACGGAATGCGGTGGGCTACCCGCCATCGACCTGATGCGCGCATCGAACCCCTCGTAACCCGGGATCTGGATCTGCCCCGCAGAGCCGTCGGTCTCGTGCGGCTGCACGCGAGTATACCCGAACTCCATGGGGGGCAGGATCGGGCAGGTGGGGGCCGCCGCGGTGGAATCCGCGAGCTTCTGCTCGTCGTCCTCGGCCGGCGCGCTCGCTTCGTCTCCCGAGCAGCGCCCTTCGACCTGCACCCGCGTCAGGAGAGAGACGTGAGACGCAGCATCGTAGACCAGGTGATAGCGGCGCACCTGGCGACGGGCCTCGCTCACCTGCTCGAAGGCTTTGCTCGCGACATCCACCCGCCGGAGCCGCAGGCGGCTCTCGATGAGCCAGCCGCTTCGATACGATTCGGTGGGGTCGGTGCGGGCTTCCCAAACGAGCCGCGTGTGGTGCGCGTACTGCGACAGGTCGCTCGTCGTCGGATCCTGCGCCGGCGTCGTATCGAAGATGTCGCTCAGGTACGCTTGGCCGCCGTCCTGGAAATATTTGTAGACGACGACATTGATCGGCTTGGGTGTGGTCGTCTGCACGTCACCGTGCTGGTCGTACTGCCGCACGAGGTGCCAACGGTAATATTCCGGGCTACCCGCCGGGTCCGAGTTCTGCTCGATGGCCGTCATGTCGCCGCTACCGTCGAGCGGCATACCGAGCTCCATCGTCGTGCCGGACTTGTCCTGCACCCGCCACGTCTTGTGGTCCGGCGCCCAGAAGAAGCGCAGGAACGAGCCTTCGACGCGAGCACGGAAGTACTGGTGCCCCCCCGCCCAGGGCGGCATCGCCTCCGGCCCGGCCCCGGTATCGGGCAACGCTACCGGCTCGCCCTTGTCGTTCAGACACGTCAGGTTCGCGTCTACGGTGCAGATGGGAACCAGCTCCTGCCCACCGTTGAAGACGAACCGGTCTTGATTCGGGTGCCAGCCGTCTCGATCGTCATAGGTCGGAAGCCCCCTGTCCGTCTGCCGCGCGATGAACGGCACGCCGACGCTCCACCCTTGACCCGCTACCCCGCGACCGCCGGACGACGAGTACGAGAGCCCTAACGACGGCTGCGCCCCACCCCTCGCTTTCGGCAAAGCAAACGGGACGCTGAACGTCGCGATGCCGGTGGAGAGCTGCGCCGAGAAGCTCTCCTCCATGCCCTGGATCTTACCCGCGCCATCCGGAACACTGATCGCCTGAGATGTAACCCCAGACTTGTCCGCCCCGGTCGGAAGTGCCAGGGGCTGGACCGGATCGACGCCTTCAGGTGATGCGGCCTCGGGGTCGGCCGGCGTCCCTTGTGGCACGACGCCGGTCCCGGGCGGAGACTCCTTCAGGTCCAGCCGGTCTTCCGCGGGAGCGTTCCGCAGATCAAGCGCGAAATCGCCCCTGGGAACCCGATGCTCTGCTCTGTCGTCCACCGTGGAGACGTCTGACCCCGTGCTAACCGATGTCGGCGCTACGGGAACGGCCACTACCGCCTCGGCGCGTTCGGTGGCGTCCCGAGCTGCCGCAATCGCTGGGCTCAGGAGCGAAGTGGCGTAAGTGAGAAGCGTAAGACCACCGGTCCAGGCTCGGCAGAAGGATGCACCACCCTTTGGCCGCTGCATCCGGAAGGGGACGGGAAGCTTTCGGGATATCATAAGGGGAACCCATTGCTCACCGACTCAGTACGATCGATCGACCCTTGACCAATACCGATAATCTAGCATGAGCTGAACATCTTCCACGTTCTGCCACACTAGGGCCGGATGATCCTTGATGCGCAAACGATACGTCCCACTCAGCGGGCGCCCCACCAACTCCGTTTTCATAATCGGAGACTCCCCGACCAAGCCCTTGTCTGCGGACCCGAGTGGAAGCGTGAGGTACCTCTCCGCCGCAAGAGCCTTCCCGCTACGAACCCGACCGATGCCGAAATCGAAGCAGGTCGCCTCATTCATATAGTCCAGCACCGGAATATTCCCTGCAAAGTGCTCCAGATCGTACTCCAGATATCCAGAACCGTAGCACGACGAACCCTCGACCTTCGAGCAATCGACAATCCCCGTTCCCACTACGTTCACCGCTAGACCCCGATGCCGGTAGTTGTAGTTACCTCGTGCCACCGTGCCATTCGGCCCCGATCCGCTCGAATTGATCACCTCTGTATCGATGATCAGCGGATCCTTCAACTCGTAGTAACAACCCTCCCCATTGCAGCGATACTGAAACCGTCGCCTGAACATCTCGGGGTCATCTACAGGGCACGAGCCGGAAACCTTGGACCGCGACGCCCCATTCGACTCGTAGGCGGACGCGAAATCGTTCAACGATCGTTCTACCTGCACATTGGCCAATGCTAGCGTCGTACTCGGCACACCCGGACCTGAGGATGCAGTAAAGCCAACATGGAACACACCATCCTCGGGCGGCGTGAATACCAGCTGCCTACGGCTGCTCCACCTTTCACCGTCATTCGCCCCGCTTTCGAGCCCAGTGGACGGCTGGACAACAGAAAAGCCAATCACATTCCATTGCTCATCGAAAACCATCGCCTGATAGGGCTCCTCGGACCCGCTACTCACGCCCGCCGCCAGTGCGCCCCCATCCGGCATTCTCGCCATGTCCCACCATGACAAGACGTACCGAGCTCCCCCCTTCAGTCTCAGGCTTTGGTAGATCAACGGTGGGTCCCCAGGCACAACTTGATCGTTTTCCCCCGGCGCAACAAGGTAGAGCCACGAGTGCGCTCCCATGTTCTCTGGAGGCAACAGCGCCGAATCTTGCCCTTCTGCGACGTTAACCAACGTCACCCCAGATTCCACCCTAAGGCACGCCGACTCCGAACAAGGTGAAATTTGCCAGCGACCAAAGGACGCATTCCCTTCACCTGAGGGATCCGCCGCCTCGAGCCGATCCGAGTAGAAGAGTAGGTTTTTCGACGACCGGTAACACTCGTCCAAAGTGTTGGCCAAGTCCTCGCGCAACGACAGCAGAGCGGCGTCGTCCGCCTCGTGGAACGGATACTCCACGTTGTAAAATTCCATGAACTCCCGGAGCTTGGCCACGTAATCCCCAATGTATTGGTCTGCGAAGCCACGGATCACATCGACCTCACTTGCTCCCCCCACGAGGTTCCCTTCCTCGTCTAAGGTAACGCTATTGCGCGCTGCATCTCGCATGGAGTTGTAGTCGATGCCAGAAAGACTGCACAGATCATCGACCCAGAGAGCGGGGGCATCTATCGGACCGATGTCGTGGCGGACTTCTCCCAAACGCGCACCCAACCTCTGCTCGATTGCTAACCGGGCCAAGTACGCCGCACGCTTGGCACTCTCCAAAGCCCGCTCATAACGTTCGCGAAGTACGTCGAATTGCCGCCGATGAACGGTATTCACATACAGCGGAACAGTCTGGTTCCCAACGACGACGAAATCAACCCCACCAACCTTGGCCAAAGCCATCCGCGCCTTCGCCTCATTATCATTGAGCGAGTTAATGACCTTGAGAGCATCGGAGGAACTCTGGCGAATAGACCCCAAGGCGGAATCCATACTTCGGAACGCCGCCGCCGTGTCCATACTCAAGTCGTTCACCGCGAAGCCTTTCGCGACGGCTGCTTGACTCCCTGCATTCCCAGCTCGCCCCGCCAAGTTCTCTTGCCACGCGGCCATGAAGCTCGAATCAATCCGCGCCTTCTGCTCCTGCAGAATGATCTGATCTGTCGCCATCGCTCCCCCCCAGATGCCACCAATCACTGCGCCCCAGGGGCCGCCGACCGACGCACCTTGGACCGCGTTGCTGACGACGCCTCCAAGAAACTGCATCGAATAGTCGAACTCCTTACGCGAGGCCCTCAGCGCATCGAAGGCTCTCATGCGCTCCAGATCCAAGCGTTCGCGCGCTATCTCCAGAAGCTTTTGCTGTTCCGCCAACGACGCCGATTCGATGCTTAGTCTGGCGTCTTGGATCTCCCCCTGAAACATGGTGTAGGCCGCAGCGATATCAGAGAACCCCGACTCGATGTCGCGAAGGTGGTCTCCCAACTGAAGCAGAAGCCTTCCGTGGTTGCCTTCACCAGCCGCGGAAACGAGCAACTCTCCACCCGTCACAGCGTCGACGACTCGCTTCGGCACATTGACCAGAGCGATGGCCCCGGCCGCTTCATCTATGCCGGCGCCCACCTGGACCTGCTGGTGCGCCGGCGGGACGGGAAGGTGGACCGGCTGGCCACGCCGGGCCTGTGGGTCGGCATCCTTCCGGAGCTCGAGGGGCTGGAGGAGAACGTCGTCGAGCTCGGGGTCGGGGACACCCTGGTCCTGTATTCGGACGGGCTGACGGAGGCCCGGGACGCGGCGGGGAACCAGCTCGAGCTGGAGGGTGTCCAGGCCGTCCTCGGCCGGGAGGCGGGAGCGGAGCGGATCCGCGACAGCCTGATCCAGGCCGCCACCGCTCATATGGTGG
>Ga0207873_1003233_pt1 | contig 12255 bp, 13 predicted proteins | sample BGWIniCompost_FD_187373 | JGI IMG/M metagenome (GOLD analysis project Ga0207873, IMG submission 187373) | Cellulose adapted compost microbial communities from Newby Island Compost Facility, Milpitas, CA, USA - BGW Initial Compost (SPAdes)... ... | reverse complement strand
GCCCCGGCCACGCGCCACACGCGCAGACCCTTCGCACGCGGAACCAGCGTACGGCGCTCTCGTGTCGGGAACGGTTATTGCTCTCTCGATAGCGACCGCGAAGGCGCATCAGCGCTCGCCTAGGCGACCGACGGGCGCTGCAGGAGCGGATCGGTGATGAGCAGTGAACCGGTCGAGCAGGCGCGGGAGCATGGGTGGATAGACGAGGCGACGTCCTTCGGCCGCGCCTTCGCCGGTGCCTACCTCTTCGGCATCCCGCTGCTGTTCACGATGGAGATGTGGTGGATCGGCACGTATGCCGATCTCTGGAAGCTCATCGTCTTCCTGGCACTCACCTTCCTCGCGAACGTGGTCCTGACCTACCTGGCGGGGTTCAAGCCCAGGCGCGAGACGAGTCTGATCGCGTCGATCGATGAGTCGGTCGACACCCTCGCCGTCGGGGTAGTGGCATCAGTCATCGTCCTGCTCGTGCTCAACCGGATCGCTCCGGGCGACCCGCTGGACAGTATCCTCGGCAAGGTCATCATCCAGGCTATCCCCTTGAGCATCGGCGCTTCGCTCGCCAACGCCGTGTTCGACCGGCACGAGGGTCGCACCGGTGAGCAGCCGTCTGCAGCGGAGTCGCATCCCTGGCGAGATGCGCTCAACGACCTCGGGGCAACGATCATCGGCGGGGTCTTCATCGGTTTCTCCATCGCGCCGACGGACGAGATCCAGCTCCTCGCGGCGAGCCTGGACATCTACCACGAGGTCGCGCTGGTGGCACTGACACTGGTCATCGGCTACATCATCGTCTTCACCAGCGGCTTCGACCCCGAGTCCGCAGGGCCGCGGCCGACTGGCCCGTTCCAGCACCCCATCACAGAGACCGTTGTCTCATACGTCGTCTCGCTGTCGGTGGCGTTCTGGGCGCTCTATCTCCTGGACCGCGTTGATTTTGGGGACCCATTCCCCAGCATCCTGTCACAGGTGCTGGTGCTGGGCCTGCCGACGATGGTCGGCGGCGCAGCCGGGAGGCTCGCGGTATGAGGGTCACGGAGCAGCGCGAGGACACTGAGCACCAGCAGAAGGAGCCGGGTCCGGCCCGGACGACGGTCGAGTGGATTACCCTCGGGATCAGCGTGCTGATCGTCGCCGCCGTAATCGGGCTCATCATCTACGCCTACGTCACCCAGGGTTCGACGCCCCCGATCATCGATGCGAGCGCGCCGGTGGACCGGGTCCGGCAGGTGCAGGACCGCTACTACCTGCCGGTCGAAGTGCGGAACAGTGGCGGACAGACGGCCAAAGACGTGCGCGTCGCGATCTCGCTGACCACCCCCGACGGCAAGACCGAGACCGCGGAGGTGCTGATCGACTTCCTCGCCGGGGAAGAGACAGCGCACGCCACCGCGGTGTTCACACGCGACCCACGCCAGGGCACGGTTGCGGTGGGAGTCATCAGCTACCTCGCGCCATGACCGGCTGATGGCTCTTGGCAGCCGGTTGCGCCGGTACATCGCCTCACATAAACTATCCGGAATACCCTGGTGTAGGCACGTGGTTGTGCCTGCCAGCCTCACGCGCGAGCGAGCGGGACGCTGCGCCGAGCCGCGGCGCGGTGACCACCGGATCGAACCCAGCGACGCCGCCAGCGGCCGGGAGCCGGTATGGCGGTTGGTGAGCAGGGAAAGGATCCCACCCATGTCGTCCCTCTCCCCGTTGTCCCCGCGTACGCGCGCGATCCTCGATATCCTGGGACCGTTTCTCAGTTCGATCAGGGATTCGACGTACGCCCGCCGACAGCACGAGCCGGGGATCCTCGACTTCATGCTTGGTGATCCCCACGAGCCGCCGCTGCCGGGCATCACCGAGGCGATCCAGCGCTGGAGCGTCCCGCAGGACAACCACTGGTTCGCCTACAAGCTAAGCGAGCCGCAGGCCCAGGCGGCGGTCGCGGCGGCCCTCCGCCAGCGCCGGGGCATCCCGTTCGCCGCCGAGGACATCCTGATGACCACGGGCGCGTTCGGCGCGCTGGCCAACTCGCTCCTGGCGCTGGCCGGCGAGGACGACGAGGTGGTTTTCATCTCCCCGCCCTGGTTCTTCTACGAGGCGATGATCGTTGCCGCTGGCGCCACACCGGTGCGGGTTCCGGTACAACCCGGCACCTTCGACCTTGACCTGGAGGCCATCAGCGCCGCCATCACGCCACGGACCCGGGTGGTGCTCGTCAACTCGCCGCACAACCCGACCGGCAAGATCTACCCACCCGAGACGCTGGAGCGGCTGGCGAAGCTGCTCCGCGAGGCATCCGAACGGCACGGCCGGCCGATCTACCTGATTTCGGACGAGTCGTACAGCCGCATCGTCTACGACGGGCGGACCTACCACAGCCCCGCGGCGTACTACCCGTACACCGTCCTGATCTACACCTTCGGCAAGACGCTGCTGGCCCCCAGCCAGCGACTGGGCTACATTGCCCTCCCGCCGGACATGCCGGAGCGGGAGCAGGTGCATCTGGCGATCATGATGCGCCAGGTCGTGGGTGGCTACGGCTTCCCGAACGCGGTGATGCAGTACGCCGTTGGGGATCTGGAGGAGCTCTCGATCGACATCGACCACCTGCAGCGCAAGCGGGACCGCGTGGTGGCGGCGCTGCGGGAGATGGGCTACGAGGTCCACACGCCGGAGGGCACGTTCTACCTGCTGCCCCGCTCGCCCTGGGCGGACGACCTGGCCTTCACCGAGTTGCTCGCCACCCACGACATCTTCGTGCTGCCGGGGGCGAGCATCGAGGTGCCGGGCTACTTCCGCGTCTCGCTCACTGCGAGCGACGACATGATCGACCGGGCACTGCCGGGATTCGCCGCCGCGATCGCCCACGCCCGTACCCACGCGCCCGCGGCGGCCGGCGGCTGAGCACGCGGCGCCCGGCACGCCGCTTGACAGGCGCGGCCCCGGCGGCGGATCATGCCGGTCCAGCCGAAAGGAGGCCGCGATGAACCAGCGCCAGCCGATGTCCGGTGCCGGCCGGCCGCTTCGGGTCGGGCTGCTGCTCCCGACTGGCGAGGGGCTGATGGCCGGCGAGACGCCCCATTGGCCCGATCTGCTCGCCATGGCCCGGCGGGCCGAGGAACTGGGCTACGACTCCCTCTGGGTGCCGGACCACTTCCTGATGCGTTTTCCGGGACGCACCCGCCCGCCCCGCGGCACCTGGGACTGCTGGACCCTGCTCGCGGCACTGGCGGCGACGACCGAGCGCATCGAGATCGGCTCGCTCGTCAGCAGCACCACCTTCCGCAACCCGGCGCTGCTGGCCTGGATCGCCAACACGGTCGACGACGTGAGCGGTGGCCGGCTGATCCTCGGTGTGGGCGCCGGAGACGCCCCGCTGGAACACGAGGCATTGGGGGTCCCCTACGACCGCCGGGCCAGCCGCTTCGAGGAAGCGATCCAGATCATCACCAGCCTCCTCCGCGACGGCACCAGCACCTTCGATGGGACCTTCTACCAGACGCGGGATGCGGAACTTCGCCCGCGCGGGCCACGGCCCAGCGGCCCGCCGATCATGATCGGCACCGGCACCCGCGGCCCGCGCATGCTGCGCCTTGCCGCGCGCTACGGGGATATGTGGAATGCCTGGCTCGCCTTCGGCCGCAGCCAGCCCGACGCCATCCCGCCCCTACGCGAGGCGGTCGACGCCGCCTGCCGCGACGTCGGGCGGGACCCGGCGACGCTCGCCCGCAGCGTGGCCGTCCAGGTGGACTATCTCGGCCGCGAGGAGTACCCCGAAGGGCTCGCCCCGCTGACCGGCTCGCCCGAGGACCTCGCCGAGCAGTTCCGCGCCTTCGCCCACGAGGGAATCAACCACATCCAGGTCGTCCTCCGTCCCACCACCCTCGAGACCATCGAGCGCCTCGCGCCCGTGCTGGAGCTGCTGGATCGGGGGTAAGGGGCACTGCACGCGGAAAGCGTCACCGATGACGTCGGTGGGACCACCTGAACGGAACAGGCTCGTCGTATAATGCGGTCACGGATGAACTGTTCAGCAAACCGGTAAAGAAGTCAAAACCCCGGGGCTCTAATTTCACTAGCCCTGTGGAGGACTAGGAGAGGAACTCCCGGGGCACGGCACGCTCATTATGATGCTATTGTGCTGCCGAATGCAAGTACATGCTGCCTGATGCTGCCTGATGAGTGACCGCTCCACGGACTACTACCACCTGCTCACCAGATGTCTGTCGCAGGAGCGCTTAGACGCCTACGCTCGGCGTCTCCCTACACAACCCGCCGATGAGCTTGAGATTCTGGCGCACTATCTTTGGAACATATCGCTGAGCCAGGCCTTGTATCCGGCTCTTCAGGCATTTGAGATCGCGCTGCGGAACAACATCCACGCAGTGATGACGGCAGCCTACAACACCCCCACCTGGTTCAAAGGGAAGCCGGCCGGTCCTACCCTGGAGCCACACCATCGCCGGCTGATTGTCGATGCCGAAGCGAAGCTCAGGAAACGCCGTAAGGGCAATCCAAAATCGCCGACGCCAGGAGAAATCATCGCCGAACTCAACCTCGGATTCTGGGTCGGTCTCTTCAACAAGGAGTACGATCCCAGTGTTCATTCCATCTGGCGTGGCAACCGAATCACGAGCGTCTTCCCGTTTATCCCGCCAGACGAGTCATTTACTAAGCACAACCGTCGGATCTACCGGACACGTCACGCGATCTCCCAGATCCTTGGACGCATTCATCGGCTGCGGAACCGCGTCTCCCACCACGAACCGATCTGGTACTGGAAAGCTCCGCCCGAGATTCACAGCCTCGATGACCAACACAGAGAACTCCTCGAGGTGATCGGCTGGATGAATCCTGCGCTTTTCGCGACGTTGCTTCTGCTGGATGAGTTCCCGACGATCTTTGAGGCAGGGCCAGGCGCATTCCGTGAGAAGCTGAGAGACCTCGTCGATCACATAGAACTGCCGCTTCCGTAAGGCGCACGAGAGTGCCAGCGGCACCGGCCGGAGGGTGTGCACGATGAACGTAGACGCGAGCGACGCGCAGGCACAGCTGTTCCAGCTCCTAGACGAGGTTGAGCGGGGCGCTACGATCACCATTACCCGGCACGGATCTCCGGTGGCTCTACTCCTACCTGCGACGGACGTCGATCGACGCCGCGTCGAGGAGACCATCGAGGCGCTGAAGGAGTTCCGCCGGGGTAAGAGGCTTGGGCCTGTGACCCTCCGGGAGCTGATCGACGACGGCCGCCGCACCTGACGGCTCTGCCACCCATCCCCCACCCCAACGCCCCTTGACGGCGCGGCAAGGTTGGCGCATGGTGAGGCCGGGCACGGATAGTGGGGCCTGTGCCCAAGGAGGGGAATGCAGGATGTTCGACGAGCGAGCGGAGCTGCTGCAGGTCTACCGGAGCACGCCCGACACGCTGCGGGCACTGCTGCGCGGCCTGCCGGACGAGGTGGTCCGTGCCGGTGGCGAGGGCGAGGACGCCTGGTCGATCGTGGAGGTGGTCTGCCACCTGCGCGACGCCGAGGCGCGCGTGATCGAGCGGGTACGGCTGATGCGCGATGAGGAGCGCCCCTGGCTCGCCGCGTACGACCAGGAGGAGGTCGCGCGGGCCGGCCGCTACCGTGACCAGTCGCTGACACAGGCACTCGACGAGTTCCACCGGCTGCGCGGGGAGCAGATCGCCATGCTGGAGGCACTGACGCCGGAACAGTGGCAGCGCACCGGGGTCCACGCCGAGGTGGGCGAGATCACCATCCAGCAACTGGTGGCGCACATGGCGGCGCACGATGCAATCCACCTCGCGCAGATCGCCCGCTGCATCATCCGCCACGTGATGAACGGGGGGCAGCCGATCCCGACTCCGTGAGGAGCCGGCGCCGCATCCTGCTCTCGACGGAAATTCTGATAGCATTGCAGCGAGGGAGCCCACTCTTGATGCCGGTCCGCGCGGGCCGGCACGCCCTGGGCTCGCATCGGCTCCAGCCAATCGATTCCCGCGCGGCCTGGGGCAGACGAGGGGGGCCTGGCGCGTGGTGAAGCCGTCAGCATCACAATGGCTCAGCGACGTCGCGAGCGTCGAAAAGGGATTCGCCGCGCTGCTCGAGTCGGCGCCGGACGCGATCGTGATCGTCGACCAGGACGGGCGGATCGTACTGGCGAACTCCCAAACCGAGCACCTCTTCGGCTACACACGGGAGGAGTTGCTCGGCCAGCCGGTCGAGATGTTGCTGCCCGAGCGCTTCCGGGAAGCACACCGGGCGCACCGGGCCGCCTACGTTAAGGCCCCGCGCACACGCCCGATGGGGATCGGACTGGAACTCTTCGGCCGGCGGCGTGACGGGAGCGAGTTCCCCACCGAGATCAGCCTCAGCCCCGTCGAAACCCCGCAGGGCATGCTGGTAACCAGCATCATCCGCGACGTCACCGACCGCAAGGTCGCGGAAGCCGAGCGTGCCCGCCTCCTGCTGAGCGAGCAGGCCGCGCGGGCAGAGGCCGAGCGCACCGCGGAGCGCTTCCGGCGCCTGCAGGCGGTCACCGACACCGCGCTGGCGCACCTGTCGCTCGATGCCCTGCTCGAAGCATCGCTCGACCGCGTCCGCGAGGCGCTGGACGTCGAGACAGTCACCATCCTGCTCCTGGACGCTGAGCGCGGGGCGCTGCGGCCGTCAGCGACGCGCGGCCTGGATCCGGACAGCCTTGGCGAGGTCGAAGTACCTCTCGGCTCCGGCTTCGCCGGCCGCGTGGCGGCCGAGCGCCGCACGCTGATCTTCGACAACCCCGCAGATGTTGGCCGGGTGCACCCGAATCTGCGCGTGCAGGGGGTGCAGGCGCTGCTGGGCGCACCCATGTTCGTCGAGGGGGATGTGATCGGCGTGGTGCAGGTCGGCACCACGCGACCGCGGGAGTTCACCGACGACGACGCCGAGTTGCTGCAGCGCGTCGCCGACCGGCTCGCGCTGGCGATCGGTCGTGCCCGGGCGTACGAGGCCGAGCGCGCGGCCCGTGCCGCGACCGAGGCGGCCGAGCAGCGCGCGGCATTCCTGGCGCGCGCGAGTCAGATCCTCGCCAGCTCGCTCGACTACGAGACGACCCTGGCCAGCCTCGCCCGGCTCACTGTCCCGTCTCTGGCCGATTGGTGCACGATCGACGTGGTTGAAGAGGACGGTCGCGTGGCGCGGGTCGCGACGGCGCACGCCGATCCGGAGAAGGAACCCCTGCTGCGCACGATGATCCGCCGCTTCCCGACCGACCTCCCGGCCACAATGCCGCTGCGGCGAGCGTTGGAGACCGGGCAACCGCAGCTCGTGCCGGACCTCCCGGAAGAGCACCTCCCCCAGGTCACGCGTGCTGAAACGCTCGACGTTGTCCGCCGGGTGGGCGCGCGTTCGTTCATCGTCGCGCCGCTGGTTGCACGCGAGCGGTGCCTGGGCGCCATCACGCTGATCTACAGCGACTCCGGCCGGCGCTACGGGCCGGCGGATCTCGCGCTGGTGGAGGATCTGGCGCGCCGCGCCGCACTCGCAGTCGACAACGCGCGCCTGTACTACGAGGCGCAGCGGTCGCGAGAGCAGGTCGAGCGCCAGGCTGCGCGGCTGAACCTGCTGGCCGGGGCCGCGCGCCTCGTTGCCGAGGCGAGCCTGGATCTCCGAGCGATCCTGGAGACAGTCAGCCAGCGCGTCGCCGTGATCCTCGATGGCGCCTGCGTCATCGGGCTCCTCTCACCCGACGACGCACGGCTCGACCCGATGGCCTTCCACCATGGCGACCCCGCCACGCTGGAGGCACTGCAGACCATGCCGCCGGTCCCGCTCGAGGACGGCGAGGGGTTCATCGCGTCGGTCATGCGCAGCGGGGAGCCGCTGCTGCGCGCTACGATCGCGCCGGAGGAGGCCCAGGCAGGTCTGATGCCGGGTCAGGAGGCCTTCGTCGCACAGTTCCCCATCCACAGCCTGCTGATCGCGCCGCTCTCGGTCCGTGGGCGGAGCATCGGTGCCCTTATCGTCTGGCGCGACCGGCCAGACCATCCGTATACCGAGGAGGACCTGAGCTTCCTGCAGGACCTCGCCGACCGCGCCGCGCTGGCGGTGGACAATGCGATGCTCTACCGCGCCGCACAGGAGGCGGTGCTGGCGCGCGAGGAGTTCCTCTCGGTCGCCTCTCACGAGTTGAAGACGCCGTTGACGACGGTGAAGGGCTGGGTGTACCTGCTGGCCGACGAGGTGCGCCGCGAGGATCCCGACCGGGAGGCGATACGGGAATTCACTGACGAGCTCCAGAGCCAGATCGACCGCTTCGAAGGACTGATCGCCGATCTCCTCGATGCCTCCCGCATCCAGCAGGGGCGGATCGACCTGCGCCCGGAGCCAGTGGCCCTCAACGATCTGGCGCGGCGCGTCCTGGCGCGCTTTGAGCACGCGCCCGAGCGGACGCCACGCCACACGCTGACGCTGGAGGCTCCCGAGCCGATAGCCGGCATCTGGGACCCGGACCGGCTCGAGCAGGTGCTGGTCAACCTGATCTCCAACGCCCTCAAGTACTCGCCGGACGGCGGCGATGTCCGCGTCCGGCTGCGGCGCGACGGGGATGTGGTCGAGTTGACGGTGAGTGACGAGGGCATCGGGATCGCCCCGGCGGACCAGAAACGCCTGTTCCAGCCCTTCAGCCGCACGGAGGCGGCCCGCCAGCGCGCCAGCGGGACCGGGTTAGGGCTCTACATCACTCAGCGGATCGTGCGGGAGCACGGAGGGACGATCGACCTCTTCAGCGAACCGGGCAAGGGGACGACCGTCACGGTGCGGCTGCCGGTCATACTACCCGGCTGGACGCCAGAGACCGCATAGCCCGCGCAACCCGTCCCGTCAGGGGTTCGCCAGCTCCCCGGCGCCGGGATCGACCCCTTCGGCACGCGCCCTCCCCTGGGCGGTCACCTCGAAGAGACGCGCACCGCTGGGCGTCTTCGTCAGCTCCAGCGAGCCGTCTGCCGCCAGTGCGTCCAGGTCTGCCATATCGGCCGCGGTGATCGGCTCGATGCCCGGCCGGTAGATCACCACCCCGGCCAGCCCGACGCGGACCGCGGTGAACCGCTCCCACGGACCAGCCGGCGCGCTGCGCGAGGCCTCTACCAGGCGTTCCAGCAGCGCACGCCGCCGCTCTGCAACGACCAAGTTCGTGTTGTTATGCTGACCGTGTCTCGTGTCCAGAGTCATGGCGTACGCTACCCACATCTGTCCGCTTGCCCGAGCTGCACTCCCAACGGGGAGGCCTGCTCCCCACAGCTAAAGAATAGCCCGCTCATGCTCGCAGGCGTCTAACACAGGGTTGAAGCGGCGTAGCAAGGTCATTACAAGATGCGGACGGCGCGCGGGCAGGTAGACAGGCACCGGCTATGCTGGTCGACGGGGTCCACCGGCACCGCGCCCTGCGGAGGGCGCCCGTGGGAGTGGCAGGACTACCCGGTTCAGTTCAACCGCGAGCGGCGCTCACGTTCAAGGGTCTGCTGCTCGGTGACCCAGCGATGGAGCCCGTCTTCGCTGTCACCATACGGGGCGCCGGCCGCGTAGTAGCGATCCCGGAGGAGCGCATCGGCCTGGGCAGCCACGCGGAAGATGGCCTGGACGATCAGACGGGCGGTCGCGATCTCCGCCTCCGGGGCGGCCTGATCGAGCACGCGCAGGCAGCGACGGGCAAGGTTGTTGCCCTGCCGCACCTGTTCGGAGAGCCAGCGGCGCACGACAGCCACGTCCTCCGGTGTCTCAATCCCCATGGCCGCTACCTCCTCCCAGGGAGTGGCTCCCGAACGACCGACCCGCGATTAGCCCCGTCACATCCCGTGCCGGGAATGATCCGTCGCGCCCTACGACGAACCATTCCCGACCCGTCAAAGACTCGTCAGGACGACCCGTCGGTGCCGTCGAAGTGGTAGAAGCCGTGAGGCTCGATTCCCAGTGCCCGGTTCAACCGCGCCCGGTAGTTCTCCCAAGCACAGATCGCCGAGATTTCAACGATCTCGGGCGCGTCGAAGTGCTCCTGTAACTGGCAGAAGAGGTCGTCGTCGATGGTGGGAGGTGTCGCCGTCACTGCCTCGGCGAACGCGAGCGCGACCTGCTCCGCCGCGGTCAGGTCGGGGCACCCTCGCCAGTTGCCCGCGCGCACAGCCGCGATGACGTCCGCCGGGACGCCGGCCTTGCTGCCACCGGCAGCGTGCAGTTCCTGTCACAACGGGCAGCCGACGATGGCTGCGACACGGAGGTTGAGCAACGCGTTGAGGCGAGGGCTGGTGCGCATGCCACGGCTCAACTCCCGGCTCATGGCCGCAGCGGCGAGCGCGACGTTCGGCGCGTGGGCTGTCTGCCGGAGCGAGTTGAGCACGGTACCGTAGATGCGCACCTGAGCATCAGCCAGGGCACGTAATGAGGACGGAATCTCAGCATCGGGCACGTCGGGAAGTCGAGCCATGCATCTCCCTCCTTTGAACAACACCTGTCGAAACCCTCACGAACTCGGCTATCCTAGCACACGGTCACCCACGAACCCTTGGCCCGCAGTGGACAATGATGCGAAGATACGGCATCCAACCTCCCAACTCCGATCGCTCCGGCCAAGGCCGCTCGCGGGCTCCGTGGCCGGGGGAACGGGGAGGGAAGCTATCGACGCACAGCAGCGCAGATCCGACGCGCAGTGAAAGGAGATCGTCGGTGCCCGACCGATCCACCGGGCTGGTCTTCTGCGAGCGGTACCTGCAGCACAACACCAACCCCTACCGGCTCTGGCGCTCCGGCAACCCGCTGCCCTTCGTCGAGCAGGTCGACCACCCCTCGAACCCGCGCCTGGCGCAGCGCACCAAGCACCTGCTCGACCTGACCGGACTGAGCCGGCGGATGGTGCGAATCGAGCCCTACCCCGCCACCGAGGAGGACGTCACCGCCTACCACACGCCGGCCTACGTGCAGCGCGTGCGGGAGATCTCCGCCGCAGGCGGCGGAGACACCGGCGAGGGAGCACCGGCCGCGCCGGACTCGTACGAGATCGCGCTCCTCGCCGCGGGCGGTGTGATGGCCGCTGTGGACGCGGTGATGACCGGCCAAGTCCGCCAGTGCCTGGCGCTGGTGCGGCCGCCCGGCCACCACGCGATGGCCGATCGGGGCATGGGCTTCTGCATCTTCGGCAACGTGGCGATCGCCGCGCACCACGCCCGGCGCCGCCACGGGGTCGAGCGCATCCTCATCGTCGACTGGGATGTCCACCACGGGAACGGGACGCAGGATGCCTTCTATGCCGACCCCGGCGTGCTCTTCGTCTCCATACACCAGGACGGGCTCTACCCACCCGGCTGGGGCGCGGTGGAGGACACGGGGACCGGCCCCGGCGCCGGCTACACGGTGAACATTCCCCTCCCGCCCGGGTCGGGCGACGCCGCCTACCTCGCGGCCTTCACGCGGGTCATCGCCCCCATCGCCGCGCGCTTCCGTCCGGAACTGGTCATCGTCTCTGCCGGGCAGGACGCCAGCGCCAGCGATCCACTGGGGCGGATGTGTCTCTCAACCGAAGCCTACCGCCGCATGACGGCCGTCATGCGCGACATCGCCGCGTCGTCCGCCGACGGCCGGCTGGTGGTCGCCCTGGAAGGCGGGTACAGCGAGATCTATGCGCCCTACTGCACCCTCGCGATCGCCGAGGAGCTGCTGGGCGAACGCACCGGCATCGAGGAACCGCTGAACCCCGAGCGCGTCGCCGCCTGGCGCACCTCGCGCGAGGTCTCCCATGACCAGGAGCAGGTTATCGAGCGCGTGATCGCCGTCCACCGCGAGCGCTGGGGGCTGTAGGCCGCGGCGGCGGTCCTCAGGAGCGCAGGCGTCGTACGCAGGCTCGCCCGGCCTCTTGGGAACGGCCCTCACCCCGACCCCTCTCCCAACGTTGGGAGAGGGGAGCGGAAAGAATACGGCAGCGGCATGGGCCCGGGGTGACCCCCCGGGCTCACAACGGAAAGCCGGCTAACGCCGGCTACGGCGGACCTCGGCTCACGCCGAGGCGATACGGTTGCCACCGATCGGCCCGTGCCCGGGGGTAAACCCCCGGGCTGAAAAAATCGAAGCCCACTGAAGGGGCTGGGGACGCGGCACCCGGCGGGGTGCAGACGTGGATTCGCCTGCATGTGGGTACCGAAGCCCCTTCAGTGGGCTTTCCCAATCTTCAGCCCGGTGGCTTTAGCCCCGGGCACGCGCTGCGGTGCGAGATCATTCACGCCACTCAACC
>Ga0207873_1003232_pt1 | contig 12258 bp, 10 predicted proteins | sample BGWIniCompost_FD_187373 | JGI IMG/M metagenome (GOLD analysis project Ga0207873, IMG submission 187373) | Cellulose adapted compost microbial communities from Newby Island Compost Facility, Milpitas, CA, USA - BGW Initial Compost (SPAdes)... ... | reverse complement strand
ACGTACGTGGGTACTTGAGCACCGGAGCGCAGCGCCCCTTCCCCGAGGATTGGGCGAAGCCAAAACCCGAGATCGGCGGGCGTCCTGGTCCGTTAAGATTCCGGCGATGCCACCACTCCACCGACCCCACTCACGCTCTCCGGCAGTCCCACGGCAGTCCCTCTTCGCTTTCCGCGGGGCCTTCCCCGCGTCCTCCGAGCGACGTTTCCACGTCGGTCTCCCTCGCGTGAACGCCTTCCGAGGCCGTCGCCGCGCTCCCTTCGAGCGCCGCTCTCCGCAGCGCTCCCCAGCACCTGGTTCGAGCGAAAGGCTTCGTCAGGTGAGCGACAGGGGAGCGACAGGTGAGCGACAGGGGTCTCGTCGGATAGGGGTCGTTGGACGGGCCCAGAAGCACCCCCGTCGCGCGGTGAGCCCCGTCGCGCGGTGAACCCCGTCGCGCGGTGAACCCCGTCGCGCGGTGCACTCTGCCCGCGCGTTCGCGCATGTTTCCTGCGTGATCCACGACGCGCGCCGCTGCTCGATCCTGAGACAGCTGGGATGGCGATCCGCGGACGAGAGTAAGGCGAAATGAATAATCGGTGGGGGGACACATGAGGGTTGACGCGCCGAACCGGTTGGGCAACAACCGGCAAGGACGGAGGGTATGTGTGAGGAGCGCATTCTTCCGACTCCTCGCCTCGAGGGGTTGATCACAAAGGGGGGACGGAACGGAGGCGCCGCTCCCGCACTGCAATCACCTATGCGGGCATCGGGCCCGCTCACCGATTCGATGGGGACCATGGAAACTGCACAAGCAAGCGTCAACGGAGCAAGTCAAGAAGCGCAGCCGGAGAGTGGAGCTGCGCCGCGTTCTGTGGATTGGGGAAATCCGAGGGTCGAAGCCATCCTGACCGCAGCGGCCAAGTGCTTCGCGCGCAGGGGGTTCAACGCGACGACCCTCGCGGAGATCGGGAAGGAGCTGGGGCTCCGCAAGAGCATCGTGCACTACTATTTCGCTAGCAAAGCGGCCCTGGTGCAGGAGGTGCAGAGCTTCTCGTACCAGCGTGTCGTGTCGGGCATCCGCGCGGCGCTGAGCATGACGAGCGCGAGCCCCTTGGACGAGGCGCTGCGCTCCTTGTGGGCTCCCCTCCACGGGGATGACACCACCAAGGGGCTCAACATCGAGATCTGGAGCGCCATCCGCCGCGACCCGGAGATGCGGCGACGCGCGGCGGTGCTGCAGAGCGACGCGCGCAAGCTCTTGGAGGAGCGCTTCACGTCGCACGTCGCGGATCCGGAGGCCTTCGCCATCCTCACCCTCGCCGTGCTCGACGGGCTCGCGGTCGCCGAGTCCGTGAGCGGCGATCAGGAGGCGACCCGCGCCGCCTTCGACGCCTTCGTTCGACTCGCGGAGTCGAGCGCCGCCTCGTCCGTGAACCCGACAGCGGACTCGGGACGGATGGCGTCGGGTCGTCCAGAGGCGCGGAGCTCCGCCGCCTGAGGACCCGCCCTCCCAACCGAGGCGCCCTCGCGCTTCGACGGAGAGGCTCGAAGGGGGGGTCGAGGGGAACGCACCCTTGACCCCCTGACCTCTCCATCCCCTATTCTCGGGCATGGGTTTCTCCTCCTTGCTCGGGCAACCGACGGTCGTGCAGACGCTCAGCCGAGCCCTGACCGGCGGACATCTCGCCCACGCCTATCGCTTCGAGGGACCCGACGGTGTCGGCAAGGAGCTCGCTGCCCTGCAGCTCGCGCAGGCGCTCGTGTGCGAGCAAGGAGATCCCCTCGGGTGTGAGACCTGCTCGGCTTGTCGCCGCGCCGTCACGTTCCACCCCGAGCCCCCCCGCGTGCCCCAACACCCGGACGTGCTGTTCGTGCAGCGCGGCCTCTATCCCGCCTCGGTCCTCGGCTCCGGCAGCGAAGCCACGGGGATCGGCGTGGAGCAAATCCGCCGCATCGTCCTGGGCCGAGTCGGCTTCCCTCCCCACGAGGGCCGGGCCCTCTGCATCATCGTGCGGGACGCCCACGAGCTGACCCTCTCCGCGGCCAACGCGCTCCTGAAGACCTTGGAGGAACCCGCCCCGCGCACCCACTTCATCCTGCTGACGAATCAGCCGCGGCGGCTCTTGGACACGATCCGCTCCCGCACCCTCGCGGTGCGCTTCCGCCCGCTCCCCGAGCAGATCGTGGGTGACCTGCTCGAGGCCCGCGGCGTCCCCCGGGAGGTGGCGGCTTTCGCAGGCGGCAGCGTGTCCCAAGGGCTCGCCCTCGCCGAGGAGGAGGCTCGCACCGCCCGGGAGCGCTTCGTGGCGGCGGCGGACGCGGCCCTGGCGGCGCCGGATCTGGCGGGCGCGCTGCCCCTCGCCGAGCAGCGCCCCGAAGAGCGCGACCAGCTGTTGCAGCTCCTGAGCCACCTGGCGCACACCTACGCCCTGCGCGCTCGCGCAGCCATCCGCGAGGAGACGGACGAAGCCCAGCGGCTCGCCGAGCGCTACGGCGTCGTGACCCGGGCCATGACCGACCTGCAGCGCAACGGTCAGGCCGGGCTCGTCCTCGAGGCGATGGTCACCCAGCTACGCAGGACTTGAGCCGTCGCCGCCCGCGCACAGCGCGCGGGTGCGGGCGTAGATCACGGCGAGGGCCGGCTCCGGGGTGTCCGCCGCGAGCTCCGGCAACAGGGCCGCGATGACGGCAGGGACGGCGCCCGTCGCGCGGACCTGGTGAGCGTTCCGTGAGTCGATGCCTCCGATGGCCACCAGAGGGACCCCTGCCGCCGTCGCCAAAGTCGCCGCGCGCGCCAACAGCTCGAGCCCCACGACGGGATCGGGCTGGGCCTTGCTCCGCGTCGGAAAGATGGGCCCGAAGGCGACGTAGTCCGGGCGCTCCGCGAGGGCCGCCTCGAGCTGCGCGAGGGAGTGGGTCGAGACACCGACCCGGAGCTCCGGGAACAGACGCCGCACCTCCGTGACGGGCAAGTCGTCCTGCCCGACGTGCACGCCCGGGGCTCCGGCGACCGCGGCCAGGTCGGCGCGATCGTTGACGAACAGCGGCACGCCCGCCTCCTTCGCCAGAGGGACCAGAGCCTCGAGCCACGCCAGGATCTTCCGCGCGGAGCGCCCCTTGGCCCGCAGCTGCAGCAAGCTCGCCCCCCCGCCCAACATCGCCTGGGCCGCTGGCGCCACGTCGAGCCCTCGCGCCTCCAGGCTGTCGATGTCCAGGATGGCGTACGGCCCCGTGCTCCTCAGCAGCTGCTCCACGATCACGCGCGTACCAAATGGGGTCGGCAAAAGGAACGGGCGGCGCGCCGAGGACGGTATGGATCGCCCGGGGCCTCGTGGTATCGGACGGACCATGCGTTTCCGATCCGCCCCGCCTCGGGCTCTGGCCCTGTTCGCGGTCCTGGTCACCGCCTGCGGAGGGCGGGGCGCCGTCGCCCCCAGCTCGACCGAAGATGCCGCGAAGGACGGGGCTCTGCCCGAAGACGCTTTCGAAGAAGAGGAAGAGGAAGACGACGCGCCTGCGCCCCCGCGCCCCGAGCCCCCCTTCGCGGGCGACGCGCGCCGGAGCCTCCGCGCGGCCGAGCCGCCCCCGAGCACCCTCGGCCTCGGCTTCGCCGTGAGCCAACGCGGCGCGGATCTGCCCTGGCTCGCGATCCTCGCCAATCCATCCGAGAGCCCCGTCCAGATCGCCGGGGACATGCGCCTGCTCCGCCTCGAGATCCGCCCCCCGCAGGATCCCGACGCGGCGAAGACCAAGAAGACGGACGAGGTGCACGTCTGCGAGCTGCCCGCCGCCGATAGGCCGACGCAGGTCGACCGGGAGCTCCTGGTCGAGCTCGAGCCCGGCATGCTCCTCGCGCAGCAGTTCGATCCGCGCCTCTACTGCGACTCCGACTGGCTCGTGCCCGGGGCCGTCGTGACGCCCAAGTTCGGCTGGCCCCTGAAGACCCGCACGGTGTGGCGGCAGGGCAAGCGGGTGGAGGAGCCGGTCACGCAGACCGAACCCTTCCTGGCGAAGTCCGCGGATCCCGCAGGAGACGCGCCGGAGCCGGTGAAGGAGCTCACCGGAGAGGCCTTCACCCTCGACGCCAGCTACGCGCCGCCCCCGGCGCCGCCGCGCGACCCTGACGCCCCTCCTCCCCTCGAGCTGGAGGTGCTGTCGCCCGGCGCGATCACGGATCCCATCCAGGCCACGCTGACGATCGTCATCAAGAACCCCGCCCCCCAAGGCCGCCACCTCTTCTTCCGGCGGGAGCTCGTCACCTACGAGGTGATCGGCCCGCAGGGCTCGGCCACCTGCAACGTGTACCCGGACGATCGCGCGCCCGAGCGACAGGCCTTCGACTTCATCGGCGCGGGAGGGACGATGCGCGTCGCCAGCCGCCTGCCGGAGATGTGCCCGCCAGGGCTCTTCGAAGCGCCGGGGCTCTACCGGATCCATGCCCGCCTCGACGCCCAGGTGTCGGGCGAGGAGCACGGCATCGACGCCTTCGTCGGAGTGGTGACCTCCCGCAAGCCCGCGCTGCTCCGCGTACGCGGCGGAAAGCCGCGTCCGATGTGGCTCCTCCCGATCGCCCCGGCCGAGCGCTGATCCAAAGGTCGCCGGTCTCACCCGCACTCTCCCGACCTCCCGAGAGTGCGAGACTGCGACTCACGGGGCGGCGCTCGCCTCCAGCTCGTCCAGCTCCGCCAAGCCGTCCCGAGCGCGGGGGTCGGTGGGATCGAGCTGGAGCGCGCGCTCGAGGGCGCGCCGTGCCGCGGGCAGCCGACCCAGGCGAGCCTCCGCGGTGCCGCGGTTGATCCACGCCGAGCCGAGCTTCGGATCGAGCTCCGTCGCGCGCCGCGCGATGCGCAGCGCCTCCTCGGGCCGCCCAGCGGCGAGGTGGGCGTAGGCCAGGTTGGAGAGGAACGTGGCGCGCCGGGGCTCGAGGGCCACCGCTCGACTCAGGTGCTGCATCGCCCCCTCGAGGTCACCGCCCGCCAGCAGGGCGACCCCCAGATCGTTCTGGTATTGGGCGCTGTTCGGATCCAACCGGACCGCGCTGCGGTAGGAGCGCACGGCGTCCTCGACGCCTCCCACCATCATCTGGGTCGTCGCCAGGTTCCCGAAGCGCTCCGCACGATCGGGCTCGAGCTGCGCCGCGCGCTCGAAGCGCTCCCGGGCTCGCGCGACGTCGCCGCTCGCGAGCAGCGCCACCCCAAGGCAGGACTGGGCCTCCGCGTCCTCCGGCGCGTCCTCGACGACGCTCTCCAGGAGCGCCTTGGCCTCCAGCGGTCGTCCGAGGGCCAGCAGCACCCGCCCCTTCTCGAAGCGCGCCAGCGTGAAGTCGCTCTGCAGGGCCAGAGCGCGGTCGAGGGCGACGACGACCTCCTCGAAGGAAGCGTCCCCCGCAGCGGCCCCGTAGACCAGCGCCGCGTCCCTCGAGCGTGCTCGGGCGATCCCGACCCAGGGCGCCGGATCCTGCGGAGCCAGGGAGCGTGCCCGCTCGAACAGCTCCAGGGCTTCCTCCCAGCGCTCGCCGCGCCAGGCCGCGTCCCCTCGGCGCAGCGCTTCGTCCGCTGGAGAGCCATCGCCGCGGGCCAGCCCGCGCTCGACGAGGGACCCCTGGCGCGCCGCGGGCGCGCTCGTCATGTCCTGCGGCGCCGGCCTGGGAACAGCCGTCCCTCCATCGCTCGCCGCGCTGCCGTCCCCAGGGAGCGGCGCGCTGGCGTTGGGCCCCTGCGCGGTGACAGAGGGTTCCCCTCCTCCCTCTTCGACGCTTCGCGGCCCCGGCGGCGCCGCCGCGCAAGCCACCGCACCGATGCTCGACAGGCCGATGCTCGACACGACGACGCTCCGCAGGAGCCAGCGCGCAGCGAACGACAGGGCGGCGAACGACATCACGCCGAACCGCCTTGCCGCCAAGGAACGGACCACCGCGCGCGCTGCCCCCGTCCGTTCCACCCCGTCCGTTGCACCACCGTGCGTCCCGCCGCCCAGCTGCGCAGAGTCTCCCGACGGCGTCAGGGCTCCGCGTTCTCCCGCTGGTGCTTCTCCCCGTCGTAGCTCATGAGCATCGGCTTGTCCTCGACCTTCGTGGCGAGGGTGACCGGGCGCTTCCAGAGGCGCGTCAGGGACTCGAGGCAACGCTGGGCGTAGTCGATCCGCAGATCGATCCCCCGGTGGTCGTGCCGCAGGAGGAGCTCCCCGCGGTTCTTGTAGTTGCCGTCCTCCACGAAGATGAAGGGGTTCCCCGAGTTCGTGAGCTGCTGCAGGAGCTTCTCCTTCACCTTCTTGAACTCGCGGGTCTGGATCTCGAAGCGATCGTTCCGATCCGACCACTCGAAGGTGAACAACCCGTGCTCCATCGCGAACTCGGGGGTCAGGAACTCATCGATGAAGGTCACGTCGGTGTAGAGCGCGCGGACCTCGAAGATCTTCTCCTGCCCCAACCCGAGGCGGAGGTCCCAGTTCCGCTTGGCCTCCAGATCCCGGCACTCATCCCAGTCGCGTCCGAAGCGCCCCTTGTTCCAGCGCTCCTCGATGTTCCGGTACAGCTCCACCCCGAGCTTGTAGGGGTTGAGCCGCTTGCCGCTGGTCGCCATCACGCCCGCGTTGTTGTCCGCGTAGTCGATGATGTCGCTCCAGTCGCAGACGTGCTGGGTCATCATGCGCGAGTGCATGTAGCTGGCCCAGCCCTCGTTCATGATCTTCGTCTGCATCTGAGGCAGGAAGTAGTAGGCCTCCTCGCGGATGATCGACAGGATCGTGCGCTCCCAGCGCTCGAGGGGCGCGTGCTCGAGCAAGAACTGCAGCACGTCCTGCCGCGGTGACGCCGGGAACTTGCCCTTCTTCTTCTCGCGCTCGGCGCGGAGTTTGTTGCGCTGCTCCTCGAGGTACTCGGCCGGGTTGATGAAGGACTCCATGTAGTCCTTCGCGCGCAGGCGCGGCACTTCGACGTCCGACGGCTCCTCCTCCTCGACGGGCTCCTCCGCGTGGCGGACGATGAACGGCGAGTACGGATCGATCAGGTTCTCCAGGCTGAGGCACACGTCGATGAGCTCCTCGACGGGCTCCACCCCGTGGCGCGACATCAACCGCCGGATCGCCGAGCCGTGGTTCGCCATCTTGTCGATCCACTTGCGCTCGGGATTGTAGTCCTCGCCCCGACGGGCGATGTCCGTGACGAGCGCGCCCGCGTCGAGATCGGTCGACCGGAAGGCGAAGTTGTTCTTGAAGAAATCGACGTGCCCGTACACGTGGCACATCACGAGCTTCTGATCGGTGAGGCTGTTGCCCTCCAACAGGTACGCGATGGACGGGTTGTTGTTGATGACCATCTCGTAGATTTTCGAGAGGCCATACTCGTAGCTCTTCGACAGGCGCTCGTACTCCATGCCGAAGCGCCAGTGAGGGTAACGCGTGGGAAACCCGCCGTAGGCCGCGACCTCGTTGAGCCGGTCGTAGGAGAGGATCTCGAAGACGGTGGGGAAGAAGTCGAGCCCGAGGGAGCGCGCGATGCCCTCGATCTTCTCCTGCTCGGCACGCAAGTAACTCGGCAGGGACGTCTTACGACCGAACGGAGGCATTCCGGTCACCTCCCCTTCCCGAGGAAATCCTTGATGCTGCCCATGATGGCGTCGCGATCCGCGATCTCGCTCGTGACCACGCGCTCGTCGCCGCCGAAGTGCTCCGTCAGATCCTTGAGGAACTGACCCGAGCCGTAGGGGCTCTCCACCTGGCCGTAAGCGAACATGTTGGAGACCGGCAGGATCTCGTTCTTCAGAATTTCTACGCAGGTCAGGGTGTCATCCATGGACCAGTTGTCCCCATCGGAGAAATGGAAGGGGTAAATGTTCCACTCTTCCGCTGGGTATTCACGCTGAATGAGGTCCGCGCAAGCCCGGTACGCGCTCGAGATCATCGTGCCGCCGGACTCACGCGTCCTGAAGAAGGTGTCACGATCGACCTCGCGCGCCACCGCGTCGTGGATGATGTAGCGGCTCTCGATGCCGTCGTACTGGCGTCGCAGCCAGGTATCGATCCAGAAGCTCTCGATGCGGACGATCTCCTTCTGCTCGTCTCCCATCGAGCCGGACACGTCCATCATGTAGATGATGACGGCGTTCGCGATCGGCTGCTGATCTTCCTTCCACGCCCGGAAGCGCTTGTCCTCGCTCTGGGGCACGATGACCGGGGCGCGCGGGTTGTACACACCCGCGGCGATGCTGCGACGCAAGGCCTCCTTGTAGGTGCGCTTGAAGTGTCGCAGGGACTCGGGCCCGACACGCCGGATGCCGGTGTAGCGATCCTTGGCGCTGATGATCTTGCTCTTGCCCTTGTCCTCGATGTCGGGGAGCTCCAGCTCCTCGCCCAGGATGTCGGCGAGCTCGTCGAGGGTGACGTCGACCTCCAGGATGTGCTGGCCCTCGCCCTGGCCCGCCTCCCCCGTGCCCGGCTCGTCGCCTTCCTGTCCTCCGATCGGATCTCCAGCCTGCCCGTCCCCCTGCCCCACCCCGCCCTGCTGCTTCGACCCGAAGGTGAAGCGCGGGACCTCGATGTGGGGGATCGGGATGGAGACCAGATCCTTGCCTTTACGACCAATCATCTCCCCGTGGGAGATGTACTGGCGCAGGTTCTTGCGGATGCGGCCCCGCACGATGGCGCGGAACCGCGAGTGATCGCGGTCAATCTTCAGAGACAAGTCCTCGTTCCTTGTTATCGCACGCTCCTGCCCATACGTCAGCCGTCGCGCGGACTTCGCTGGACGGTTGCCGCCCCTGCCCAGGTCGACTACCCCTTCCTGGGATGACGAGCACGCGAGAACCTCCTGGCCCAGGGGCGGCCTCGGGAGGTCAGATAGGGCAACTCGGGAACGACCCAGACCCATCCAGCCTGGCGACGAGGCCCGGCCTCGTGCTCACGGCGGTCGGGCCTGACCGCCCGGGGTTGGTGAGCGCCCTGTCTTCCTGGATCCGGGAGGCCGGGGCCAATCTGGAGGACACCCGGATGGCTCAGCTCGGGGGGGAGTTCGCCCTCATCCTGCTGCTCACGGGTCCGCCGGAGGCCCTCGAGCGGGTCGAGGGGCTCGGCCCCCGCATCGAGCGGGAGCTCGGCCTGACGTGTACGGGGCGTCGCACGAACCCCGTGGTCCCGCCCTCCGGAGCCCTGGCCTACCGCTTGAAGGTCAGCGGCATCGACCGGCCCGGCATCGTGCAGCGGGTGTCGGGGGTGCTGGCTCCGCGCTCGATCAACGTCGCGTCCTTCAGCTCCCGTGTGGTCAACGCACCCCTGACGGGCACGCCGATGTTCCACCTGGACGCGACGCTGCAGATCCCGAGCGGCGTGGCCCTCTCCGAGCTGCGGACGGCCCTGGCCACGACGTGCGACGAGGAAAACCTCGATTTTTCCCTCGAGGCCGAGGGTAGGTAAGACTGCAGCGGGCATGCATTTCGTTTGCGGCACTCACGGACACTGCTTCGACGGCCTCGCGAGCGCGGTGACGTTCACCCACTTGCTGCGACGGCTCCGCCCGGAAGCCCGGCTGACCTATCGCGCCTGTGGCTACGGGCCGAACCAACAGAAGCCCGACGCGCGCCTGCTGGTCGGCCAGGAGAACGCCATCCTGGACTACCGGTTCTACGACGTGCCGCGGCTCACCTGGTACTTCGACCACCACAGGACGGCCTTCGCGAGCCCTGAGGACGAGGCCACGTTCCAGAGCCTCCAGGCGAGCGCCCCCGATCGCTTCGTGTTCAACCCGGAGTACACCTCCTGCACGAAGCTCATCGCCGACGTGGCGAGCCAACGCTTCGGCGTCGCCTTGCCCGACCTGGCGCCTCTCATCGAGTGGGCGGACGCCATCGACTCCGCGCGCTTCGAGAGCCCCGAGCTCGCGACGGACTTCTCCAACCCCATCATGCAGCTCGCCGCGGTGGTCGAGCACTACGGCGACGATCGTTATCTGGCCAAGATGGTGCCGGCCCTGCTCGAGCAGCCGCTGGACCTCGTGGCGCGCTCCAAGCTGGTCACGGCGAAGTTCAAGGGGCTGGGCCCCCGCTACGATCGATTCCTGAAGCGAGTCCGGGAGCGCGGTCACCTGCGGGGGCGGGTGGTCCACGTCGATCTCACGGAGGCCACGGTCGACGCGGTCGCCAAGTTCGCCACCTACGCGCTCTTCCCCGAGGCCGTCTACTCCGTGATGGTCGGACTGATGTCCAGCGCGGTGAAGATCTCCGTCGGCTACAACCCCTGGAGCGGCACCGACCGCGACGTGGACATCAGCAACATCTGCTCGCGCTGGGGCGGAGGCGGGCACCCGGTGGTCGGCGGCATCGCCTTTCCCCGCTCGGAGCTGGAGCGAGCCCAGGCAGTGGCCGCGCAGATCGCCGATGAGCTCAATCATTGATTGGATGACCCGGCGGGCAGGGGGCGGGCGCTATCGCGAGCGCTGCCTCGCCTGGAAGCGGGGGCCGAACCAGCGCCCGCGGATCCTCGGTCACCGCGGCGCCCGACACGCTCACCCCGAAAACACCCTGTTGGCCTTCGAGGAGGCGCTGCGCGAGGGAGCGGACGGCGTCGAACTCGACGTGCGCGCGACCGGCGACGGGCTCCTCGTCGTCTTTCACGATCCGAGGCTCCCTCGAGAGCTGACGGGCGGTGCGGCCGACGTGTCGGGTGCGGGGCCCGCCCTGAGTGAGCTGTCCGCCAGCCAGCTCGCCCAGGTGCGGCTCCCTCGTGGACAGACGATCCCCACCCTCGCGGAGGTGCTCGCCTGGCAACGGGACACGGGGGCCTGGCTGAACGTCGAGCTCAAGGGGGACGTCCCCGCCCCCAGCCACGTGGTGCGCGCGGCCTGTGCCCTCTTGAACGAACACGGCGGCGATCGCGTCCTCATCTCGAGCTTCTACCCGCGCATGTTGGTCGAGTGCGCCCTGCGCGCCCCCGACATCCCGCGAGCCTGGCTCGTCCACGCCGAGCAGAGGCTGCTGAAGAACGCGCCGGCCTGGAGCTGGACGACCGCCGCTGGCGTCCACCCCCAGGTCGAGGGCCTCTCCGCGACCCAGGTGCAGCGGCTCCTGGCCGAGGGCGCCCTCGTCAACGTGTGGACGGTCAACGACGCCGCCGACGCCGTTCGCCTCGGCGGCCTCGGGGTGGACGGGCTCATCAGCGACGTGCCCGGCCTCGTCCGCGAGGCCCTGGAGACCGGCGCTGCCCCCGGCGTGATCCCTCCCGGAGCTCAGCAGCGGAAACGAAGCCAAGACCCGAGATCGGCGGGCGTCCTGGTCCGTTGAGATACTGGCGGTGGCTCCGGCTCAGTCCGCGCAGACGGACTCGCGGACGGTGACCCCCGCCGGCGGCGTCTGACGAAAGACTCCCTCCGCCAAGCCGGGGTTGTGCCAGATCTGCTCGTTGCGGATCACCAGATCCTGCCCCGACTCCGGCACCGAGATCCGCACCCGGCGCGGCAGCTCCGCGTCGCAGATCGGCCCGCTCGGGGGCAGAGGCGGAATCCCCAGCTCGACCTCCTCCGGGGTAGGCTCCACGGGGCGTCGCCGCGCGGTCCTGTGGCCAGCCAGCTCCGCCCGGTAGAGCTCGTAGTCCTCCTGCCAGACGCGCACCGACTCCACCCGGAGGCGCTGCTCCGCGTAGGGCTTGTCGAAATCCTCAGGGCGCGGCTTCAGCTCGATCTCCTGACGCGCGCTGTGCGCGCCGCGCACCTCGAGCACGTAGCGCCCACCGCCGAAGAAGCTGGAGCGCCACTCCACGTGAGCCTGGTCCGGCGCGTGGACGAGCACGGGCGCCTGACCCCGGAGCAGCTCGACCAGGGCGAAGGGCGGCACGGGCACCCGCGTGAAGCGCTCCACGTTGCAGGTGGTGGCGGGACCGTGGAAGTACTCCTTGGTCCGGAGATCGAGGAGCGAGAAGCGCTCCCCGTCGGAGGTCAACGTCGAGAGGGTGACCCCGAAGGGGCTGTAGACGTCGAAACGCAGTCGAGCGGGAGCAGCCCCCAGGTAGAGCATCTTGCCCCGCACCCGGCCTCCTTCACCGAAGTAGTCCAGGGTCGCTTCTCCCTGGACGGCTCGGCTACAGGCGCTCGTCGCGCGCATGCGATCGAGGGCCACCTCGGCGCTGGGGAACAGCGACGGCGGGGTGCGGGCGCAGCCCGCGGCGCAGGCGATCGCGACGAGCAGCGCCGAGCCCCGCAGGCCCCCCAGCCCGCTCCCCAGCCCGCCACGGGGTCCACGGGGTCGCAGAGCTCCCGCTCCGGCGGGCGGCGTGAGCCTTTCGGCGGGCGGC
>Ga0207873_1003231_pt1 | contig 12262 bp, 10 predicted proteins | sample BGWIniCompost_FD_187373 | JGI IMG/M metagenome (GOLD analysis project Ga0207873, IMG submission 187373) | Cellulose adapted compost microbial communities from Newby Island Compost Facility, Milpitas, CA, USA - BGW Initial Compost (SPAdes)... ... | reverse complement strand
GGTGGCCCGCCGCACCGTCCGGCTCTACGAGGAGATCCGCGAACAGGCTTAGCCGTCCCTGCCACGGGCAGGGATGGGGAGACTCGGCGTGAGGGGAGCGGCCATGCGTCGTGGTGGACCTTCGGTCCTGGGAATCGTGCTCGCGGGCGGCGAGGGCAAGCGTCTGATGCCACTCACCGCGGACCGCGCCAAACCCGCGGTCACCTTCGGCGGCACCTACCGGCTGGTCGACTTCGTGCTGTCCAACCTGGTCAACGGCGACATCCTGCGGATCTGCGTGCTCACGCAGTACAAGTCGCACTCCCTGGACCGGCACATCACCACCACCTGGCGGATGTCCAGCCTGCTCGGGAACTACGTCACCCCGGTGCCCGCGCAGCAGCGGCTCGGCCCGCGCTGGTACCTGGGCAGCGCGGACGCCATCCTGCAGTCGCTGAACCTGATCTACGACGAGCGGCCGGAGTACGTGGCGGTGTTCGGCGCCGACCACGTCTACCGTATGGACCCGCGCCAGATGCTCGCCCAGCACATCGAGAGCGGCGCGGGAGTCACGGTCGCCGGGATCCGGGTGCCGCGCGCGGAGTCCTCCGCGTTCGGTGTGATCACCCCGGGCTCCGACGGGCAGACCGTGCAGCGCTTCCTGGAGAAGCCGGCCGACCCGCCGGGGCTCGCCGACGACCCGGACCGCGTGTTCGCCTCCATGGGCAACTACATCTTCACCACCAAGGCCCTGATCGAGGCGCTGCAGCGGGACGCCGAGGACGAGAACTCGGTGCACGACATGGGCGGTTCCATCCTGCCCCGGCTCACCGAGCGCGGTGAGGCGGCGCTGTACGACTTCAGCACCAACCATGTGCCCGGCGAGACCACCCGCGACCAGGGTTACTGGCGGGACGTGGGGACTCTGGACGCGTACTACGAGGCGCACATGGACCTGATCGCGGAGCGCCCGGCGTTCAACCTCTACAACCGGCAGTGGCCGATCTACACCCATTCCGGCCAGCTCTCGCCGGCCCGGTTCAACGCGGGCGGGATCGCCAGTGAGTCGATCATCAGTGCGGGCTGTCTGATCCGCGGTCAGGTGACCCGGTCCGTGCTCTCGCCGGGGGTGGTGGTCGATCCCGGGGCGGTGGTGCAGGGTTCGGTGCTGCACGACAACGTGCACATCGGGCGGGGCGCGGTGGTGCGCGGCGCCGTGCTGGACAAGAACGTCGAGGTGCCGCCGGGCGCGACGATCGGCGTGAACCCGGAGCGGGACGCCGAGTTGTACACGGTGTCCAAGGGCGGCGTGATCGTCCTCGGCAAGGGCCAGCAGGTGCAGTAGTCCAGGAGCGCCTGCGGGCGCGGCAGTCCCGAAGCCCTAGGGGCCCCGGTTGGTCGTGGGACCACCGGGGCCCTTGTCATGTCCCTGGACGGATGGCGGAATCCGTGCTGTTATGCCGAGTACTGTTCGTGACAACGTTGTGTGAGCAACTACTTCGCACACAACAGAACATCGCCACGTTCGTCATCAGCGAGAGCCGTCACCTTCCTCACCCACGGAGGATCCGTGCGCACCAGACGACTCAGAGACCGACTCGCGCTCCTGCTGGCCGCCGCACTCGCCGTCGCGGGACTCACCGCCACCGGCCAGGCCGCCGCCGCGGCGGCGGAGGACCCGGCGGAGATACACGGGCTGAAGGGCGAGTACTACACCCACTCCGCGCCCGGCGTCTTCGACTTCCACGAGCTCAAGGCCACCGCCTTCGATCCCCACCTCGACTTCGACAACCTCGAGCCCCGGCTGAACTTCACCACCGGCCGCTCGGACGACGTCAGCGTCCGCTGGACCGGCAAGATCGTGCCGGAGAAGACCGGCCCCCACATCTTCTCGATCACCGCCGACAACGGGTTCCGGCTGTGGATCGACGGCAAGCCGGCCATCGACCACTGGGTCGACGACTGGGACCGCGAACAGACCGCGGAGCCCGTCGAGCTGACCGCGGGCCGCGCCTACGACATCAAGGTCGAGTACTTCGAGCACTACGGCGGCTCCAACTTCCACCTGCGCTGGACGGAGCCGGGCGGCAGCAAGGAGCCGGTGCCCCAGTCGGCGTTCCGCCTCCCGGACGGCTTCGACTACGACGGCGCACTCGCCGCCACCGTCCTCGCCTCGGGACGCACCCTCGAGCTCGACTTCCCGCAGCCGCTCGCCGCGCCCCCGGCCGGGTTCACCGAGCATCTGACCGCGGTCATCGGCGGCGCCGAGTGGCCGCTGAAGTCCGCCGCGCCCGACCCCGCCGACCCCAGGGCCCTGCTGGTCACCCTCGGCGAGCCGGTCGTCGGCAACAAGACCGGCACCGCCCGCGGCACCGCCGACATCCGCTACGACGGCAAGGGCGGACTGACGGCGGCCGACGGCGACCCGGTCGACGCCTTCCTCAGCAGCGGCCCCAACCGCTCCACCTACGAGCTGCGCACCAGGTGGGCCGACGAGGTGGGCCCGGACAACGCCCACCCCGAGTACCCGCGCCCCCAGCTCACCCGGGACAAGTGGGCCAGCCTCAACGGACGCTGGCAGTTCGCCGCCGCCGAGGAGGGCGAGCGGCCGCCGTTCGGCAGGACGCTCAAGGAGCGCATCCTGGTCCCGTTCCCGGTGGAGTCCCAGCTCTCCGGGATCCAGCGGCACGAGGACCGCATGTGGTACCGGCGCACCTTCACCGTCCCGCGCGACTGGCGCATCGGGTCCGGCCAGCGGCTGCGGCTGAACTTCCAGGCGGTCGACTGGCGGGCCGAGGTGTACGTCAACGGCACCAAGGTGGCCGAGCACGAGGGCGGCTACGACAAGTTCAGCGCCGACGTCACCGACGCGCTCAAGCCCGGCCGCACCCAGGAACTCGTCGTCGGCGTCCACGACCCGACCGACGCGGCGAACGGCGAGAACCCGCCCCTCGGCAAGCAGCGCCTCGACCCGAGCGGCATCTGGTACACGCCCAGCTCCGGCATCTGGCAGACCGTCTGGATGGAGCCGGTCGCCCGCGACCACGTCGACTCGCTGGCGCTGATCCCCGACGTGGACAACGAGCAGCTGTCCGTCCAGGCGCGCGGCGTCCGGGACGGACTGCCGGTCCGGGCGACCGCGTACGCGGGCAACCGCCAGGTCGCCACGGCGACCGGGCGGACGGGTGAGCCGCTGACCCTGCGCATCCGCAACCCCCGCCTGTGGTCGCCCGACGACCCGTACCTGTACCGGCTGAAGGTGACCGTCGGCGCCGACCGCGTCGGCAGCTACTTCGGTATGCGCTCCATCGCCGTGGAGAAGATCGACGGGGTGCCCCGCACGGTCCTCAACGGCAAGCCCGTCTTCCTGATGGCCACCCTCGACCAGGGCTTCTGGCCCGACGGTCTGCACACCGCGCCCACCGACGAGGCCCTCGCCTTCGACCTGCGCAAGCACAAGGAGCTGGGCTTCAACTCGGTGCGCAAACACATCAAGGTCGAGCCCGACCGCTGGTTCTACTGGGCGGACCGGCTGGGCCTGCTGGTGTGGCAGGACATGCCGTCGATGACCGCCGGGGTGAATCCGGACGCCCAGTCGCGCGCCCGCTTCGAGCGCGAGCTGAAGCAGATGATCGACGAGCACATCAGCAGCCCGTCCGTCGTCATGTGGGTCACCTTCAACGAGGGCTGGGGCCAGTACGACGTGGGCCGTATCGCCGAGCTGGCCAAGGCCTGGGACCCCTCCCGGCTGGTCAACAACCAGTCGGGGCTCAACCTCGGCGCCGACGGCAACGCCGGCGACATCATGGACGAGCACGGCTATCCGAGCCCGGCGCTGCCGCCGCGGCCGGACGGCCGGCGAGCCCTGGTCAGCGGCGAGTACGGCGGCCTCGGGCTCGCGGTGCCCGGACACGCCTGGTCGGTGCAGCAGTCGTACATCGACGTCGACCCGGCCACCTACACCGACGACTACCTGGCCAAGCTCGACGAGGTGCGCGCCCTGGTCTGCAAGGGCGGCAACGGTGCCGTCTACACCCAGATCTCGGACGTGGAGGGCGAGCTCAACGGGCTGCTCACCTACGACCGCCGGGTGATGAAGCCGGACGTCCCCCGGGTCAGGGCCGCCCACGAGGCGCTGATCCGGGACGCCTCCCGGGCCCGGCCCGCGGGCTGCCCCGCCGGGTGACGCATCCTCAGCGGCCGGATCACATGGCGCGTGCCGCCCCGGCGGCTGCCGCCCGTCCGGGTGGCGTCGGTCACCCCGAACGCTGCCCGGCCGCGCCCCGGTGACCACATCCGGCTCACACGTCCCGCCCCTTCCGCCTCGCCCGCGGAAGGGGCGACGACGTAATGTGCTGTTAACTATGCGTAGCGAGATCGTACTTGACCGTAATCGGCCGGGGGCGATTGACTGCTGATCCAACCCGACGTCGATGTGAGGCAATGTGAACGCAGATCTGCTGGCTCCACTCGACCTGGCGTTCTGGAACATCGAGTCCGCCGACCATCCGATGCATCTGGCCGCCCTCGGTGTCTTCTCCGCCCACTCGCCGGCCGCCGGCGCCCACGCCGCCGATCTGCTCGCCTCCCGCGCCGCCGCCGTCCCCGGACTGCGCATGCGCATCCGCGACGTGTGGCAGCCGCTGCCGCTGCGCGAGTCGCTGCCCGCCCTGCGCCGCACCTGGAACGCCCTCGGCGAACCGCTCACCACCGCGCTCGGCCGCCCCCTCGCCGGGGCGCTGCGCCGGCCGCTGGCCTCCGCGCTGCGCCGCCCGCTCGCCTTCGGCGGTGCCGCCCGTGAGACCGACCCGGACTTCGACCCCCTCGACCACATCCGGCTGCACGCCCCGGCCGCCGACTTCCACGCCGCGGCCGGCCGGCTGATGGAACGCCCGCTGGACCGCACCCGGCCGCCCTGGGAGGCGCACGTCCTGCCGGGGGAGGACGGGGTGTCCTTCGCCGTGCTGTTCAAGTTCCACCACGCCCTGGCCGACGGGCTGCGCGCGCTCACCCTCGCCGCCGCGCTGATGGACCCCATGGACCTGCCCGCCGCCCGGCCCCGCCCCGCCGAGGAGCCGGCCGGGTTGCTGCCGGGCGTGCGCAAGGTGCCGGAACTGGTCCGCGGCGCCCTGTCCGACGTGGGCCGGGCCCTGGACATCGGCGCCTCCGTCGCCCGCTCCACCCTCGACGTGCGCACCTCGCCCGCGCTGGCCTGCGAACCCAGCGGCACCCGCCGCACCGCGGGCGTGGTCGCCGACCTCGACGACGTGCACCGCATCCGCAAGAGCGTCGGCGGGACCGTCAACGACGTGCTGATCGCCGTCGTCGCCGGCGCCCTGCGCACCTGGCTCGACGAACGCGGCGACGGCAGCGAGCACGTGGCCCCGCGCGCCCTCATCCCGGTCTCCCGGCGCCGCCCGCGCACCGCGCACCCGCAGGGCAACCGGCTCTCCGGCTATCTGATACGGCTCCCCGTCGACCAGCGCGACCCGGTCGCCCGCCTCAAGCTGGTGCGCGCCGCCATGGACCGCAACAAGGACGCCGGACCCGAGCGGGGCGCCGGCGCGGTCGCCCTGCTCGCCGACCACGTACCGCCGCTCGGCCACCGGCTGGGCGGGCCGGTCCTGGGGCAGGCGGCCCGGCTCTGGTTCGACGTGCTGGTCACCAGCGTGCCGCTGCCCGGCTTCGGCCTGCGGCTCGGCGGCAACCCGCTGGGCGCGGTCTTCCCGCTCGCCCCGCTGGCTCCCGGACACTCGCTGGCGGTGGCGATCTCCACCTACCGGGGCCGGGTCCACTACGGACTGGTCGCCGACGGCGCCGCCGTGCCCGACCTCGACCGGCTGGCCCGGGCGGTGTCCCAGGAGGTGGAGACCCTGATCGCCGCCTGCGCGCCCTGACCGTCCGGGTTTGGTGCTGCGGCCCGGCGCTCCGTACACTTCCCCGTTCGAAAGCGGGCGCGAACGGAGCGCCGCCAGGGCAGAGCGGGACGGCAGCGGCGATGACGGTGACACAGGACGGCTCCGGGTCCACGGACGACGTGGAGTACGGGCCCGGCATCGACCCGGAGCGGCTCGCCGTCTGCCTCAGCGTCCTCGAGGAGCTGGACAAGCTCGAGATCGACCATCCGGACGCGATCAAGGTCCGCCGGGCCACCTCGCACATCTACCGCACGGTCAAACAGCGCCGCCGCCAGGAGCGCCGCGCCGCCAAGACCGCCCACGACCGGGCCGTCACCGAGGCCACCGCCACCGGCTCCGCCCAGCGCATCGACGACGAGACCGAGGGCCTGCTGCCGTCCTCCCGCGTCGAGCCCGGCAGGATCGCGGGCATACTCCAGCGCCCCCGCTCCTGCTACGTCTGCAAGACCCGCTACGTCGAGGTCGACTACTTCTACCACCAGCTCTGCCCGGCCTGCGCCGCCGAGAACCGGGCCCGCCGCGAGGCCCGCACCGACCTGGCGGGACGGCGCGCCCTGCTCACCGGCGGCCGCGCCAAGATCGGCATGTACATCGCGCTGCGGCTGCTGCGCGACGGCGCCCACACCACGATCACCACCCGCTTCCCCAAGGACGCCATCCGCCGCTTCAAGGCCATGGACGACTCCCCGGAGTGGATCCACCGCCTCGAGGTCGTCGGCATCGACCTGCGCGACCCCGCGCAGGCGGTCGCGCTCGCCGAACGGGTCGCCGACCAGGGTCCGCTGGACATCCTGATCAACAACGCCACCCAGACCGTGCGCCGGCTGCCCTCCGCCTACGCCGCGCTCGTCGAGGGCGAGAGCGCGCCGCTGCCCGCCGGTGAGCTGCCCGCCCACCACGTCATCGGCGCCTTCAACTCCGGCGCGGTGGACGGCCTTGCCGCCCTGCCCCCGGGAGTGAGCGGCCTCGACGCCCAGCAGGTGGCCGACCTCGCCCTGGTCGCGGGCAACGCCAGCCTGGCCAAGCACCAGGAGGGCACCGCGATCGACGCGGGCGGTCTGGTGCCCGACGTGGTGGACACCAACACCTGGGTGCAGACCATCGAGCAGATCTCCCCGGTGGAGCTGCTGGAGACCCAGCTGTGCAACTACACGGCGCCGTTCATCCTGATCAGCAAGCTGCGCCCGGCGCTGGCCGCCGCCGCGCGAAAGGCCCCCTCCAACCGCGCCTACGTCGTCAACGTCTCGGCGATGGAGGGCGTGTTCTCCCGCGGGTACAAGGGCGCCGGCCATCCGAACACCAATGCGGCCAAGGCCGCCATGAACATGGTGACGCGGACCAGCGCCCAGGAGATGTTCGAGACCGACCGCATCCTGATGACCTCGGTCGACACCGGCTGGATCACCGACGAGCGGCCGCACTTCGACAAGCTGCGCCTGGCCGAGGCCGGCTTTCACGCCCCGCTCGACCTGGTCGACGGCGCCGCCCGCGTCTACGACCCGATCGTGCGCGGCGAGGCGGGCGAGGACCTGTACGGCGTCTTCCTCAAGGACTACAAGCCGGGCAAGTGGTGACACCGCGCAGCCGGCCGACGCCGCGCGCCGCCTGACGCCGGTTCCCGGCTGAGGCCGCCCCCCGGCTGACGCCGTTGTCCGGCTGTGCCGCTCCACTGCCGACACCGGTCCCCGGCGGACGCCCCTCGCCGTCCCGGGTCACGTGGACGCCCCGGGCCAGGCCGCCCGCTCGCACGCGCCGACCCCCGTGTCCTCCGATCGAGTGATGACGCTGAGGCGCATTCATCAGGCTATATGTGCATATATTGGTGCTTCGAATGCGATCCGAAGCATGATTGTTACCCAGGGTTTGCAGCCCCATCGAGCGGGGGTCCGCTCATTTGGTTAATCTGAACGGCGACGGACAGCACGCAGGGTTCGACCCACACCCACGGTCCGTCATGGGACAGCCGGTTCACAACGGCCTGCTCTCCTTCGAGTTACCGGCGCCACCGCGTCCGAACGGCTATCGACATACAGCCCCCGCGGACGGTGGCGCAGCAGGACCGGCGTGACGTCCCGAGGGTGACCGACACATAAGGAGTGCGCGGTGACACCGGAGAAGAAGAATCGCGAGCAGCGCCCCAAGGAACGCCCCGAGCGCGCCGGCCGCAGGCCCGGGGAGATCGGCAGCCTGGACGTGTGGGCCCGCTCGGCCCCCATCCGGCTCGCGGGCTACGAGGACGACCTCGCCGAGCCCCACATCCTCCCCAGCGTCGACTGATCCCTCACCCCTTCCGAGCTCCCGGCGCCCGCGCGTGCCAGACTCACGACCATGCTGATCAGGGAAGCCACCCCCGGCGACTGGCCGCGCATCTGGCCGTTCTGGCACCGCATCGTCGCCGCCGGCGAGACCTACACCTGGGACCCGGGCACCTCCGAGGAGGCCGCCCGGGCCCTGTGGATGAGCCCGCCGAAACGGGTCTACGTCGTCGAGGACGACGGGGAGATCGTCGCTTCCGCCTATCTCACCCCCAACTACGGCGGCCCCGCCGCCCGCATCGCCAACGCCGGCTTCATGGTCGACCCCGACCGGTCGGGCCGCGGCTACGGCCGCGCCCTTGCCGAGCATCTGCTCGCCGAGGCCGCCGCGGCCGGCTACCGGGGCATGGTGTTCAACGCCGTCGTGGAGACCAACCCCGCCGTGAAGCTGTGGACCTCCCTCGGCTTCGACATCGTCGGCACGGTCCCCGAGGCGTTCGAGCACCCCCGGCACGGGCTGGTCGGGCTGCACATCATGTACCGGCGCCTGTGAAGCACCGGGTGAGGCCCGTGCGGGCCGGCGCCGGGTACGTGCGCGGTCCCGGGCCGTCCCGGGTCAGGGGCGCACGTAGGGGCGGGTCATGATCTCCATGTTGTGGCCGTCCGGGTCGTCGAAGTAGGCGCCCCGGCCGCCGAAGAGGTCGTTGACCCGGCCGGGCTCGGTGTGCGCGGGGTCCGCGTAGTAGGTGACCCCGGCCGCCTCGAGCCTGGAGATCATCGTGTCGAACTGCTCCTCGGGCACCAGGAATGCGTAGTGCTGCGCCTGGACCGGCTCGTCGCGCTTCTCGTAGTAGTCCAGGGTCACGCCGTTGCCCAGGTCGACGGGGAGAAAGGGCCCGAACGGGGCACCCACCCGGAGGCCCAGGATCGAGGCGAGGAACTCGGCGGACCGCCGACGGTCCCGCGCGTAGACGACGGTGTGGTTCAAGTGGGCCACGGTGGTGGGGAGGCCGGGCGGGGACGGGTGCTGTGCCTGTGACATGGCTGAATCCTTCTCCGGTGTGATCGTCGGGCGCCGCCCGCGGCGTGGCGCGGCGGCGGAAAGGGCGATGAACGCGGAGAGGGAAGGGCGGGGCGCGTCCCCGCCTCGGGCTCACGTCGAGGCCGGGACCGCTTTCCGTGCGAGGCCCGTCAGGGCCGACCCGGCAGTCACGGTCCCGACCCTAGTCCCGCCCCGACGATCACGGCAACACCGTGCTCTGTCACGGGGCGGCGGCTTCCGCACCCGTCAGCGGCGCGATGCGCGGCCACGGACGGCGGTCCTGGAGCTGCTGCGCCAGGTCCAGCAGCTCGCCCTCCGAGCCCGGGCGGCCCACCAGCTGCACGGAGCAGGGCGCACCGGAGGGCAGCGTGCCGAAGGGGACGGCCATCGCGGGCCAGCCGGTCAGGTTCCACGGCGGAGTCAGCGGCGAGTAGGCCGAGTTGGCCAGCACATTGCGCAGCCAGCCCCGACGGTGCCAGGGCGCGGCCTGCGGGGAGCGTCGGGCGAGAGCGGGGGTCAGCAGCACGTCGTACTCGCCGAAGAACGGCTCCAGCCGGCCGCGCAGCCGCTCCCGCGCGGCACCGCCGGCCACCCTGCGCTCGCAGCGGCGCCCTATCGCGGCGTGCACCCGGGTGCGGCGGGTGAGGAAACGGCGGTCCAGCCCCCGCGCGTCCACGGCCGCCCCGGCCGTCCAGTGGGCCAGCGCGGTCACGCCCAGGGACGCCGGGTAGGGCGGGTCGGCGCGCCGTACCTGGTGGCCCGCCTTCATCAGCACCTCCGCCGCCTCCCGCGCCGCCGCCGCGTACGGCCTGGAGACTGCGACCCCGGCCAGCGGGCTGCGCAGCGACACCGCTATCCGCCGGGCGGCGGGCTCCTCAGGCCGGGCCGGCTCCTGTCCGGCCAGGACCGTGAACATCAGCCGGGCGTCCTCGACCGTGGTGGCCAGCGGCCCGTTCTCCGACATGCCGAACCAGTCGCCCTCGCTGATCCCGGCAGGTATCACGCCCTGCCCCGGTTTGACGGTCACCAGACCGCAGTTGGCGGCCGGTATCCGCAGCGAGCCCATGCCGTCGTTGCCGAGGGCGAGCGGCACCATCCCCGCGGCCACCGCGGCCGCGCTGCCGCCCGAGGACCCGCCCGCGCTGCGTCCGGGGTCCCACGGATTGCGGGCGGTGCCGTGCACGCCCTCCGTGGTGCCGAAGACACACAGCTCCGGCACATTGGTCAGACCCACCACCACGGCGCCCGCCGCCCGCAGCCGGGCCACGGTCTCGTGGTCGCGCTCGGCGGGCGTGTCCGGGGTCGCGGCCGAGCCGTTGCGGACGCTCTCGCCGCGCACGGCGAGGTTGTCCTTGACCGCCACCGGCACGCCGGCCAGGGGCAGTTCGGTCAGGTCGCCGCGGGCGGCCACCTCGTCCGCCTCGGCGAGCGCCGCCTCGGCCCGGACCGCGCGGAACGCCCCGATGCGCCCGTCCAGCCGGTCGATCCGCGCGAGGTGCTCGGCGACCACCTCGCGCGGGGCGACCCGCTTCTCCCGTACGGCGGTGGCGATCTCGACGGCGGTGCGGCCGGCCCAACTGGTCAACGTAGGCTCCTCGGAGGGCGATTGAGCAGGGCGAGCAGGGCTGGGTGCTGCACAGGGCGAACCGGGCGCACCCGTGCAGCGGGTCAACCGGACGTACTGGTGAGTACGCAGGGAGAACTCTGCCCCGGACCATGCCCTCGCGTCGAGACCCGGTCCGGACCGTGGCGGGCTGCGGTCAGCTCAAGTGCCGCTCGAAGTACACGATCCTCTCCGGGCACTTGCCGCCGTCGCGGTCGTAGGGGACGTCCAGCACGTACAGCGAGTCGCGCGGGATGTCGGCCACCGCCCTTCCCGCCCGGCCCCGCCGCCCGATCATTGATCATGGTCAGCCAGGTCGCCCCGCCCAGGCGCCCGGAGTACTTCGGGTTCGGCCACGCGTGCACCGGCGCACGGGGACGAACCACATGCCGCCCACGGAGGCGACCAGCCCGCCGCCCCACGCCCGCGCGAGCGGGACGGACACCGGGCAGTCGATCAAGATGGCGTTCGCGGCCCGGTACGTCGCCAGCCGCAGATGCGCCTGGTCGACAGGGGACGGGCGCCCGTACCTCAGCGCGTCCGCGGCCCCGATGACCGGGGTGCAGCCGGTATTGCAGCCGTGCGCCACCAGCAGCGCGGCGACTGTCGTGTGCAGGTCCTTCAGCCGGGCCGCACCCCCGTTGTGTTCTCCGTGGTCCTGCAAGAGGGCCGCCGGCCTCCGGGCCCGGCATGACTGGTCCCCCTGTCGAACGGATGACCCGGGGGGCGGTGTCACCGGGCCCGGGGAGGCGCCGTTGGAGACGCTGATGAGAGGTCCGGCCACCGCCTGGCTGGCGCACTGCCCGGCCGCTTGCGGGCGGCAGGTCTGCATGACGTGGATGCGCGCATACGACGCCAACGCCCTGGCCGGCACCGCACGAACCCCGTTCGGGAGGACGGCTTGGACGACATCGACGACGTGGGCGTCTTCCTCGGCCTGGACGTCGGCAGGAGTGCCCGTCACGGGCACGGCCTCCCCCCGGCCGGCAAGAAGGTCTTCGACAAGCATCATCACGCCGGAGATGGTCAGCCCGTTCGCCTCGTAGGTCACCGCGTACCGGGTGCGGGCCGAGGTACGCGCCAGGACCCGGCCCAGGCGCAGGCGGACCCGGTGTGCTCGCGCGCCGTCAGGGCGGGCAGCGACACCGGGTCGGCCGGTGAGGGGGGCGGGGGAGGAGCGCGTGCCGGGACAGGGCGTGCACCACGGTGTCGGGGTGGGCGCGGGTCACGGTGAGCGCGCGCTGCGCGGACAGGTCCCAGTTGTCGGCGTAGCGCCGGTTGCCCTGCAGCACCGGGCGGTCGTCGGTGAAGCCGCTGACCATCAGGATCTCCTCGCGCGCGGACAGGTAGCCCGAAAGCGGGGCGGCGAGTTCGCGCAGCAGGGCGCGTCCCTCGTCCTGCAGCGCATCGGAGTTGACCGGAAACAGCAGGCTGCCGCGGATGCCGATGCGTCCGTCCACCAGGG
>Ga0207873_1003230_pt1 | contig 12265 bp, 18 predicted proteins | sample BGWIniCompost_FD_187373 | JGI IMG/M metagenome (GOLD analysis project Ga0207873, IMG submission 187373) | Cellulose adapted compost microbial communities from Newby Island Compost Facility, Milpitas, CA, USA - BGW Initial Compost (SPAdes)... ... | reverse complement strand
GGGACTTGGCTGATTCAAACCCAGGTCGCCATTTGGGTGGAGTACACACAGAAGACAGCTCACTCGCATTGGGATATCACCTTCAGTCACGGCGGATTTTGGAGTAGGCAGCGTTCGCTAGGTGGGCGCACGAATTCGTACACCAACAACATGGTCGCGCAGGTTTCTCATGTGCGCCAAGTGTCGCCTGCTTCGATCGATGCACCATTTAGGGTGAGCGTGCGAGCCGACACTTACGACAACGGGCTGATCGGTCCGTTCACCGCGGTCTTTGAGGAGAATTGGACCTACACCCACATCAAGTTCACCCGAGTGTCGCCAGACTATGTTGACGAGGAGCAACCCGGACAATCGTTATGACTTCCCGTCGCCAGCCCCGTTCTGCATCCTCATCTAGCTTTCGTGGCATCGATGCCACGCGTCGTTCCAGGGAGATTGATAGGTCAGCCTGGGCTGGGGATGGTCGAGAGGTCCTGGTCTGGCAGACCCAGGGGACGGGGTATGTCGTCACGCCTGAAATCAAGTTCAGGACCGTATTCGAGGGTGAGCCGTTCTTCTCGTACGGCGTTGAGCTTCAGGAGGGTGAGACCTTGGCGGAGGGGGATTTCCCCTTCGTGAGCGCTGGGGTAGCGCAGTGGGGCATCATTCGATCGAACGTCACCGACGATGAGCGTCCAGTGTTCTACACTTCAGCAGTGATCTGGATAGCGGTCGACGCGACCAAGGAGTACAAGCTCCAGTGGCGATTCGTTTTCCAGGGCACGGTGATGCGTAACCGCGAGCACATCGGAGAGGCATAGTGGCTCAGACGAACAGGTTCGCTCTTGAGGCTTTCGGACCCGAAGGCCGGATCTCCGACAATGCTCACAAGTTCTCGCTGCGAGATCGCCACACGATCGATGCCCTTCTCTGGACTCTCTTCAATCACGACCATCGACCTACCGATTTCGTGACACCCCTGCGAGGCCCGAGCAACAGGCCCATCCTCAGCGTATCGGAAGAGCAGGGGTCGATTCCAGCGGGGAGTGGCTTCCACTACGTCATCTCCTTCATGGATCAGCACGGCAACGAGACAGAAGGCTCCATCCCTAGCTTTATCTCGACCCCTGCCCCTTTGGCCCCTCCTGGGGCGCAATCCGCGAGCACTGAGCTGACGGGCGGAAGCCTGGAGGGGGGCACCTACCGATATGCCCTCGCGTTCTACCAGGACAGCGGCGGCGTCACCCGAGCACCGAATCACTTTACGGTGCTCCTGCCTGCGACTTCGCAGGGCGTCATCACGATCGACTTGGGCGACCTTCCTGATGGGGCTGACGGCTGGCACGTGTACCGCCGTGATCCAGCGAGTGACGATTTCTACTTCCTGGCCGAGGTCCCGGCTCCAGCCTCGGTGTATGTAGACGACGGGTCTCAGAACCCCGACTGCACGAGGAAGCGTCCGACCACCAATACGACCAATGCTGACAACAGCATCTTGATCGAGTTGGCCCCCCAGGACATTCCCCTTGACACGCGGGTGACGGCGTGGCGGATCTACAGGTCGCAGACCGGTGTGTTCTCTGGCCAGAATCTCTTGGCCACCATCACGGATACCGAGACCGAGGGCGGGACTGATCTGGTGTCTCAGTTTGTCGACACCGGGCTTCCCACGACGCTGGGTGCTCCGCTCAGTCAGCCCACGGTTCCTCCGCCGATCCCTACTCTCGACGCATCTGAAGTGTTTGGGCCGTTGAGCGGATACCTCCCGAAAGAGGTTGCCCCCCAGGGCGTCCGACAGTTCCAGTCGATGCTTCTCGGGGAGTTGACTGATTCCAAGGTCTACAACCGAGTCAAGCCACCTGTGGATATGCGGGCGCATCGAGTGGACGTGTTCCTTGGGACAGCTCCTGATGGGGCTGATGGGGACAACCATGGCATCATTCGACTGAAGGATGACTCGACTCAGAACGCGGTTCAGAGGGTTTGGACTGATGCGCAGCCGGAGGGGCACATTCGGCGGGTCCACTTCAATGGTTCGCCCACGAGTGGGACGTGGAGGATCACCGTCAATGGGAATCAGACCGACCCGATCGACCTCAATGCGACCACCTTCGAAATCGCGGCGGCGATCGAAGCGCTACCAGGCATCACATCGGTCTTCGTGACGGGCCTGGGCCTGTCCGACGACCCCTTCCTGATCCAGTTCATCGATCCGCCGACGATCTCGTCCTTCAATGTGTCCCAAAATTTCGATGACGGCGGTATCCAGCAAGGCATCTACTTTCAGGGGACAGACGGCGGGGACTTCGTTCTCGTCTTCGACGGTGAGTCGACCAATGCGATCGACTGGGATGCGGATGCAGCCACGATCAAGTCGGAGCTGGAGGCTTTGACGGGGATCACTGAGGTCAACGTCACCGGGTCGGGAACCGAAGAGGACCCATGGGAGATCGAGTTCGTGAATCCGGGTTCGGTCGATGTGCCGATTTTGGCCGCGTTCTCTGACGTTAGTAACCCGCTAAACGGTTCTGCATTTGTTGAGGAGGTAACACAGGGCCATGGGACTACCACACTGGAGATTCCGTTGGACTCGGACGTCCAGCACTTCGAGTGGGTAGCGCCTGAGACTGAGGTGGTCGTGTTGGAGGCCGAGGAAATCGGGCATACGGGAGACGAGGTCAGCGACGTAGCCGCCCTCAATGATGTGGCGGTCGAGCTGAGTGGCTCTGAGTACGTGGCCGAGGAGGTCCTGCTCCAGCCAGGTCGGTATGAGTTCAGGGCCTATCTCGCGGGTAGCGGCAACGCCGTGATGATGGTTTCCAACGTCAGTCCAGAAGAGTCGCCTCCCGAATCTCCTGGCCCAGGGGGAGCTGGCTCGGGAGATATCCGACAGTTCGATCTGGCGATCGAGCGTACGGTCTATGAGCCACCCTATGTCTTGCGGTTCGAGATCGATAAGCCGACCAACGTCGAATTTCGAGTGGAGAATGATGGCGGCGGCACTATCCGAGTGGACCGACTTTCGTATTCCGCGATCCTCCCTACCTTCCACGAGGGGGCCACGTTTGACATCGAAGTTGAGGTGGTAGGTACGCCTACATCTCCCGGAAGCGATGCGCAGGTAAGTCTGTGGTACTGAGCTACGACCGCAAGTCGCTGGTATTGTTCGTGCGAACGATTTGCGATCCGTGGGTAGGTGATGACCCTGACTCCCGAGCAACAGGAACTCGCTCAGGACATCAAGGAGTACTTCGATCGGCGCATGCGGGAGCACGAACAGGCGTTCCACGACATGGAGATGGAGCGCGTGTTCTACGAAGGTGGCGTCCCTATCTCTGTGGCTCGCCTAGTCCAGGAGCATGTGCGGATGCATAGTGATGTGACCGAGCTAGCTGATGTCATCCTGGGGACACGCAGGTCGGACCTCATGGGTGGTGGTCGCAGGGACGACGGGCTGGTCAGCGACATCAAGTACCTAAAGAAGAAGGCACAAGAGCCTTCTGAGCTTAGGCTCAAGATCCCATGGAGCGTCTGGACTGCGATCATCACGACGGCTGGTGCCATCATTGTGGCCGCGATTCAGTTCGGATAACGAGAAAGGAAGGGACATGGAGGAACTCGCCATCGCCGGGACCATCGGCATGCTGCTACCCCCCGTCATCAGCTTCTTGAAGAAGCAGGAGTGGGCGACGCAGGCCAAGAAGAGGCTCAGCCTGTTCGTGTGCATCGTCGCCGCCGTGGCCTCCTACTTCGTCCAGCAAGGTGGATGGGTGGGAATCGAGCCGTTTCTGAGAGACCTGTCGGTGATCTACGCCCTGGCGCAGACCACCTACACCGGCTTTTGGGAAGACACGGCTCTCGAAGTTCGTCTAGCTCAGTTCCGATCTGCGGCATAACGTTCGTTCGCACGATCTGAAATTTCAGAACCCCCTCCTGCGAGGGGGTTCTGTCATACCTGCCTGTTTGACTGTCGCTCGTGTGAGGTTCTAGCGTCACGCCCTGACATTGGAGGACCGTTTCGTGGAAGTCTCCCCTTCACAACTCAAGATGTTCGGCGACTGCGCCCGCATGTGGTACTACAAGTATCAGTTGGGCCTCGACGGCGAGCAGGTCAACGCCTACACCGTGCTCGGCTCAGTGTTCCACTACGCCATGGACGTCTACGAGACCTACGGCCATGACATCGACCTGGCCGTCAGGACCTTCCGGCACTACTGGAACAATCTCGATGAACTCGGCCTGCGGATCGATATCTACCCACCCAGGGGATTGAGTCACGAGAAGCTGGAAGAGCGTGGTGTGGACATGCTGGAGCGGTATCACAGCATGGAACCATTCAAGGGTGGCATCCTGGTCGGGACCGAGATCGAGTTCCGCGTCCCTCTCGGCGAGCACGTGATCAGGGGCATCATCGACAAGCTGTGGCTCCGGCCTCAGAAGCGTGAGCTGGAGGTCATCGACTTCAAGACAGGGGCGAGTGTTCCCGAGAAGCTGCGGTACAACGTGCAGTTCACCAGCTACATGTACGCCACGACTCGCCCAGAGTTCTGGCAGGAGATCCCCGGCTTCGAGGAGTTTTGGGTCGACTCCCTGGAGTTCAAGCGCAAGGGTGCCTGGTATCACGCTCGCAACAGCAAGATGTATAACTGCGGGTATCGAGGCGACCTTGACTACCGACGTCTCCTGATGGCCGTCGAGTCGATGGCCGCGTGCGTAGAGGCGGACGCCTACCCCCTGACTATCAGCGGGGAGGCCTGTGGCTACTGCGGCTTCATCGACATCTGTGGCACCGAGGTCGCCTCACCCTTGTCTGACGTAATCAAGCACCCGGAGGTGGTATTCGATGCAGGTTCCTGACCTTTGCCAGGTAGCAGCCGGAGGTGGCCAGTGATCAAGCCAGCCCACGAGGTAGTAGCCGGTGACTTCATCAAGCTGAAGGACAACGGCCTCAACGGTACGTTTTATGTTCACGTGAAAGAGCGGGAGCGCGACGGCGAGATCGGATTCCATGTCTACACGCAGAAGCAGCCGTCGACCAGGGTCGTCTTCAAGACCAACGAAGAGGTCGAGGTCGTACGGGAGTGGCCAGCCTTGTTCGGCTGGTCCGAGAAGCCCAGCAAGAAAGCGAGGAAGTAGTGCCATTCGACATTGAAATGACCGGAACCCAGGATTATGGGCGCAACATCAAATTGGCGCTCTGCGGGTTCCCTGGAGCGGGGAAGACGCTGTTCTCTTCGACCGCGCCCAAGCCGTTCTTCATCTTCATGAGGGAGCAGCCGAGGATCATGTCGATCGCCAATCGGTACATCCCTCACACGAAGATCACCAATAAGTTCGACGCCGAGGGCAAGTTGGAGGTCCCGATTTGGGAGACCTACCTGGAGGTGTTGCAGTATCTCCGTTCCAGCCGCGGCGACAGTTACGAGACGGTGGTCGTCGACACAGGAGACGAGCTGTTTCAGGCGATGAAGGAAGGTCGCAAGGCTCAGAACCGGGGTAAGTGGGCAATCCAGGATTGGGGATGGCTCGCCGACATGTATCGCGAGGTCATCAACGCCACTATCGACCTCCCCAAGCATGTCATCGTCACCTACCACATCAAGACCACACAGGAAGGCGAAGACGGCGAGATCGTGCGGGAGGTTGCGCTCCAGGGTTCGGCCAAGGATGATGTCACCGGCTGGTTCGACCTTGTTGGCGTGATCGACTCTTGGGTGGAAGAGACCAAGGAAGGCCCGGTGACCCACCGTGGCATCCTGACGTCGACCACGCCCAAGTATCCCTTCGTCAAGGACCACTCCGGCTCTCTCCCCAAGGTGTTCGAGTTGTCGGAGAATTTCGTGGGCGACTTCAAGCGCCTTTACGACATCGTCTATGCCGAGAAGAACATCCCCAAGTCGGCGGGTGAGATCTTGGAGCGCGTCGAGGGCTTCCAGATGCCCACGAGCGAGCCGTCCACCCAAGACATCCCGACCCCCGATGAGGTCAAGGCCAAGAAGGGCATGCTCAAGAAGGCGGAGAAGGAGGCCGAGCAGGGGAAGGATGACCGGGATGAGCCGTCTGATCCAGGAGTTGAGGCTTCGCCTCCTATTGAAGAGGATGGATCTGGCAGCGAAGGATCTGGAGCGGATGTGAGTGACGCTCCGGCAGTTGACGAGCCAGGTCCGCAACCAGAGCCAGGTCCTGACGGAGTCGAGCCTGCCCCTGATACATCAGAGGGCAGCGCTCCTACGAAGGAAGACGGGGACTCTCCTGACCCAGGTGACGATTCTGCTGACGAGGATGCGCCCGATGAAGGATCGGTCATAGACCAGGCGGAGGCCACCGTTCGCGAACACCTCGACCCGAAGGCAGAGGTGGTCGAGGAACCCAAGATCGAGTACTGCCAGTTCGAGGTCGAAGAGGGCAAGCTCTGTAACGCACCCCTCGTCAAGGACTTGGTGGACGCGGAAGGCAACAAGGTCGCCGACGAGAACGGCGAGATCATCACCGTCCCTGACCAGGATCTAATCGACCTCACGAAGATCCGTTTTCGCAAGACCTACTGCCGGGATCACTTCACGCAACTACGGAAAGGATGACCAATGCCCAAGTATCAGGCGAAAGAAAGCGACTTCGAGCTGATCCCTGAGGGGTCGATCGTCGCCGCCAAAGTTCTGTCGATCGAAGAGGAGACCCTCAAGTTCGGGGACATCCTCAAGTGGAAGTTCGAAGTCACCGAGGCTGGTCCGTACCTGGGCTACAAGGTTCAGGGCAAGACCTCGACGAAGTTCGTCATCCATGAGAACTGCAAGCTCATGCAGTGGGCGAGCGCCCTGCTCCAGCGGACCTTCGAAGAGGGTGACGGCCTCGACACCGATGACCTTCTCGGTCTCCACTGCCGGATTCTGATCGAATGGGATCAGGACAAGACGGATGAGGACAAGTACTGGATGAGGGTCGTCGACGTCATGCCGCCGCGAGGTCAGAGCATGACTGCCGAGAGCGTCTTCGGATGAAGCTCTTCCCGGCAAGGCAGCGATGCCGTTGTCGGGCCGACCGGACCATGGAGTCCGCTGTCGAAGAGGCATTTCGTAGCGGAGAGCGGAAGCGCGCCAAGAGGATCTTCCATTGGCGCGCTTCTGACCAAGCTGCGTTCTGGCACTGGTCGGACCAGGAGGTCGTACTCATATGAGTCGAGTTCTCAATCGGCATCGGCAGCTCAAGGATATGGAGACAATGGTGGCGGGCACCGAGCTGTATCGCATGATCACTGGAGAGGATGAGGAGGGCATCTGACTCCCGAGTCGTATCTCTCCAGCAAAGGCCTCCGCCCCAAGCCGTCCGGCCAGGGCAAGAAAGAACTCCTCGTCCGCTGCCCCTTCTGCGGCGACTCCAAGAACCAGCGTCACGCCCACTGCTATGTCAACCGGGACCACGGTGCATTCAAATGCCATCGATGTGGTGCCGAGGGGTCGTTTGCCGACTTCCAGCGGCACTTCGGTGATGAGCCGGTCGAGTCCGTCAAGATGACGACCCAGGCCCGATGGCGAGTGTTCCACCATACGGTCGAGGTCTGCCAAGACATCCTCTTGGATTACCCCGACGTGTTGGAGTACTTGATGAAGGAGCGCGGCCTCAGCGCGGACACCATTGGTAAGTACCGGCTGGGCTTCATGGGAAGGGGCTACCTCGATGCCATGAAGAAGCGTGGCTTCAGTCTTGCCGACCTCCGTGAGGCAGGCCTCGTCGCCGAGGATGGAAATGCCCTCACTATGAGCAACCGGGTGATCATCCCGTACTACGACGGCGACGATGTCGTGACGATTAGGGGCAAGCAGATCGGTGGGAATGTTCTCAACGCCCGCGGCGTCTCGTTGGCCCTGTTCGGAGTCGACAACGTTCGTGGGAAAGAAGAGGTCTTCATCTGTGAGGGCGAGATGGACACGATGCTGGCCGACCAGCTCGGGTATGCGGCTTGTGGCGTGCCAGGGGCCGACACCTTCCAGAAGGTATGGGCCTCGTCTTTGGCTGAGGCCAAGCGGGTCATCGTCCTGTTGGATTCAGATGATGCAGGGGACAATGGGGCGGCAAAGATCATCGAGGAACTCGGCTCTCGTGCTGTTCGAGTGCGATTGCCGGTGCCGGAAGGGGAGAAGTCCACTGATCTCACCGAGTACCTGCTGCGCGATGGCCAACAGCCCGAGGACCTGCAAGAGCTGGTGGCTGCCGCCTTTCCGCGGAGACTCTTCACGATCGAGGAGGCGTTGGCCGAGCGTGACGAGATGCTCAACCTCAAGGGCATCGAGTTGGGTTGGAAAGACCTGGACCACTGGATCAACCCAGGGCTACTCCCCGGTCAGGTAGCTGTCGTCTTGGCGAAGACGGGTGTGGGTAAGACGGCGTGGTTGACCCAGGTGCTCCACAACCTATCTGGCCATTGGGTCTTCAAGGACCACGAGTCCCGACAGGTAGGCCCGGATCTTCCTATGCTGGTTCTCTCGCTCGAACAAACCAAGGCTGAGCTAGTGGAGCGGATGCGCCGCATCGCCAATTTTTACAACCCTTGGATATCGCGAGAGCAGTTCATCCAGGCGTACCGCAACGTTCGTGTGAACGATGAGAACAAGATCCCCCCGGAGGACCTGGAACCGATCTTCGAGGAGTACGCAGAGGACGTCGGCACCTTGCCCCGGCTCGTAATCCTGGACTATCTGGGGTATTGGGCCAGGGCTTTCAAGGCGGGCAGCCGTTACGAGCAGGTGAGCGACGCCATCATGGAGCTGAAGGCGATCGCCAAGCAGTACCACGTCGTCATTCTCGTGCCCCACCAGGTGAGCCGTACAGGTCGGCGTGGCGAGCGCCTGGAACTCGACTTCGCCAGAGATTCGGGTGTCGTCGAAGAGACTGCCGACCATACGTTCTCTCTGTGGGCACCACATGGCAATCGAGAGGACACCAGCGATCCGAAGACGGCTGAAGAGAGAGCCGATGTCCGTCTGGAGATCCTCAAGTCCCGGCATGGCGGTGTAGGGCGTGAGACTCGGATGGTGTGGGCACCTGCTTCGCTGGCTCTGCCCCCAGCCGGGGATCGTGCGCTGAGAGATGCGGCGCTCAAGGAGTACGAGCTGTTGGACCGTGGCCTGCTGTATGAGCAGATCTATCAGTGGCATCGAAAGGGGTATGCGTGAGGGAAAGTAATCCCGAGGAGATCCTGCGTCGTGCCGAGGTTCAGTCCATAACAGACCTCATCCGCTACGCGGCTCAGCGCTTGGGGTGCCCCAAGCCAGTTGGCCACAAGGCGCGAGGCAAGGTGGTCCGGGCGATCCGTGAGGAGATGCAAGAGCAGGGGTGGTCGATCCAGCATTTGGCTGCTGCGGTTGACTACATGAAGGCCAGGGGGATCAGGGCCAAGTCGGTCCACTTCCTCTTGTTCCATGTGCAGGAGGCAGTGCGCCAGGGGTACATGCCTCGTCGATCCATGTCGCCGCTCGACGACCTGGAGTCTCGGGTGGCAGAGGCGGTCTACATGGAGAGTGACGAGACGTGGACCCGTCGCCTTCTGTCGGCCAAGGGAGAAGCCCTGGCACAGGTGTACGAGAAGTGGAGCAACGAACGGTTGCCCGCGTTACTGAAGGGAGCATGAATGCGATTCGACGAACAGCAGATCCATGGGTTCAGCCTGCGGGTCCCGACCAAGACCATCGAGATCGACATCCCGTTGCTGATGGATGAGAAGGTCGAAGTGGTGATCCAGGGTCAAATCGAGGAGGTCACCATGAGGGTGGACAAGAAGACGGGCGAGCTGATTCGTCGTCATGTCCTCACGATCGACGACATGGAGGTCAGGGCCTAGTGATTGTGCGCAGCATCTTTTTCGACGAGCAGGGCATCGTGGTCGAGTACCTCGACGAGGACCCCGCTCCGTTCCTCCAGACTCATACCCTGGAGATCCCGTTCGATGTGGCGAGACGTCATGACCAGTTGTGGTACGACGTCCAGGAGGCGATCGAGACTGCAAACACTTTGGTCGACAGCGCCTTGCAGGCGCGTCACGACTTAGTATCATCGTTCGCACGAAGGAAAGAGTGACGCATGGCCTCGACTGCAACGAAGCGGCTCTGGTGGAAGGGCGAGGAGTGCCAGAAGCAGGGCAAGTTTCCTGTAGTCGAGATACTTGGTCACAAGGTCCCGGTCCACCCGGCCACCATCGAAGCATGGGCAGCGTTCGACACCGTCCTCACGCACCTCGGGTACGTCCCGAACCACTCGGTGCAGAGTTACAACTGCCGCCAAATCACTGGCGGGTCAGGCTTGTCCCTCCACTCGTACGGGATCGCCATCGATATAGACCCCCCTTCCAACCCCTACATCGGCAAGCGCGTCGCCTTCTCGTGGTCTAGGACCCGCTTCACGCCTGCGCAGGTCGAGGCGGTGCGCGCCATTCGTACGAACAACGGTAAGCGTGTGTTCATGTGGGGCGGGAACTGGATCTCGGTCAAGGATTACATGCATTGGGAGATCGACGTAGCTCCCAGCGACCTGGCCAAAGGAATCAACCCTGCCACTATCCTGGGTGGCTCAGAGGAGGATCAGATGCCCTTTCTACCGATCAAGCGAGGCGATGGAGCCGGTTCACGTGAATGGAAGAAGTCCGATGTGGCCCTGCTCCAGACTCGACTCAACGACGCCTTCAAGGCTGGCCTCGCGACGGATGGGGTCTATGGGCCTGAGACAGCAGCCGCCGTCAAGAAGTATCTCGACCCTGGCTCGGACGGGAATCAGGTGTATGGCAACATTTGGGACGACCTCGACCGAGCCTTCATCGCCCGTCAGTTCCAGCTCCTCTCGCGGAACTTCGTGACGGACAAGGAGCTGGCCAACGCACTCAAGAATGTCGATGGTGGGGGCAAGGGTGCCATTGCCATGGCGCAGGTTGAAGACCTGAAGAAGAGGTTGCGGGCAGCAGTCTCGGACTGAGTGGCACCTTGGTCTCATAGGTGGTAGCGTCTCGGGCATGAAGCCGAAGGACCGAGACTTCCGTGATATAGCTGTGGGCGCAACTTTCGAGTGCGCCGACTGTGGTGAGACCCTGGCCAAGACGACCGAGAGAGAAGAGGACGTCGTCGAGGTCGCCACCTACCAGGAGCATCAGTGTTGGCAGAGTCTGCCGGAAGGGGCTGAGCACCTCAGGATCGACGAATGACCACGATCCTCGTATGGGGGCAGAGTCCCTTCGCCAAGAGGGTCGCGCACTACATCCAGACCTATGGGGAGTTCCGTGACCTCAAGCCACGATTCGTCGTGTTTGAGGACAGGCCTGACGACATGGACGTCATCACCAAGGCCCTCCACACTGAGTACACCAATGAGAGCGGGACCTCTCGCCCAGAGTATGTCATCAACGCGTGGGAGTTTCCTTCGATCACGGCATGTGAGAATGACCCAACGCGTGCCTTCGCTGACAACACGCGTACGGCTGCGCGGCTGGCATTGGCATGCCGGGGTGCGGGAGTCAAGCTGATTCACATCAGCACGGTGCATGTGTTCGGTCGAACATCGACAAAGAGGATCGATGTTGATGAGCGCCCTCGTCCCAGCTCGGTCTACGGCATGACCAAGTGGCAAGCTGAGCGGACAGTGATGTCGATGAACCCTGACGCCACCATCATCCGGTACAACCCCTGGTTCAGTCCTAGTGGGTGGCCTGAGGGGATAAGGGATGTGCCGGGCGAGAGTGCATATACGATCGAGGCAGCCGAGGACATCGGGAGCGTTCCTCAATTCGAGGGCGAAGCGGCGTTCCTCCTGGTCAGGAACCTGCTGGAGTCCCCGATCCTGCTGACCAGCGGCATCGTTCATTGTGCTTCGGCCATCGAACCCGAGAGTTATTGGCAGTACTTGAAAGATCACGCCAATGTGACGGTGAAGCCCTTCACCTACAACGACGCGCGTGGCGCGTTGCCGTCAGGGAGGCCGAGTTTGGGAGTCGTAGCCTTGGAGCCAACTAAGGGCTGGCATCTCTCGAACGACCCGAGGAAGCATTGGACTGAGCATCTAGCCGAGCGAGAGTCCGGCAAGTACATCGAGTATTTCTAGGAGCGTGATGGAAGTTCGCATGGAGGCTGCCCGAGCACTGTTGGACGGCCTGGAAGTGTCGTGGTGCGAGAAGCATCAGTCCCGGTTCCTGGAGGCGCAGCCCAGCGAACGCTCGCTGTGCCTGTATTCGTTGTACGAGGACAACTTCATCGCGGTGGGGTGGGAGGACTGTGTGCCGGTTCGTGCCCGTGTCGTGATCGAAAGATGA
>Ga0207873_1003228_pt1 | contig 12266 bp, 7 predicted proteins | sample BGWIniCompost_FD_187373 | JGI IMG/M metagenome (GOLD analysis project Ga0207873, IMG submission 187373) | Cellulose adapted compost microbial communities from Newby Island Compost Facility, Milpitas, CA, USA - BGW Initial Compost (SPAdes)... ... | reverse complement strand
CCGCCAGGAACTCACGGACTTCCTCGCTCACGCTGTCGCCGGTCATGAACACCACGCGCCGGGCCTGTTCCGGCGCCTCGACGCGCAGCCGCTCGAACATCTCGCGGCCGCCCAGCCCCGGCACGCCCAGGTCCGCGAGGATCAGATCGAAGCCGCCCGCCCGCGCCAGGGCATACCCCTCCTCGCCCTCGAGCGCGATGACGACCTCGCATCCCAGGTACTCCAGCACGCGCTTGAGCGCCTGTTGCAGCGGCGCCTCGTCGTCGATCACGAGGACGCGCAGCGTGCGCTCCGCGGCCGCGCGCGCCGGGGGATGCGACATGATCGCCGAATCCACCGTCTCGGGCCCCGCGCCCTCCCCGGCGTCCGCCCCCGCCACCGCCGGGAGCCGGATCCGGAAGAGCGCGCCGCCCAACGGAGAATCGCCGACCTCCAGACTGCCGCCGTGGACCTCGACGATCTCCTGCGCGATCGACAAACCCAGCCCCGTCCCCTCGCCGAGCGGTTTGGTCGTGAAGAACGGCTCGAACACGCGCTCGCGCAGGTCCGGCGCGAGCCCCGGACCGCTGTCCTCGACGTCGATCACGACCCGCGGACCGGAATCGCCTTCCTCACGCGCCGCGCGGATCCGGACCCGCCGCTCGCCCGGCCAATCCGCGAGGACGTGCAGCGCATTGTGGAGCAGATTCGTGAGAGCCTGCTGCAGCGCGCGGGCGTCGCCGTGTACCAGCGGGAGGTCCTTCTCGACCGCCACGTCGACGGCCACGCCCGCCGCCGTCATACGCCGCGACGACGCAGCGGCCGCGGCGCCGACCACATCCGCCACCCGCACCCGCGTGAACTGTCGCCGCCCCTTGCGCGCAAAGACCAGGACGTCGTTGACGACGGACGCCGCACGCTCGATCTCGCGACAGAGCGCCCGGACCTGTTCCATCGCGGATTCCGGCAACGCCTCCAGCTCGAGCCCCTCCGCGATGAGACGAGCCGTCGTGAGCGGGTTGTTCAGCTGATGCGCGATCCGGGCGACCACTCGCCCCATCGCGCTCAGACGCTCCGCCTGGACCAGCCGGTCCGCCGATGTCCGCGCCGCCTCGTAGAGCTGCGCATTGCGGATCGCGACCGCCGCCTGGTCGCCGACCGCCCGCAGCACCGCCGGGTCCACCGGCAAATGCTCCGGCAGCTCCGCGTACGCGACGATCAGCGCGCCCAAGAGCTCGGCGTCCACCCGCAGCGGGATGACGATCAGGTCCTGCGCCTCGATCTGCGCCTTGATCTCATCCGGGATCATCGGCGAGGCGTGCAGGTCGAGGATCACGAGGGGATCGCGCCGATTTGCCAGCAGCTCGGGGAGCGCCGTGCCCGGCCGGAACCGGTAGCCCACCGGGATCCGCGAATGCGGCGGCGGGGACTCGTGCGCCACGAATTCCGCCAGATCGCCTCGCGGCATGATGATGCTCACGCCCAGAGAGTCCGTCATCGCCAGCACCGTCGAAGCGATGCGGCGCAGGACCTCTGGCAACTCGAGAGACTCCGTCAGCGTCCGCGCGATCGAAGCGAACGCCGACACCGCCTCCAGCTCCCGCGTCTCGGCCACGCTCATGCGAACACCCTCAGCGGCAGCCATACAGCCGCTCCGGCCCGGTCGATGGGGCGAGCTCCGATCCTATTCGTAGAGAAAAAAACGCCCTTGTGCATCATGACTCGCGACTCCCGGATCCTCGACCCGCGGCCGAAATGAATCTGCGTGCGATGTGGTCGTGTGCTGGCAAAGTACGCCCTATACGCCCAATTGTCCACAACTTCCACCCGGCGACCGTGCGCCGATGGTCCGGGTCTTGTAGCTTCCTATCGCCGCCGGCTCGCCGCCCGCACGCTGAACGACACTCGAATCCGGAGCCGCTTCGGAGCGCAACACGATGACATCGAACGAGGGCTTCCACATTGCGCCCATTGTCATTGCGGTCACCCTCGCCGTCGCCGTTCCGACCGCCGCGCACTCCCAGAACCGTGGGGTGTGGCTTCCCGCGCTCCAGGGCTTCGCTCCGCTCCTCGCCGACCCCCACGAGATCCGCCTCGCGGCCGGCTTCGCGTGGACCGACCTGTTCGAGGCGGGGAAGGTCCCCGCGGAGCGGCCCGCCTTCTCGATCGGCGACCCCGACGACATGGATCGCGACCTCCAGGGCGTCGTCTCCCTCGGCGGGACCCTCCCGCTGTGGGCGTCGTCCGAAGACCCCGACAACACTGTCGTCGTCTCGATCCAGGCCGGCGTCTCCGCGCGGTTCCGTCTCGAGGAGCCCAGCCGCGACTACGCCGCCTCGGACTGGACCGTCGCCCTCCCCGTCGCCTGGATACGGCCGCCCGTCTCGTTGCGCGCCCGCATCCTCCACAGGAGCGCGCACCTGGGCGACGAATTGATCCACAACAACGGCATCAGACGCATCGAGTTCGCCCACGAAGCGATCGACGTCCTGGTGGCGTACGACGTGGCGGGCGCCGCACGCGTCTACGGGGGCTCGACCTGGATCTTCCGCTCCATCACGCAACAGGAGATGGTCCTCTCCGGCCGCGATCCCGGCCTCCGCGACAACGCCGCCGTCCAGGTCGGGTTCGATGCCGCATGGCCCCTGAGCGACGACGGCCGGCTCGCCGCACTCGCGGGCTTCGATTTCCAGGCCGCCTCCAGGACGGAATGGGCCTCGCAGCTCTCCGCCGCGGCCGGTCTCGGCGCGTCCGGCCCCGGCGGCGGATTGCGGCTGCTCCTCCGTTACTACCGGGGCCCGTCCCCCCTCGGCGAGTTCTTCCTCACCGACGAGACGTTCTGGATGCTCGAAGCTGTGGTCACCCACTGACAGAATGGCCGGTCGGCACCCCGACGCTTCCCACCCCCGCGGGACGCGCCTATCTTTCCGCTGTCACCTAAGATGCTCGAACCCGGGAAAACTTTGCGCTACGGCACCGTCGTCTTCGACTGCGACTCGACTCTCTCCTCGATCGAGGGGATCGAAGAACTCGCCGGCGAGCACCGCGCGGAGGTCGCCGCGCTGACGGAGGCGTCGATGCGCGGCGCCGTCCTCCTCGAGGAGGTGTACGGCCGCCGTCTCGAGCTGGTGCGCCCCTCGCGCGACCAGGTGGCCGCCCTCGGCCGACTGTACGTCGAGAGGCTCGTCCCGGACGCCCGGGAAGTCGTCGCCACCCTTCGTGAGGAAGGGATCGAGGTCCGCGTCGTGTCTGGCGGGTTGCGTCCGGCCGTCCTCGTTCTGACCCGCGAGCTCGGGATCCCCGACGATGCAGTCGCCGCCGTCGACATCTACTTCGACGACGACGGTGCCTACGCCGGCTGGGACGCGGGGTCGCCGCTCGCCTACGGCGGCGGCAAGCGCGTCGTCATCGAGCGTTGGGCGCCGTCCCTTCCGCGGCCGATCCTCATGGTCGGCGACGGCGCGACGGACCTCGAGGCGCGCCCGGCCGTCGACGCCTTCGTCGCCTTCGCCGGGGTCGTGGAGCGCCCGCCGGTCGTCCAGGCCGCGGACATCGTGATCCGCGCCCCTTCGCTGGCACCGGTCGTCGCCATCGCCTTCGACGGGGAGCCGCCGGAATCGGGGCGAGGACGGGAGCTGTTCGAGCGTGGCGCGCGGATGCTAGGGTGACGGGACCATGACCTCCGGCACGCTCCCCACAGCCCCGGTACAGTCGGCGGAGTTGGCGACGCAGCGGGCCCAACCCGGCGCGCCGGGTGCAGGCGACGTCGCCCCCGCGGACGGCGTCGCCCGTACGCACGTGGCCCGGCGCACGCTCTTCCTCGCCGTGCCGGTGCTCGTCCTGCTCGTGTGGCTGGTCCTCTATCCGAACCTCTTCGTCCTGTTCGACAGCCTGCGGGTGGACGGCGAGTTCTCGGTCGCGAACTATGCGCGCTTCCTTTCGAGCCGCGCAGAGCTGGGCGCCCTCTGGAACAGCGTCTGGATCTCGGCGGGGAGCGTGCTCCTCTCCGCGCTGATCGGCGTGCCGCTCGCGTTCCTGTTCCACCACCGCGACTTCCCGGGCCGTCGCGTGCTCGCCGGGCTGGCCGCGCTCCCGGTCTCGCTCCCGCCGCTCGTCGGCGTGATCGCGTTCCTCTTCCTCTACGGCGAGACGGGGTTCATGACCCGCGGCGTGCAGCTCCTCCTGGGGCTCGAATCCCCGCCGTGGCGGCTCAACGGCGCGTGGGCGATCCTCCTCGTCCACGCCTACACGATGTACGTCTACTTCTACCTCTTCACCGCCGCCGGGCTCGCTCGCCTCGACGACGCGCACATGGAGGCCGCCGCCGCGCTCGGCGCCTCGCGCTGGGCCATCCTGTGGCGCGTCACGCTCCCCATGCTCGCCCCGGCGCTCGGCGGCGCGTCGCTCCTCGTCTTCATGACGTCGATGGGCTCCTTCAGCGCGCCCTACGTCTTCGGCGGCGGGTTCCGCGTGCTGACCACGCAGGTCTTCGCGAGCAAGCTGAACGGCGAGCTGGGGATGGCCGCCGTCGAGACCGTGATCCTGGCGGCCGTGTCGATGCTGTTCCTCGTACTGCTCCAGCGCTACGAGGCGGGCCGCGCGTACACCGGCGCGGGGAAGGGAACGACCCTCGGGACGCGGCGCGGGGGGTCCGGCGGCGGCACGCGCAGTGCGCGAGGCGGCGGGATCGATGGCTCGGAATCGCCGGACGACGCGGCGCCCGCCGGCGCCGGTGACGGCGACGGGCGCGGGTGGGGCGCGGGCGGTGGACGGGGCTCGGGCCGGAGACGGGTCGCCGGCCTCGGATGGTCCTTCATCGCCGGCGCGATCGTCGTCTTCCTCCTGCTCCCCCACATGACCGTGCTCCTCGTCTCCTTCGTGCCGGAGGGGACGTGGACGACGGAGCTGTTCCCGCCCGAGTACACGCTCGGCAACTACCGCGCCCTCTTCACGCGCCCCGAGCTGCTCACGCCCGTCGTGAATTCGCTGCGCATGGCCACGGCGGCGACGGCGGCGAACATCGTCCTCGCGTTCATCGCCGCCTACCTCCTCGCCCGGAAGCCGTTCCCGGGCCGCGGGCTCCTCGGCGCCCTCGTCGTGCTCCCCTGGGCGCTCCCCGGCACCGTCCTCGCGATCGCCCTGGCGACGACGTTCAGCGCGAATCAGCCGTGGGCCGGCCGCTTCGTCCTCGTCGGCACCGCGGTGATCCTGCCGCTCGCCTACTTCATCCGGAACATCCCGCTGGTCACGCGCGCGGCGCTCACCAGCTTCCGGCAGTTCGATCCGGCGCTCGAGGAGGCCGCCGCGTCCCTCGGCGCCTCCTGGGCGACGACCATGCGACGCGTCGCGCTCCCCCTCGTCCTCCCCGGCCTCCTCGCCGGTGCGCTCCTCGCCTTCGTCACCGCCCTCGGCGAGTTTGTCGCGTCGATCCTGCTCTACACGCACCGGACGCGCCCGATCTCGATCGAGATCCTGTCGCAGCTCCGCGCCTTCGACTTCGGCGCCGCCGCCGCGTACGCCGTGCTGCTGATCGGGCTCATGGCGCTGGTCTTCGTGATCGGGAATCGAGGATCGGCGGCGGGGATGGATTGAGGGGCCCCGAAAGGGCCTTTCGCCGCGGGATCGGCGCCTGGCGGCGCGAGGTTGGCCGGCTCGCTCCGCTCGCCGGCGGGTGGCCGCTAGCGCGGCGGGGTGGCCCCGCCGCCAAGCGGCGGCCGTCGCCGCCCGTACAGCCGCTCCCGCGCACCGAAGGTGCGCTGCCTACGGCCGCCACCGCCCGCAGGGCCGTGCCCGCCGCCGTCAGGCGGCCGCTCCCCCGCGCGAAGCGCCCAACTACTGCCCGTGCCCCGGCCCCCCGGTCGTCCCGTCCTTAAGGATCCAGATGAACCGGTCCTCACCGCACAGAATGATGTCCACGATCGCCCGCTCGTCCTGCTCGAAGCTCCGACGGTCGGGCAACGACCGATAACACTGCGATCCACCGTTCGCGGTCGGCGGATGGTTGTGCGCGGTGCCGATATAATCCTCGCTCTTGCAAGGGTGGTAGCGCACGCTGGTCGCGCTCGTGTTCTCCATCCGGGCGAGGCGGAAATTCTCCACGATGATCACGCCGTCCCGCTCTTTGCCCTCCAGACAGAGCACGAACTCGACCTCGGTGATGAACGAGTAGAGAAAACGCCACCCTTCGAGGACCTCCTGGGCGATGACGACCGGACCCGTCCGGACGTACGCGGGCTCCGCGGACGCCGGGCTGCGCGCCTTCCCATCAGCGTCCGGTGTCTGCGCAACCAGCGCCGCACTCGCGCACACCAGGAGTACGGCCGTGAGCACCCCAGTGACCTGCCGCACTGCGACCTCCGATGCTGCTCCGCGGCGGACCGCGGCCGTTTGCGCTGCTTCGACGGGGACATCCTTCACCCCCGGAAACGAACAGCCGCCGCGGACGCCGGGCCGTGGCGGCTGCGCGGCCCGTCAGGGGCCGCGAGGAACGGACCATGCAAGCGGTGCGCCGCGTGAAGGACGTGCGAATCGGGATCTCGGGATGGAGCTACGCCGGGTGGCGCGGCCGGTTCTATCCGCAGGACCTGCCCCGGCGGCGGGAACTCGAGTACGCGAGCCGCAAGGTGAGTTCCATCGAGATCAATGGCTCGTTCTACTCGTTGCAGCGCCCCACCAGCTACCAGCGCTGGTACGACGAGACTCCGCGTCACTTCCTCTTCGCGGTCAAAGGGAGCCGTTTCATCACCCACATGAAGAAACTCAGGGACGTGGACACGCCACTCGCCAACTTCTTCGCCTCCGGCGTGTTGCGTCTCGGCGACAAGCTCGGCCCCATCCTCTGGCAGCTCCCGCCCTCGCTCGGCTTCCATCCCGACCGGGTCCGAAGTTTCCTGGAACTCTTGCCGCGCACCACGACCGAGGCCGCCAAGCTCGCCCGCCGCCACGACGAGCACCTCGCCGGCCGGAGCTGGACCCGGGCCCTGTCACATCGCCGGATCCGCTACGCCTTCGAGATCCGCCATCCCTCCTTCCTCGATGCCGAGTTCACGCGCCTCCTCCGCCGTCACCGGGCCGCCCTCGTCTTCGCCGACACCGCCGGCCAGTTCCCGTACGCGGAGGAGATCACCGCCGACTTCGTCTACTTACGCCTCCACGGCGCAGACCAGCTCTACGCAAGCCGATACACAGACGCACAACTCGACTGGTGGGCCGAACGGATCCGCACATGGCGCGACGGCGGCGAGCCCGCTGACGCCGAGCGCATCACCGACGACCCCCCGCCGGGACGGAACGGGCGGGACGTGTTCGTCTATTTCGACAACGACGCCAGGGTCCACGCCCCCTTCGACGCGATGCGATTGGCGGAACGACTGCAGTAGGGGCTCCGGACGGGTGGATCAGCGGCGAGTCGAATGGGTGGGTCGGCGGATGCGGCCGGGTGAATGGATGGGGCGGGGGCCGGGTGGATTCGTGCGCGGGCGGCTCGGATGCTCGTCACGCCGACGATACGGATTCTCGCCCCCTCACCCCCTGCTCCCGGGCCGGAGGAGCATCACCGGGATATCCGCGGCCCGGACGACCTTGTCCGCGGTGCTTCCCAGGAGCAGCCGCTTCAGTCCGCCGTAACCATGGGTCGTCATGGCGATCAGGTCCGAGCCGTCCGCCCTGGCGGCGTCCAGGATCGCGACGGCAGGCGCCGCGTGCTTGATCGCATGCGTGCGAACCTCTCCGGCTCGCGGGCGCAACGCACTCGCCACCCCGCCCAGGTACGCCTCCGCCCTGTTCACCAGCTCCCGTGCGCGCTCCTCGTCGAGCCGGAACACGTGGCCGCCCACGACCAGCTCCGGCGGCACCACGCGAACCAGGGTGTACTGCGTGCGACCCGGCAAGCCGAGCGCCGAGGCGTGCGGCAGGATCTGCTCGGAGAGAACCGACCCGTCGAGGGCGACCAGGATCCGGTCGAACGTCGCCGGGCGCGATGCGTCGTCATCGTTCCGGGGCCGGACCAGCAGCACCGGGACCTCGAGATAGCGCACCACCTCATCGGCGACGCTGCCGAGCCACACCCGCTCGAATCCGCCCCGGCCGTGCGTGCTCATCACGACCATGTCGACCTCGCCCTCCCGCGCAGCCCGCGCCAACATCGCCGCCGCGCGCCCTACGAGCAGGCGGGTTTGAACGGGAACCCCGAGCCGCGACGCGACCTCGTCCGCGATCCGCCCGAGATACTCGCGAGACCGCTCCCGGAACTCCTCGTCCATCTGTGGATCGAGCGCCACGCCCTCGGCGGCGAGCGGCAGCTCGTGCACCCGAACGAGGACGAGCCGCGCACCCGTCCGCCGCACCACCGCCTCCGCATACGGCAGCGCCTGCTCCGCGAACGGGGAGCCGTCGAGCGGCACCATCACCTCGCGGTACGATGCGATCCGGGCGGTCGAGCTCAAGGGTCTCCCCCCGCCGATCCGCTGCGAACCATTTTGCGATCGGTCATCCCCATCCCCTGCGCAGGAGTGCGCTCGAAATGGACGACGGGCGGCGATCGCCGCCCGTCCCGGTCGGTCTCCCTGCTCCCACGTCTGCGATTCCTGGCAACTCGCGGGCCAGCCACGCCTCCCTCCGCGCCGCCTCCACCATGAGCCTCCGCTCCGCCCGCGCGATGTGCTTCCGGGCCGCATCCACCGCGTCCGGGTTCACCGAGATCGAGTCGATTCCCCACTCGACCAGCCGCTCGGCGTAGTCCGGGTAGACCGAGGGCGCCTGCCCGCAGATCGAACTCGTGATCCCCAGGCGCTGACACTCCCGGATGATCGCATGGATCGCGTCCAGCACCGCCCGGTCGCGCTCGTCGTAGACCGGCGCCACCACCTCGCTGTCTCGGTCCACGCCGAGCACGAGCTGCGTCAGGTCGTTCGAACCGATCGAGACGCCCGTCACCCCCAGCCGCACGTACTCCTCGAGCCAGGAAACGATCGACGGCACCTCCGCCATGACCCAGAGCTGGAGCCGGCGGTCGCGAGCCAGCTTGCTCCGGTCGATCAGCCGACGGCACTCTCGGAACTCCCACCCGGTACGCACGAACGGGATCATCAGGTGCAGGTTGTCGAAATCCGCGCGCACCTCCTCGATCACTCGCAGCTCGAGGCCGAAGAGGTCGGGCTCGTGGATGTAGCGGAAGCACCCGCGATACCCGAGCATCGGGTTGTCCTCCGCCGCCTCGAACCGGTCGCCGCCCTCCAGGTTCCGGAACTCGTTCGTCTTGAAGTCCGTCGTCCTGTAGATCACCGGCCGTGGGTGGAACGCTCGGGCGATCACGCGCAGGTCCGCGGCCAGTCGTTCGACGAACTCGTCGCCTCGTCCCTCCTCGAGCAGCAGCCGCGGGTGCCGGCCCTCGAGCGCCGAGAGGATCATGAACTCCGCTCGCACGAGCCCCACGCCATCCACCGGCATCGCCGCCACCTCCTCCGCCCGGTCCGGCTCGCCCAGGTTCACGTACAGCCGCGTCGCGGTCACGATCGGCGGTGCGGACACCACGGCCGGCGCGCCCCGAACGACGTCCGCCGGCTCCGGCGCCCGTGCCGCCTCGCGCGCGGCGTCCGCCACGCGCTCGCGCCCCTCCGCCGTCTCCGGACCCCGGCCCTCCTCACGCTCGACGCCCGGCGCCCGCCCTTCACGGGCGCCCCGGCCCTCTCCCCTCGCGCCCTCACCGGCGGCCGCTTCCCCCGCGACCACCGTCCCCTCCCGCGCATCGACCGTCACCGCCATCCCGTCCTGGAGCACCCGCGTCGCCTCCCGGGTCCCGACGATGCACGGGATCCCCAGCTCCCGTGACACGATCGCCGCGTGAGACGTCATCCCGCCCGAGTCGGTGACGATCGCCGCCGCGCGACGCATGAGCGGGACCCAGTCCGGCGCCGTGCGCGACGTCACCAGGATCTCGCCCTCGCGGAGCTTCCCGCCCTCCTTCGGCGTATCCAGCACCCTGACCGTCCCCGAGGCGACGCCCGGGCTCGCGCCAAGCCCGCTCAGCAGCACCTGACCCCGCACCGGCGACCTCGTCGCCGGCCGCTCCCGCAACGTCGTGACCGGCCGCGTCTGGACCAGGAAGATCCGCCCGTCCTCGATCGCCCACTCCGCGTCCTGTGGCACGCCGTAATGCGCCTCGTCGCGCTTCCCCAGCTCCGCCAGCTCCCGCACCTCCGCCGCGGTCAGGACCGGCGCGGTGGCTTTCTCCTCCGGCAGCTCGACCCGCACGTTCTCGCCCGTCTCCTCGTCCCGGACGAGCATCACGTCCTTGTGCCCGATCAGGCGCACCGTGGCGAACGTGTCCTTCTCGACCTCGTACCGGTCCGGATTCACCTCGCCGCCCACCACCACCTCGCCCAGACCCCACGCCGCCTCGATGACCAGCCGGTTCGGATCGCCGGTCGCCGGGTCGACCGTGAAGAGCACGCCCGCCTTCTCGCTGTCGACCATCTTCTGCACCACGACCGCGATCGGCGCCTCTTCGCCCAGCCCTTGCTTGATTCGGTAGAAGAGGACCCGCGCGCCATAACTCGATGCCCAGCAGTCGCGGACCCGCTCGATCAGCGCGCCGGCGCCGCGCACGTTCAGGAAGCTCTGGAACATCCCGGCGAACGAGTACTGCGCCGTGTCCTCGACCGTCGCCGAGGAGCGCACGGCGACGGCGAGGTCCTCCACGCCCTCCCGCGACCCCAGCTCGCGGTACGCCTCCTCGATCTCGCGCCGCACGTCCTCAGGGACCTCGCCGCGCCGCACCGCGTCCTGCAGCGCCTCCGACGCCTCCGCGAGCGCCTCGGAATCGTCGACGTCGAGGTCGGCCAGACGCCGCTCGGCTTCCCGGTCCAGCCCCGTCGCCTCCCGGAAACGATGGAACGCCGCAACCGTGACCACGAAGCCCGGCGGAACCGGCAACCCGGCGCGCGTCATCTCGCCGAGGTTGGCGCCTTTGCCGCCGACCTCCGCAACGTCGTCGCGCCCCAACTCCTCGAACCAGCGGATGTACTTCACGACCGCCTCCGTTGCGCCCCGGGATCGGGACGCAGGCCACGTGCCCGGAGGCCGTTGTGAGATGGATCAATCGGACGAGACCGCGGAATCGCTGTGGAGAGATCGAACAGACGAAACCGAGGAAGCAGACGGAACCGCACGAGCGGCCCGGCTTCCACCCGTCGCCCCGGCGACTTCCCGACCCAGGCTTCCGACCTCCCGTACGGTGAGCAGCACCGCCGCGGGAATCACCATTCCGACGAGTCGGTCCAGCGTCGAGCCGATCAGCCAGTTCGGGTCGAGGGGCGTGACGACGTACACGGTGAGGAAGGCCAACGAATACCCGCCGAGGAAGAGCCACGAGGCTCGCGATGTCGCCCGGGCCTTCCGCGCCACGAGCAGGACCCCGAGAAGGATCAGCCAGGGGAGGGGGATCCAGGAGCGGGTCGTCCCCAACTCGATGAGGGCGCCCACAATGTCTGGCACCCGCCCGAGCGCCTCGAGAACGCCCGGCCTCGCCCCGGCCAGATGATGCGGCTCGAGCCGCAGCCGCCAGACCGTCCACAACCACGGCGCCGCTGCGGCGAACGGCAGCACCAGTACGGCGAACGTCCCGGCCCGGCGCACCCCGCCTCGCCACAACAGCCAGGCCCCGACGACGCTCCCGATCAGCGCCAGGACGAGCCCTTCGTTCTTGGCCACCGCGGCGAGCGCCAGGAACCACGCGAGACGGACGGCCCCGCGACGGTCGGGCTCCGCCGCCAAACGCTCGAGCTCGATGACCGCGCCCAGCGTCGCCACCGTGATGAGGACGTCCGCGTACCCGCCGATCGCGTAGAAGGAGATCGGCCAGAAGGTCGTCACGCCGAGCGTGGCGAGGGCGGCCCGGCGCTGTCCCGCATACGGCCGCGTCGCCCGCCACATCAAGATCGGGAGCAGCCCGAACCAGGACGCGCCCAGCATCGAGAGGAGCGCCGGGCGCGCCGCCCCGGCATGACGGTAGATCCACCAATCCAGGAGCGGCACCGCCAGCGGGTACTCGGGGTGCGCGAAAGCGTATGCGCCCGCCGGGTCCAGGACCGCCGGCGGCAGCGTCCCCTCGTCGAACAGGACCCGCGCCTTGAACGTCCAGATCGCCCAGCCGTCCCACGCGAGCCGGTCCCGTGACGCGGCGACGAGGAGCGCGAGCCACACGACGGCCGCGGCCACGAGGAGCACAACGGCGACGCGGTCGCGGCTCGCCGCGGCCGCCGTCCCGCCCCTGCCGACCATGCGGACCC
>Ga0207873_1003226_pt1 | contig 12280 bp, 14 predicted proteins | sample BGWIniCompost_FD_187373 | JGI IMG/M metagenome (GOLD analysis project Ga0207873, IMG submission 187373) | Cellulose adapted compost microbial communities from Newby Island Compost Facility, Milpitas, CA, USA - BGW Initial Compost (SPAdes)... ... | reverse complement strand
AAGTATCAATCGGGTGGCTATTTTAAGTTTATTTATTAAGTAATTTTGACCTGCCCCGCCGTTAGTCGGGGCCTGCCCTGACATCAGTCGGGGGTACCACCCTGATACCCTCTTTAACTATGATTTGGATTACTGGGATATTGAGCCTTTGCGCAGTTGGGTTGGCTGCCTGGGCGCTCCATTCCCGGAGTAAGGTAATGAGTCACATCCGCGAGCTTGAGCAGGAAAATCAGCGCCTGCGCAACGAAAATATCACGATCGGAATCGAAGCGCAGGAGAAGGAGCGCCGGGATATCGGTCAGGATATGCACGATGAGTTGGGCTCGTTACTGCTAACAATGAAGATGAATCTCGGTCTCATTGAAAAGCAGGGCCTCTTTATTTTTGAATCCAACGATGCGCTCAAGGAGTTGAAGTATGCGCTCGACAGCGCCATAGAGTATGTCAAGAGTGTATCGCGCATTACATCGCCGTCATTCCTGGAGAACTTCGGACTTAGCCGTGCAGTAACGCAGATGGTGAAGCGGATCAACTCGTCATGCGTTGCCCGCGTAGAGTTCACGGAAAACGGCAACCCTTTCACACTTGGAAAGGACAAGCAGCTGCATATTTTCCGCATTATTCAGGAGGTAATTAACAACTCACTCCGCTACGCGTCTCCCTGGCGTATTCACGTGATATTGAACTGGCAGGACGACGGCCTCACCGTTGAGATCAAAGATGATGGCTACAACTATCGTTTCTCTGAAAAATATCAATCGGCCGGACTTGGCCTCAACAATATCCTTAGCCGTGCTGAAATGATTGGCGCGGAATTCACCAACGAAGGACTTCCCGAAGGAAACATGGCGCGACTGCGACTGCCTCTGGAAGTATCAATGAGCAGCGACGAGGTGCAATAGTCTGCCCGAACCGACACCATGAAGCGTTCTTCCAAAATCCGGGTTTACCTGGCGGATGATCACATGCTCTTCCGTAAGGGACTTATTCGCCTTATCCAATCGTTCAGGCGGGTGGGAGAGATTCGTGAAGCCTCGAATGGCAAGGAGCTGATCCGCATGATACAGGAGTCGCCCCCGGATGTGGCACTCGTTGACCTCCACATGCCCGTGATGGGTGGCGAGGAGGTCTGTGAGTGGATTGAGAAGAACCAACCCGAAGTGAAGGTGGTGATGCTCACGATGGAAGATGCTGAAGAGTACATTCAGCAACTCATCAGCCTGGGAGCACATGCTTATCTTTCGAAGGGAGCACCCCCGGAAGAAGTGGAAAAGGCAATCTATGCTGTCGTCGATAAAGATTTTTATCACAACGAACTTGTGATGCGTGCGTTACGTAATTTTACAATACAGGTAAACCGCATCCGGCGTGACGCCCCGCAATTCACAAAACGCGAACTGGACATCATTCGACTCATCTGTGAAGAATATACAATGAAGGAGATCGCAGGCCGACTTGACCTCAGTGAGAGCACTGTACAAAATCAGCGGGCAGCCATCATGGATAAAATGGCGGTGAAAAATACGGCAGGACTGGTGAAGTTTGCGTTTACCAAAGGGCTCGTGAAATGACGACGGAGGGCACTATGGACCAACCCCGGATAAGGGCGCAGGAAGGTGAGACGTTCACGCATTCATTTTCATTTAGCCAGGCGGATATCGAACGTTTTGCGGAGGTCACTGGCGATGTGAATCCTGTTCACCTTGACCCGGCTTACGCTGCGACAACACCTTTTCGCAAACCCATACTGCACGGGTTCCTTTCGGCAAGTGTATTTTCCAAAGTCTTTGGCACCATATTTCCCGGACACGGCACGATCTACGTTTCACAGGAAATGTCTTTCAAGCGTCCAATGTATCCGGGAGAACGCTATACTGCGACGTTTACCATTCGCGAAACGGATGCAGCAAAGGGAACGCTCGTTATCGAAGGCCGCATCACTGATGAGAAAGGCAAAGTTTGCCTGGAAGGTGTTGGAAAAATGATCAACAAGGCGGTGTTCACCGTCTAGGCCACAAATTGTCGGATCAGCGATTCCTTAGTAGGGTGCACAAAGAAGCAATCCCGAACACCATCGTCCTCTTGCCGCTTTATTGATTTCACGTGGCGCAGTTTCCCATTCCCGTGGTTGTAGAAACGATAGCCACGCTGTCCCATGATATCTTCCAGTTCTGACTCAATCTTGTTGAACAGCGTCTCGCAAATGACGATCGGGTGACGGTCAAGAACTTCTGAACACTTTGCCAGAATGAGGTTTTCTGTTCCTTCAGTGTCAATCTTGATAATATCGGGGAACGGTTCACTCTTTTCGCGAATGAAATCGTCAAGCGTCGCAACAGGCACCTCCACTTTCTTCATCGTTCTGCCCACCTTGTATTCCTTCAGATTGCTTATCGCCAGCAGATTGTGCTCAAGATACCGATACTTGTGATGGGTGGCCTCGAGAAACTCGGTAGTCCCATTTGTATCTCCAAGGGCAACTTTGTAGGGATGAACTCGATCTTGGAAATGATTGATCCTGATGTTCTCTTCCAGATAATAATAGGGTCCGCTTGCCGGTTCAAAGGACATGACCCGTATGTTTGGATTTATGGCCGCCGCGATGAGTGAGTAGTACCCTGCGTGCGCGCCGATGTCACAGAAGCACGTACAGTGTTTGATGAGTTGTTCGAAGATTGCCGTGTATTCCATGGCGTAAGGTCCCTTCCAAAACACCGTCTGGGTCGTGTAGTTGGTCTGGTTCGTCTTGAATTTGAAGCTGCCTTCTTTAAGGCGGACTGTTAGTGTCCCCGATGGCGGAATTTTTATGCTCTTTGGCAGGACGGGCAGCAGCGCCTTATTGGCATTTCTGATGATGCGGTTGATGAATGGATGGTAGATAATCGCGTATAAGAGTTGCCTCACGACCTTTCCGGTTTAAACCAAATCGTAGTGTCGAAAAGTCCGGTAGTAGACGTCACGCGGGGCCAATCGCGCAACACATCAAAGACCGTAGCGTAACGGCGCCTGTCTGAGTTATCAAGTACAAAGATGCCGCCTTCCTTCAGTCGCGGTAAAGCGTTCAGCGAACACTCCACTCGTGCCCTTCCATCGATGAGCATGAAATCGAAATGTTTTTCCGGGAACGAAGTCACGAAAGAGAAATAGTCGGCGTATTCACGCCGTGTCTGAAAGGGAGGATGGCGGACGGGGAATATGATTTCTGTGTTATCAGGCGACGGTTCCGGGCGTGGGGGAATACATTGATAGTCTACATTGGTCAGGCCACGCTCACTAAGTTCCTTGCTGACAATCCGGAACCATTGGTCGTTGTGCTCCACGCTGGTCAGGTGCTTGATTTTCGACGCGATGAAGAGCGTGCTATTACCGCTGCCGTATTCGAGTCCGACCATCTCGCGGGTTAACAGCTTCTCGAGCGTTACGATTGCCGCCTGCGAAAGCCAGGGTGTCACTCCTTTACGCCATCTGAAGAACTTGTAGTTGAGTTTTAGTAAAGGCCTGAGAGCGCGATATCGCACGTACTGAAATGTTGGCGATTTTGGCGTAACATAATTGTGCTTAACGAATCGCGGGGATTCGGCAATTCTTTTTGCAATATCGAATTTTTCAGCGCCGGACATTTTGACTCAATAAGTTGCGATATAGCCCAATCAAACTTTGTTGTGAAGTCTCCCATTTCAGGTGGCCATGGACTGTCGCTTGTACGCCATTGCTTCCTAACTGCTTACACAGATCGCGGCTACTGAACAACTGCAAAATTTTCTCGCCGCAATCCCTCGCATTGCCGGCTTCGAACACGAGTCCCGACTTTGTCTCTTCGACAATTCTCTTTAGGGGTGCGCTTGAACTGACGAGCACGGGGCGTGCGACCATCATCGCTTCAAACAGTTTGTGAGGAACCGTATTATCGGTGTGCGGATTTGATTTGTGAGGAATTACGTTCACGTCGGCCAGGCTCATGAACGAAAAAAACTTTTCGAAAGGCTGGCGACCGAAGAAGTAAACACTTCCTTCAACACCCAGATGTTTTGCCTGATGCTTCAGCTTATCCATAACCGTCTGGCGACCACTTCCGACAACGGCCAGGACAATCGGATAGTCTTTGAGGTATTGCATGGCTTCTATCACAGTGTCGACACCACGATGGGGGCCGATATTTCCGGAATAGGTCACGACAAACTTACCGGATAGGGGAGCATAAACGTCATCAAAAACCGGCTGCTCCAGGAAGTCGAGTTCTTCCGTGTTGGTCACGACCGTGATCTTCTCACGGGCCACGCCGTACTCCTTGACCAGCCGGTTCTTCATTTCCTCGACAACTGCGATGACGTGATTGCTTTCTTTCACAGCGTTGCGTTCAATGTTTGTCCAGCGACGTGGATTCATGAACAACGCATTCTTGAGTCGCGCGATCGGATTTTTCTTCCATGCAAACCAGGCGCGGAGTGCTTCGGGATAATTTTCGTGAAAGTCACACACCACTGGAATGCTCAGCGAATTCCGCGCGTGCAAAGCGGTACCCACAAGGGGGAGATCGTGGACGTGCAGAATGCTTATTTCATTTTCCTTCACCCACGAATCGATTGCTCTTCTGAATCGCGGATGCGGCTTGTGCATTGACATGATAACGTCCCAAAAGGCGAGCTCGATGTCGTTTGTACCTGCAAATATTCTGGTTATCGAGATGCCGTCAACAGTGTCCTTCTCCTGTTCTCCTGTTCGCCTCAGGCAAAGGAGATGCACGAGGAAGCCCGCGTTCAGGAGCGCGATAGCTTCTTTCCTCACCCGCATGTCAGATGGGTAAGGGGCGTTGAGCAACATGCCTACGGATATCGGCTTCATGTGGCGATCAGGGCGTAAAGAAAAGTAATTTTTCAATAAACACTACATGGAGTCGGTGTGGCCAATCCAGCGCGGATGAATGATGTTGGATCGTGAAGGATCTCGAGAATCTATCCGGTGAAAAATCCTGCGGATATTCAACCGATGGGGTACACTCGTTTACTCCACATCAACTACCAGAACAATTGGAGCGGTGAAGGGTTGTCATCGGGAGAATACTTTTATACGATGTCTCTGCTTTCGTGCAGCGCAGATGTGAAGGGATGGATTCACGTGATCAGGTGATTGATTACAATCCCTTAACCCTCGACTGATTTTCCCGCACAAAGGCTTCCCAGCTTCGTGGACGGGATTTCGTTTGCCCATTCTGAAAATGATGACATACTGCTACAGCCAATGCGTCGGTTGCGTCAAGCAACCTTGGAACTTCGGTGATGCGGAAAAGATTCATCAACATTTTTGCGACTTGCTCCTTGGAAGCGTTTCCATTGCCCGTAACTGACTGCTTCACCTTGCGCGGTGCGTACTCGGTGATCGGTACTTCACGAAACAGCGCGGCAGACATTGCCACACCCTGCGCGCGGCCCAACTTCAGCATCGACTGAACATTCTTGCCATGAAAGGGTGCTTCCAATGCGACTTCATCAGGATGGTACTCATCCAGCAACCCCAGTACCCTGTCGAATATCTCCTTTAGCTTGAGCTCATGATTGGCCAGCTTGCTCAAACGGATGACACCGAACTGAAGGACCTTGACCTCGGCTGAGCGCACACAAATAATTCCGTAACCCATGATATTGGTGCCGGGGTCCAGCCCGAGGATAATTTTTTCCTTAACAGCGTGCCTCACGGGGTCAAGTTAAGGCAGTACGATCAAATTTCCGAAATTGTCGTCTTCATGCTTGCCACGCTTACATCCGTAGCTGCCCTATACTTCTTTTTCCTTCTGGTAATAAGGAAAGGGTGGAAGTCGGCTTTGCAGACGCGCGACGTTCTCCCGTCTGCCGAGCGTCCCTCCGTCACGGTCGTTATCGCCGCTCGCAATGAAGCATCGAACATTGCCAATGTTTTAAGCGATCTGGAACACCAAAGCATCCGGGATTTCGAAGTAGTCGTGGTCGACGATCATTCTGACGACGACACAGCCGCCATCGCCCGGAAATTCTCTGAAAATTCAAAGTATGCCCTTGAAGTCGTGCCCGTTGGATCAGCAGGGGGGAAGAAGGCGGCCGTCACAACCGGCGTACTTCGTGCTCGTGGATCGGTTATCATCACTACGGATGCCGACTGCCGGGTGGGGTCGCGTTGGATCGAAAGCATGGTCGCTGGTTTTCAACCCCACGTGAACTTCGTGTCAGGTGCTGTGCGCATTGGTCCCGCGGAAACTTTCAGAGCGCAATTGCAGGCTGCTGAGTTTGCCAGCCTTGTGGGCGTTGGCGCGTCTACCATTGGGTTGGGACAGCCCATCCTGTGTAATGGCGCTAACATGGCCTTTCGTCGCGATGTGTTCCTGGAAGTCGGGGGATATTCCGGAAACGAGCACATTGCTTCCGGCGACGATGTCTTTTTGCTGCAAAGGATTCATGAACGTTCCGCCGAATCCGTAGTCTTCTGTCCGCATCCCGACGCCGTCGTCGAGACGCCGGCAGTGCCCTGGCGACAGTTTGTCAATCAGCGCATCCGATGGGGTGCCAAATGGAAACACGCCGCATCTTTTGCAACACCGGCTCTGGCGCTCTTCATCGGGTGTTTTCATCTGGCATGGCTTGTCCTGGTGCCCGTCCTGATAGCGGCTGGAACGGTGGCGGAGCCTGTGATACTCCTCCTCACTAAAGCCGTTCTCGAAATGTTGTATTTGCGCCAGGTGCATCGGTTTACTGGGGTGAAATGGAGTTGGCAAATCTTTTTCCTTCTTCAGATCATCTATTCAGCATATGTAGTAGTTGTGGGCGGGCTGGCAAATTTCAAAAGACCGGAATGGAAGGGGCGAAAAATCAGGCCTGCGGCGGTCGAAATGCGCTCCCGATTGGCGGATAACCGTTAAATTTACCGCATGTCAGAACTGACCCTTAAGAATAAATACGAAATCAAGGAACTCGAGCTGAACGCCCTGCTGGAGGTGACGGAGGCGATCAACAGCAACGTGCCCGAGGAATCACTCTATAAAATATACAACTTCACCCTGAGGTCTAACCTCAGCATTCGGAAGCTGGCCCTGTTCGTCCTGGATGAAAAATGGAATTGCAAGGTAAATTTCGGGACCACAACAAACTTCTTCGGGGTTGAGCTACCTGATTATTTCAAGACGCTGAACGGCATATCGAGTCTTAAGCCAAACGAAAACTCCGAATTTTCGGAATTTGATATTGTTATTCCGGTGGCGCACAAACGAAATAACCTCGCAATTGCGTTTGTGGGCGGTATTTATGCGGACGAATCCCGATACGAAAGCGAAGATGCACTGAGGTTCATTCAGGCACTCAGCAACATCATTATCGTTGCAATCGAAAACAAAAAGCTCGCGAGGAAGCAACTCGAACAGGAAGCCCTGCGCAAAGAACTCGAGATCGCCAGCGACGTACAGCAGTTCCTGTTTCCGGAAAAGCTCCCTTACACCGACAGGCTAAAACTGGAAGCAAGCTACCTGCCTCACGACCGGATCGGAGGGGATTATTACGATTACGTCCCGATCAACAAAAATCAGTTCCTGATTTGCGTTGCCGACGTCAGCGGTAAGGGAATACCAGCAGCACTGATGATGTCGAACTTCCAGGCTTCACTCAGAACACTGCTTCGTCAAACGCCTAACCTCACTGACATAATTGAAGCGTTGAACTATCAGGTGCTTGAGAACGCAAAAGGAGAGAAGTTCATCACCTTCTTTGCCGCGATCTACGATCTGCATCTCAAGACGATGGTGTATGTCAATGCGGGACACAATCCTCCATTCCTTGTCGACAGAAAGAACGGACTGCGCTTCCTTGAGGAAGGATCAACTGTTTTGGGTGCTCTTCATCCGCTTCCCTTCATCAACGAAGGATTCATCACGGATCTTGATGATTTTCTGCTGTTTTGCTACACGGACGGACTTACCGAAACGCTTAATGAAGCAGGTGCAGAATACGGTCAGGATTCCCTCGTTCGTTACTTCCAGCGGGATGATGTACTCGATCGCGACCTGAGAACCATCCACCAGGATCTTATCGTTGCTCTCGATTGCTTCAAGGGACGCAACAGTTATCACGACGATATTACCATGCTTTCGTGCCGGGTGGAATGATACCGCACAGAACGCCTTTTATCCTGCCGCTGCTGTATCCCACCCTTCAATGGCGCTTGCCCGCCGAAGGCAACCACCTCTATCTTACCTTTGACGACGGCCCGGTTCCGGGTCCCACAGAATTTGTGCTGGAAACGCTGGCTCGTAATGACGTGACAGCGACATTCTTTTGCATTGGCGAAAACATCGAGCGTCATACTAACCTCTTTCGCAGAATGCTGGAAGAAGGCCACACTGCCGGCAACCACACGCACCACCATCGTAATGGATGGCGAACAGACAGTGATGAATATCTCGATGATATCCGCAGGTGCGACCTTGCCTTGCAGCAAGCCTCACCCATTACTGGAGCAGTGCCGTTTCGTCCGCCGTACGGACGCATTACACGCGCACAGATTCGTGCGATGGGATCACGACCTGTGATCATGTGGGATGTGCTGTCACTCGACTATGATCATCGCCTTGCACCAGACCGCTGCCTGCGGAACACGCTCCGCGCTATCCGGCCAGGCTCAATCATTGTGTATCACGACAGTTACAAGGCGGAGCGAAATCTCATGTATGGACTTCCGAGGCTGATCGAGGAATGTCTCAATCGGGGTCACACGTTCAAACCCATTCCCGTGTGAGCCGGCGCGTGATGGTTGCTACCCTCGACTGGGGATTGGGACACGCTACGCGATGCATACCCATCATACGCGAACTCCTGGACAAAAAATGCGAGGTCGTCATCGCAGGCAGCGGGCCGTCGCTGGAGTTGCTCCGGACAGAATTCCCAGACCTTCCATTTGCTGAACTGCCGGGTTACGCCGTACGTTACTCGTCCACCGCTTCGCAGGTGATGACGATTGCTGCACAGCTGCCGCGACTGGCCAGGGTTATTCGGTCAGAACGCAAAGCCACTGAAAAGATCGTGGCTCATCATGGCGTCAGCATCGTGATTTCAGACAATCGCTATGGCTGTTACGCATCCGCCACGATCAACGTATTCATGGGGCACCAGGTAAACCTGATAATGCCTTCAGGCACGAGGCGACTCTCGTCGATCGTTAACCGACTCCATGCCGGCATGACTGCAAAGTTTGATTATTGGTGGGTGCCCGACTTTCAGGGTACGGAAAGTCTTGCCGGCGCGTTATCGGCTTCCGGCAATTCACGACTGCGTTACATTGGGCCGCTCTCCCGGTTTGAAGGGATAGAAGAAACGACAAAGGAGTACGACCTTGCCTTCCTCTTGTCGGGTCCTGAGCCCCAGCGCACCTTGTTGGAGCAATGGGTACTGAAAGTTGCGCCAACGACTGCGATGAAGATTGCATTGGTAAGAGGAACGAGCATGGGCATGGATCGGGTTACGACACCGAACCTTTCAACGTTTAATCTCCTCGGCTCGGATGACGTGGGGAGGATCATTGCTGCATCGGAGGTAGTCGTCGCACGTTCAGGTTACAGTACCATCATGGATCTCTTTCATGCCGGGGGAAAGGCGGTGTTCGTTCCGACGCCGGGTCAAACAGAGCAGGAGTACCTCGCATGCCGTATGGCAGAGCTGGGCTATGCCGGATATGTAGAGCAGTCAAAGATCGATCTGGCATCGATTGTTGAAACTGCAAATGCGTACCGCGGCTTCACGGGACGCGTACGCGACCGTTCGCATTTACGCCGTGCGCTTGACGAGCTGCTGACGATTTAAGGTATCAAACCCATCATCCTATGAAACGATTCATCGCAGGATTCGGCTTTGCCGGAAAGGGTCTCGCGTTCGCTTTCAAGACTCAGCCCAATTTTAGATTACAACTTGTTATCGCAGCGATTGTGATAGTGCTTGGCCTGCTGGTTGGGCTCAGTGCGACAGAGTGGTCGTGTTTGTTGCTGGCGATGGGCCTTGTGCTTTCACTGGAGCTTGCGAACACGGCCATTGAAAAACTGGTCGATATGGTTACGCGGGAACGCCATCCGCTGGCGGGTCAGGTAAAGGACGTTGCTGCGGGTGCCGTGCTGACCGCTTCTGTTGCGGCAGCCGTGGTCGGCTTGCTTATTCTGATGCCGCGTGTGATTGCATGGTGGCCTGCATGACAACCCGTATATTGCGGGCAGATCAGAGCGATGGCATATTTTGTTGACACGCACGCCCACATTTATCTGCAGGAATTCGACGGAGACCGCGACTCGATGATCGATCGCAGTATGCTGGCGAACGTACGAAAGATCATCATGCCCAACATCGATCGTCATTCAATCGATGGGTTATTGAATACGGAGGAGCGTTATCCGGATGTGTGTATTGCGGCTATGGGTCTTCATCCTTGTTCAGTGAAGGAGGACTATGAGCGGGAGTTGTACATAGTTGAAGAGTGGCTTGAAAGTCGCTCTTTCATAGCTGTCGGAGAGATCGGAACCGATCTTTATTGGGACAAGACGTATTGGGAGCAACAGCAGGAGGCTTTCAGGGTACAGGTTGGATGGGCAAAAAAATATGGGTTGCCGGTGATTATCCACTGCCGCGAGAGTTTGCCGCAGACGATTGAAATGGTGGAAGCATTGCAGGATGGAAATCTGCGCGGCGTGTTTCATTGTTTTGGCGGATCGCCGGAAGAGGCTGAACGCATCGTCCGGGCAGGGTTTTATCTTGGCATCGGAGGTATCGTGACGTTTCGCAATGGACTTCAGCCTTCCGTGTTGAAGTCACTGGATCTTTCACGCATCATTCTTGAAACAGATAGCCCTTACCTTACGCCGGTGCCACATCGCGGAAAGCGAAATGAGCCTTCATATATTCCCCTCATTGCAGGAAGGGTAGCGGAAGTGTTGGGTGTCACTGCTGAAAAGGTTATGGAGATGACGACATCCAATGCGATAAATCTTTTCCGCATTCCTGCATCAACAACGGATAGTTCTTCGGATGAATCTTAAAAGACTACAGGTTAACACAGCAAGTCCTGCAAGGCCAAGAGGCAGCGTTCTCGTCATTTACACCGGAGGAACATTTGGTATGGCGTTCGATGGTTCCGGTACGCTCGTGCCGTTCGACTTCAGTCGCATTCTCGGATACCTTCCGCCACTGAAGCACCTGGCGCTCGAGTTGAACGTCGTGTCGTTCGAGACGCCTATTGATTCGTCGAACATGGGACCGGATCACTGGCGTGTCATTGCAGAAGTTATCCGTGATGAGTACGACCGGAATGATGGTTTTGTCGTGCTTCATGGAACGGATACGATGGCATATACAGCTTCTGCACTAAGCTTTATGCTGGAAGGTCTCAGTAAGCCGGTTGTGTTTACCGGAGCACAGTTGCCCGTGAGCGAGCCGCGATCGGACGCCCGTGAAAATCTTATTACAGCAATTGAAATTGCTTCAGCGAAGAAAGATGGCAAGGCGATAGTGCCTGAGGTTTGCATTTATTTTGATTATGAGTTGTTGCGCGGGAACAGGTCGCGTAAAGTGGAGAGCATGCAATTTGATGCTTTCGACTCAGGCAACTATCCGTTGCTTGCGAAGGCGGGTGTGAAGATCGACTACAACCACAGCGCGATACGTGAAGCGCCGGAGGGTCCTTTGAAGTTGCACACACGTATGGATCCCCGGATTGCGATATTGAAATTATTTCCTGGAATCACGCGCGAGGCTGTGCGCAGCGTACTGCACACTCCGGATGTCCGAGGCGTTGTGCTGGAGACGTACGGGTCTGGAAATGCGCCGACCCTGCCGTGGCTCGTAGCTGAACTTGCGGATGCGATAGCGCGGGGCGTGGTTGTTCTGAACATCTCTCAGTGTCCCGGTGGTATGGTGATACTGGGTCGGTATGAGACCAGTAAAGAATTGTTGCGGATTGGTGTGATCGGAGGTAGCGATCTTACGACGGAGGCGGCGGTCACGAAGATGATGATTTTGCTGGGAGAGTTTGAGAGAGAGCGTGCGGTGGAGTTGATCCAGACGTCGCTGGCTGGGGAGATGTCCGTTTAGACAAAATCCATGGATCAGCATTTTTGTTAGCGGAGAGAGAGGATTGCTGTCGCGATCCCTAATGGGGAGGCCATAACAAAAAATGCTGCCTCGCTGCACTCGGAATGTCTTTTGTTCGAGTCCTTTCGTGAACCTACGGTTCCCGACGGACTCTCACAAAATCCATAAGTCAGCATTTTTTGTTAGCGGAGAGAGAG
>Ga0207873_1003225_pt1 | contig 12281 bp, 13 predicted proteins | sample BGWIniCompost_FD_187373 | JGI IMG/M metagenome (GOLD analysis project Ga0207873, IMG submission 187373) | Cellulose adapted compost microbial communities from Newby Island Compost Facility, Milpitas, CA, USA - BGW Initial Compost (SPAdes)... ... | reverse complement strand
GGACGCGATCTATCTCGTCGAGCGGGATGATGGCCTCGGCCTGCCCGGCCTCGGCGACTCGCGCGATCCGCCCTCCCGCCGGAACCGGCGAGGACCCGGTGGTCGCGAGCACGCTGGCCAGGTTGGCTGCGGCCGACTCCACCGCGCCGAGCGTGTCGGTGACACCGGCAGCCAGCATCCGGGCGATCGACTGGCCAGAGTGGTACGGCGACCCTCTGCCCGACAGCGGCCCCAGCTTGGCCGGCGAGTGCGGCAGGTAGGCGGCGATGAGCCCTGCCAGGGCTCTCATCGTCGACCCCACCGACGGGAGCCGGCTGCGAATGCCGTCAATCAGACCCTGGACGATGTTGCGCCCGGCCTGCCACAGCAGCCCGCCTGTGTCGCCCAGCGCGGCGACGATCCGGCCCGGGAGCCCCCTCATCCAGGCCACCAGCTGCTGGGCCTGCCGGGCCGCGCCGTCCCGTAGCCGACCGAACTGGTTGATCACCCACGTCACCGGCCAGCCCAGCGACAGGAGTGCCGCGCCGACCGCGCGGGCCGCGTCCTGAACGCGGGCCCGCCACTGGTCGATCCGCTCCCGCCACCGCTCGACCGTGTCCAGCCAGCCGTCGACCGTGTCGATCACGGATTTGGCGGTGCGGATCGCGTTCGGCAGATCCTGGGTCAAGAACTTCTCGACGTCGTCGAAGAATCCGCGTACCTTTTCTTGGTTCTCGGGGTCCTTGAACCAATCGGCCAGCTGGTCGAGGGTGTCGCGCAGCGCGTTCCAGGGGCTGTTGGTGATCGACTCCTTGCCAAACAAGATCGACATGATCGACCCGAAAATGCTGGCGACGTCCCGGCCCATCTCGACCAGGTCGCTGAGGATCTGCCCGGCACGCGTGAAGAACTGGTCCAGCGAGCCGGACCTGTCGACCTGCTCGATCCAGGACGCGAAATCCTCGACCAGCTGCGCGACCTCGTCCCCCAGGCGCTCGATGAGCGGCCCCGCGGCACGGGACAGCCGGCCGAACGCCTCCACCAGCGGCCCCGACACGGCCTTACCGACCCGCTCCAACGCCCGGCGGGCCGACTCAGCACCCGCCGAGATGTTGTCGATGAACGACTTCTGCGACACCGACTTGGCCGCGGCCTTGACCAACCGGTTGAACGTGTCCGCGTAGGCGCCGAGGGTCTTAGTCAGCTGCGGCATCCACGCCTGCGCCAGATTCCGCACCACACCGCCGAGGCCGGCAAACAGCTTCTGCTGCACGCCCAGCCGCAGCTGCTCAAACGCCGGCGCGAGCCCTTTGACCACGCCGACGACCTCCCGGGCGGCCGGCGCCAGCTTGGCCAGCTCCTCCTCAGCAATGTCAGCGCCGGTCGCGGCCTCCTCCAAGCGGTCGACAATGCCCGTCAGGCCCAGCGACAGTACCCCGATCGCCGCCGCCGCCCCGGCAATGGCGCCCGGCAGTGCCCCGATCGCGCCGCCGAGCAGATAGGCGCCGGACACCGACAGCGACATGGCCGAGCCGACCGCGAGGAGCGTTGTGGCCAGGCCGGTGAGGCTGGACGTCGCGCTGCTGACCGCGCCGACCACGGTGGATGCCGCGGACGACAGCTGGCCCATCGCTGACCGGACGGTCTGCAGCACCGACGTCGCGAGGCGGTTGCGGTCCACGTCGACCTCAACCGGGATCCGGGCCCGCACCCGCTGCTCGACATCGTTGACGAGCGCCCGCACCCGGGCCTCGTACTCGCGCTGCTTGGCCGGCTCGGTAGGGATCTCCGCCGCCAGCTCCCGCTCCAGCCTGGCGATCTCCGCCGCCAGCTCGGAGCGCAGCTCCGCGGTGTCCGCGCCGATCGGGATCGAGGCGCTGACCTCGCGGGACAGCGCCGACACCTGCCGCCGGACCTCGGCCTGGAACTCCCGCGCCAGGGGGTCCAGCTCGACCGGCAGTTTCGGCTCCCGTCCCGGGCGTACCGGCAGCTCGTCCGGCACCTTGGTCGGATCGACCTCCGGCTGCACCGGCAGCTTGACCGGCTTCCTGTCGCCGAGCGCCTCCGCGATCGCCTTATCCAAGTTGGAGCCAGCAAACTCCTTGGCGATCTCCTTCTGGAGGTTTCGGGCGAACCCCTTGGCGGAGGGGATGATGGTGACGTACGCGGTGCCGACCTCGGTTTTCGCGTCCACCTCGGTCGCTGCCACGGCGGTCACCCCCCGGTGCCGATCAACCCCAGACGCCTCAGGCGGTCCACGTAGTCGCGTTTACGTTCTTCGCTCCGCGGGTTCGGCCGCGGGATCGGTTTCGGCCGCGGCCCCTTGCCGCCGCCCCTCTGCCAGTTCGCGCCGATCAGCGCGTCAACCGCGGTGGCCAGCAGGTGCGTGGTGATGTCCCACCGCGCCGCCTCGCCGTACAGCGCGACGCCGAGCGGCGAGTTCAGCGGCAGGTGACGGATCAGGCTCAGCAGCCGCCGCGGGCTCAGCTCGCCGGTGAAGAGCAGCCCGAGTCGGACGCCCGGGTAGTGCGCTGCGAGGGACGCGTCGATTGCCTCGCCGTGCTCCCGGAGGAGCCGGGCGAGGCCTCGGATTCCCCCTCGGTGAGCCCGTTGTGTCGCAGCCACTGGCGGAACAGTGCAGTCATGGCGGCGATCGGCTGCGGCACCTTTTCGAACTCCTCGTACTGCTCCTCGCCCATGCCGTAGCGGAATGCTCGGCGGATGGCCTCCATGTCGCCGGTGCTGGCCAGCTCGACGACACGCCAGTCGACACCGGTCATGTGCGCGAGCGTCCACTCGCGACCCTGCCAGCGGAACCGCAACGGCTCCTTGGTCTCCTCGGCCGCTACGGCGTCAAGGTCGAACACCTCGCTCATGTTGATCTCGCAGTCTGCGGGCATGCGGGCTTTGGGCATCGGCAGGCCCGAGCCCGCATACGGGCCCGCCGATGCGACTAGGGAGAGACAGTCGATGACGAGGGTTGTGCTGGCGCGGCATGATGGCCGCATGCACCCACAACAGCCATATCAGCCGCCGAGCGTGCACATCGAGCGGCACCCTGACCGCGCTGGCACGGTGGCGCTGTGGCTCATCATCGCGTGGATCGCCGTGCCGACTCTGCTGGTCGTGCTCTGCTGCCTCGGCTGCGTCGGCCTCGGCGGCCTCGGTCTCGTCGGCGGCGCGGTCAGCCCGGACCCGAGCGTGACCGCGGGCCCGTGACCGTCACGTCGTGGCCATGTCCGGGTCAAGGTAGTACCGGTAGGCGACCACGCCGTTGTCGTCGACGTAGGCAGTCAGGGTCCACTCGTAGACGGTGATGCCGGCCGCCGACCACACCACGTCGCCACGCTCGGTGATCTCCGCCTTGGGCAGGTAGATCCGCTGGGCCCGGTTGGCGCCGTCCATGCCGTGCAGCACCCAGGCCCGGATATCGGTGGTCGGCGGCTTCTCCTCGACCTTCGCGCCCTCGCTGGTGGCCTCCACCAGCGAGCCCGGGAACTGGAGGCCGAGGTTGAGCAGGCTCGTCTCGGCCGCGGCGAACGTGAAGGTTTTCGTGAACTGGCCGGGGATCCTCCGGGCCAGCGTGTTGCTCTGCCAGATGAAGATGTCGGTCCGCTCCTGGGCGGTGGATTCGGTGATGCCGTCGCTGCTGATCGCGCCGACCACCTTGAACCCGGCCGCCAGTGGGGTTGACGCATCAGTCGGCGGGGTGATCTCCGCCGGCAGAGCGTTCGGCTCGTGGGTGTAGACCCCACCGTCGGTGTACGCGCGGATCAGGTCGATATCGACCGCCATGATGATCTCCCTCGGTGCATGGTGATGGCCCGGCGGCTGATCGCCGGGGAGCAGCGCGGGCTACGTCAGAGAGCGCGGCCGCGCATCCCGATCTCGACAGCGAGCTGCGAGACCGTGCGCGACTCGTCAGCTGGATCCGGCACGGGGATCGGCGCCGAGAACGTGACGACCCGGTAGCAGACGACCGGCACCGGCCAGCTGGGGATCGTCACCGACTGGCCGCGGATGCCGCGCAGCAGCGCCCACACCAGCTGTGCCAGGTCGTTGCGGTTCTTCTCGTCGGTCGGCGATCCGGTCTCGTACCAGACCTGTGCCTGCAGGCGCGGCGAGTCCGCGACCTCGTGCAGCTCGACCCCGCCCAGCCGGCGGATCCTCACGTACCTGCCGGGCGACTGTCCCGGCGGCAGCTTCGTGCCTACGGTCACCCCGGCCGCGTACGGCTCCGACCGCTCGGCGAGCCGTGCCCGCAGCCAGGTGACAGCGACCAGCTCGGCGTCCGGATACAGCGCGACCGGCCACATCAGGCACCCCGGGCGGCGTCGATCGACGAGGTGAGGATGCCGTGCTTGGCCTCCACCGCCACACCGGACGGGTGGTCCAGGTTCACGTAGCCGCGGGCGCGGATACCGCGGCCGGTGACGTTGGTGGTGACCGGCAGTGGCACGTCGCCCGGCTCACCCTCCACGGCGATGCCCGCGGCGCGCACCGCCTCGGCGATCGCCTCAGCCTTAGCCCGGAGCATCTCCTGCGTCTCCGCCGAGACGAGCACCTGGTGCACGCCCCGCCGGTTGAGCTTGATCCGCACCCGCATGGCCACGGCTCAGCCCTCCGTCCTACGCAGCAGCACCTCCACATGCGCCAGGCGTTTAGTTGGGGACGGCCACCGCTCAGGGGATCCGTCAACCTCGTACACCACTCCGTTGTGCTCAACTCGGTCCGTCGAGCGCAGGTCGATACTCGCCGGGGCGAACAGTCGCCAGCGGGTGGTGACCGCCTCCCGGTCCAGCACGTAGTCGGCGGCCCGCTCCGGCTGCAGCCGGCAGCCGGTCACCTCTGTGCGAGACGGGTTGGACCAGTCGGGCACCTGGTTGCCGTACCCGTCGTCGACGAGCGGCGCGCGCAGCACCGTGATCGTGTCCCGATGGAAGCTGATCATGGCCGCCCCGCGATCGCATACCTACGGTCCAGCATCCGCATCTCCCGCGGCAGCAGGGTCGGTGGCTCGGTCCAGGTCACCGACTCGCCGCCCGACGACTCCCTGCCCACGCCGGCCGGGACGGTCAGGGCGCGCAGCGCCACCTCGCACACCAGGGCCACCAGGCCGGGCGGTGTCTCCGGGTAGCCGTGCTCGATCTCGGCAACCACACCCCGCAGCGCGGATGTCCAGCAGCCGCCCAGCTTGCGCAGGTAGCCGGCCTGCGACCACTCGATGCTCGCGACAGCCAGCTCGGCGCCGTCCTCGGTGACGGACACCAGTCTGGTCAGGTGCAGGGTCGGCAGAGCCAGCACCTCGCCACCCGATCCGTCCACCGTGACCGTCTCGGTCACCGCCGGGGCGATGTGCCAGCCGCAGTAGTCGCGAACTTCGTCACTGACGGCCTCCAGCAGCGGCAGCGCACCCTCGGTGGGCACGCCAGCGGCGATCACCCGCGGGTACGCGGCGAACTGCTCGACGGTGACCAGAGACGCCACGGCGACCTACTTGTCCTTGCCTCGGCGGGCCTTGTGCGCCGGCGTGCGGGACTTCGCCGAGGTCTCCGACGCGCTGACCTGCGACGCGCCGGCCTCGTCGACCGGGACAGCACCCGGATATGCCTTGGCGTCCGCCTCAGTGAGCCGCAACACCGTCCGGTAGCCGTTGACGGTGACCTTGTACTTGCGGACTGGCCCCACGGCACGCTCCCTTCGTGTCGAGATGTCGACAGCGGTGACGTTGGTGGGCTGCCCGCAGGAGGCGTGGCTAGTGCCGCACAGCGGGCAGCGCCCACCAACAGTTGTCGATCGGATCAGCACTACTCCGTCAGGTCGATCTGGACGAACGCGGACGGCTGCAGCACACCGAACGCCGCGCGCATCTCGGCGAGGATCGCCACCAGGTTCCGGACAAAGAAATCCGCGTGGCTGTCGGTAGCGGTGATAAGCGCCTGCTCGCGGTCCCACAGCACCGCCTTGCGCCAGTCGGCCACCCAGCCGGTGCCGACCGGGACGGCCTCCGACTCCACGACCGGCAGGCCGTGCAGGGTCGGAATGGCACCCATCGTGCCCTCGTTGTTCGGGTTCTTCGCCAGCCGGGCCAGGTGGATCCGCTCCCAGTCGGCGGGGTTGAACACGTACGCGGTCGGGATCGACCTGCCCACGGTGCGGACCTTGGTCCGCGCCTTGAGGGTGGTCTCCAGCAGCGGGTCCAGACCTTGGCCCTGCATCGTCGCCGACCACGGCTGCGACTGGATACCGGAGACGTTCGCCAGCCCGGTGAAGTTCTCACCGGTACCGTCGCCGTTGATCATCTGGTCCTCCAGCTCCTCCTCCAAGCCGTAGCGGAGGAACTGGTCGATCAGCGTGCGGACCTGGCCAGCGTCGGCCAAGGCCCGCTTGGTGGTCGGCAGCCAGTGGGCGATCGTCTTGACCGACTCGGTGATCTTCTCCAGGGTCATGCCCGATTCGGGCTTGACCCCGGCGCCGGCCGGCAGGGTCAGCTCGCCGGTGGTGGTGTTGGCGGTCGGGCCCGCCGCGGTGGTGGCCTCAGCGACCGGGGCGGCGCTGTTAGTAACCGACACGACCCGCACGTACTCGACCGTGTCGGAGCCGGTGGTACCGGACGACACCAGCGACCGCAGCGTCAGCGGACGCTGCACAGCCTCCAGGCCGAGCAGGAGACCCTGGTAGTCGGTCGGCACCAGCGCCCCGGCGGACGTGTCCGACGCGCCGGTGATCAGCGACTTGATGCCGAACGGCTCCATGTGCACGCGCTGGTTCTTGCCGAACCCACCGCCGTGCGCTTGCGCGAGCAGCGACTTGTACTGCGCGGAGCTGACGAACGCCTGGCCGAGCGTCTCGCCCTTGCGCGGCGTCCACAGGTCTCCGGTCGGCTGGGCAGCCTTGGCGCCAGGCTCGACCACGATGCCCTCGCCCAGCTCGCCGAGCTGCCGGGTGAGGTCGCTGTCCGCCTTGGCCTGCTCGATGCGCGCCTTGATGGCGTTGCCGGCCTTGACGGCGGCCATGACCTTCTCCCGCTCCTCGGCGGTCAGGTCACGACCCTCAGCCTCCGCCTTTGCCGCGATGTCACGGGCCGGGGCGAGCGCCTCGGCCAGCTCCTTCTTGAGCCGTTCTATGAGTGCGGTGTTCATGATCAGTTCCCTCCGATGATGTCGTCTAGGTCGTACGCGAGCGCGTCGACCTGCAGTGACAGCAGGACGGAGGCGGGGCTCAGGTTGGGCTCCTCCGACTTGGCCGGCGGCGGCACGGTGGCGGCCGCGGGCTCCTCGTCGTTGGCCGGTGCTGGCCTGGCCTGCTTGCTGTCGAGCTCGTGCCCGCAGGTGGGGCAGGTGCCGGCCTTCGCCCTGATCAGGTCAGTTGATGCGTTCGCGCCGAGCAGAGTGGGGCCGACCTCGAGCAAATCGAGGTCGCGCAGCTCGTACACCCGCTTACCGTCGCGTTCCCCCCACGCGCCGTCGCGGATGTCGTAGCTGAAGCTGAACTGCTTGACCCGGCGGCCCTTGAGCAGTCGGTGTACCTTGGCCGCCCGCGGTTCGTCCAGGTCGAGCTGGGCGCGCACCCACAGCCCGCCATTGTTGCGCAGCTTCTCCGGCAGCCGCTCGTCACCGGGGAGGAGTTCCGCGGCGTCGAGCACGTAGCCGATGTGCGACTCGGGGTCGCCGATCTGGTGCGACCAGATCACCGGGATCGGATCGCCGCTGGCCTTCCACTCGGCGAGGGTGCGGGAGAAAGCGCCGGGCATGACTACGTCGCCGTAGTGGTCGACGTTGCCGAACACGCTGACGATGGCCTCGAACTGCCCGCGCTCCAAGCCGTCCTGCTCGCCCGCGGCCTTGACGTGGGCGGGGAAGGTCTTAGTCCTCATCGTCGTCGTCCTCTACGGTGATTTCCAGCTCGCACCGGCATCCGGCCACCTCGTCGACGGGCAGTGCGGCGTCGGCGGGCCACTTGGCGCCGTTCGAGAACCTCTCCTCCAGGTCGACTGTCTGGCCATGCATGACCAGGTGGGTCGGCCTGGGGTTTTTGCTCGTCACCAGCCAGGTCTTCGTGGCCCTCCGGCCGGTCTGCTTGACCGCCTCCTGCGAGGCGAAGCCCGAGCTGGCGGTGACATGGGTGGTCGCGATCTCCTGCGCCCGCTGCGACTCGGCCACCTCGAACACATGCTCCACCGCGGCGAACGGGTCGTCGTCATCGAGGGCCGCCTCGATCTGCGAGCGGGTTACCAGGTTGACCGAGTGCGCCACCCGCTGCGCGACCGCCCGCTGGAACGGAAGCGTCCGCGGCTCGTCGTACCGCTGCGGGTCCAGTCCGAGCGCGGACAGGACATCCCTGGCAACCGCGCGGGCCACCCGCAGCGCTATCTGCAGCAGGTCCTCGGCCAGCTCGCGATCCCACCGGTCGACGTCGAAAATGTCCGCGATCGACGCCTTCGCGCCGCGGGACTTGGCCGCACCGAGCCGGGTCCGGACCACCGCGCCCTGGCGGGCGAAGAACGCCTGCATCATGGCGGTGGCCTCGTCGTCGTACTCCGCCGGCGCGCGACCCTTCGCCCGGGCCACACGCACCTTCGATCCCCGTCCCCGTCCCCGTGTCTTCGGCGCGGTGTCGCGGGGGCTGGCCAGCCCGCCCTCGAGGACGTTGAGCGGCACAATCAGCTCGTCGCCGCCCTCGATCCTGGGCAAATTCAGGATCCCGCGGGCCTCGTTGCGGGTCATGTACGGGGCACCGACCGCGGTCTGCAGCAAAGCGGCCTGCTCCTCGAACGAGCCCTGCAGCTTCTCGGCGATGTTGAACTCGACGTACACGTTATCGCTGTCCGGCAGGTCCGGGATCAGCTGCAGGCCGATCTCCTGCTCGATCTCCGCACACCACGGGCCCAACGTGTCCTGGTACAGCGCCTTGTGCTGCTCGCGCAAGTTGGAGAACGTGGCGTGGTCGAGGATGCCGACCAGCGGCGGCGCGATGTAGTACGCCGCAGCGACCTCCTCCCGCGTGAGCTTGCGGGACTCGACGTACTGCGCCTCGCGCGGGTTGATCGCCGCCGGCACGAACTCCATGCCGTCCTCGAGGATCGGCGTACCACCGGCGGCTGGGCCGTCGCCGGTGTACTGGGCCTGCCACTCCGCCCGGAACCGCTCACGGGCACGCTCACCCCACTCCGGCGCGTCGACCGGGCGCTTGATGTAGCCGGAGACCCTGGCGCCGTTGCGCCACATCTGCTCCCGCCACGACGTGGCCGCATACTCCTCGGCGAGCACCTGGCGCAGCGACTCGATCGGCGATACACCGACACGCTCATCGTCCGGGTTGTAGCCGCGGAAGTGGACCACCTGGTCGGCCGGCAGGTCCAGGTAGCCGCGGCTGCCGTGAATCCGGTACCCCTCCGGGTCGGTCGACTCCGGGCCCAGAGGCTCAACCCGCCACGGCTGGATACGCCGCACCCCGACCGGCTGCCCGTCCTCGGCGCGCAGCTTCACCCAGTAGGCGTTGTCGTAGATGGCGATGTCGGACACCAGCGCCCGAATCAGCCGGTACGTGGTGGTGGTTGGGTTGGGTTGGGCCAGCAGCCGCGCCACCGGGTGATCGGTGAGCCGCTCCCGATCGGTATCCGACAGGCGCCGGTAGGCGTGCAGCCCGAGCTGCGCGATGTTGCGGGCCAGGAAGCCGACCACCGTGCGGACCGCGGGTTGCGACCGGTAGATCGCCGCGTACGTGAGCGTCAGATTGCGGGACAGGGTGGCCGAGTAGCTCGGCCACGACGACTGCCAGCCGGTCGGCGGCTCCAAGGCCCGCAGCGAGCCACGCGAGACGACGAACGGCATCAGCCCACCACCTGCAGGTACGCCACCCGCGGCCACGGCACCCGCACACGGCCGTCCATCGGCACCGACTCGCCGTGCTCCGGGTGCACCTGAGCGTTGACGAGTACCAGCCGCCACGGCCATGACCAGGCGCGCTCACCGACGATCGCCTCACCGGAGACGAGGTTGACGACAACCCGGCGACGGCGAATGGTCAGCATGGGGTCCTCCACCTCCCGGGCTACACGACCATGAGGCCGCGGTCGTCGTCGTAGGCGCTGCGGCGCGGCTTCGGCCGGTTGATCGCCCGATCCAGGGCCATGACCGCAGCCACCACGCCGTCGATCTTGTCGCCGGAGCGTTCCTTGTCCGGCTTGACGTTTCCGGCCGGGTCCATCGCCACGGCCAGGTTGTCCACACACCAGCGGGCCACCGGATTCCCGCCGTGCCGGTAGCGGCCCTCCTTGAGCAGCCGCAGCATCTCCTTCAACGGCGGCGACATGGCCATGTACCCCTGGCCCATCTGGACCATCGGTGCACCGTCCTCGTCCCGCAGCTGGATGACCAGCTGAGACGCGTTCCACCGGTCGTAGGCGATCTCGCGTACGACGAACCGCTCGCGGTCAGCGTTGATGTCCCGGCGCACCCACTCGTAGTCGATGACCTCGCCCGGGGTGACCCGCAGCCAGCCCTCACGCACCCACACCGACGCCATGCCCGCGGTCCGCTCATCCAGCCGGCGCAGATTCGCCTCCGGCGTCCAAAACCGCCAAATCGTGTCGAACGACACCCCGTCAGGGGCGGGGAACGTCCACGCCAGTGCGGTCAGATCCGACGTGGACGCCAGGTCCAGGCCGCCGTACGCCTCACGGTGGCGCAGCGCGCGCTCATCCACATAGGTGGCATTCGCCGGCCGATCCCACACGTGCATCTCGATGTACCGCGCCGCCCGCTTGGTGCGGATGCCGAGATGCAGTCGGAGGAACGCCGCCAGGTCCGCGGGAGAGTTCTGCGCCTTGCGCGCCGCGCGCTCGAGGTACTCCCTCGTCGGCGAGATCCCGTAGCCCGGGTTCGCCTTCCTCCAGGTCGCCTCGGCGAACGGGTCGTCGTCGTCATCGGCGCACCAGATGACCCCATACGTCGACTCATCCCGGATGACCCGGCGGGCCAGCTGCTCGATGTACTTGCGCTTGCGGGCGTAGACGGTGTCCATCCGCCCGTCATCCGCGGTGGTGATGATGACCACCAGCGGCTGTAGCCGGGAGCCGGTGCCCGTCTCGACCGCCTCCACCAGGTCCGGGGACTTGTGCACGTGCAGCTCGTCAATGACTGCCCCATGCACGTTCGCCCCGTGCATCAGGTCGGCGACACTCGACACGACCTGGAAGAAGGAGCCCGACCGCTTGTGGACGATCTTGTCGGCCAGGCACTTAACGTTCGGGCCCACCGACGGCGACTTCTCAGCGATCGCCTTGACCGGGTCGAACGTCTTGCGCGCCTGATCCTTGCCCGCGGCCAGGGCATACACCTCGGCGCCCTCCTCGCCGTCGGCGCACGTCAGGTACATCGCCAAGCCACCCGACAGGGTGGTCTTGCCGTTACGCCGTGGGATGTCGACGTACAGGCTCGTGATGATCCGCGCCCACACCCCGGGCCGGACCTCACGCACCCAGCCGAAAACCGGGGCGATCACATACGCGACCTGCCACGGGTCCGGCACCAGCGGCCGCCCCGCGAACTGCGACCCCTTGGTGTGCTGCAGGTGCCGCAGCGCCCGCAGCACCCGGTCCACCCGCTCCGGGTCGAACCGCGCGCCCTTGGCGGTCCGCGGCTCCGGTGTCTTCCACCGCGGCGGGCAGTCCGGCAGCGGAATGCCACGCGAGACGAGATACCAGGCGACCTCAGGCGACAGCTTCAGCCGCTCGAGTTCAGCCTTCGGCGGCAGGAGCGCCTCGGGTGCGGTCGGCTCACGCGTACGGGTTGTCCTCTTCCCCGCCACCGCTGGACCCCCTCGCCACCCGGTTCTCCGCCGAGGGGGTCAAGCCGAACTCCTGCGCCCAGGCACGCAGCTCCTTACTCGCCGCCTCGATCACCGCGACTGCCGGGTGACGCACACGGCCCTGCGAGTTCTCGCCGAGCACCGACCCGCCGTCGGCCTCCAGCTCCCGCTGCGCCCGCACCAGGCGATCCCACGTCAGGCAGTAGGCCGTGAGAGCTGCGCGGTCGATCGGCTTGACCAGGTCGAGCCGGGACAGCTCCGGCACCACCCGCTCCCACTCGGCGCGAGCCTCCGCCGGCAGCCACTCGGGAGCCTCCGGCGGCAACCGCCGGAACGCAGGCGGCTCGGCGACAGGCCGACCGCCCGAGTCGCGGCCGTTGCCGCGGCCATGGATCAGCTTCAGCTTCGGCGGCAACGGCTGCGGGCTCGCCATCACCACCACCTCCAACACGTCTAGGGGGGTCTGCGGGTTGATACGCCACGCGCGACAC
>Ga0207873_1003224_pt1 | contig 12287 bp, 7 predicted proteins | sample BGWIniCompost_FD_187373 | JGI IMG/M metagenome (GOLD analysis project Ga0207873, IMG submission 187373) | Cellulose adapted compost microbial communities from Newby Island Compost Facility, Milpitas, CA, USA - BGW Initial Compost (SPAdes)... ... | reverse complement strand
AACCCGTCTGGACTCATGGCGTTCTGTACCGATGATTGCCAGACCGCCCGCCTCCTTGACACCGGGGCCCAGTTTAATGTCGGTACCCCGACCGGCCATGTTGGTCGCGATGGTCACCGTACCGGCGATACCCGCTTCGGCCACCACATCCGCTTCCTTCTGGTGCATTTTCGCATTGAGCACGTTGTGCCGGATCCCCCGGAGCTTGAGCATCCGGCTAAGTAGTTCGGAGATCTCCACCGATGTGGTACCCACCAGCACCGGACGTCCTTCCGCAGTAAGTTTCGCAATTTCTTCAATGACCGCATTGTATTTGGCACGTTGTGTTTTATAAACCAGGTCCTGTCGGTCGTCGCGGATGAGCGGCTTATTGGTAGGAATCTCAACCACGTCCAGTTTGTATATTTCCCACAGCTCGCCCGCTTCGGTAATTGCCGTACCGGTCATACCCGCCAGTTTATGGTACATCCGGAAGTAGTTCTGCAGCGTAATCGTGGCAAAGGTCTGGGTCGCGTCTTCCACCTTGACATTTTCCTTTGCTTCAATGGCCTGATGCAACCCGTCGGAATACCGCCGCCCTTCCATCACCCGGCCCGTCTGTTCGTCAACAATTTTGATCTTGCCGCTGTCAATGATGTATTCAACATCTTTCTCAAAAAGCGTATAGGCCTTCAGGAGCTGGTTGACCGAATGGATGCGTTCGGATTTCACCCCATAGTCCCGCATGAGCTCGTCCTTCTTCTTCACCTTTTCTTCTTCCGGAAGATCGGAACGCTCGATTTCAGCCACCTCGCTTCCCATATCCGGCATGATGAAGAAATTGGCGTCCTCGCCTGAGGCGGTAATGAGTTCAATTCCTTTTTCGGTGAGTTCAACGCTGTTATTCTTTTCGTCAATGACGAAAAACAGTTCGGCATCCACCTTGTGCATCTCCCGCTGCTGATCCTGCAGGTAGTGGTTTTCGGTTTTCTGCAAAATCTGCTTGATACCGGGTTCACTCAGGTATTTGATCAGCGCCTTGTTTTTGGGCAGGCCCCGGTGGGCCCGGAGAAGCGCCAATCCGCCTTCTTCGACATTCCCTTCGGCAATTAGTTTTTTTGCCGAATTCAAGGCCGTATTGATGTAATTCTTTTGGGCGTTCACCAGCCGTTCAATTCTTGGCTTCAGGTCGTAGAATTCGTGCTGATCGCCTTTGGGCACCGGACCGGAAATGATCAGGGGCGTACGGGCGTCGTCGATGAGTACGGAGTCCACCTCGTCCACCATGGCATAATGCAGCTTGCCCTGTACCAGATCCTCCGGGCTGCGCGCCATGTTGTCACGCAGGTAGTCGAAACCGAATTCGTTGTTGGTCCCGTAGATAATATCCGACTGATAGGCCTGCCGCCGTGCAACCGAGTTAGGCTGATGGCGGTCAATGCAGTCCACTCGCAGGCCGTGAAACTGGAACAGCGGCCCCATCCATTCGGCATCGCGACGGGCCAGGTAATCGTTCACCGTCACAATGTGTACGCCGCGCCCTGCCAATGCGTTCAGATAGGCCGGACAGGTAGCCACCAGGGTTTTTCCCTCCCCCGTAGCCATTTCCGCAATCTTCCCCTGGTGCAATACGATCCCCCCGATCAGTTGAACGTCGTAATGCACCATATCCCATACGATCTCACTTCCCGCTGCAAGCCACCGGTTCGCATAATAGGCTTTTTCCCCCTCAATCCGGATATGCTCTCGCGACGCGGCCAGGTCCCGGTCAAGCTCGGACGCAGTCACTTCCAGTTCCGTGTTCTCCTTGAATCGGCGCGCAGTCTCTTTCACCACCGCAAAGGCTTCGGGAAGAATTTCATTCAAAACAACTTCCAGCCGCTTGTTCCGCTCCTTTTCCAGTTTATCAACCCGGTCATACAAAGTCACCTTTTCACTTACCTGGACATCTTCCGCTTCGCCCTGCTTTTTGAGTCCGGCAATCTCCTGGTCGATATCCGCCAATCGTTCGGCCACCCGGCGCTTCAATTCGATGGTCCTGCCGCGAAGCTCGTCGTTATTGAGTGATTGCAGTTTCTCAAATTCCTCGTTGATTTGCTGGACAATGGGAAGCACCTGCTTTACGTCCTTATCCGATTTCTTACCGAAAAGTTTAGTGAATATATTCAGCATTATAATTTTTTTTTGGCGTACTAAACGGGGTACGACCCCATAATAAACAACATCTACGCCAGTATTGATTGATTGACAAAATGACAGGCAAGTCTTTCCCCACTGCAACGGCTCACCTCACTACCGGCCTGTTAATCTGGTAAAAATAAGAATTATTTGGCGCGATCAATTCACAGGGTGCAGGTTTTTTTATCTTTGTCCCGTTTTCCTGCAGCCAAATCGCATCGCCGCGGGACTAAAATTAAATCGAACATGAACGTACTACTAATCGGATCCGGTGGACGGGAGCACGCTTTTGCTTGGAAAATAGCCCAAAGTGTTCATTGTGATAATTTATACATCGCCCCCGGGAACGCGGGTACCGCCGAATGCGGCCGGAACGTGCCCATAGATCCGCTGGATTTCGAAGCGGTATCCCGCCTGGCGCTTGAAAAAAAAATCGACCTGGTGCTGGTAGGGCCCGAAGAGCCCCTGGTCAGGGGGATCAGTGATTATTTCCTGGCCCACGACAACCTGAAACACATTCCGGTAATCGGGCCGGGCAGGGCAGGTGCGCGATTGGAAGGAAGCAAAGACTTTTCTAAGCGATTCATGCAGCGCCATCGCATTCCCACCGCGGCCTATGCCACCTTTACCCGCTCGGAAATAGACGCCGCGCTGGACTACCTGGACACGCATCCGCTGCCTATCGTATTAAAGGCGGACGGGCTGGCCGCTGGGAAAGGGGTCATCATCTGCGAATCGAGGGAACAGGCCCGGCAGGAACTGAAAGCCATGCTACTGAATGCGAAGTTCGGAGCGGCAAGCGAGAAAGTGGTGGTGGAGGAGTTTCTGGAAGGGATTGAACTTTCGGTGTTCGTCCTTACCGATGGGGATTCCTATGTGATGCTGCCCGAGGCAAAGGACTATAAACGGATTGGAGAAGGCGATACCGGTCTGAATACCGGAGGCATGGGATCGGTTTCCCCGGTTCCTTTCGCAGACGAAGCGTTGATGAAAAAAATCGAGGAACGCATTGTGATCCCTACCATCGAGGGGTTGAAAAAAGACGAAATCCCGTATAAAGGTTTTATATTCATCGGTTTGATGAACCGAAGCGGAGATCCCTATGTAATCGAATACAATGTCCGCATGGGCGATCCCGAAACCGAAAGTGTGCTCCCCCGGATCCAATCCGACCTGCTTGAACTGTTGCAGGCGGTTGGCCAGGGCACCCTGCAAGGACAACAGCTCGAGATTGACCCGCGGACAGCTGCTACCGTGGTGGTGGTCTCGGGAGGATATCCCGGCGCCTACGAAAAGGGGAAACCCATCACGGGTCTGGAGTCCGTCAAGGACAGCCTTATTTTTCATGCCGGCACCACCCAGGATGAGGCCGGTCGTTGCCTTACTGCCGGCGGCAGGGTACTGGCGGTTACATCCTTGTCGGAAAAAGCAGAAAACGCAGTGGCCAGGTCGGTGGAAAATGCCAAAAACCTAAATTTTGATGGAAAATATTTCCGACGGGATATAGGTTTTGATTTATTTTAGCGTGGCGTTAAAAACTTGCCTTAAACTTTTGGGATTCTCAAGTATTATTTACTATTTTTAGAGTACGAAAAATAATCCCATGAGAAAATTTAACGTGTCCACGTTTAAACTGCCTGTGATCTTTTTAGTTATGGCTTTACTGGCGGTATCGTGCTCCAGATCGCCATACAATTTCGTAAAGGTTCAACCCAAAAAACCCGTCGAACGGGTGAGTCCGGAGTCGGCCGTCAGTCCGGCTGTTGCGGCCTCCCCCTCCTCCGTCCGGAGTAGCTCCGCAACGGCCTCCTCCGAAGTAACTTTCAGAACACCTGCGCTAGCCCCGGCCCCAGGTACGCCGGCAGCGCACCGCGATTCTGAACGGAGGCAGGCAAAGCAAGCGCAGCAAAAAACCCGTACGGTGGTTAGCCGTGAATTGAAAAAGTCGGATGCCTTCGGTGCGCTCTCTGCGAAAAAATTGGAAAAAGTAGAAAAGATCATCACCAAACAAGCCAATAAATTAGCCAAAAAGAAAGCCACCTCCCCCGCCCCCGTCGGGTTTAACCAATGGATGAAAATCGGCGTAATCCTCCTCCTGATCGGTTTGGTCGTAGGAATTGCATTTGCGGATCTGGGTTATCTGGTGGCCGTGATCGGAATTGTTTTCCTGGTGCTGGGCCTTATTCAGCAACTCTGACGGCGCGGCGCAGCCCCGTTAAGGAAGGAAGCAAGGATCCTACAACAGCTTCTGATACGTTTTCCACCAGCGGTCGGGCATTTCTCCGCTGCTGGCCTGCTGGTAATCTTTGTAAGAGCAGGGCACCAGATGAAACCGGTCATTCTTTAGGTGATTTTCCGGATACGGGATCTGCATCCACCAGCGTCCGCTCCGGTTACTTTTGTAGAAAATCACCTCGTGCCCGCCGTCTTCCTCAAGAAATGCCCTGTATTTTGTGAAATCCTGATGTGTGCCAAAGGGATAGTCTTCCTGCCGGGAAAAGAAGCCATCCATCAGATACCAGATCATCTGCGCGAGTAAGGCCGCCGTTTGCCCGTCGCGGTCAAATTGCGGATTGAACTCATAAAAACCCGCCGAAAGCATGCGCCCGCTGATTCCGGCGTATTTGCACAAACGACACGCCTGCTCCCCGTACAAGCCGTTGGGCGAAGCGTTTCCGTTTCCCGGCGCGTCCGATTGCCGGATGGCCGACAGGTCGAAACTCAACATATTGCCCCCCCGAATCACCGGTTCGGTCTCCTGCAGGTCCTCGGTTACCTGGCCCAGCCGACGCACATCGAAATACATTTTGTCCATTAACCGAAGGCTGTTCTGGGTCACGAAATAGGACTGGTAAGCCAGGTTGCTGTAATTAAAAAGCCAGTTCGGTTCGTGCAAGATGATCTTGTTCAGATAGGAATCTGAAAAAGGGGTTTCCACTTCCGCCTCCATTTCATCCAGGTCAAACCGGCTGTCTATGGCCACCAGCTCTACCTTTTGCTCGGCCAAACCGTAGGCGAGGTATTGCGCAAAAGCCAGGTCATTGCTCCCCCCCACCAGCACCGGCATGATATTCTGTTTGATCAACTCCGAAACAACGGTCTTCACCGCAAAATAGGTGTCTTCTACCGTCGCCCCCCTTTTGATATTTCCCAGATCGGCCACTTTCGAGGCGTCAAAGGTCCCTTCGAATAAGCGGTAAAGATGCGGCCTGAGCGCGTCCATGGCGCCGGCACAGCCTTCGTTGCTGACGGCGCGGCGATCCTCCTCCACACCGAAAACCGCCATCGACACCTGGTCCAGATCCGGAAAAGTTCGTCCGTTGGATCGGAAACGCGCACCCAGTTGCGCTGGATGGAGGGGTTGGAGCGGGATGTCCCGGGACCCGCCCGCCGGAGAGAAATAATCAGCTAATGACATGTGGAGGCTAAAATAGGTCAACGGGAGAGAAAATCCAAGATTTTCTCTTTCGCCGCATAATCTTATCTTTAGGTCAAAAACCACTTTGAAATGAGTTCTTATACATTCAACCGGCGCCATTTCCTGAAAGGAACCGCCGCCTCGCTCGCGTTGGGCACCCTCGAAATGCAAGCCCTGGCCTTCCCCGCTGCTCAGAAGACTTACCGGGTAGGCTTGATCGGGACCGGCTGGTACGGCAAAAGCGACCTGTTCCGGCTTATCCAAGTTGCCCCCGTGGACGTGGTCGCCTTGTGTGACGTAGACCGGAATATGCTCAAGGAAGCCGGGGCCATGGTAAGTACGAGGCAGAAGTCGGGAAAAGTCCCCCGGCTGTATCCTGATTACCGGAAGATGCTTTCCGAGAACGAACTCGACATAGTGCTGATTGGCACGCCCGACCACTGGCATGCCCTGCAGGCGATTGAGGCCCTGAAAGCCGGTGCTCATGTCTATGTGCAGAAGCCCATCAGTGTGGATGTGATCGAAGGGGAGGCCATGGTGGCGGCCGCCCGCAAATACAAGCGGGTGGTGCAAGTGGGTACCCAGCGAAAAAGCACGCCCCACCTGATCGATGCGAAAAAGAATATCGTGGACGCAGGGCTGCTAGGAAAAGTCTCCCATGTGGAAATGTGCTGTTATTACCACATGCGCGCAAACGGCAATCCGCCCGAAGAGCCGGTACCTGATTTCCTGGACTACGAGCTGTGGACGGGCCCGGCCCCTCTGCGGCCCTACGACGGAATTCCCCACCGGCGGTGGTGGCGCACCTTCATGGAATATGGAAACGGAATTACCGGCGACATGTGTGTTCACATGCTGGACACGGTGCGCTGGATGCTGGATTTGGGATGGCCCAAACGCGTCAGTGCAAGCGGTGGGATCTATGTCCAGAAAGACGGCAAATCAAACATCGCCGATACCCAGACGGCCATTTTTGAATACGATGAGCTGAATTGCATCTGGAATCACCGTACCTGGGGAACGCCGGCCGATCCGGAATATCCCTGGTCATTCAAATTATACGGAGAAAAAGGAACGCTTTCGGGCAGCACCATGCAGTACGATTTTGTGCCGCACGGTAAAGAGGGCACGCCCATTCACAAGGATGTGGTTTATGAAAAGGAAAAGTACCCGGAAGATCTCTCCGAACCGGATATCGAATTGAACGCGGCTCCTGCCACGCGGTTGCATATGCTGGATTTCCTGCAAGCGATCGAAAAGAACACCCGGCCGGTCGCCGACATTGAAGAAGGACATATTTCAACGGCCAGCTGCATTTTGGCCAACCTGTCCATGGAAACCGGACGGCCCCTGGTGTACAACCCCGAAAAACGGATCGTGGAAAATGATCCCGAAGCCACCCGGCTGCTTCGGCGGACGTACCGCGAGAGATGGAAGCATCCCGAACCGGAAACGGTCTGACAGAGCCTATTCTTTCAGCGTGGCCAGGTAGCTGACCAGGTCGCGGATCTCCCGCTTGCTCAGCAGTCCCTTCATCGAAGGCATACTGGATGGAGCGTCGGTGCGCTTGACCACGTGTTGCTTGCCAATTACCGTGTCGGGTTGCCCGCCCAGCTTGAGGGTGAGGCTGCCGTCGGTTTCGTGCTGCAAAATACCGGTCAGCTGCCTTCCTCCCTCCAGTTCCAAGGTGGTGAAACCGTAACCCGGGGCAATCCGTGCGCTGGGCTCAATCAATGATTCCAGCAGTTGTTCCCGGGTATTCCGGCTGGCAACGCCATTCAGGCTGGGGGCTACATTGGCTCCGTAATCGTCAATCGAGTGACAACGCATGCATTGTGCGGTCTGGTTTGAAAAAAGAATGGTTCTTCCCTTTCTGCTATCCCCTCCGAACAACAAGCCTGCGTATCCGGCCAGGGTGGTATCGGGTGTCAGTTCCGCGTCGATACGATCCAGCTTCGAGCGCAGTTCCGTGGACCCGGTGCTGCCAATGGCTTCGGAAAGTTCCAGCCGGATCTCCGCCGGAAGTTCTCCTTTCGCAAGCTGATCCAGCAAGCCGTTGAATAAGTCCCGGCTGGTTTCCACCGGCAGGGTGCCCAGGGTTAGCAAGGCGGCCTGTTTTTCGCCGGATGTTTTGGTGGCAATGACGTCCGAAAGGAGTGACACCTTTTCTACTGCAGGTAAATTCATTTCGGGTAAAAGATCCAGTCCCGCAATGCGCACATCCCGCTCGGGATCCGAAAGCGCCTGCGCGATCGCCTGTCCGATTTCAGCGTAGTTCAGCGCTGCCAGGGCTTCCAGTGCCGCGATGCGGACTTCCGGCGAAGGGTCCGCTTTTAAGCGCTCCCACAAGGAAGGGTTCCCCTGGGTTATTCCCAGCTTGCCGAGCGCCTTGACGGCATGAAGCCGTAGGGATGTTTCCCGGTGACCGAGCAGACCGAGCAGCGCCTCGGCCGCCTGTTTTTGAATCAGGCTGCTGTCGCGGCGCGCTTCTCCCCGGTATCTTCCGCTCACCCGGTCCAGTACCGAAGGCCGCGGCCAGGTACTGGCCGCATCGATCGCTTCGGCGCGCATGGCCACGGGAGCATCCTCCCGCATAAAATAGTTGATCAAATGCTGCAGGGACGTCTCCGTTCCGGTCCAAAGACAGGCATTGATGGCCCGCCGGATCAGGGCTTCCTCCCCGAATCGGGTTTCTTTCAGCAGCCCGGCCAGTGCAGGAAGGGCTTCGGTTACAAAATGGTCGTCATTTATTGCACGGGCCGCTTCGGTTACGATGTATTCGTCTTTGTCCGAAAGAAAACGGCTTAAGCCCGGATGCCGCATCCTCCGCAGCGCAATCACCGCGGCGATCCGCACCGACCGGGAAGGGTGCCCGGCAAGTCCCATGAGAGGCTCCGCCTTCCCTATCCGCGCCAGGGCCAGGCTGCCGGCATGCCGCAGATACAGATCTTCGTCTCGGTTCGCTTCCAGCATTTCAATCAGGGGTTGAATGGCCGGCTCATAGGCGATCCGACCCAAGGCTTCGGCAGCAAAGAACCGTGCGCGTGGTGCAGGATCCTTCAGAAGCGGTAACAAGGCCGGGCCTGCTTTTGCATAGCGGATGTCGCCCAGCCATTTGGCGGCCTGTGCCCGGATCTCCGGATCCGGATCTTTCAATAAGGGAAGCAGCAGCGTGGCGTGCCGGGGTGTTTCCCTGGCCAGCTGGCTGATGCCCCATATGGCATGTATTCTGGCCAGTTGATGAGTTGTCTGGTTGATGCTTTCCTGGAAAATCGCGATCCCATCCCCGCCGCGCCGTACCAACTCGAATTGTGCCTTCTGCCTCACGCGCATATCGGGATCTTTTAACAGATTGCCCAGCCTTTTCAGATCAAAACCGGCGAAATCGGTTGCCAGCAGGTCCCGGGTTTGCTGCCTCGGCGCCCAGTCCTTGCCGCTTTCGGCATCCAGTTTCCAGATCCGTCCGTAGTCCTTGGTATCCCAGCCATCGATCCAATCGCCGAAATAAAGCGCCCCGTCCGGACCGAAATCCATGCCTGTAGCGAGAATTCCCTTCATAAGGGTCTTGCTTTCGGCGAGCTCGAAACCCGCCCCGGAAGGATTCAGTTTAAACGAATGGATGGCAGACCGGGCGGGATTACCCACAAATTCAGAAACAAAAAACGTGTTTTTCCATTCCGGACCCAAGGCGGTCCCCGGATTGTAAACCATGCCGGAGGGTCCGCTGATGTAATTGGAAAGAGGCGGAATGAAATAGGCAGCTTGTCCTTCGAACCGGGGCTTGTACATGGCTTCATCCATCCAAACCTTGTAGGTGTTGTTATCCGGATCGCGGTATTTCCCGAATTGCCAGTTGATCCGCCAGCCTGCATCGTGTCCGTTTACGATATAGACCAGACGCTCCTTTTCGCCGGGATGATCGCCGTCGTTGTCCACACTGATCAGATTGCCGTATTCATCGAAAACAAACTCGTGCGTATTGCGGAGACCTGCAGCAAACACCTCAAAATCACTTCCGTCCGGATTGGCCCGTACGATCACGCCTTGGTTGGGATACTCCCACTTCCGGCCGTCGGAACCCGTTCCGTTAAATCCGATATCCCCGATCCCCCAGTAGATCCGGCCATCGGGTCCTTTGACCAACCCGGACATGCCGTGTCCCCCGAAGCCGATGTGTACTCCGTAACCCGTCGAGATGGATTCTTTGCGGTCCATCAACCCGTCTCCGTTTCGGTCCTGCATCCGCCAGAGATCCGGACCCACCCCCACGTAGAGATCCCCCTGGTGGGTCAACACGGCGCCCGCCACATCGGTCACTTCCTCATGAAAGTCCGCTACCACCCGTTGTGAGAAATCAGCTACGCCGTCTCCGTCGCGGTCTTCCAGCCGGTATACATGTTCCTTTTCCACGGTCATGTCCCGCCAGTCATGCGAACCGTCCCCGTTCAGATCAGCCATCCACTGGTTCTGGTCGCTCAGCTCGGGGGCCAGCACCTTCCGGAGAAACGCGCGTTTGTCCTGGATCGTTTCCAGCGCGATGGAAGCAATCTCCCAGTCGCGATGCCCGCGGATATCAAATTCGGAATTTTTCTGCCGGTTGGTTCGGGTGTACCAGAGCCGTCCTTGCTCATCCACATGCACCGCCACCGGATCGGCAACCAAGGAGTCCACGCCCCATAACTGCAAAAAAAGGCCTTCGGCCAGTTCCGGGTTCACCTGGGCCTTGATAACCCGGGCCAGGCTGTCGGCCACGGCCGGTTCCAATTGCCGGATTTGCTTGTCTGCCGGTCCCCTGTTACAGCCCGTCAGCAGGGAAACCAGCAGGAGAATCAACAGGAACTGTCCTGCCGGGGTACTATCAATGTTTCTGTCAATGTTTCTGTTTGCGAGTTTTCTCATCATGCCACCAATCTTTTAAGTCTGAGCGGGACGACCGTAACACCAAGCCAGCATATACCCGTTGAACTCCTGGTAATAGGCCACCATTTCGATCCATTCCCCTTCGAGATGGACCCGTGCCGTTACGCGACCAGCGGGCTCCAGTTGAAAGGGATTTAAAACGATTCCGCCCTGAAAAGCCAGCCCCCCCTTTCCGTACCATTTGTAGATCGCCTCCTTGACACTCCAGCAGGCATATAAGTGCGTGAGTTTTGCCCGGTCGGATCCGGTGGGAAAGGAAGCCGGTTCCCTCTGTTTCCAAGGCCCGATAAAGGACAGTTCATCGGGAAGCAGAAAGCGGGCCGCTACTTTTTCGATCTTGGGATTGATTTCTTCTATATCCACCCCCACCGGCCCGTCCAGGCTCACCATGACGGCCGCGTAGTCGTGGGAATGGCTGATGGAGATATGATGAGGCAGGTTTGCCAGATAAGGCTTGCGGTGCTCGTCGATCTTCAGGTTAATGTATTTGTCGGTCTTTAACAAGGTACGCAACAGGACCCGGCTGCCCAACCAATGCAGGCTGCGTTTGTGCTGGTTCTTAAACGAATCAAAAACCGCCCGTTCCCGTTCGTCCAGTTGCAGTTTGCTATATAATTGTTCAGCGCTTTCGGCGATTTTCCAAATGCTGAGCTCAGTACCCGGTGCAATGTTTTTTCTGAAAACGATGGGCATTCCGGTAATTACTTAAGAAATTTCGCCCTATATTAGTTAAATTTTTCTTCATCCACATGATCTTATCTGACAAACGCATTCTGGAAGAAATTGAGAAGGGAACCATCGTCATTGAGCCTTTTGACCGAAAATACCTGGGAACCAACTCCTACGATGTGCATTTGGGAAAACACCTGGCCTGTTACCGGAACCGCGTATTGGATGCCCGCATCCACAACGAAGTGGATCATTTTGAAATACCCTCCGATGGATACATCCTGCAGCCCGGGATCCTGTATCTGGGCGTCACGCTGGAATACACCGAAACACACCATCACGTTCCCTTTCTGGAAGGCAAGTCCAGCACAGGCCGTCTGGGAATTGATATTCATGCCACCGCCGGAAAGGGCGACGTGGGTTTCTGCAACAACTGGACCCTGGAAATTTCCTGCGCGCAACCCGTGCGCATTTATGCCGGAATGCCCATCGGACAGCTAATTTATTTCGTTGTCGAGGGACAAATAGCCACGTTGTATAACCAGAAAAGTTCCGCCAAATACAATCGCAGAAGCCAGCTCCCAGTGGAATCCATGATGTGGAAAAACGATTTCATGAAGCCCTGAAAAAAACGTAACTTTAAATGTGAAGTTACTCATTTACAAGGCATTCCTATTTCTTCTATGGACGACCACAGCCGGTATCGCTTCGGCCCAGGTTTCCTCCGGGGAGACCTCCCCCCTGGAGAAAGCCGCTGCTGCCCTGGACCGGCAGTTGACTGCGCGCCCCCAGGAAAAAGTCTATCTGCATTTGGACAAACCTTATTATGCCGCGGGCGACGACATCTGGTTCCGGGCTTACCTGGTGAACGCGGCTACCCACGCTCCTTCGGAGCTGAGCAACATCGTTTACGTGGAACTGATCGGCCCGGCCGACACCCTGATACAGCGCCTGGCACTTAAAAAGGACAAAGGAAATTTCAACGGCAGTTTCCGCCTGGACGACGCCTTGCCCGAAGGCCATTACCGGATCCGCGCCTATACTAATTGGATGCGCAATTGGGGGGAGGAATTTTTTTTCCGCAAGGATCTAATGATTGGCAACAGCCGGCTGTCCCGTTTGC
>Ga0207873_1003223_pt1 | contig 12292 bp, 8 predicted proteins | sample BGWIniCompost_FD_187373 | JGI IMG/M metagenome (GOLD analysis project Ga0207873, IMG submission 187373) | Cellulose adapted compost microbial communities from Newby Island Compost Facility, Milpitas, CA, USA - BGW Initial Compost (SPAdes)... ... | reverse complement strand
GGGTACTTGAGCACCGGAGCGCAGCGGAAACGAAGCCAAAACCCGAGATCGGCGGGCGTCCTGGTCCGTTAGGATACCGGCGATGGAAGACCCGGTCGCCGCAACAGCGCAACGTGGTCCTCCACCCCCGCTTCGTCGAGGGGCGCTACCTGCTGTACACGCGCCCTCAGGACGGCTTCATCGACGCAGGCTCCGGCGGCGGGATCGCGTGGGGCCTCACGCGATCGATGGAGGACGCCCGCATCGAGCAGGAGCACCTCCTCGATCCGCGCGTGTACCACACCATCAAGGAGGCCAAGAACGGCGCGGGAGCTCCGCCCATCGAGACGCCCGACGGCTGGCTCCACGTCGCGCACGGGGTGCGTCACACCGCCGCGGGCCTCCGCTACGTCCTCTATGCCTTCCTGTGCGCCGCGGACGATCCGGGCCGCGTCCTGTACGCCCCGGGGGGGTACCTGCTCGCGCCCGAGGGTGACGAGCGAATCGGTGACGTCTCGAATGTCGTGTTCTCCAACGGTCTCACGGTGGATCCCGGCGGGCGGGTGCTCCTCTACTACGGCTCGAGCGATACGCGGCTCCACGTGGCGGAGACCACGGTTGCCACCCTGCTCGACTACGTGAAGAACACGCCGCCCGATCCCCTCACGAGCCGCGGCGCCGTCGAGCAGCGTCTCCGGCTCATCCGCAAGAACAGGGCTCGCATGAGCGGGGCCCGGCGTTGACTTCCGCGCGGCGCGCCCTGCAGCTCGTCCCGAAGTCGCGGCTCGGCGCCGGGGCGATCGTCGCCGCGCTCCTCGCCGGCTGCGCCCTCCCCGGCAAGCAGACCGCTCGCGCCGCGCCCGGTGAGAGCGACCGCTACGAGCCCGCCGCGATCACGCCCACCGAGGAACCCGCTCCCTACTTCGTGCTCGACGGGGAGCCCTTCTGCTTCGCCGGCGCCAACAACTACTACCTGAGCTACAAGCCTCCGGCCGCGGTCCTCGACGTGCTCGAGGCGGCCGCGGCGCTGGACCTCCGGGTCGTGCGACTCTGGGGGTTTCTGGATCGAGGCTCCCTCGACGGCTCCGTGCGGAACGTCCACGGCACCGGGCACAAGGACGGCGTCCACTTCCAGCATTGGGACCCCAGCAAGAAGCGCCCCGCCTACAACGACGGCCCCGACGGCCTGGAGCGGCTGGACTTCGTCCTGCACCACGCCCGGCGCCTCGGCCTGAAGCTGATCGTCGTGCTCACCAACAACTGGCGGGATTTCGGGGGCATGGACCAGTACCTCGCCTGGTACGGGCTCGATCGACACCACCTCTTCTTCACGGATCGGCGCGTGAAGCGGGCCTACAAGGACTGGGTCCACCACCTGCTCACCCGGGTGAACACCCTCGACGGCGTGCCCTATCGGGAAGACCCCGCCGTGTTCGCGTGGGAGCTCGCCAACGAGCCCCGCGCCCTCAACTTCGAGGACTTCGACCACGCCGAGGGCTGGGATCACCGCACCATCACGCGCTGGGCCGACGAGATGAGCGCCTTCGTCAAGTCAATCGCCCCCCACCACATGGTCGCCGTCGGCGACGAGGGCTTCCTCGCCGGTGGGCGCGACCACTGGGCCTACGAGGCCCCCTACGGCGTCGACCACGAAGCCCTCACCGCGCTCCCCCACGTCGACTTCGGCACCTACCACCTCTACCCGGATCACTGGGGCACGGACGACCGCTGGGGTGTCCGCTGGATCGAGGATCACCTCGCGGTGGCTCGACGCCTCGGCAAGCCCACGGTGCTCGAGGAGTACGGCGTCCACGTCGAGCGCGCCGGGGACATCTCCGGCCCCATCACCCGCGGTTGGCGGCGACGCGAAGCGGCCTACGACGACTGGAACCGCGCCGTCCTCCTCGGAGGTGGCGCGGGGGCCCTGTTCTGGATCCTCTCGGGCATCGAGCGCCCCGGTGAGCTCTACCCGGACTACGACCACTTCACGGTCTACCGAGGCGACGCCAGCTCCCGGCTCCTGCAGGGGTTTGCCCGGCGGTTCCATCGCGAGGCGCGTGCGTGCACCCTCGCTCGGGGGGCAGATCACGGCGAGCCGTCGCCCTTCGTCCAGGCCCGGCCCGCCCCGACGCCTCACGGCGTCGGCGACCACGAGTGACGCCCACGGGTGGCGACGACGGAGCGGCGACGACGGAGCGGCGACGACGACCGGTCGCCGCCGCCCCGCCCCTCAGCCTCTCACCAGAAGCTCCACGAAGCCCAGGGCCTGTCCCCCGCGCTGAAGTGGAAGTACCGCTTCCCGTCGATCGGCGCCGGCAGCGGCATCTGCCCCGGGGTGACCACGACTCCGTTCACGCGGATGGTCCTCCCGGCCACCTCCGACGCCTGCCAGCCGTAGATGGCGTCGGTGACCACGAACCACTTCTCTCCCGTGGTCTCGAAGGAGCCCGACTGCTGGTGCTTCGCGAGCGGGACCGCGTCGTAGCAGGCCTGTCCCCAGGGCGTGCCTGCCTGACAGCTGCCCGCCACGCAGGTCTCCGCGCCGTTGCAGTAGTCTCCGTCCGCGCAGTCCCCGTCCGTCGCGCAGGCTCCGGCCTCGCAGGTCTGCTCGATCTCGTCGCAGGCGCCCTGGCAGGGGCTCGGTCCCGAGATGCAGCCGCTCTCCGTGCTGCACGTCTCTTCGCCGTCGCAGAACAGGCCGTTGTCGCACACGGCGTGGTCCGGCGTGTGGCTGCAGCCCTGCATCCCTTCGTCGCACGCGTCGATCGTGCAAGCGATCCCGTCGTCACACTGCACCGGCGCTCCGGCGACGCAACCGCTCACCGGATCACACAGCTCCGCTCCGTCGCAGAAGGTGCCGTTGTCGCACACGGCGTCGTTCGGCGCGTGGACGCAGGCATCGCTCACCTCGTCGCAGCTGTCGACGGTGCAGGCGACGCCGTCGTCGCACGCCACCGGGGTCCCGGAGACACACACGCCCGCCTGGCACGCCTCGGCGCCGTTGCAGTACAGGCCGTCGTCGCACTCCGCGTCCGTGGTGCAGCTGGTGGGCGGCAGCTGCGTCCCCCAGATCTCGACGTCGTCGATGTTCCAACCGCAGTACTGCACGACGCTGTCCGTGGCCCCCATGGTCCAGCGGACGTAGACGGTAGACTGGCCCGCCGCGACGGCCGAGATGTCGAACTCCTGCTCCACCCACTGCTGGTCGACGATCGTCGACGTCGGGTTCTGCCAGATCGTCATCCAGTTGACGCCGTCGTTGCTCACCCGCACGTACGCGTGATCCCAGTAGGACGGCTCGATGCAGAGCCAGCGACGGAACTTCAGCTGCACCTCCGATAGATTGCTGCAGTCGATGGCGGCGGTGGTCAGGTGGGTCTCGGGGAGGCTCGGCGGGTAGGTACCGGCGAGGTTGTAGCCGTAGACGTGACTCCCCGTATGCCCGCTCGAGGGGTCACCCTGCTGGCCGAGGGGGACGCCGTATTGCCACTGGCCCTGGGCGGTCCAGCCGGGATCGACGTCCATGTCCCAGGAGTACAGGAGCTGCGGACCGCCGACGCGCAGCGTGACCGTGCGCGTGGCGTCCCCCAGGTGGTCCGTGAGGTTCTGGAACGAGACGGTGCCCGTGTACACCCCGACCGGGAGCTCGTTCGCCGCCGCCGTGAGGTGGACGACGACGCTGGCGCTCGCCCCCTCCTCGAGGCTCCCCGATGGGACGGGCACCGTGAGCCACGGGACGTCGACGCTGACGCCGTAGTCGATGGTCCCGGGGCCGTAGTTCTCGATCGAGTAGGTGTGGCTCGCCGGCTGAAAGGGCCCACCCGGGTCGCCCTGCGCCACGAAGTTCGGCCCCGGCTCCACGGCGAGGCCCTGGGCCAACGGCGGACACAGGAGCCCGTGCGCCTCGAAGCCCGCGCAGATCTGGGCGCGATGGGGCGTCCCGTTGTCGAGGTTGCCGTCGTCGTCGTCCAGGGTGAGGAAGTCGATGGGGATCTGGTGATTGATGGAGGTCCCCGTGTGCAGCAACACCGAGTTCACGACCAGGTTCGCGAGGATCTCGCGGTACGTCTCCGGATGGCTCTGGGCGAGCTGGTTGCGGATGCTCCAGACCGCCCCCGCGAGCAGCTGACCGCAGCTGTGGACTGCGCTCCCGCAGGTCGAGCAGGTGGTGGCCGAATACTGACAGTCGTTGTCCGCGGAGCGCAGCGGCGCCGAGCATTGATTGAAGAAGAAGCCGTACCCCAGCCCCGGGTCGTCAGCGATGAGCATGGCGATCGTGTCCGACATGCCCTCGCCGTACGCCCCCTGCCCGCTGCCACCGCTCGTGACGATGTGGTGCCCGTACTCGTGATGACTCACGCCCGCGAAGGACGTGTTGGCGTAGCCCGAGCTCGCCTGGCAGAAGTTGATCGACGAGTAGTCGTACCAGGCGTTCCCCGGGCAGTAGCCTCCCGTGAGGTTCACGTTCACGGGGAAGCTCAGCTGAGAATGGATCGTCGGGTACTCGGGGTGGACGTCGAGCAGCCACTCACGCACCTGCGTCGCATTGAGGTAGCCGTTGACCTGGGCCAGCGAGAACTCGTCGCCAGCCTCGTGCAGGAAGTCCGCGGTGGCCGGCGGCGTCACGGACATCGACAGCAGCGCGTCCCGGGACGAAACCCGATCCGAGACCCGGAAGTAGCGCCCGACCAGCGTCGACTCGACGGTGACCGGATCGAGGGACGAGCTCTCCAGGGTGAAGTGCCCGTCCTCGTCGCCGAAGGCCGAGCTCCCCCCGACGATGCGGACCTGCGCGTCCGGGAGAGGCACGGCGGCCGTCCCGGCGCACTGAGGCGCCACGATCCCCACCGTTCCCTCGCCGCTCACCTGCCCGGAGACCGTGTCGAAGTGGATCAGGCTCTCCTGGTGCAGGACGGCCCCCGTCGCCGCGTCCACGACGAAACGCCACTTCTGAGGTTGCCCGCCCGCCCGCGCCGGCAGCTCCCCGATGAAGGTCGCGGCGAGCACGGGGGCTGCCGGGGCTAACTCGTCCCCCGCCCAGATGACGGGATCCGCTTCGGTGAAGTCCGTCAGAGGCGATCGCGCAGCCGCCACCGCGCTCGCTTCGTAGAGTCGGCGCGCGGCTGGGCTCCGCACCGCAGCCCGAGCCTGGACGGCGTCGATCGCCGCGCCACGCAGCCGCGGCGCGAACGTCCCCAGCGCCTTCGCCCGCGAGGACACGTGCACGAGGGGATGACCGGGCTCATTCCGCACCAGCATGCCCACGTCGGCGCCGTAGACGGGCACCCCATTGCGCTGCTGAGAGAACTTCATGAGCAGGAACTCGAACCGTCTCCGGCGTTTGTCGTACTTGACCGGGATCACGGGCGGACCACCTCCCGCGTCGGGCGTCGCAGCGGCGCCGGGCTCCAGATCCCCGGGCTGAAGGCCGAGCACCGCCCCGTGTCTCCTCATGAACTCCTCGGCGGCGTCCGCGGGGGTCGCCCCCGACGCCAGGCGAGTCCCGTAGACGCGGGCCACGCTGCCCGCCGAGGACCTCTCCACCCGCGCGCGGGGCACGGCAGCCACGAGCCGCTCGATGGCGACGACTGGCGCTTCGTCCAAGGATTCCGTGGGCGGATCGTGACCTGCGCCACAACCAGCGAGGGCGCCCCCGACACACAACGCCACGGCGGTTCGACGTAAATGAAGCATAATCTTCTCTCTCCCAAACACTGTCAAACAGTCTCGACGATCGATGACCCCACCCGACGGAGCCACGACTCACGAGACCAACCCGGGGAGCCCCCAAAGCAAGAAGCTTGCCGAAGGCGAGCTGCGCGCGATCGGCGTGAACGCCATGCTGGGTCGTTCGTCGAAATGCTCATCAAAATGCTCACCGAAATGCTCGTTGAAGTGCTCACCGAGAGGCTCGTCGGGGAAGCTCACCGAACGGAGCGCACCCAACGGGCGACCTCGGCAGGCGTTGTGTTGCCGCCACTCCTCCGAGCTCGGTGTGACGTCCATGTCACAGTCGGCTCATCACGGAGCTCGGCGACGAGCTCATCACGGAGCTCAGCGCCACGCCTCGGTGCCCCGGCAGTGCCCCGGCTCGTAGGCGTCGCAGCGGCCCACGCAGCCCCCCGCAGCCGCCCCAGCCGTTCGCGCGGGACGCAGCGGTTCGCTCAGAGCGATCTGAGCTCGGCAACCAGCCCTCGAGAGCCGTTTTGCAGGCCTTTGGTGGGGCGCTCGCGACACGACGAAGCTCCTCGATGAGATCCGGTGAACGCTTCCCTGCTCACGGACTGCTCACTCGAATCACCAGGCGACCCGTGTCACTCCGTACGGCAGAGTCTCCCCGGGGAAACGACTCGAGACGATGGACGAGCGCGGCTGCCGTCTTTGCTTTCGTCCAGCGAGGGACTCACCAACGGACGACTCACCAACGCTCGAGTCACCAGCGATCGCGATCCAGTCACCAGCGATCGCGCTCGAGTCACCAATAGCCGACTCACCAATGACCGACCCATCAACGACGAGCACGGGGCCACCTGATTCTCAGACGCCCCGTCCTTCGAAGAGAGCGCCCCCCTCCCCCCAACGCTCACGGGCGGACCGCTGGGCCAACAGGTTCGACCGGAGCGCCGACCTGGAGGCAAGCCCCGGCCAGCCCTCTCCGACCGCGGCACCGGACGCCGGGCCGACCGCGAGCCCCCTCCTCACGGAGGCGTCTCCGCGGATGCCCCGGCAGGGCGACATGTCCGCCAGTGTGCCGAAACTTTGTGATCGACATTCAACATTTCAGATCGAAGCCGCTATTTCGCTCCTTTTCGTCGGCTCCCCCGATCCAATCGGCCCGTTTCGGGCGACTCTCTCTCCATGCGATCAGCGCCGCGCCCGACGGGGAGCTCCGCGTGGCTCTCCCTCCCCTGGCTTCTTCTCGCCCTCGGCTGCTCGGACGCCGCGCCCACGGGGGGCGGCGGCGAGGGCACCGCTTCCGGTGGTAGCGCTCTCAGCACCGGCGGCGCGCCCGCGACGGGAGGCATGCCCTCCTCGGGCGGCGCGTTCTCCTCGGGGGGAGGCGGCGGCTTGGCCACGGGAGGGCAAGGGAGCGGCGGGACGAACCCGGGCACGGGGGGACACGGGGGCGACGGCGACGTGTTCCGTCCGCCGTTCATCCTGGGCGCGGACATCACGGGCACCCTGAGGGACGAGTATTGGGATGCCACCTACCGGGACGAGGGCGTCGAGAAGCCCCTCGAGCAGATCCTCCAGGACCACGGCTTCAACTACGTGCGCATCGACACCTTCGTCGATCCCAGCGCGCCCGGCGGCTTCGCAGAGGCGGACCCCCTCCCCTTCCGCAACCTCGATCAGACCATCGTCCTCGCCAAGCGCGTGAAGGCTCTGGGGATGGGCTTCTTGCTCGATCTGCACATGAGCGACACCTGGACGAACCCCGGCGCCCAGGGGACGCCCCACGCCTGGCAGGGCTTCGGCATCGACGCCCTCGAGACGGCGGTGCACGACTACGTGAAGGACGCCGTGACGCGCCTCGCCGCGGAGGGCGTGCGCCCGGACATGGTGCAGATCGGCAACGAGATCACGAACGGCTTCCTCTGGGACGCCGGGCGCATCCAAAACGACGACTTCGGGAACTTCGCGCGCCTCTTGAAGGCGGGGATCCGGGCGGTACGCGACGTCGACGACCGCATCCAGGTCATGTTGCACATCGAGAAGTGCAACAACCTGGCGACGACCCGTTGGTGGCTCGACGGGGTGCTCGGCCAGGGCGTCGAGTTCGACGTCTTCGGCCAGTCCTGCTACGCGCCGGACGGCGACCGTCACCCGGGCTATCAGGGCACCCCCGCCGAATGGGCGACCACCTTCGCCGCCCTCGTGGACGAGTACCCGGACCTCGACTTCGTGATCGCCGAGTACTCGGCGGAGCAGCGCGCCGCCAACGACGTGATGTTCCAGCTCCCCAACGGGCGCGGGCTCGGCACCTTCAACTGGGATCCGACGCGCTTCTACGAGACGCACCCCAACGTGCCGCTCTTCACCACGGACGGCGAGTGGAACGACTTCGTCACCATCCCGGAGCGCATCGGCCTCTACGATCAGATGGCCCAGGACTACGGCCTCCGCCCCTGATCGGACCTGATTTTTTCTCGGCCCTGCCCCCGCTCGGCGTCCGCTCCCGCGGGCCAGCACCGCCCGGCACGCCCTCTGCGGCCGCGCGCCGGATCAGTCGTGCGGGGCCGTCACCGCGAAGGGCTCGTACTTTTGGGCGCGGGCGAGCAACGCCGATAGCTTCGGATAGGAGTCGAGGCTCAGGCGGCGCCGAAACTGGGTCCACGCGAGGAAACAGGCGAGCCGGAGCACCACGTCGTCCGTCGGAGCCGACGCCGGGACGGGGAAGGCACCGTCCACGAAGGGGGCGTCCGCCTCGAGGGTCCGCAGGCACGTGTCGATGCGGGCGCGCTCCCGCTTCAGGTAGGGGCTCTGCTCCGGCGTGATGCCGTCCCGCTCGAGGACGAAGAGGTTCACGGCGGCGCCCAGGGCCGTGTCCACGAGGCAGAACCGATCCAGCGCGCGCACGTCCGGCAAGAACGGTTGCCCGGCGCGCTCCCGCAGGTACCGGATGATCGAGGCGGAGTCCGTGAGCAAGAGCTCCCCATCTTCCAGGAACGGCAAGCGCTTCGTGGGGGAGCGGACCGCGCTGACTGCCGAGTCGCTCTCGACGAACTCACACTCGGCGCGCGTCTCGAGGACCGCGATGCGGCAGTGGCGGACGAACGGTGACGTGTAGCTACCGAAAAGTTTCATGGCGGACACAGGGTCCACCCAGCGGGGCCGTCGCTCAAGCCCCTGAGCGCCGTTCTTCCACCGGGGGCCTGCGAGGGCGGAGCACGCTCTCGGGAGCCCGGGCCCGCCGGCCCGGCGGTAGGGGCCTCCGTAAGCCTCCCGCGCTCGTGGGGAACACCGAGAGGTGGTACGTCCCTGGAGCGCCCTGCAAACCGTCCCCACACCCTGGCCGTCCGCCAGCGCGGTGCGGGCGCCCGCGAAGCTGACGCTCTGCCCACGATCTGCGAAGCCCACCATCCGCCACGGGAGAACCAGTCCATGCTCACCGTCCGCCACGCCGAGGACCGCGGCCACGCCGCTCACGGATGGCTCGAATCGCGCCACACGTTCTCGTTCGCCGACTACTACGATCCCGCTCACATGGGCTTCCGCAACCTGCGGGTCATCAACGAGGATCGCGTCGCGCCGGGGCGCGGCTTCGGGGCCCACCCGCACCGGGACATGGAGATCCTCTCCTACGTCCTCGAAGGCGCCCTCGAGCACCGCGACTCCCTCGGCAACGGCTCGGTGATCCGCCCCGGCGACGTGCAGCGGATGACCGCGGGCACGGGGGTGATCCACAGCGAGCTCAACGCGTCCCGGAGCGAGCCCGTCCATTTCCTGCAGATCTGGCTGCTGCCCTCCGCCTCGAGCATCCAGCCCGGCTACGAGCAGAAGACGTTCTCGCCCGAAGAGAGCGACGGGCGCCTGCGGCTCGTCGCGTCGCCGCAGGGGCGCGACGGATCCATCACCCTCCACGCGGACGCCGAGGTCCACCTCGGGCGCTTCGACGCGGGTCAAAGCGCCCGCCACGAGCTCCCGCCCGGGCGTCACGCCTGGGTCCAGGTCGCTCGAGGACGGGCGCGGGTGAACGGACAGGAGCTCTCCGCCGGCGACGGCGCCGCGATCTCGGGCGAACCCACGATCGAGCTGGAGGGCCTCGCCGGGAGCGAGCTCCTCCTCTTCGATCTCCCTTGACCCACTCCCCGACACCCCAGGCGCGGGCGTCCTGGTTCGTCGAGACACCGGCGACGCCCTCGCCCCCCTCGACCCACTCAGGATCCCCAAGGCATCCTCGTTCAGATAGGCTTCTCTCCCATGACACTCACAGCTCTCCAAGGTCCCCGGGGCACGGGCGCCGCACCGCGCCGCCACGAGCTCCCCGCGCTTTGCCTCGCTCCTGCGCAGGAGGTGACGCCATGAGCGGCGCCGCGACGAAGCCCCGGCTCGGGATCGTGGTCACCAGCACCCGAGAGAAGCGCGGCGGTCTCGCCGTGGCCCAGTGGTTCGACGCCTTCGCCCGGGCCCACGGAGGCTTCTCCACGGAGTTCATCGATCTCCTGGCGTTGAACCTCCCCCTGCTCGACGAGCCGAACCACCCGAGGCAGCAGAACTACGAGCGCGACTACACGAAGGCGTGGAGCGAGAAGGTGTCCGCCACGGACGCCTTCGTCTTCGTCGTCCCGGAGTACAACTACGGGATGCCCCCCGCGCTCCTCAACGCCCTGGATTTCCTCTACCACGAGTGGACCTACAAGGCGGCGGGCTTCGTGAGCTACGGGGGGCTGTCCGGCGGCCTGCGCTCCGTGCAGATGGCGAAGCCCGTCCTCACCACCTTGAAGGTGATGCCGATCCCCGAAGGCGTCGCGATCCCCTTCTACACGCAGCATCTCGCCGAGGACGGCACCTTCAATCCGGGAGAGAAGGCCGACAAGTCCGCCACGACGCTGCTCGACGAGCTCCTGCGCTGGACCACCGCGCTCGCGTCCCTGCGTCAGTGACCCGAAGGGGGCTCATCGTGGAGCCCCAACGCGCCATTCCAGGGGCCCGGCTGCTTCGCGTTCTTCGGCAGGAACTCGGGCCAGCGGCGCTCGGTGAAGCGGTAACGACCGCGGCTGAAGGAAAAGCGCGTCTCCAGCAGCGCGGGCCCGGGGGGCACGAAGCTCTCCAGCTGCACCAGGAGGTCACGGGGCCCGCGGCGGGCCCGGCGCTCGAGCTTCCAGCGGGCGCCCCGCGACGCCACGGCCACCATCGGCCGCTCCTCGCCGCGAGGCCCGAGCGCGAAGATGGCCGAGAGGCGCCCGCCTCGCACCTCGAAGAAGACCGTGCGCGGTCCACACCAGTGCCCCTCGGGGCAGCTCACGTGTTCCGTCGCCAGGAAGGTGTCCGTGCCCGCCCCGAGATCCTCGATCTGCACGCTGACGTCCGGGTAGAGCGTGTGCTCGTCGAGCACCGCCCCGCGCGCGTCACGGAGGGTCAGCGCGGCGCCCGCGCGCGGCGCGTCGGCGTCCGGCCAGTAGCCGCGCGCGCTCCGGGGGGAGCGGGCGGCGGAGGCGGGATCGACGAGCACGAGGAGCTCCCCTTGCACACCGTGGCGCTTCACGCTGAGCGGGAACCGCTGCGTCCGCACCAGCTCCGTCGCCACGCAGCGCCCGACCCCGCCGAACCCCGTCGGCGCGAAGCGGCAGCGCCCCTGCTCCCGGCACAGGGCCGTCGCCGCGCAGTCCGCGTGGGACTCGGCGCCGCAGCGTGGGCCGAGGTCGTCCTCGAGCAGCCGGCACATGCCGTCCTCGCGGCACGCCGGGGTCGCCGCGCAGGGCCCCGCAGGCGTCTCCGTCGCCTCCGACGCGGAGGCGCCCGGATCCGGCGCGCCCGGCTCGGCCACGCCCCGCTCGAGTCCCGCGTCGGGCTCCACGCCGCCGCGCTTCGACTCGGACTCGCCGACCCTGGACGCCGCGCCGTCGCGCCGCGCCTCCTCGGAGGGCGCCGGGGCGGCCCCGGTGAGCCGTGACGGGTCCTGGAGCCGCGCGTAGACGGCGATCGACGCGGCGGGCGCGAGGATGACGACGCCGAGCACCAGGCGCGGCCACCACCGCGTCCGGCCCTTGCGACCCTGTTGCCGTGCGTGCGTCATCGGACTCGCGCGGGTCGTCGCCCCGCGTCGGTCCATCTTCCCCCGCGACGCGCCGAAGCTGAAGGCGCGGCCTCGTCACGAACCGCGCCCGCTGCGCGGCGGCGGTTTTGGGCCAGCCCACGAGAGGCTGCCCCGATCAGTCACCCACCGCGGCCCAGCGCATCGCCGCGTCGCTGTCCTCCGCGTCGAAGGACCGCGCCCGGATCTGCGGCACGATGCGATCGGCGACCCGCGCCAACGAGCTCATCCAGCGCTTGTTCGTCACCAGCGCCGCCCGCTGGAAACGTCCGCGGCGCTTCCAGTTCTTGGCTCCGTACTGGAGCCGCTTGCGCAGCGCCGGGAGCGTGATGCGCTCGAAGTCCGTCGCGTCGACGTAGATGCCGATGCGCTCGCGGGTCTGCAGCTTCGTCTCCACCTCCCGCACGAGCTCCTCGTAGTCGTCCTCGCTCACGGTGCCCGCCAGCCGGAACGCCGCGACGTGCGCGGGCGCGCTCAGAACCTCGATCATCGTCCCCCCTCTCGCTCCCTCTCCAACCTAGACCCTCGTCCCCCGCGCGCAACCGGGCGTGCCGC
>Ga0207873_1003221_pt1 | contig 12303 bp, 11 predicted proteins | sample BGWIniCompost_FD_187373 | JGI IMG/M metagenome (GOLD analysis project Ga0207873, IMG submission 187373) | Cellulose adapted compost microbial communities from Newby Island Compost Facility, Milpitas, CA, USA - BGW Initial Compost (SPAdes)... ... | reverse complement strand
GGCTACACCGGAAGCCTCATCGTCGCCGAGTTCGACTCGCTCGAAGAGGCCCGCCGCTGGGCGGATGCCGATCCTTATATGGAGGCCGGCGTCTACGCGAGCGTGACGGTGGAGCCGTTTCGCAAAGTGTTGCCATAATGAATGTTCCTGCGGCCGTCGAAGCGAGGCTGCGCGAAGCACTGCAGCCCGAGACCGTGACCGTGACCGATGAGAGCGCCGAGCACGCCGGACATCCCGGCGCCCGCCACGGCGGCGGCCACTACGCCCTCACGATCGTCGCCGCCGCTTTCGCCGGAAAGCCGCTGCTCGAGCGCCATCGCCTGATCTACGCGGCGCTCGGCGACCTGATGGGGCGCGAGATCCACGCACTGCGTATCGAGGCGCTCGCACCCGATGATCTCTGAGCGAATCAACGAGAGGGTTTCCAGCATGCCGTACCGTTCCCCGGCGCTCGCGGCGCTCATCGCGCTGCTCGCGCTCGGCGCCTGCCAGCCGGCGCCTACCGAGACCGGCAAGGTGATCGCGACCGTCAACGGCCAACCGATCACCGAGGCCGAGTTCCAGCAGTACCTGCAGCTGCGGCAGCAGCGCGAGCCGCTCGCGGCCGAAGACCAGCGGAAGCTGCTCGACGAGATGATCGATCGCGTGCTGCTTACGCAGCGCGCGGAGGCCGACGGCATCGACGACGACCCGGAGGTACGGCACCTGCTCGCGCGCATGCGCGAGAACATCCTGGTGCAGACGCTGATCGGGCGGATGCTGCAGGAGTCGCCGATCACGGAGGAGGAGCTGAGGCAGCGCTTCGAAACGGAGGTCGCCGCGACGCACAAGACCGAGTATCTCGTGCGCCACATCCTCACCAAGGACGAGGAAGAGGCGCGGGAGATCATCAGCGAGCTCAAGACCAAGAAAGCCGACTTCGCCAAGCTCGCCAAACAGAAGTCGATCGACGTGCAGTCAGGCAACCGCGGCGGAAGCCTCGGCTGGATCAATCAGGGAATGGTGGTGCCCGAATTCTTCCAGGGCGTGACGCGCCTCGAGAAGGGCGCCATCTCCCCCGAGCCGGTGCAGTCGGAGTTCGGATGGCACGTCATCCGGGTGGACGACACGCGGCCGGCGAAGATCCCGACTTTCGAGGAGTTCATGGCCGATCCGCAGACCCGGACGAACTTCCAGCGCAAGCTGCAGGACGAACGGATCGAGAGAATCGTGAAGGACCTGCGGGCGAACGCCAAGATCGAGATCAAGAACGAATAGCAGGGAGGGATGGGCAAACCCCGCCGAGCCTCGCCCGTGCGACTCCGGTTCGGCCGGCGCGCCGCCCTCCTCGCGCTGCTGCTCTTGGCTCCCATCCTGCCGCGGGCGGCCCAGCCGCAGCGCGCGCTCGAGACCGAGCCGGCACCCCTCGCGGAAAACCTTCCCGTCGGTGCACAGGCGGGCCGCCTGCGCTTTCTCGGGATGCTGGTGCTGCGAAGCGGCAGCAGCGGCGGCATGCGCGTCTCGCAGCTTTCGGGCCTCGCGTGGGACGAGGACGAGCAGCTGCTCTACGCCCTCTCGGACAAGGGCGCCCTCGTGCACTTGCGGCCGGTTCTTCGCGACGGCGTGCTGCGCGATGTCGAGCTCGTACGGATCGTGCCGCTGCGCGAGCCTGCGACGGAAACGTCGTCGCGCGACCGCCGTCTCGACCCGGAAGGTCTAGCCGTCTTGCACGCCGACAACGGCCGCCGGGGCGACACCGAGCTGCTGGTGAGCTTCGAGCGCCATCCCCGGATCCTGCGTTACCGGCCGGACGGCCGCGTTCTCGGAGAGTACCGGCTCCCGCCCGAGCTCGCCGATCGCGACCGGTACGCCGGCGCGAACCGCATGCTCGAGAGCGTGTGCTACGACGACCGCTTCGGCGTGCTCACGGCGCCGGAGAAGCCGCTAAAAGGAACGACCGCGCGCATCTTCAGCCTCGCCGGAAGGGCCTGGCACTACCCGATGGATACGCAGGACCGCATCGTCGACATCGAGTGCCTCGGCGGTGGTGAAGTGCTGGTGCTCGAAGGAAACTTCGGTGCGCTCTTCTGGCGCGCGCACACCACGCTCAAGCGGGTGCGACTCGTCGACGAGGAAGGCATACCGGCGCTGCGCCCGGAGCTGCTCTTCTCGCTCCGGTCGTCGCAGGGCTACCAGATCGACAACTTCGAAGGCATTGCGCGCCACCGCGGCAATCGCTTCTTCCTGGTGAGCGACGACAACGACTTCTTCCTGCAGCGCACGCTGCTCCTGTACTTCGAGCTGCTGGACCCGCCGGTTCAGTAGCCGTTCACGCGCCGCAGCAGCAGACCGCTGGTCGACACGCGCAGCTCCAGCGTCGCGGGCTCCTCGACGGGCACGAACGTCGCCGAGCCGTATTCGGCGTCGAGGAGCGGCGCGAGCACGGCGTAGCGCTGCCGCAGCTCGAAGAGATCGATGGGCCGGTCGGCGCCGAGGCCGTGCACGGTCCGCGGCGCGCGCTGCTCGTCGCCCAGGGCGCGATAGCGGCCGGCAACCCGATCGAGCTCGTAAGCGGTATGCAGGCCGATCAGATTCGCGATCGGCTTCCACTTGAGAATGTGCGCGTCGACGTAGAGCTCGTCGCCGGCGAGCGTGTAGCTCGCGACGCGCCCGTCCGGGAAACGAAAGCGGGCCTCGAAGCGCTGCGGGCCGAGCGGACGCGTTTCGACGATAGCGGCGACCGCTTCGTGGGTGAGCGCGCGGTAGCCGGCGGTGCCGATGACGACAATGCCGAACAGCGCCGCCGCCGAGAGCAGCAGCGCGCTCAACGCGAGGCGCGTGCCGAAACGGACGAGCCGGCCGCGGCGCAATGCCGAGGCGGCGGCGATGAGGGCGAGCAGCCCGAGACCCGTGAGCGCGAGCGCGGTGATGGTAACGATGCCGGGCATGTGAGCGGGGAGCGGTGCGAACGTTCGCACCTCAAACTTAGCACAGTCCCTACTCTCCCTGCGGTCTCGAGCCCTCCGCCCGGCGCAGCACCTCGTCGAGATCGAGCATGTGGATCGCGCTGAGCGCGGCCTCGAGCGCGCCCTCCTCGCACAAACCGCTCATTGCGGCCCGCTCGTAACCGTCGCGCGCCGCCTGAATGCACGCGTCGCGCACCAGCTGTGCCAGCCGGCGCCGGTTGTCGTCCTCTGTACCCATCGCGATCCTGCGGCCGGTTAAGGTAATGTAATTATTTCATCCCCGGCGCCGGCTGTGGTAGCGTCGCGCGCTCGGGGAGTGCGCCATGGAGGGTGCATGGGGGCGCAAGAGCGAGAACAACGATAGCAGGAGTTGCGAGCCTTGGATGCCGAATCGCGCGCGGACGCCGCGCGCCACTTCCCCTCCCCGGAACCCGCTCCGTGGACCGGTGCGCCGCGCCGGGTGCTGACGGGCCGCGACGCCGCCGCCATCATCATCGGTATCGTCGTCGGCGCCGGTATCTTCAAGGCGCCCTCGATCATTGCCGCGAACACCACCGGCGAAGGTATGCTCCTCCTCGCCTGGCTGCTCGGGGGCCTGGTCTCGATCGCCGGGGCGCTCTGCTACGGCGAGCTCGCGAGCGCCTATCCTCATACGGGCGGCGAGTATCACTTCCTCACCCGGGCGTACGGGCGGAGCGCGGCGTTCCTCTTCGCCTGGTCGCGGCTCACGGTCCTGCAGACCGGCTCGATCGCGCTGCTCGCGTTCGTCTTCGGCGACTACGCGGCGGAGCTCCTGCCGCTCGGGCCGGCCGGACCCGCCCTCTACGCGGGCGCCACCGTCGTCGCATTGACCGCGCTCAATCTGGCGGGGCTGCGCATCAGCACGCGCGTGCACACATTCGCCATTGCCGCCATCTTGCTCGGGCTGCTCTTCGTGGCCGTCGCCGGGCTGCTCTACGACGGCGCACCCCGTTCCTCGCTCCCGCCGACGGACGGCTTCGAGCCCGCCTTCGGCCTCGCGATGGTGTTCGTGCTGCTCACGTACGGCGGCTGGAACGAGGCGGCGTACATCTCCGCGGAGCTGCGCGACGCGCGCGGCGGCATGGCGCGCGTGCTCGTCGGCTCGCTCGGCGCGATCGCCTGCATCTACCTGCTCGTGAACTTCGCGTACCTGAACGTGCTCGGACTGGAAGGCATGCGGCAGAGCGAAGTCGTGACAGCCGACGCGATGCGCCTCGTGCTCGGCGAGACCGGCGCCCGTTTCGTCGCGGCGCTGATCGCGATTGCGGCCCTCACTTCGATCAACGTCAGCATCCTGACCGGCGCGCGCACGAACTTCGCGCTCGCGCACGATTTCCGGCTGTTCCGCTTCCTCGGCCGATGGAACGACGAGACCAACACGCCGACGGCGGCGCTGCTCGTGCAGGGCGCCGTCACGCTCCTGCTCGTGCTGGTCGGTGCCCTGTCGCGTTCCGGGTTCCAGACCATGGTGGAATACGTGTCGCCGGTGTTCTGGCTGTTCTTCCTGTTGAGCGCGGCGTCCCTGGTGGTTCTGCGCCGCCGCGATCCGTCGCGCCCGCGGCCGTTCCGGGTGCCTCTCTATCCGCTCACGCCGCTCGTGTTCATCGCGACCTGCGCCTACATGCTCTATTCGAGCCTCGCCTACACGGGTTTCGGCGCGCTGCTCGGCGTCGCTATACTCGGCTGCGGCGTGCCGCTGCTCTTTTTCATGGATCGGAAGCCAGCGACATTCAGGAGGTGACCATGCGCTATCAACTGAAATGGCGATTTGCCGCGGGGCTCCTCGCCGCCGCGATGGTCGCGGCGGCGCCCGCATTCGCCCGCGACGTTCCGTTCGTACCGACGCCTCAACCCGTCGTGGAGGCGATGCTCGAGCTCGCCGAGATCGACAAGAACGACGTCGTCTACGATCTCGGCTCCGGCGACGGGCGCATCGTGATCACGGCCGCCAAGAAGTACGGCGCGCGCGGCGTGGGCGTCGACATCGACCCGGAACGGATCGCCGAAGGGCGCGAGAACGCGCGCGCCGCGGGCGTCGAGGACAAGGTGAAGTTCATCGAGGGCGATCTGTTCCAGGTCGACCTGCGTCCGGCGACGGCCGTCACGCTGTACCTGCTTCCCGACGTCAACCTGAAGCTCCGTCCGAAGCTCCTCAAGGAGCTGCGCCCGGGCACGCCGGTCGTGTCGCACAGCTTCAGCATGGGCGACTGGGAGCCGGAGAAGACCGTCACGGTGAACGGCTCGACGCTCTATCTCTGGCACATCCCGGCGCGCACGGCGGGCCGCTGGGAATACCGCATCGCGCGGTCCGACGGGCGCACCGAGACGCATCGTCTGGAGATAACGCAGGACGCGCAGCGCATCGAAGGGACCGTCACGATCGACGGCACCACCTATCCCATCAGCGACGGGCGCGTCGGAATCGACGAGATCAGCTTCAGCGTCGAGCGCACGATTGACGGCCGTGCCGTGACGCAGCGGTTCAAGGGCCGCGTGATCGACGGCCAGGTCGCCGGCATGGCGCTCCTCGAGGAGCGTGCGCTCCCCCGCCAGGCGGCCGCCGAGCGCTGACGTTTTGCGCGGGCGGCGGGCGGGCGCGAACGCGCTCGCCCGCACGACCCCCGCAATCTCCCACGACCCCCGCAATCTCCTTAGAGCAGATTCACCACGACGCGCCCCTTCTGGGCGCCCTGCAGGATGCGATCGATCTCCGGATCCAGGCGCTCGAGCGGCACTTCGCGCGCGATCGTATCCAGCGTCGGCAGCTTCCATTCCGTCGCCAGCTTGGACCACATGGCGCGGCGCAGCGCCATGCTCGGCACGGTGACGGAGTCGACGCCGAGCAGGCTCACGTTGCGGAGGATGAAGGGATAGACGTTGGTGTGGAGCTCGGGCGACGCGACGAGCCCGCAGCAGGCGACGGCGCCGGCCGGCTTGAGCGAACGCAGCAGCGTCGACAGGATGTTGCCGCCGACGGTATCGACCGCCGCGGCCCAGCGGGGCGACAGCAGCGGCTTGCCGCTCGTGTCGTCGACCGCATCGCGGCCGACTATCTCGACCGCGCCGAGCTTCTCCAGGAACTCGCGCTCCTGGGTCTTGCCGGTGGCCGCGACGACGCGGTATCCGGCGCGCGCGAGCAGACCCACGGCGATGCTGCCGACACCACCCGTCGCTCCGGTCACGACCACGTCGCCCTGGTCCGGGGCGATGCCCGCCTGCTGCAGGCGGTGCAGACAGAGCGCCGCCGTGAGCCCGGCGGTTCCGTAGATCATGCTTTCGCGCAGGGTCAGCCCGTCGGGCAGCGGCACCACCCAGGCGGCCGGCACCCGAATGTACTGGCCGAAGCCGCCGGCCGTGTTCATGCCGAGGTCGTAGCTGGTGCAGATCACCTGGCTGCCGACCGCGATCTCGGCCGCGCTGCTCTCCTCGACGATTCCGGCCGCGTCGATGCCGGGCGTATGCGGGTACCGGCGCGTCACCCCGCGGTTGCCGGTGGCGGACAGCGCATCCTTGTAATTGAGCGACGAATAGTGGACCCGGATCAGCACCTCTCCGGCCGGCAAGTCGTCGGTGCTGCGCTCCTCGATGCGGCGCACGTACTTGCCTTCGGCCTCGCTGACGACCATCGCCCTGAACTTCTTGGTCATTCGTGTTCTCCGGTTCTGCTGGCGAAGCAGATCATGAAGACACCGGACGGGGCTGACAAGCGTGTCGCGCCGCTGAAGGCGCTGTGCAACGCACCGTAGGGCACGGCGCCAGGAGATGAAGCGATCCGATCTCTACGGATCGGAACCCGCAGACCGGAGCCGGCCCGCAGCCCCGGCCGGACTCCCTACTTCTCCGGCTTCGTGTAGTCGCGGTGCACCGCCGGATCGAGCTCCTTCGCCCGCGCGCGGCCCTTGCGCTCCGCCTCGGGATCCGCCTTCGCCTCGTGCGCGGCATGCTCCACTTTGCCGGATTTCGCGAACTTCCGCTGGTCTTCGTTGTAGCGCCGTGCGGATTCGCGGCCGCCCTCGCCCTGGTTCCTGCCCGCCATGTCACACCTCCTTGCGTGAGCCCGAGCTTTTAACCCGGCGGACGTGCGCCTGTCATGAGGATTTTCCCGGGCCCGGCAGGAAAGAACCCCGGGACACGGGCGCATCCCGGGTTGTTCAGCCCGCTTTGGCGAGGTCGGTGTGTCCGAACTGCTCGTGGTAGAGCTGCGCGTAGAGCCCGCCGCGTGCGAGCAGCTCGAGGTGACGGCCGACGTCCACCACGCGCCCCGCCTCGAGCACGACGATCTGATCCGCGCGCAGCACGGTCGACAGCCGATGCGCGATGACGATGGCGGTCCGGTTGCGCAGCAGCCGCGCGAGCGCTTCCTGGATGCGGCGCTCAGAGCGCGAATCGAGCGCCGAGGTCGCTTCGTCCAGGATCAGGATGCGCGGATTCTTGAGGAACGCGCGCGCGATCGCGAGTCGCTGCTTCTGCCCGCCCGACAGCACCGCGCCCCGCTCGCCGATCTCGGTCCAGAGACCCTCCGGCAGCCGCCGCACGAAGTCGAGCGCGTTCGCGGCCTCGAGCGCCGCCAGGATCTCGTCGAGCGTGGCGTCGGGCTTCGCGAGCAGCAGGTTCTCGTAGACCGTGCCGGAGAAGAGGATCGTCTCCTGATTGACGATACCGATGTGCGAGCGCAGCGAAGCGAGCTCGAGCTCGCGCAGGTCGCGGCCGTCGAGCAGGATCCGCCCGGCGGTCGGGTCGTAGAAGCGCGGTACCAGGTTCGCCAGCGTCGACTTGCCCGCGCCGCTCGGCCCTACGAAGGCGACCGTCTGGCCCGGGGCGATCGCGAAGCTGATGTCCCGCAGAATCGGCACCCCGTCGTCGTAGCTGAAGCACACGTTCTCGAACACGATACGCCCCTCGCACGTCGCCATACGCACGGGGTGCGGACGTTCGACGACATGCGGCTGCGTGTCGAAGTACTCGAAGATGCGATCGATCGCCGCGAGGGCGTTGCTCAGCACCACGCTCAGGTCGGCGAGCCGCTGCAGCGGGTGATAGAACATGCCGAGGTAGAGGAGGAACTGCGTGAGCTCGCCGACCGTGAGGCGGCCGCCGAGGATCTGGTAGACGCCGTACCAGGCGACGAGCAGCGGCGCGGTGTGCACCACGAAACCGACCACGACCTCGTTCGCGGCCGTGTAGCGCACGGCGTACAGCACTTTCTTGAGCAGCTTGTTGGCGTGCTCGGCGAAGAGCTGCGCCTCCGCCGCCTCGCGCACGAAGCCCTTGACGATCGCCACTCCCGCCACCTTTTCCTGCAGGCCCCCGGAGAGCACCTCCAGGCGCTGCTGCACCTCCATGCTGCTCCGGCGGATGCGCGGGCCGATCGCCTTGAGCGCGAGGATGTACACCGGCATCAGCACCAGCGACACCAGCGTCAGCATGGGATGGATCGCGGCCAGGATCACGATCAGCGCCGCGAGGAGCATCAGATCCATCCACACGTTGGTGAGCGCGGAGCCGACGAAGTTCTGCGCCAGCGAGATGTCGTTCACGACGCGCGAGACGATGGCCCCGGTCTGGTGCCGGGTGAAGAACGCGTGCGACAGCCGCTGCACGTGGTTGAACAGCGCGACGCGCAGGTCGCGCATCATGCGGTGGCCGGCGACGGCGGCGAACACGCTGCGGTAGTAGGTGGCGATCATCCAGACGACGTTGACCGCGAGCACCGCGCCGACGAGGTAGAGGATCGTTCGACCCTTCGCGTCCGGCGCGACGTTCGGGTTCAGCACCACGTCGTCGAGCAGCACCTTGAGCATCCACGGGAACACGAGCGGCGCGAGGAACTTGACGAAGCCGGCGGCGGTCGCGGCCGCGACGTAGCGCCAGTACGGCCGCGCGTAGGCGAGGAAGCGCCAGACCGGGGCGCGGCCGCGCAGGCGCGGACGGTAGCGGCCCATCACGGAGTGGCCGAAACCGTTCTTCACGTCCCGGATGCGGTGCGGGCTCACGTCCACCTCCGGGTACGCCGAGCGCGCCTGCAGGCGCGCGAGGTCCTCGGGGCGCAGCGGGGCCGGCAGCTTGCGCTCGGGGACCGGCGCCCGCGCGAGCATGTCCTCGTCGACATCGAGCACCATGACGACGTACGGATTGTCGTCCCCGCGCCCTTCGCGCTCGAGCGCGTTGAGCAGCAGCTGCACGTCCTCCCAGCGGTCGAAGAGGTAGTGGCGGCCGGCGGCGCGGGAAAGGCCGTCGACCAGCAGCTGCGGCACCTCCGAGCTGCGGCGCAGGTGATAGGCGATCATGACGCGGATACTTGCGGCGCGGGTGTGGTCTTGGCCGCAAGCTTAACGAGGCGCTTCTCGGCGCCGCCTGCAGAATGTCGACTCCTCGATACCGCGCGTCCCGCGCGCTTCAGTTCTCGCCGATCAGCTCGAGGAACGCGGCTTCGTCGAGCATCTTGACGCCGAGCGCCCGCGCCTTGTCGGCCTTGGAGCCCGGGTCCGTGCCGACCACGACGTAATCCGTCTTCCTGGAAACGCTCCCCGCCACCGTGGCGCCGAGCGCTTTGAGCTTCTGCTTCGCCTGCTCGCGCGTGAGCGACGACAGCGTGCCGGTGAGGACGAACGTCTTGCCGGCGAGCGGCGAGGCGGCGGACGCGCGCGGCGCGGGCGGCGGCCAGTGCACGCCCGCCGCGCGCAGGCGCGCGATGACGTCGCGGTTGTGCCGCTCCTCGAAGAACGCGTGTATGTCCTCGGCCATGCTCGGGCCGATGTTCGGCACGGCGTCGAGGGCGTCGCGATCGGCGTTCATGAGCGCATCGAGGTCGCCGAAGTGCTCGGCCAGCTGCTCGGCGGTGGCTTCGCCGACCTGCGGGATGCCGAGCGCGTAGAGAAAGCGCCCGAGCGTCGTGCGCTTGCTGCGCTCGATGCGCTCGAGCAGGTTCGCGGCCGACTTCTCGCCCATGCGCTCGAGCGCCACGAGATCCTCGCGCTTGAGCGTGTAGATGTCCGCCACGTCGCGCACCAGGCCCCGCGCGACAAGCTGCTCGACCAGCTTCTCGCCGAGGCCCTCGATGTCCATCGCCGAGCGGCCGGCGAAGTGCAGGATCGCCCCCATGCGCTGCGCCGGACAGTAGAGCCCGCCGATGCAGCGGTGCGCCGCCGCCGCCTCCTCGCGCACGACGTCCGAGCCGCAGACCGGGCACTTCTTCGGCATGTGCCAGCGCCGCGCGTCCGGCGGCCGCTTCTCCGGAACGACGCCGACGATCTCCGGGATCACGTCCCCCGCACGGCGCACGATCACGGTGTCGCCGATGCGGACGTCCTTGCGGTTCAGCTCGTCCTCGTTGTGGAGCGTGGCGTGCGTCACCGTCACGCCGCTCACCTGCACGGGCCGCAGCACCGCGACCGGCGTGATCACGCCGGTGCGCCCGACCGAGGCCTCGATGTCCTCGACCACGGTGTACTCCTCGCGCGCGGGCAGCTTGTGCGCGACCGCCCAGCGCGGTGCCCGCGCCGTGAAACCGAGCCGTTCCCGCGCCGCGAAGTCGTTCACCTTGTAGACGACGCCGTCGATCTCGAACGGCAGCTGCGCCCGGTCGCGCAGCACCTCCTCGTAGTACGCGAGGAGCTGGTCCGGGCCGCGCGCCACGCGGAAGTATTCGCTGGTGCGAAACCCCCAGTCCCGCAGGCGCTCAACGGCCGCCGCGTAATCGCCGGCCACCGGCGTCGAGGTATAGCCGAGCCCCCAGGGAAAGAAGCGCAGCGGCCGCTTCGCGGTCACCTTCGGATCGAGCTGGCGCAGGCTCCCCGCGGCCGCATTGCGCGGGTTCGCGAACACCTTCTCGCCGCGCGCGAGCTGCTCGGCGTTGAGCCGCTCGAAATCGGCGATCGGGATCACCACCTCGCCCCGTACTTCGAGCACGTCGGGCCAGCCGCTGCCGTGCAGCCGAAGCGGCACCGTGCGTATGGTGCGCACGTTCGCGGTCACGTCCTCTCCGGTCTCGCCGTCGCCGCGAGTGCCCGCCTGCACCAGCACGCCGCGCTCGTAGCGCAGGCTGACCGAAACGCCGTCGAACTTGGGTTCGGCCGTGTACACCACCTCGCCGTCCGTTCCGAGACCCTTGCGCACGCGCGCATCCCAGTCGCGCACGTCGTCGGCGGTGAAAGCATTGTCGATCGACGTCATGGGCACCGAATGCCGCACCGGCGCGAACGCCGACGCCGGCGGCGCGCCGACGCGCTGCGTCGGCGAGTCGGGGGCGACGAGGTCGGGGTGCTCCGCCTCGAGCATGCGCAGCTCCCGGAGCAGCCGGTCGTACTCGGCGTCCGAGATCGTCGGCCGGTCGAGCACGTAGTAGCGGTAGTTGGCTTCGTCGAGCAGTGCGCGCAGCTCGGCGATCCGCTTCGCGGCCTGGTCTTTGGTCATGGATGAAGCGCTCTCCACCGCAGAGGACGACGAGGATAACGCGACGGCGGCCGCAGCGGCGACGCCGAGCAGGAGGCGGCGGGCCGCCGACCGGCCGCCGCACCGCCTGCGCCGGGCGGGCGCGGGCGCACCCCGCGCGAAGATGAGCCGACCCTCGCTCCGGCTCGTCCGCCGCGCCCTTTGTTGCCCGGGGCGGGCCGCTAGTCCGCGGCGAAGAGCCGCCGCGCCGTGTCGCTGCCCGCCGGAATGCCGAACGCGCGCATCTTGGCATCGATCGCCTGTATCTGTCCGCGGATCGCGGCGATGCCCTTGTCCGTGAGCGGCCGCTGGTCCTGATCGGCGAGCCGCGCGCCGAGCGCGCGGGTCAGCTCCTTCGCCGTCTCGATCATGCGGTCGAAGACCGCCGCCGGATCCTTGGCGCCCGGGACGCTCATGTAGACGGCAAGCCCCGTGGTGCGAAAGTCGTCCCAGTCCGAGGCGGGGAACGTGCCGGGTTTCGCGAGATTGGCGATGCTGTAGAGCACGCGCCCGTCCGCGCGCTTGTTGAAGATGTTGCGCGCGTCGAGCTGCATGCCGAGACGTTCCATCGCGGCGAGCAGCGCCCTTCCCTTGAACGGCGCGTGCGGCTCCGCCAGCACGTTCACGCCGGCGATCACGTCGTACTCGTCGTAGAACGCCTGCAGCTCCTTGGCGCGTGCGAGCGCCGCCTCGAACGGCATGGAGAGCTTCGTTACGCGGTGCAGGCTGTCGGCGAGCTTCAGGCTCACCTGCACGAACGCGTTCAGCTCGCTCTCGCTGATCGGACCGCGGGGATCGACCAGCTGGATCGCGAGCTTGAGATCGCTGTACTGCGTCGCCTCCGAATCGTGCTGCACCACCGACCAGAAGCTCGTCTGGTAGCGGCGGCCGTAGAGCTGGCGCGGAT
>Ga0207873_1003220_pt1 | contig 12304 bp, 10 predicted proteins | sample BGWIniCompost_FD_187373 | JGI IMG/M metagenome (GOLD analysis project Ga0207873, IMG submission 187373) | Cellulose adapted compost microbial communities from Newby Island Compost Facility, Milpitas, CA, USA - BGW Initial Compost (SPAdes)... ... | reverse complement strand
GGGTGCGGGGACAGAGCGGTCCCGAAGACGTCAAAACGGCGAGGGGTCATGGTGTGTTTCTCCAGCGGTCGGCCGGCCGTGCCTCGGGCACGCCGGGAGCTTCAGGCGGCGTCAGCGGGCTCCGCGCGCTGTGCCTCGGCGATCAGCACCTCGTGAACACGGCGGACCATGCAGGCGAGGTCGTCCCGGGCGAGCCCTCTGGCCCGCAGGCGCAGCGCCCAGCTGTCCCGGCCGTTATCGGTGATCCGCAGATAGAAGCGGGGGCCAAGAGCCTGGAAGACGGGCTCCCAGGTCAGTGCCGCCTCAGCCCGACCGTCCGCGACCACCGAGTCCGCCGAGAACGGATCGATGATGTGGTTGACCGCCCAGAGGTGCTCAACCTTTGCCGCGCGGTCCGGAAATCTGCCGCGTACCTCGGCCATCGCGTCCGGGTTGTACATCCCGTGCCGGTAAGCCTGAAGTCCGCGCCGGTGCAGCAGCCGTGCCAACTCGGCGAATCCGGCCTCCGGGGTCGCCTCGACGTGAGTGGGGGTCCATTGGTTCACGGTTGAGACACAGCGTTCCCAGCGGGGGGTGAACCGGTTGGCGGACAGCAACCACATCGGCAGGGAGCGCACCTTCTGCACGTCGGCCACGGCGGCGACATAGGCCGTCAGCGCGAGCGTGGGCACCGACAGCTCCCATCGGTTTGCCAGCACGGCGGCGGCAGCTCGGGAGCGGCGCGAGCGCAGGCAGACCTGAAGGGTCTCCGTCTCCGCCCCGGCCTCGGCCCCTGCTAGGGGGGCGTTCCGGGCCGCCGAGGCGGTGAAGATCTTCTCCCAGTGCCGGACGGCGGCGCGGTGCCGGGCCGCCCCAGTGGCGGAGCGCTGCTCCTCGGCCAGACCGATGAGCGAGTACGCAGGGGTCCGCGGCTCCCGGCCTGCCAACATGGCGGTCAGATCGTCCCAGAGGATGGCCTTTCCCATGCCGTCCGCGCCGAGGTGGTGGTGGACCATCGCCACGTGGGTTGCACGCCCACGGTGTTCCAACACTCGAACTCGGAAGCTGTATTGACTGGTGAGGTCGAAGGGTTCCGTGGCAAGTGCCGCCACGACGCGCCGGGCCTCCTCCTCGGCGTCCCGGCCACCCGCGGCCGTCTGCACGGTGGAGATGTCGACACGGCTGGCGTGCGGGTGCAACACCTGCTGGGGCTCTTGGGGGTCCGACAGTCGGTAGATGGTGTGCAGGGATGGGTGACGGGCCTGGAGTTCGTGCCACGCCTCGGTGACAGCATCGGCGGATGATCCGTCCGGCAGCGTCCAGACGGTGGCGAGGTTGCCCTCATGGCGGCGCTCCCGCGGCAGGTGCTGCACACTGCGCCACAGGGAGAGCTGGCCGAAGGTCAAGGGACCCGACGAGACGGCCATCATGTCTCCCGAGAACTGTCGAGGGGACGGGGAGCCACCCACAGGAACAGGGACAGGGCCAGCGGGGGAAGCGCGGCGAGCACGTTGAGGGTCTGCCATCCCAGGCTGGTGAAGAGGGGGGCGGAGGATAGGGACGCCACGGTCGCGAAGATGCCGGTGCTCCCCTCGACCACGGCTTGGATCCGGCCGCCCGCGCCAGGGGGGTAGCAGCGGACCACGAAGGCACTTCCTGCCACGTACAAGATGTTCCAGCCCACCCCGATGAGCGCCAGCGAGATCACGAAGGACGACATACCGGTGCCCGCCGCGCCGGCCAGAGCTCCAACACCGAGGATCAGGCCGCCGAGGATCGCCGTGGGCCGTGGGCCGAGGCGGGTGTTCAACCGCCCGCTGAACAGCGACGGCGCGAACATGCCCACCATGTGCCACTGGATGATCAGCGCACTGTCCGCCGCCGAGTGCCCTGCGTGCGCGCTGCCCAGCGGTCCGGCCGCCATTAGCAGCGTCATGACGAAGCCGGCGACGGTCAGGGCGCCCAGCCCGATACGGAAGGCAGAGGTGTGTGCGGCCGTCCTGACGGGAACCGGCACGACGGCCTTGGCCGCCGGGGGCGCTGCCGCGGTCTCCTTCCCTGGCGCAGGCCGGTCCGACCGGACCAGCGCGACCAGCGGGACGACCCCCGCCGCGAGGACTGAAACCAGTAGGTAGGCCCCCGCGTACTTAGCAGGCAGCAGATCACTGCACGCTGTGGCCGCAATCGGTCCCAGTATGGCGGCCGCGACCCCTCCGCACAGCACCGTGCTCACGGCCCGCTCCCGCCGCCCTGGCCGGGCGCGGTCTGCCGCCAAGTACCGGAAGTATCCTCCGGTCGCCTTGTAGGTCCCCACGACGGCGGTACCCGCGCAGAGCAGGGCAAAGCTGCGGACTTCCATCGCCCACATGGACATCAGTCCGCCGACGGTGGCGAGGACCGCGCCGGCCGCCAGCACCTTGCGGTGCCCGAAGCGGGTGCTAAGCATCCCCGCTGCGAAGTTGGAGACCATCGCCACCACCGTCATGGCGCTCAACGGCAGCGTCGCGAGAGCCACGGTCGGCGCGAGCGAGAGCCCGGCCATGGCCGTGAGTGTGAGATCCACGCTCACACCCATGTAGAACAGGAACTGGCATGCCGTCAAGATTGCAAGGTCAGCCCGGTCACGTCCTGCCGCGCGCCCTGAGGCGACGAGGGGCGGTGCGAGGGACGGCCCCTGTCCTGGGGTGCTTTCCATACGGAACGAGCCCTTCTCCTTGGGCGGTTGCTTCGGGTCAGGCAGCGCGGGAGGATGACCCGACAGTCCACGATGACACCTCGGTCCACCTGCGGCGCACCTGGCTGACGCAGTAGTCCCAGTACGACCGCACGGACAGGTCGTCGTAGATGAACTCGCGCTTGGCCATGACGTCGGTCGGCGTCGAGGTGTGGTAGCCGCCCGGAATCTGCTCGGCGATCAGCTGGAGCCGGCACGCGCGCTCCAGGGTGTGCGCGTGCACGGTCGCGTGCCGGATCGACTTGCCGACGACCACGCTACCGTGGTTCCGCAGCAGTGCCGCCGGGTTGCCGCCGAGCGCTCGGGCCACGCCGCGCGCGGTCTCCATGTCCAGGATGGTGTTGCTAGTCATCGTGAACCGCTCCAGACACCCCTCGAAGTACGCGCCGTCGTGCGAGACCGGGCGCAGTTCGAGGTTGGAGGCTCCGAAGACGAGGGCGTAGGGGGAGTGGCTGTGGACCACGGCGTGGACATCGGGCCGTGCCTCGTACACCGCCTGGTGCAGCGGGAGTTCTGGCGGGGCCATGGGCGAGGCCGGGGCCTTGTGGTCGAGTGGAACGGCGATCACGTCCTCGGGCGTGCACTCGTCGAAGCCGGTGACCGCGCTCTTGATGAGGAAGTAGTCCGCGCCGGGGATCCGGGCCGACACCTGGCCCTGGTTGAAGTCGTCGTGCCCGCCCAGCGAGAGCGAGCGCGCCGCGATCGCCACCTGGATCCGCAGCCGTTGGGCGATGGGGGGCAGAGTCTCCGGGACAGCGGTCATGGGCTCTCCTCCACAAGGAGTCGGTCGAACAGAGCGTTGATGAGGTAGAAGCCGACGGGTGCGTCATGGGCCCAGTCCGCTGCCGCCAGCGCACCGAAGACGGCGGCTCCGAGGTCCCGCACGTCGTGCCGCAAGGAGACCGTTTCGCAGGGAAACGTCAGGTCGAGGGTGTGTTCGCTCACGGCCAGGCCCGCACGGTAGGACACGACCTCCGTCACCTCGCCCTCGCCGCTTGCCGTCTCCCAGGTGGCGGCGAGCGCACGGGCGGAGGCACTGGGCCGGTCACGCTTCGCTGCGGTATGCCGCTCCAGCACACTCGCCACCGGCGGGTCGGGAAGCCTCCGCATGATGCTCGCTGCGGAACGGGTTAGCCGGTTCTGCAGCCAGTGGCCGATGGACAGATTAGTCGCCTGCACCACGGGCACCTGTGCGGAGAGCGCACGGGCTGCGTCGATTCCTTCGGAATCGAGATCCGAGGCGCACGCGATCAGCGCGGCGCCGGCCCGCTGGCAGTACGCCGCGGTGAGGGGCAGGACCGCCCCCCGGCTGGCGTCGATCACCACGGTCGGCGGCGTGCCGGGGACGTCCTCCCAGGTGGTGCGGGTGGCCGTGAGGACCACAGGAACGCCGCGGTCCGCGCACGCGGCCACCAGCCTCGACCCCAGCCTCCCCGACGTGCCGACGATGCCGATGCGCAGGGTCTCAGCCCGCACCGGTGGCTCCCTGTTCGAGCATGTAGTCGACCAGTTGGTCCAGGGTGTTGAGAGGGCGCTCCTCTTCCTCGTCGAAGTCGAAGTAGACGCCGAACTCCGTCTCCAGCGCGTCGATCAACCGGAGGTAGGTCAGCGAGGTCATCCCCTGATCTGCGAGGGTGAGGCCGGGTTCGAGTGCCTTCTCCTTCGGTACGACCTGCTCACTTACCGCGGCAACGAGTTCCGCGCTTCGCTCAAGCAGTTGCTGGCGGTTGGACATGGTGGTTCTCCAATGCTCAGTGGTGAGTGGGACCGGTGACCGGAACGTCAGAAGCCGGATCCTGCGGCCTGCGTGAAGATCTCCCGTACCGCGTTCATGCGGGGCTTGCCCAGACTGGTTGTCGGAAGCTCCCTGACGACCAGCAACCGCTCGGGCACCTTGTACGGAGCGAGCCTGGCCCGGCACCAGGAGCGCAGCTCGTCTTCGGTCAGCTCCGGCGGACCGGCTGCGACCGCCACGAGCATCGGGTCCCCGTTGTGTTTGTTCGCGGAGAAAACCACGGAGTCGGCCGCGCCCCCTGCCTCGAGCACCGCACGGACCTCGGCCGGATCGATCTTACGGCCGCCGATGTTGATGCCCTTGGACAGCCGACCGTGCAGGTACAGCCGCCCGCTCTCGATGCGGCCCTCGTCGCCGGTGAGGTAGTACCCGTTCCCGTCGAGCAGGTCCTCCAGCACGCCCGGCGCGTTCAAGTAACGGGACCCCATGGAGGTACTGCGTACCCGGATCCGTCCCTGCGCGTCGCTGCCGTCTCCGAAGGCGAACTCGACCCCAGGCAGCGGATACCCCACCCCACGCTCGGTGCCCGGCTCAGGGTCGTACGTCAGGGGCCCCACCTCGGCGATGCCGTAGTAGTTGCAGACGGCGAGGCCATGGCGCTCCTTGAGGTCGAGCGCCGTCTGTGGCCGCAGGGGCGCGGCCGAGGACAGCGCTGCCCGGAGGGTGGCCAGCTCGGGGATCCGGACGTTACGTCGGAGCAGCGACTCGTACAGGGCTGGGAACCCGGTGAGCCGAGTAGGCTCGACCTGCCGGAGGAACCTCATGACGTGCCCCGAGCTGGGTATCCCGGATGGCACCCAGAGCGTGGCACCCGCCAGGAGGGACGGCAGGAGGGATGTGTTGAAGGCGAGGCCGTTGAACAGGCCAGCGAAGCACAGTACGCGCTCGCCCTGCTCCAGACTGGTCGCCGAGAGCCACGCCCGCGCAGCGTTGTGCACGGCGGTGCCGGAGAACTCGATGCAATTCGGGAAGCCGGTCGAGCCGGACGTGAACCGGCAGACCTCCGTCGACGCCAGCAGTTCGGGGCGGCCGCGGCCAGTGTCCTGGACCCGGGAGAGCCGTAGCCCACCCAAATGGGTGACCGGTCCGCACAGAACGTTCCCCGGCAGATCGCGGTCGTGGACGAAGGCGTCGATCCCGCAGCGCGTAACAATCCCGGTGATCTCCTCAGCGCCGAGAGCAGGGTCGACCAGGAACGGCACCATCTCGGCCTTCAGCAGACCGATGTAGGCCGCCACGTAGCGTGTGGAATTGGACGCGTAGAGCACGACCCGTGCTCGGCCTTCGGCGGACGGGTGTGCCGCGTCCCGCCACCAGTCAGTAATCGCCGAGGCGAAATCGTCGGTCACCTGGTCCAGCTCGCGGTAGGTGAGCGCACAGCGGGCATCGGCCAATGCAGGCGCGTCACCGTGCAGGGCAGCGGAATCCGCAAAGACTTCTTTCAGTACACCCATGAAACCTATTCCCGGAACGTGCCCGGCGGTACGCCGGTGCTGACTTGAGCGGTGCGTCCGCGCCGGTTCACTCGCCGTGCGCGTGTGCGATGGCCAGGCGGTCGGTCTTCTCCTTGCCCCCGCCGTCCGCACCCAGCGCCAAGAGGTAGACGACCTCCTCGTCGCTCCCGAGGCCCGCGACCTCGCGCAGCCCGTAGGCGTCGAAGCCTCCGACCGCGGTCACCGCGACGCGCTGTCGGGTCGCCCCCAGATAGAGCAGCTGCGCAGCGGCAGAGGCCTGGAACAGCAGGTCCCGGAGGGCTTGCGGACGCCCTGGCACCAGGAACCGGTCACGAGGCACGTGGAAGAGGACGAGCGCCTGCGCCGCGCTGATATGGCCCTGCCCCTGGCAGAGGCGGGTCATACCGTCCGGGTCGGCGACGACCTCGGAGACGATCAGCCGGATGTCGGCGCTGGGCAGCCAGGCGCGGCATGCGTCGGCGACCGGGCCCGGCGCGACGACCACCGAGATCCTGAGCCCCGCGCCCGGCTTACCCTCGGACACCTGGAGGTCGGTCGGAAGCGGGGTGAGCAGTGTGTTCAGGGCGGCGGCCGTGTCCGGCGCGTCGGTGGCCTCACGGGCGAACGTCTTGCACGAGCGGCGGAGCCGGGCCAGCAGGCGCCACTCGTGGCGGCCGATCCGCAGGAGCTGCGACAACCGGTCCCCCGCGTCGACGACAGGCCGGGACATCACGGGCGCCATGGGGTCGCCGCCCTCGGGAAGCTCCTGCGGTATCTGCGACCAGCAGAACTCCTCCATAGCGCCGTGCGAGTCGGCGGGTGCGTCGGCGGCCTGGTCCGCGATCCACACCTGGTCGTTGCGCGGCGCGGGCCCGGACGGGGCGACGGATATCACCGAATGTGCTTCCCGGTACGGCAGAAGAGCGCCCAGCAGCTCCCGGATGGCCGGACGGGGAATGCGTAGCCGCAGCTCAGCGGGTCCGCGGCCGAGCGCGATGCCGAGGAGGTTCGTCGCGGCATGCCCCGCGTCGAGATGGGTGTAGAGGTGGCCGCGTGGCCCATACTTCCGCATCGAAAGCCAGGGCCGGGCCAGGACCAGGAAGTGGTCCGGATGCGCCAACGTGCAGCCTCGCGCCAGCTCCGTGTGCAACGCCTCGACAGGTTCTGCGGCGACCGGCAGGCGCAGGCAGAAGCGTCGTACCAGGTCCACCTTGAAGGCAGTGGGGCGGAGGGCTCCGTCCCGCTCCTCCTTGGTGAGCAGGACGATGTCGTACGGAAAGAGCGCTCCCGCCGAAGGCACGCTGCGAGCACCGCCCGCGCCCTGCTGGGCAAGAGCCTCCTGGATGATTCCCATGGCACGGGCGATCCGCTGGTCCGCCACTGGGACCAAGTCGGGGTTCCTCGGAGCCTTGAGCGCAATCATGTCCAGCCACTCGCTGGTGAACGGCACACGGTGCTCCGCGTGCGCCCCCGGAGATTCGGCGGCCACGTCACGCGTCTCCACGACCATTCCTCAGCTTCCTCAACTCTGGCCGGCGTGCGGCTGCTTTACTGCCGGTCCGTCAAACTAGCGGTGCCACGGCCGGGCAGGCGGCAGATGCAGAGGCAGGAGTACGGCAGAACGAGGCCGCGGGCGGGCACACCGGCCTGGCCCGGGCTTGTAGGGTCGACCTCCGGCCCGGAGTTCGCGGCTCCCGTGGCAGATGCGAAAGGCAGGAAAGACCATGACCAGCACCGACTTGCCCATGAGCGACCTCACGGCGCAGGGCGACCGGGCATTCAAGGACTACGAAACGCTCCGGGCGCAGGGCCGCTCGCTCGATCTCACCCGAGGCAAGCCGGCTCTCGAGCAGCTGGACATCTCCCGGGAGCTGTTGACACTGCCCGGCGACCGCTGGACTGCGTCCGATGGGACGGACTGCCGCAACTATGGTGGGCTGAAGGGGCTACCCGAGCTCCGTGAGATCTTCGCACCGGTACTCCAGGTCCCCGCCGAGCGCCTGCTAGCAGTCGGCAATTCCAGCCTCGAGCTGATGCACGACTGTCTGGTGCACGCGCTGCTCAGCGAGGTACCGGGGGCAGCACGGCGCTGGGTGGACGATGAGCGGATCGCGTTCCTCTGCCCGGTCCCTGGCTACGACCGGCACTTCGCTCTGTGCGAGCGCTTCGGCATGGAGCTGATCTCCGTCCCGATGACGGACGAGGGCCCCGACATGGACGTTGTGGAGCGGCTGGTCGCGACGGATCCGGCGGTCAAGGGCATCTGGTGCGTCCCCAAGTACAGTAACCCGACTGGTGTTAGCTACAGCGATGAGGTCGTGGAGCGGCTGGCCTCCATGCCGACCGCAGCACCAGACTTCCGGATCTTCTGGGACAACGCATACGCGGTCCACCACCTCACGGACGAGGAGGTGGAGATCCGTGACGTGTTGGCGGCGTCCGAGGCCCACGGCCACCCGGACCGTCCCCTCGTCTTCGGTTCCACCTCGAAGATCACCTTCGCTGGCGCTGGCGTGGGCTTCTTCGGTGCTTCCCAGTCCAACGTGGATTGGCTGATCTCCAAGAGCAGCAAGCGTTCCATCGGCCCCGACAAGCTCAACCAGCTGCGCCACGCGCTGTTCCTGCAAGACTCGGAAGGCGTACGGGCGCATATGCTGAAGCAGCGCGCCCTGCTCCAGCCGAAGTTCGAGCTGGTCCAGCAGATCCTCGAACGGGAGCTGGGCGGAACCGGCCTGGCCCGATGGACCTCGCCCAAGGGCGGATACTTCATCACGCTGCAGCTCGTGCACGGCGGTGCCTCCGAAGTGGTCCGGCTGGCGGGCGAGGCTGGGACCGCGCTCACTCCGGCCGGTGCCACCCACCCCTACGGAGTTGACCCGGACGATGCCACGATCCGTATCGCGCCCAGCTACCCCTCCATCGAGGACCTGGAGCACGCGGTCGTCAGCCTGGCCGTTTGTGTGCGCCTCGTCGGATACGAGCAGCTCCTCGCCCAGTAACGGAGCGGTCGCCAGGCTCGGGGCGGCGGAACCTCGCCGTCGGGCCCTGGCCGTGTCCGCAGCGTCCTCCCCGACTCTCCGGTTCGCTGGGTCGGGAATGTGACCCCTCCGCCGCACCGGCTGCGATCCCGAGCAGGTCCGCTGCGTGACGACGCGGTCTTCCGGTCGGCACGTATGGAGCGTGCACACAGGACGCCGCAGGGAATGCCTTTCCGGAGCACAGTCGATGCGATGGGGAGTCGGCGAGTGATGGAAAGCAGATGGAGGTGAAGAAAGGCCCCAGCCGTCAAAGCGCGTCCGTCGCCCGTGCAACCGCCTCGTACAGGGCTCCGACGGCCCTCTCCCGCCCGTCGCCCACGTGGGCGACACGGATCACAGTGTTGACCGCGACGAGCAGCTGCTCGGCCGTCTGTGCGGGCAGGTAGGCAGTGTCGACCCGAGCCGCCAATTGCAGGACGTGCGACCCGCCGACCGCCGCGAGCGAGCAGCGTCCGCCTTGGTAGGGCCACCAGTCGAGGGGCCGCAGGGCGAAGTCCCGTCCCTCGTCGGGGGTTCCGGGGTGGGGAAGCGGCCCCGGGAAGTCCCCGCGGACGTCGTTGAACGTGCAGGCTGCGCCCAGCACCTCGTCCGGTTCCCGCCCCACGTCCCGCAGGACGGGATGGCGTCCCTTGAAGTGGTGTAGCCGGTCTTGGCTGATGTGCGCCCCTGGCTCGCCACCGCGTTGCCCCTGGTGGACCGCTCGTGCGCCCTGAACAAGGACGGGCCACCGTGCAACTCTCCGCGGTGAACGGTGAATCCGACCGGGAGGTGCACGATGGCCCTGGCCCATGATGACCTGCTCCGCCTTCTGGAGTCACTACGTTCGGCGGACGGGCTGGAGATCGTCCGGGCCGCGGCCGAACGAGTCCTGCAAGAACTGATAGAAGCCGAGGCGACACAGCACATCGGTGCCGCATGGGGCGAGCACACCGAGACCCGCACCGCCTACCGTAACGGCCACCGCGAACGGACCCTGACCACCCAGGCCGGCGACCTGGAACTCGCGATCCCCAAACTCCGCGCCGGCACCTTCTTCCCCAGCCTGCTCGAACGCCGGCGCCGCGTCGACCAGGCCCTCTACGCCGTCATCATCGAGGCATACGTCCATGGCGTGTCCACCCGCAGTGTCGACGACCTGGTCAAAGCCCTCGGCTCGGACACCGGCATCTCCAAGAGCGAGGTCTCCCGGATCTGCGGCGACCTCGACGAAAGCCTCACCGCCTTCCGCAACCGACCCCTGGACCACACCCGCTTCCCCTACGTCTACCTCGACGCCACCTACCTCAAGGCCCGCGTCGACCACCAGATCGCCTCCCGCGCCGTCGTCATCGCCACCGGCGTCACCGAGGACGGCGGCCGCGAAGTCCTCGGCCTCATGGTCGGCGACAGCGAGAACGAGACCTTCTGGACCACCTTCCTGCGTGACCTGCGCAAACGCGGTCTGAACGGGGTCCGCCTCGTCATCTCCGACCAGCACCTCGGCCTGATCGCCGCCATCGGCAAGGTCATGATCGGAGCCGCACACCAGCGCTGCCGCGTTCATTTCGTCCGCAATGTCTTCTCGGTCATTCCGAAGCAGCACGCCGAGATGGCCGCCGCGACCATCCGCACGATCTTCGCCCAGCCCGACGCCGTCTCGGTCCGCGCCCAGCTCGACACCGTCGCCGACGCCTTCGGCAAGCAGTTCCCCAAGGTGAAGGAGATGCTCCTGGAGGCCAAGGACGAGCTGACCGCCTTCGCCGACTTCCCTCACCAGCACTGGAAGAAGATCCAGTCGACCAACCCGCTGGAGCGCTTAAATCGCGAGGTCAAACGCCGGGCCGACGTCGTCCAGGTCTTCCCCAACGACGCCGCCGTCGAACGCCTCGCCACCGCCGTCCTGATCGAGCTGCACGACGAGTGGATCGCCTTCCCTCGCCGCTACCTGTCCAACGAGAGCATGGACAGCCTCTATCCGGACAAGACCACCCTGCTGCCCGCCACCGACGAATGATCGCCTACACCACTCCAAGGGGCACGACCCAGGACGGCGTCCAGTGCCCGCGGGGACCAGAAGGCGCTGTTGTAGGCACGCATTGACTTCCGTCCCAGCTGTGCCACGATCTCGTCGAAACTCTGGTCGGGAGTGACCCGGGCGAGCAGTGGCCCGAGCTGCGCAAGCACCCCCAGATAATCCGCGCCGTCGAGGCGGTGCCGGTTGGAGGTCACGAGCTGGAGCGGAACCGAGCAAGAGTCGAGCAGCGCGCCGACGGCGAGCGCCACCGAAGCCAGGAGGACCGGCGCCGTACCCGCGCCGGTACGCCCTGCGAGGTCCTCCAGCCGGCCAGCGGCGGCGGTCGAGGTCAGCACCTGCTGGGCGACCCCGGGGGCGCTGTCCCGCCGGGGATGCGCGAACGGCAGGTCCACATCGCCGAACGTGGCGGTCCAGACCCGCACGGACCGCTCGCTCACTGTACGCAGGCGGTCGCCTGCCTCCAATTGGTACTGTTCGCGGGGGCTGCGGTTCGTAGCCAGCTGCCAGGCTCCCGTGCCGTCGAGATGTCCCAGCAGCGTACGCACGCTCGACGCGTCCACTGACAGGTGGGAGAGGGACCACACCACCTGACGGGGCCGCCCTCGCTCGGTCACGACCGCGGCAGCGAACGGTAGCTGCTCCGGTCCGGCCAGCGGCTGCGCCCGGAGGCGTCTGACGGTCGCGGCCACCGTCTCCCGGAGGTGACCTGCCGCCTCGATGACGTCCACCCCGAAGGAACCTCTGCCGCACACATGCTGGCGCACTTCGCCGGCCACCTCACGGACATCTGTGCGCAGCCCTTCGAAACCCGATACAGCTCGGCCGATCAACCGCAGCACGTCAGCGATCTCCCGGCCTTCGGGCACTTCCCAGACCGGCGCGGCGTTTAGATACCACGCGGTGCGGTCGTAACGCCGTAGTCCGTCCCAAAAGCTCTGCTGCCCCCAAGTGGCGGGCCCTTCCCAGTCCTCGCCCTCGTCGAACAGGACCGATTCTCTCAGCATGTGCTGGTGTCACCTCATGCATAGACGTTTCCGCGCGGGCATGCAGTGGCCGCCGCCCGGGCCAGGCCGGACGGTGCCCGCGTCCCGCGCGCGGTCGACGATACGGGCGAAGCGGGCCCCCGGCCCCGCACCGAGGGCCCGGAAACCGAAACTGCCGGTTCTTGTGCCGCAGATGATCCGTGCCGCCGCCTAACGAGCTCGTGCACGGTAAGCGGTGAGGCGTCGAGCTCCTGATCGTTGATCATGGTCGTGTGGTGGGGAACGCGTCTCGTGCAGCGATCATCAG
>Ga0207873_1003218_pt1 | contig 12307 bp, 10 predicted proteins | sample BGWIniCompost_FD_187373 | JGI IMG/M metagenome (GOLD analysis project Ga0207873, IMG submission 187373) | Cellulose adapted compost microbial communities from Newby Island Compost Facility, Milpitas, CA, USA - BGW Initial Compost (SPAdes)... ... | reverse complement strand
GAGCCGCTGCTGGACGCCACCATCCGCGCGGGTGACGCCCTGCTGCTGGAGCCCCGCTCCGGCTACGTCTACGAGGTCGTCCCGAAGAGCGAGGTCGAGGAGCTCGTTCTCGAGGAGGTCCCGGACATCGGCTACGAGCAGATCGGTGGTCTCAGCAACCAGATCGAGGCCATCCGTGACGCCGTCGAGCTGCCGTACCTCTACCCCGACCTGTTCAAGGAGCACGAACTGCGCCCGCCCAAGGGCGTGCTGCTCTACGGCCCGCCCGGATGCGGCAAGACGCTGATCGCCAAGGCCGTCGCCAACTCGCTGGCCAAGAAGGTCGCCGAGGTGACGGGCCAGGCCGCCGGCAAGAGCTTCTTCCTCAACATCAAGGGCCCGGAGCTGCTCAACAAGTACGTCGGCGAGACCGAGCGGCAGATCCGCCTGGTCTTCCAGCGGGCCCGTGAGAAGGCCAGCGAGGGCACACCCGTCATCGTCTTCTTCGACGAGATGGAGTCCCTCTTCCGCACCCGCGGCTCCGGCGTCAGCTCGGACGTGGAGAACACCATCGTCCCGCAGCTGCTCGCCGAGATCGACGGCGTGGAGGGGCTGCAGAACGTGGTCGTGATCGGTGCCTCCAACCGTGAGGACATGATCGACCCCGCGATCCTGCGGCCCGGCCGGCTCGACGTGAAGATCAAGATCGAACGTCCGGACGCGGAAGCCGCCAAGGACATCTTCGGCAAGTACCTCACCGAGCGGCTCCCGCTGCACGCCGACGACCTCGCCGAGCACGGCGGCGACAAGGCCATGACGGTCCAGAGCATGATCCAGACCGCCGTGGAACAGATGTACGCGGAATCCGAGGAGAACCGCTTCCTCGAGGTCACCTACGCCAATGGCGACAAGGAAGTCCTCTACTTCAAGGACTTCAATTCCGGCGCCATGATCGAGAACATCGTGGGCCGCGCCAAGAAGATGGCGATCAAGGACTATCTCGAGAAGAACCAGAAGGGTCTCCGCGTCTCCCATCTGCTCCAGGCCTGCGTGGACGAATTCAAGGAGAACGAGGACCTGCCGAACACCACGAACCCGGACGACTGGGCCCGGATCTCCGGAAAGAAGGGCGAGCGGATCGTCTACATCCGCACCCTCATCACCGGAAAGCAGGGCGCGGACACCGGACGCTCCATCGACACGGTGGCGAACACCGGTCAGTACCTGTAAAACGCAGGGCGGCTGCGGGTGCCCTCGGCGGGTACCCGCAGCCGACTGCTTTTCGGGCCCACGGCTGGAGCACAGCAATGACGCAAATGATCTCCCCGCCGGCGCAGAGGCGTTCTAGGCTCTTCCGTACCGCCGCGTCGCGCAGTGCGGGGACGGGCACCGCACACGCACCCGAGCGCCAGCGGTACTGCGGCGCCCCCGACCGGGGACGCCGCCGGGCAAGGAGGGCCGCATGACCGTACGGCGAGTAATGGGCATTGAGACGGAGTACGGAATCTCCGTCCCCGGCCACCCGAACGCCAATGCCATGCTCACCTCGTCCCAGATCGTCAACGCCTACGCGGCCGCGATGCACCGGGCCCGCCGGGCCCGCTGGGACTTCGAGGAGGAGAACCCCCTGCGCGACGCGCGAGGCTTCGACCTGGCCCGGGAGGCCGCCGACGCCAGCCAGCTCACCGACGAGGACATCGGCCTCGCCAACGTGATCCTCACCAACGGTGCCCGGCTCTACGTCGACCACGCCCATCCGGAGTACAGCGCCCCCGAGGTCACCAACCCGCGCGACGCCGTGCTCTGGGACAAGGCCGGCGAGCGGATCATGGCCGAGGCCGCGGAACGCGCCGCCCAGCTGCCCGGTGCCCAGCCGATCCACCTCTACAAGAACAACACCGACAACAAGGGCGCCTCCTACGGCACGCACGAGAACTACCTGATGAAGCGGGAGACCCCCTTCTCGGACATCGTGCGCCACCTGACGCCCTTCTTCGTCTCCCGCCAGGTCTTCGCGGGCGCGGGACGCGTCGGCATCGGCCAGGACGGCCACGAGCACGGCTTCCAGCTGAGCCAGCGCGCGGACTACTTCGAGGTCGAGGTGGGCCTCGAGACGACGCTCAAGCGCCCGATCATCAACACCCGCGACGAGCCGCACGCGGACGCCGAGAAGTACCGCAGGCTGCATGTGATCATCGGCGACGCGAACCTCTCCGAGATCTCGACCTACCTCAAGCTCGGCACCACGGCGCTGGTGCTGTCCATGATCGAGGACGGCTTCATCGCGGTCGACCTGGCCGTGGACCAGCCGGTGCGCACCCTGCACCAGGTCTCGCACGACCCGACGCTCAAGCGCCTGGTCACGCTGCGCAGCGGGCGCACACTCACCGCGGTGCAGCTCCAGATGGAGTACTACGAGCTGTCCCGCAAGTACGTCGAGGAGCGCTTCGGGGACGACGCCGACGAGCAGACCAAGGACGTCCTGGCCCGCTGGGAGGACACCCTCACGCGCCTGGAGAACGACCCGATGAGCCTGGCCGGCGAGCTGGACTGGGTCGCCAAGCGGGAGCTGATGGAGGGCTACCGGCGCCGGGACAACCTGGACTGGGACGCGGCGCGGCTGCATCTGGTCGACCTGCAGTACGCCGACGTACGGCCCGACAAGGGCCTGTACAACCGTCTGGTGGCCCGCGGGCGGATGAAGCGGCTGCTGGACGAGAGCGAGGTGGACAGGGCCCGTACGAAGCCTCCGGAGGACACCCGGGCGTACTTCCGCGGGCGCTGTCTGGAGCAGTACGCGGACGACGTGGCGGCGGCCTCCTGGGACTCGGTGATCTTCGATCTGCCGGGACGGGACTCGCTGCAGCGGGTGCCGACCCTGGAGCCGCTTCGCGGAACGCGTAATCACGTCAAGGAGCTGCTGGACCGTTGCCGCACGGCCGAGGACCTGGTCAGGGTGTTGTCCGGGGGGTGAGACGGCGGCCCGGGGGGAATCCTGGGTACCCGGGCTCCCCGGAAGGTCCGGCCGGACAGGGTGGAAACACCCCCGTCCGGGAATCATCGAGGTGGTCCCCGTACGTTGGAGCAACTACGGGGCCGTTGTCGGACCCGGCTTGTAGGGTCTGATCTTGACCGAGCAACTGTGTCGGGCTAACCGAGCGGGGTGAGGGTGATGGCGACCAAGGACACCGGCGGCGGACAGCAGAAGGCCACGCGGTCCACGGAGGAGGTCGAGGAGCAGGCTGCGGAGACGCAGGCCTCCGAGGACCTCAAGGAGCGGCAGGAGAAGCTCTCCGACGACGTGGACTCCGTGCTGGACGAGATCGACGACGTGCTCGAGGAGAACGCCGAGGACTTCGTGCGCTCCTTCGTGCAAAAGGGCGGACAGTAAAGGTCGGCGGCTCACTTCACCTTCGAAACCAAGACACGGGGGCATGGAGTGGGTGGCGGGCCTCGGGTGCGGTGCCGGCAGTGCGCGGCGGGCTTCGGGTCCGCGCGCTGCCGGCACCGGCCTCTCGCCGTGCCCGCCGGGACCGGATGTGCCGGATGTGAGGGACCGACCGCCCCTGGGCGGGCGGTAGTTGCATATGTTTGTCAGCGCCCGCAGCGCATGTGGATCACTGCCAGGAGAGGGGTAGGGTCCGTGGCGTACTGTGCTTCAGCAGCAGGCCGCGCTGGGGCAGTTCAGGACCGGCCCGATGCCATCAGGCGGGCTGCCGCTACGTGGAAGGAATCGCGTGGAAGCCAACTCTCGTGACACCGGGCGTCTGCCAGCTGCCTTCCTGACGCCAGGGTCTTCCTCCTTCATGGACTTCCTCTCCGAGCACCAGCCGGAGCTGCTGCCGGGCAGGAGGTCGCTGCCGCCGGTTCAGGGCGCCCTCGAGGCGCCGCACGGCACGACGATCGTCGCCGTGACGTTCCCCGGCGGCGTGGTCCTCGCCGGTGACCGGCGGGCGACCATGGGCAATGTGATCGCGCAGCGGGACATCGAGAAGGTGTTCCCGGCCGACGAGTACTCCGCGGTGGGCATCGCCGGCACCGCGGGCATCGCCGTGGAGATGGTGAAGCTGTTCCAGCTGGAGCTGGAGCACTTCGAGAAGGTCGAGGGCGTGCAGCTGTCCCTCGAGGGCAAGGCGAACCGGCTGTCGACCATGATCCGCTCCAATCTGGGCATGGCCATGCAGGGCCTGGCCGTGGTCCCGCTGTTCGCCGGGTACGACGTGGACCGGGAGAAGGGGCGGATCTTCTCCTACGACGTCACCGGCGGCCGCTCCGAGGAGCACGGCTTCGCGGCGACCGGCTCGGGTTCGATCTTCGCCCGCGGCGCGATGAAGAAGCTCTACCGGGACGATCTCAGCGAGAACGAGGCCACCACGCTGGTGGTGCAGGCCCTGTACGACGCGGCCGACGACGACTCGGCGACCGGTGGTCCCGATGTCGCCCGCCGGATCTATCCGATCGTCACCGTGATCACCGAGGACGGCTTCCGCCGGCTGACCGAGGACGAGTCCTCCGAGATCGCCCGGTCCGTGCTGGAGCGGCGGCTGGAGCAGCCGGACGGGCCGAGGGCGGCGCTGCTGTAGCCGGCCGCGACGTCCGTGTGGTGTGGGTGATCCAGTGACTTCGACAGAAAGGGACGGGTAACCGGTGTCGACGCCGTTCTATGTCTCACCTCAGCAGGCGATGGCCGACCGGGCGGAGTACGCCCGCAAGGGCATCGCCCGGGGACGCAGCCTGGTGGTGCTGCAGTACGCCGACGGAATCGTCTTCGTCGGCGAGAATCCGTCCCGCGCGCTGCACAAGTTCAGCGAGATCTACGACCGGATCGGCTTCGCCGCGGCCGGCAAGTACAACGAGTACGAGAACCTCCGCATCGGCGGTGTCCGCTACGCCGACCTGCGGGGCTACACCTACGACCGGGCCGATGTGACGGCCCGCGGCCTGGCGAACGTCTACGCCCAGACCCTGGGCACCATCTTCTCCAGCGCGGGGGAGAAGCCCTACGAGGTCGAGCTGGTCGTGGCCGAGGTGGGGGAGACCCCCGAGCAGGACCAGATCTACCGCCTGCCGCACGACGGCTCCATCGTCGACGAGCACGGCTCGGTGGCGGTGGGCGGCAACGCGGAGCAGATCAGCAGCTACCTGGACCAGCGCCACCGCGACGGCATGACCCTGGCGGAGGCCCTGCACCTCGCCGTCCAGGCCCTGTCCCGCGACACCAACGGCAGCGAGCGGGAGATCCCCGCCGAGCGCCTGGAAGTGGCGGTCCTCGACCGCACCCGCCCCCAGAAGCGCAAGTTCCGCCGCATCACCGGCCGCCAGCTCGTCCGCCTCCTGGAAGAGGGCGCCCCCTCCTCCTCGGACTCCGCCTCTCCCGGCAAGGGCGACTCCTCCGAGTGACCCCTGACCCCGCGAGCCCGCCCACCCCGCCCACGGAGTGAGCGGGCTCGCCGGCTTCATCGGCCGGCGCCGGCGGGGCGAGGCGCTGACCGGCATGCGCCTCTTCAGGCCCGTACCGGCGCCGTGGACCCCCTCACGATGAGCCTCACCGGAATGTCCCCCTGCTCGGGCTCCTCGCCCTCCAGGACCGCCAGCAGCGCCCGCATCCCCCGCTCCCCGAACAGTTCCGCATCCAGCCGCACCGTCGTCAGCTCGGGATCGATGGCCGTGGCCACCGCCAGATCATCGATGCCCGTGACCGACAGATCCTCCGGGATCCGCAACCCCACCCGCCGCGCGGCCTTGTACGTCCCCGCCGCCAGCTGATCGTCGTCGCACACCACCGCCGTGGGCCGCTCCGCGCCCTCCAGGGCACCCCGTACCGCCGCCTCCGCCCCCTTGATGGAGATCGGCGACCGCACCGTCCGCAGCCGCGTCCCCGGCACTTCCGCCAGCCGCGCCGCCAGTTCCCGCGCCCGCACCTCGAACGTCCACGAGGGCACATCGGCCGCCAGATGCAGGAAGTCCCGGTGGCCGAGCCCCAGCAGATGCTCCGCGACCTGCCGCACCCCGTCCGCGATGTCGAGATTGACCGTCGCCGTCCCCGGCCCTTCCGGGTCGCTGTCCAGCATCACCAGCGGCAGCTGGTCCCCGCCCCCGCCGCCCCCGCGCCCGTGATCCCCGCGGAGGGCGCTCACCGCATCCGCCGCCATCGAGGAGGCGATCACCCCGTCCAGAGCGGCCTGCGCCGACGCGAAGGGGTCCCGCGCCGGCCCGATGCCCTCCGGTGAGGGATACAGCACCACCCCGAACCCGTGCCGCGCGGCGACCCGCGCCGCCCCGGTGTATACACCGGCGAAGAACTCCGTGGTGAGCGCGGGCACCACCAGCAGCACCGTCCGCGTCCGCCCCAGCCGCAGGTTCCGCGCCGCGAGATTGGGCCGGTACCCCAGCTCCGCCGCGGCCGCCCGCACCCGCTCCGCGGTGGCCGCCGAGACCCTGCCCTTCCACTTGCCGCCGAGCACCAGGCTCACCGCGGCCTGCGAGACACCCGCGGCCCGGGCGACATCCCGGCTGGTGGGGCGCGTACTGGCTCGTGGCACCGTCGGGCCGCTCTCTCTCGTACCTCGCAAGGGCTGCTCTCGAAGAGGGTGCTCTTGAAGGGCTGCTCTCGTATGGACTGGCGAACAGGCGCCATGGTACGTATGGAGACGGAAGTTATACGTAAAACCTGGTGAGCGGAGGGCCGGCATGGCCACGGGATACCTGGACGTCCTCCGGGCACGGCACGCCACCCGGCTGCTGGTGGGCACGCTCGTCGGCCGTCTGCCGAACGCGACCGCCGCCATCGCCGTCGTGCTCTTCGTGCGCGCGGAGGGCGGCTCGTACAGCCTCGCCGGCGCGCTGGCCGCGGTCTACGGCCTGTTCAACGCCGTCGGCCAGCCGGTCCTCGGCCGCCTGGTCGACCTGCGCGGCCAGCCACGCGTGCAGCTGCCCGCGGCCGTGCTCTCGGCCCTGGCGATGGCGGTCTTCGCCTGGGCGGGCATCCAGCCGCAGGCCCTCGCCTACGCCGCCGTGGCCGCCGCCGGGCTGTTCACGCCGCCCCTGGAGGGCGGCCTGCGCGCCCTGTGGTCCTCGGTGCTGCCCCGCGAGGAGCAGGTGCACCGCGCCTACGCGATGGACGCCGTGGCCCAGGAGGTGATGTTCACCGTGGGACCGCTCCTGGTCACCCTGTGCGTCTCCCTGTGGTCCGCCCAGGCCGCCCTGCTGCTGATCAACGCCGTCGGCGTGCTCGGCGCGCTCTCCGTGGTCGTCTCGCCGCCCTCCCGCACCTGGCGCTCGGCACCCCGTGAGGCCCACTGGCTGGGCGCCCTGCGCTCTCCGGGGCTGCTGGCGCTGCTCGGGGCCTTCCTCTGCGTGGGGATGGCCCTGGGGTCCATCACGGTCGCCTCGGTGCCGTACGCGGACGAGCACGGCGGGGACCGGGTGTACGGCTGGCTGATGGCCGGAATCGGCCTGGGCGCGCTGATCGGCGGCATGGCGTACGGGGCCCGGCAGTGGAGTGGTCCGCCCGGACGGCGACTGCAGATCCTGGTCGCGATGCTGACGGTCTGTTACCTGCCGCTGACTCTGATGCCCGGCGCGGTGGCCATGACGCTGCTCGCCGTGGTCGCCGGTCTGTTCCTCGCGCCCGCCATCGCCTGTGCCTTCGTGCTGGTCGACCGGCACGCGCCGCGCGGCACGGTGACGGAGGCGTTCTCCTGGCTGGTGACCACCTTCACGGTCGGCGCCTCGGCCGGCACCGGCCTCGCCGGGCCCGTCGTGGAGGCGGGCGGCGCCCAGTGGGGCTTCGCCCTGCCGGCCGCCGCGGGTGGCGTGTCCTCGCTGGTTTTGGCCGTCACCAGGAGGGTATTGGCAGGTCCCGCCAGGGGAGCGGTGGTGGCCGCCGGTTCGGAAAATGATCCGAACCGAGCCGCCGAACCCCGTTTCAGTTCGGGGGATCGGGCGTAATGTTCCATCATGGACCGCCGCATTTTCGGGCTGGAGAACGAGTACGGCGTCACGTGCACGTTCAGGGGACAGCGCCGCCTGTCGCCTGACGAGGTGGCGCGGTACCTCTTCCGCCGTGTCGTGTCATGGGGCCGAAGCAGCAATGTCTTTCTGCGCAACGGCGCCCGCCTCTATCTCGACGTGGGGTCACACCCGGAATACGCCACACCCGAGTGTGACAACGTGACCGAACTGGTCACCCACGACAAGGCCGGCGAGCGCATTCTCGAAGGACTCCTGGTGGACGCCGAACGACGCCTGCACGAGGAGGGAATCGCGGGCGACGTCTACCTCTTCAAGAACAACACCGACTCGGCGGGCAACTCCTACGGCTGCCACGAGAACTACCTGGTGGCCCGGCACGGGGAGTTCTCCCGGCTCGCGGACATCCTCATCCCGTTCCTGGTCACCCGGCAGCTGCTGTGCGGCGCCGGCAAGGTGCTGCAGACGCCGCGCGGCGCGGTGTACTGCGTCAGCCAGCGGGCGGAGCACATCTGGGAGGGCGTCTCCTCGGCGACGACCCGGTCCAGGCCGATCATCAACACCCGCGACGAGCCGCACGCGGACGCCGAGCGCTACCGCCGGCTGCACGTCATCGTCGGCGACTCGAACATGTCCGAGACGACCATGCTGCTCAAGGTCGGCGCCACCGACCTGGTGCTGCGCATGATCGAGGCGGGTACGGTGATGCGGGACCTCACCCTGGAGAACCCGATCCGGGCGATCCGCGAGGTCAGCCACGACATCACCGGCCGGCGCAAGGTGCGCCTGGCCAGCGGACGCGAGGCCAGCGCGCTCGAGGTGCAGCGCGAGTACTACGAGAAGGCGCTGGACTTCTGCGAGCGCCGCGGCATCCGCACCGGCACCGTCGAGCGGGTGCTGGAGCTGTGGGGACGCACCCTGGAGGCGATCGAGACCGAGGACCTGGACCGGATCGACACCGAGATCGACTGGGTCATGAAGTACAAGCTGCTCGAGCGCTACCGCGCCAAGCACAACATGACCATGTCGCATCCGCGGGTCGCCCAGATAGACCTCGCCTACCACGACATCCACCGCCGTCGTGGCCTGTACTACCTGCTGGAGAAGAAGGGCCAGGCCGCCAGGATCTGCAACGATCTGAAGATCTTCGAGGCCAAATCGGTGCCCCCGCAGACCACCCGGGCCCGGCTGCGCGGCGACTTCATCCGCCGCGCCCAGGAGCAGCGCCGCGACTTCACGGTCGACTGGGTGCATCTCAAGCTCAACGACCAGGCACAGCGGACCGTGCTGTGCAAGGACCCGTTCCGCGCGGTGGACGACCGGGTGGAGAAGCTGATCGCCGGCATGTGAGGCACCGGCGTGTGAGACGCAGGGACGTGCGTCACCCGCTCGTGGGACACACGTCGGACCCACGTGGGACAGGAGCGTCAAGGGAGACGAAAATCTCCGGAACGTGACAGGGGCGCCGTTCGTTACACCGTGCGGCGCCCTTCTCACTGCGTAGAGTTGCGCGCACGCCACTGACAAGATCGACGATTACGAGGCCCCCACCGTGCGCCGACGCTCACTCCTCATTGCCGTTCCCGCCGGACTGGTCACCCTCGCCGCCTGCGGCGACGACAAGGGTGATTCGGGCAAGGCCAGCGATAGCGCCGAGCCGTCGGCGCCCGAGACCTCGGCCGCGCCCCCGCCGAAGATCGTGGACGGCCCGCTGCCCGCCATCACCGCCGGCACGGGGTTCGACGAGAAGCCGACCGTGGCCAAGGGCAGCGGAGAGCCGTCCAAGGACCTCGCGGTGAAGACCGTCATCGCCGGCAACGGCCGCACGGTCGCCGAGAACGACTACGTGGTGGCCAACTACCTCGGCCAGATCTGGGCCACCGGCAAGGTCTTCGACAACTCCTACGACCGCGGAGCCCGCCTCGCCCTCCCGCTCACCCAGGGCCAGATCATCGACGGCTGGCGCTACGGCCTGATCGGCAAGAAGGCCGGCAGCCGGGTCGAGATGGCCGTCCCGCCCACCTGGGGCTACGGCAAGCAGGGCAACCCGCAGGCCGGCATCAAGGGCACCGACACGCTGGTGTTCGTGGTGGACGTGCAGGGCACCTTCAACGCCAGGAGCAGCGCCGAGGGCTCGGAGGTGGCCCAGGACGACATCGGCCTGCCCAAGGTCGGTACCAACACCGACGGCAAGGCCCCCTCCATCAAGGTGCCCGACGCCGCCGCGCCCGAGGAGCTCGTGGCGAACTACGTCATCGAGGGCGACGGGGAGAAGGTCGGCGCCCAGGACAGCGTGCTGGTGCAGTACAAGGGCGTGCTGTGGGACGGCGGCAAGGAGTTCGACTCCACGTACAAGCGCGGACAGCTCACCTCGTTCTCGCTGCAGCAGGTCGTCAAGGGCTGGTCGCAGGGCCTGACCGGCAAGAAGGTCGGCAGCCGGGTCCTGATCGTCATCCCGCCGAAGCTGGGCTACGGCGACAACCCGCCGCAGGGCAGCGGGATCAAGAAGGACTCCACGCTGGTCTTCACCGTGGACATCCTCGCCAAGCTCTGACCCCGGCGGGATGCAAGACTGGGTGTGTTCGCCTTTCCGCAGACAAGCAGGAGCTATTGACGTGAGCATCGACAAGCCCGAGATCGACTTCCCGGGCGGCGAGCCCCCGGCGGACCTCGAGATCAAGGACATCTGGGAGGGCGACGGAGAGGTCGCGCAGGCGGGCCACACGGTCACCGTGCACTACGTGGGCGTCGCCTTCAGCACCGGCGAGGAGTTCGACGCCAGCTGGAACCGCGGCACGCCCTTCCGTTTCCCGCTGGGCGCGGGCCGGGTCATCAAGGGCTGGGACCAGGGCGTGCAGGGCATGAAGGTCGGAGGCCGCCGCCAGCTGACCATCCCGGCGCACCTCGCCTACGGCAACCAGAGCCCCACCCCGGCGATCAAGCCTGGTGAGACGCTGATCTTCGTGGTGGATCTGCTCGGAGTCTGATCGAAGCCGATCATCCGGGGCCCATGCCTGATCGGGCATGGGCCCTCCGCTTTTGCCGCGACACCGCGGAGCGGTACGGTCATCGGTCGTAAGCACCATAGGGAGAAGGGCGTCGATGGCCATTGCCAAGGCCGAGCGGCTGATGAACCTGGCGCTGTGTCTGCTCGGGACGCGGCGACCGCTCACCAAGCGCGAGCTGCGTGAGTCCATCGAGGCCTATCTCGAGGCGGGCAGCGACGAGTCCTTCAACCGCATGTTCGAGCGCGACAAGGACGATCTGCGCGAACTCGGGCTGGTCATCGAGATTGTGGAGAACCTCGACGGCGAGGCCGGCTACCTGGCCCGCCGCGACAGCAACCGGCTGCCGCCCATCACCCTGGACGCCGAGGAGGCCGCCGCCCTCGGACTCGCCGCCAAGGTGTGGCAGCAGGCCCGGTTGGCCGGAGCGGCCAGCGGCGCCCTGCAGAAGCTGCGCGCCGCCGGACTCCCCGAGGACGTCGACCCGTACGGCGCGCACAGCGCCCTGGAGCCGCGCATCCCGGTGCACGAGGCCGCGTTCGAACCGCTGATGCTGGCCTGCCGCGACCGCCGCCCGGTCGTCTTCGACTACCGCAAGGCCACCGCCGCCCAGCCGGAGCAGCGGCATGTGGAGCCCTGGGCGCTGGAGTGCTGGCGCGGCCACTGGTACCTGGCCGGCTGGGACCGCGACCGGGGGGCCGAGCGGGTCTTCCGGCTCTCCAGGATCACCGGCAAGGTCCGCTCCCGCACCGGCCGCTTCACCGCCCCGGTGCCCGACGTCGTCACCGTGCGCGAGACGGTGGCGAGCTGGGCGGGGGAGATCGCCGACCGCTCCGCGCGGATCCTGCTGCGCTCCGGCGCCGGCTACCCCCTTCGGGCGAAGGCCACCGCGGTGCGGGAACGCGGCGACGGCTGGGACGAGTTGGAGATTCCGTACGGGCACGGCCTGGACGCCTGGCTGGTGGAGTTCGGCCCCGATGTGGTGGTCCTGGAGCCGGCCGAGCTGCGGGCCGACGTGGTGGACCGGCTGCGCGCCGTCGCCAAGGGCTGAGGGGGAGCGGAAAGAGACGTGGCAGGCAAACCGGCCAGGACCGTGAACGCCATCGACCAGACCCGGCGGATGCTGTCCCTGGTGACCTACCTCAGGGAGCGGCCCGGCGCCCGGATCGAGGACGTGGCGCGCGCCTTCGGCATCACCGAGGACGAGCTGGTCTCCGACCTCGACGTGCTGCCCATGTGCGGCACCAGCTTCCGCGGCGGCGATCTGCTGGACATCGACACCGACGGCGAGCGCATCTGGTGGCACAACCCCGCCGCCCTCGGCGCGGAGACGGCCGAGCCGCTGCGGCTCC
>Ga0207873_1003217_pt1 | contig 12307 bp, 9 predicted proteins | sample BGWIniCompost_FD_187373 | JGI IMG/M metagenome (GOLD analysis project Ga0207873, IMG submission 187373) | Cellulose adapted compost microbial communities from Newby Island Compost Facility, Milpitas, CA, USA - BGW Initial Compost (SPAdes)... ... | reverse complement strand
CGCGTTCTCCTCGATCAGGATCTGCTCGTAGCGGAAGTCGGCGACGCCGCTGCCGCCGTAGCGTTCGTCCGCCCACATGAGCAGGTACCCGAGCTCGCCGGCCCGGCGGAAGGCTTCGCGGTCGACGTAGCCCTGCGCGCGCCAGCGGGCACCGTTCGGGCCGATCTCGCTCTGGAAGAACCGCCGTGCGGATTCGCGGAACTGCTCGTGCTCGGGCTCGAAGATGTGGCGGCGCATGAGTGAAAGTCCTCGGACGCTGTCGACTGGGGGCCGACGCAGGCCGGAGGCAGCGGCGGCGCGAGGCCGGCTTCTCGTCCCTCGCGCCGCGGAATGCGGCTCTTCGGCCTCGGCCCGCGTCCTCTCCGGCCCGCGGACGTTACAGCCGCTCGATGATGGTCACGTTCGCCATGCCGCCGCCCTCGCACATGGTCTGCAGGCCCCAGCGCTTGTTGCGCCGGCGCAGCGCGTACACGAGCGTCGTCATGAGCTTGGTGCCGGTCGCACCGAGCGGGTGCCCGAGCGCGATGGCGCCGCCGTTGACGTTGAGTTTGTCGGGATCGGCGCCCGTGGCCTTGAGCCAGGCGAGCGGCACCGAGGCGAACGCTTCGTTCACCTCGAACAGGTCGATGTCGTCGAGCTTCATGCCGGCCTTCTTGAGCGCGTGCGCGGTCGCCGGGATGGGCGCCTCGAGCATGATCACCGGGTCGTGCCCGAACACCGACATGTGGTGAATGCGCGCGAGCGGCTCGACGCCGAGCGCCTTGAGGCCGCGCTCGTTCGCTACCATGACGCCCGACGCGCCGTCGCAGATCTGGCTCGCGGTCGCGGCGGTGATGCGGCCGCCTTCGCGCAGGAGCTTCACGGCGCGGATCGCCTCGAGGTTGGCGTCGAAACGGATGCCCTCGTCCACGCGGTGCATCGTCTTCGAGCCGTCGGGGAGGGTGACCTCGATCGGCACGATCTCCTCGTTGAAGCGCTCTTCATTCGTCGCCGCGATCGCGCGCTGGTGGCTGCGGAGCGCGTACTCGTCGAGCGCTTCCTTGGGCAGGTCGTACTTCACCGCCATCATCTCGGCGCCGATGAACTGGCTGAACTCGACGTTCGGGTAGCGCTGCTGGATCGCCGGCCCGTACGGGATGCCGAGCCCGTTCTTCGCCGGCAGCGTCACCGACGAGCCCATGGGCACGCGGCTCATGCTCTCGACGCCCGCGGCGATCACCACGTCCATCGTGCCGCTCATCACCGCCTGCGCCGCGAAGTGCAGCGCCTGCTGCGAAGAGCCGCACTGGCGGTCGACCGTGGTGGCGGGCACGCTCTCCGGAAGCTTCGAGGAGAGCACGGCGTTGCGCGCGACGTTCACGCCCTGCTCGCCGATCTGCGTGACGCAGCCCATGATGACGTCCTCCACGAGCGCGGGATCGGCCTTGGTGCGGTCGATCAGCGCATCGAGCACGCGCGCCGCGAGATCGGCCGGATGCCAGCCGGAAAGGCGTCCGCCCTTGCGTCCGCCGGCGGTGCGCGCGGCGGCGACGATGTACGCTTCACCCATTTCAGAACTCCCCGTGTCGGTGGTTTCGAAGATCAGATTTCACCACAGAGGACGCGGAGGACCCAGAGGCCGGCGCCGCCTCGTCCGACGTGCTTTCCGTCGGCGGCGAACCGTTCAGGCGCTTCCGCGCGCGAGGCGTACGGGCAGGCGGCGCGATCCCCAGTTTCCGGGCAGCGCCTCGAAAATCCCCGGAAGCGGCGTGCCGCAGGCGGCGCACCGGCCGTCCACCAGATTCCAGGCGGTCAGCACGTACCAGTCGCGGCCGATCAGCCTGGCGCCGCATTTGTGGCAGTAGGTCGAGCTGCCCCGCTCGTCGTGCACGTTGCCCGTGTACACGTAGCGCATGCCGGCCGCGAGCGCGATGCGGCGGGCGCGCTCGAGCGTCGCGGCCGGCGTCGGTGCGACGTTCATCATCTTCCAGTCGGGATGAAACGCCGTGAAGTGCCAGGGCACATCGGGCCCCAGGTGCTCGACCGCCCATTGCATCATCGCCTCGAGCTCCGCGTCGGAGTCGTTGTGGCCGGGGATGAGCAGCGTCGTCACCTCGAGCCACACCTTCGTTTCGTGCTTCAGGTACTCGAGCGTCTCGAGCACCGGCGCCAGGTGGCCGCCGCAGATCTTCCAGTAGAAGCTTTCGGTGAACGCCTTGAGATCGACGTTCGCGGCGTCCATGTGCCGGTAGAACTCGCGCCGCGGCGCGTCGCACATGTACCCGGCCGTGACCGCGACCGAGCGGATTCCGCGCGCGCGGCAGGCCTCGGCGATGTCGATCGCGTACTCCATGAAGATCGCCGGATCGTTGTAGGTGTACGCGACGCTGCGGCAGCCGAGCTCCGCCGCCGCCTCGGCGATCGCTTCCGGCGTGGCGCTGTCCGCCAGCGTGTCCCACTCGCGCGACTTGCTGATGTCCCAGTTCTGGCAGAACTTGCAGGCGAGGTTGCAGCCGGCGGTGCCGAAGGAGAGGATCGGCGTGCCGGGAAGGAAGTGGTGAAGCGGCTTCTTTTCGATCGGGTCCACGCAGAACCCGCTCGAGCGGCCGTACGTGGTGAGCACGATGCGCTCGCCGTCGCTCGCCCGCACGAAGCAGAGCCCGCGCTGCCCCGCATGCAGCTTGCAGTAGCGCGGGCAGACGTCGCACTGGATGCGGCCGTCGTCGAGCCGATGCCAGTAGCGGGTGGGAACGGCGTCCTGCAGGGTGGCCTCGGTCATCGTGCACCTTTAGATGATACCGGCGCCGGCGCGTTCAACCGCCTGCCCCCGCCGGCCGGCGCTCGGGGTAATCGGGACCGACGATCACCTTGAGCGCGTCGGGTGCGACAGATGCGCGGATCGGCGTGCGCCCCACGACTTCGCCGTCGATCGAGACGTGCTGCGGCGGCGTCGTCTCGATCCGCAGATCCGCCGCGCGTATCCGCTCCATCAGCGCCGGCCCCGGCGCGCGCCGCAGCGCGGTGAGCATCCACGCGCGCAGCATATTGAGCCTGCTCGGCCCCTTGATGACGCGGATCACGAGCTCGCGGCTCTCGACCGACGCCTCCGGCGCGGCGAGCGCGCCGCCCTGGTAGCGGCCGTTCGCGATCAGCACGTCGAGCGCCTCGAGCGCGGTCCGTCGTCCTTCCTCGATGAGCGTGCAGTGGAACGGGCGGTGCGAGTAGAGCTTCGCCGCCCCCACCAGCGCGTAGCTCGGCGGCCCGAGCCAGCGCTTGAGCGCCGCGAGACGGCTATGCGCGATCGCGCTCGAAAGGCCGAGCGCCGTGGTGTTCGCGAAGTAATGGTCGCCGATGCGCCCGAGATCGATGTTCGCAAGGCGGCTGCGAAGTATGGTCTCTACAGCGCCTTCGATCGTGAGCGGAATACCGAGCGTGCGGGCGAAGCTGTTCGCGGTACCGAGCGGCAGCACGCCGAGCACGACGTCGCGATGCGCGAGCTCGTTGACCACCGCGCTGATGCTGCCGTCGCCGCCGCCGAGAATGACGAGCTGCGCGCCCCCCGCGATCGCCGCGCGTACGGATTCGCGCAGGCGGCGCGGATCGCGTAAGGGGTGGCGATGTTCGAGGCGCACGCCGCCATGATGGAGCAGCTCCTGCGCGCGGGCGTACAGGCGCCGTCCACGGCGGGAACGCGTGTTCACGATGAGCGCCGCGCTCACGCGCGTGGCGAGCGCGCCGTCCGCCGGCGACGCGGGACTCGCCTCTCCGGGCTTGAAACTTTCGGTCTGCGCCATTGCGGCGCCTCCGGATCAAAGCACGCATCGTACTCCCTCGCCGCGCCCGACAATCCGCACGATTCGCAGGGACAAGCGCTTGCAAATGCAGCGCTCGCGCTCCATGTTAAATGTCCGAAGGCGACGGGGTGCGTCATGCGCAGTGCCAACGTACGCCGGCCGGCCGTGGCCGGCCTCTTTTACCCGGCCGATCCGCGCGCGCTCGCGCGAGAGGTCGAGCGTCTGCTCGCGCAAAGCACCGCCGCGCCGGCGCCGCCGCCGAAGGCGATCATCGCGCCGCACGCGGGCTACATCTACTCCGGTTCGGTCGCCGCTTCGGCGTACACCCGGCTGCGCGCCGCGCGCGACACCATCCGGCGCGTGGTGCTGCTCGGTCCGGCGCATCGGGTCTGGTTCCACGGTCTCGCGCTCCCGAGCACGCAGTATTTCGAAAGTCCCCTCGGGCGCGTGCCGCTCGACGCGCAAGCGCTCGAGCGGATCGTCGATCTGCCGCAGGTGACGGTGAATGACCGTGCCCACGCGGAGGAGCACAGCCTCGAGGTGCACCTGCCGTTCCTGCAAACGCTGTTCGCGGACTTCGCGCTCGTGCCGCTCGTCGTCGGGCAAGCGGACGCCGCGGAAGTGGGCGAGGTGATCGAGCGGCTTTGGGGCGGGCCGGAAACGCTCATCGTCGTCAGCTCCGATCTCAGCCACTATCACCCCTACGAGACGGCGCAGCGGCTGGATCGCGCGACTTCCGCGGCGATCGAGGCGCTGCGCTACGAAGCGATCGGCGACGCCGATGCCTGCGGGCGCATCCCGGTGAGCGGTCTGCTCTACGTTGCGCGCCGCCGCGGGCTCGCGGTGCGTACGATCGATCTGCGCAACTCCGGCGATACCGCCGGGCCGCGCGAGAGCGTGGTGGGCTATGGCGCATACTTGGTTCAGTAGTGCGCCCGTGCTCGATGCGCGCGAGCGCGCCGTGCTGCTCGACGTCGCGTACGAAGCGATCGGCGAGGGGCGGCGGCGCGGCGGACCGCGGGCGCAGCCGCTCGAGGCGTTTCCGCCGGCCCTGCGGGCGCACGCCGCCACGTTCGTGACGCTGCACCTTGCGGGCGAGCTGCGCGGCTGCATCGGCACGCTCGAGGCCTGCCAGCCGCTCGTCGTCGATGCTGCGGAGAACGCTTACGCCGCAGCCTACCGCGACCCGCGCTTCCCGGCGCTCGCGCCGTCGGAGATCGCGGACCTCGAAGTGCACATTTCGATACTGACGCCGCCCGAGCCGCTCGTCTTCGCGACGGAGGACGAGCTGCTCGTGCAGCTTCGCCCGGGCGTCGACGGGTTGATCCTGGTCGAGCGCGGGCGCCGGAGCACCTTCCTGCCGGCGGTCTGGGAGACGATCGGGGAGCCGCGCGCGTTCCTCGCGCACCTCAAGCTTAAGGCCGGACTGCCCGCCGATTACTGGTCCGACACCATCCGGGTATCGCGCTACACCACGCTCGACATCGCCTGATGCCCGCGCTGCGGCGCGCCTTGTCAGGGCAGGGTAGCCAAAGTACCATGCCCCATCCGCGGTTTTACGCCACAGGACAAGACCTTATATGTTCCAGGGCAGCATGGTGGCGGTGGTCACGCCGATGCACGAGGACGGCGCACTCGACCGCGACGCGCTCAAGCGCCTCGTCGACTTCCATGTAGAGAACGGCACCGATGCGATCGTGGCGGTCGGCACCACCGGCGAGTCTCCGACGCTCGACATGGAGGAGCATTGCGAGGTCATCGAGCTGGTGGTGCGCTATGCCGCCGGGCGCGTGCGGGTGATCGGCGGAACCGGCGCGAACTCGACCCGGGAGGCGATCGAGCTTACGCGCTGTGCCGAGCGGGCCGGAGTCGACGGCTGCCTGCTGGTGACGCCCTACTACAACAAGCCGACGCAGGAGGGGCTGTATCGCCACTTCTGCGCGATCGCGGAGGCCGTGCCGATCCCCCAGATCCTGTATAATGTCCCCGGTCGCACGGGGTGCGACATGCTTCCCGAGACGGTCGCGCGGCTCGCGGCCGTACCTAATATAGTCGGCATCAAGGAAGCCTCTGGTAAAGTCGAGCGGGTGCGCGAGATCCGCGCGCTCTGCGGCGACAAGATCGATATCTATTCCGGCGAGGATGCGATCGCGCTCGATTCCATGCTGGTCGGGGCGCGCGGCGTGATTTCCGTCACGGCGAACGTTGCGCCGCGGCTGATGCACGAGATGTGCGCGGCCGCGCGCGCGGGAGAGGTCGAACGCGCCCGCGCGATCGACGCGAAGCTCATGGATCTGCACAAGGGATTGTTCGTCGAGTCGAATCCGATTCCCGTGAAGTGGGCGCTCAAGGAGATGGGGCTCATCGAGGGCGGCATTCGCCTGCCGCTGACACCGCTCTCGGAGAAGTACCACGACACGGTGCGCGCGGCCCTGCGTAAGGCGGGCGTCCTCGCCTGAATCTCGATGGGTCGATGAGATTTCACGAAATCGCCATAGGCGTTTGCCTCGTGGCTGCTCTCTTGCTCGGCGGGTGCGCCGGCGTCTCGAATGCCCGCAAGATCGATTACCGCAACACGCGTACCTTGCCGTCGCTCGAGGTGCCGCCCGATCTCGCGGCGCTGCCGGAACCGAACCTGCCGGGCGCTTCGCAGAACTCGCCGCCCGGTTCGGCGACTTTCTCCGGCTATGCCGGCGAGCAGCGTCCCCAGCCGGGCGCCGGCCCTGTCGTGCTGCCGCGCTACCCGAACGTGCGGCTCGTACGCGAGGGACAGGCGCGCTACGTGGTCGTGCAGGCGGAGCCGGCCGCCGTGTGGGGCCAGGTGCGGGAGTTTTTGGAGAGTACGGGGCTCAATATCGCTTCCGAGAATCCGCAGGCGGGGCTGCTCGAAACCGGGTGGGCCGAAAATCGCGCGCTCGTGGGTGCGAGCGAGAGCAATCCCGTCGCCCGTTGGTTCAAGAGCTTCTTTTCGGTGGGCCTGCGCGACAAGTACCGCGTGCGGCTCGAGCACGGCGTTGCGCCCGGTACGACGGAGATCTACCTGACTCACCAGGGCATGGAGGAGGTCGCTCCGGACGAGGAGGGGAATGCGCGACCGGGCTGGCGTCCGCGTCCCCGCGATCCGGAGCTCGAGGCCGAAATGCTCGCGCGGCTCGTCGTGCACCTGGGCGGCGAGCGCGAGCCGGAGAAAACAGTGGTCGCGCATGCGCCTTCGGGTTCGGCGCCTGCGACTGGCGCGCCGGCGCAGCCGTCCACGACAAGCGGCACCGACGCGGCACCCGAGCCGCCGAGCGCGCGGCTTACGCGCAACGGCAACGGCACGCCGCTGCTGACGCTCGAGGACAGCCTCGATCGCGCTTGGCGCCGCGTCGGGCTCTCGCTCGATCGGATCGGCTTCACGGTCGAGGACCGCGACCGCTCGAAAGGCATTTATTACGTGCGCTACATCGACCCGGAGCTGCAGCGGGAGCGCAAAGGTTTCTTCGCGCGGCTGTTCAGCGGCGAGGAAGAGGAGCCGCCGACGCAGTATCAGGTGCACGTGAAGCCCGCGGAGAACGGCACCAACGTCGAGGTGCTCGACCCGAGCGGTGCGCCTGCCGCCCCCCAGACCGGGGAACGCATTCTGAGCCTGCTGTACGAGCAGCTGAAATAGTTGGGCCTCCGCCTGCCGCCAGACGCCACCGCCCGCACGTTCGCTCGTGCCGATGGGGCGTGCACGCCGTCTCGCGGGTCGCTTACCGCCGGCGCCCGCGTGCGCGCGCGGCACAGCGCCGCCCGTCATCCCCCGCAAATCCGATCGAGCTGACGCGTCCATGAATCGTCCACGTTCCGAAGCCACCGCCGCTGCCGACGCCGAGGCGCTGCTGCTGCGCCTGCCGGGCGGACGCGCGCTCTCATCGTTCCGCAGGGAGCGGCTGCTGCGCGAGGCGCGCGAGCGGGTGCCGGAGCTCGCCGACATCGACGGCCGCTACTGGCACTTCGTGGCGCTCACCGAGCCGCTCACCGAGAGCGAAACGGCGGCGCTCAAGCGGCTGCTGCGCTACGGGCCGGAGGCGGACGCGTTCGATACGGCGCCGAGCGGGGAGCTGGTCCTCGTGGTGCCGCGCCTCGGGACCATTTCGCCCTGGTCGAGCAAGGCGACCGATATCGTGCACCGCTGCGGGCTCGCGAAGGTGAAGCGCGTCGAGCGCGGCGTCGCGTGGCACTTGCGCAAGGCGGGCGATGCTCCCCTCGCGCCGGAGGAGCGCGCGCGCCTCGCGCCGCTCCTGCACGACCGCATGACGGAAACCGTGGTGGAGCGGCCGGTCGCGCTGTTCGAGGACGCCGCGCCGGCGCCGCTCGAGGTCATCGACGTGTGCGGCCGCGGGCGCGCGGCGCTCGAGGCCGCGGACCGCGAGCTCGGGCTCGCGCTCGCACCGGACGAGATCGACTACCTGCTCGAAACCTTCACCCGTCTCGGCCGGAACCCGACGGATGTCGAGCTCATGATGTTCGCGCAGGCGAACTCCGAGCACTGTCGCCACAAGATCTTCAACGCCGAGTGGGTGATCGACGGCAAGCGCGAGGCACAGTCGCTCTTCGGCATGATCCGCGAGACGCACGCGCGCAGCCCAAAGGGCACGCTGGTCGCGTACAAGGACAACGCCGCGGTGATCGAAGGCGGGCGCGTGCCGCGCTTCTTCAGCGATCCGCAAACCGGCGTCTACGGCTACGTCGAGGAGGACACGCATATCCTCGCCAAGGTCGAGACCCACAACCACCCGACCGCGATCTCGCCGTTTCCGGGCGCCGCGACCGGCTCGGGCGGCGAGATCCGGGACGAAGGCGCCACCGGTCGCGGCGCGAAGCCGAAGGCCGGGCTCACCGGTTTCTCGGTCTCGAACCTGCGCATCCCGGGGCTCGAGCGGCCGTGGGAGAAGGATCACGGGAAGCCGGACCGCATCGCCTCGGCGCTGCAGATCATGCTCGAGGGTCCGATCGGCGGCGCCTCCTTCAACAATGAGTTCGGCCGGCCCAATCTCGCCGGTTACTTCCGTACCTTCGAGGAAGTGGTCGACGGCGAGGTGCGCGGCTACCACAAGCCGATCATGATCGCCGGCGGCGTCGGCAACATCCGCGCGCAGCACGTCGAGAAAGCGCCGATTCCGCCGGGTGCGAAGATCGTGGTGCTCGGCGGGCCGGCCATGCTCATCGGGCTCGGCGGCGGCGCGGCGTCGAGTGTTGCGACCGGGGCGAGCGCGGCCGACCTCGACTTCGCCTCGGTGCAGCGCTCGAACGCCGAGATGCAGCGCCGCTGCCAGGAAGTGATCGATCAGTGCTGGGCGCTCGGCGAGGACAACCCGATCCTCTCGATCCACGACGTGGGCGCCGGCGGGCTCGCGAACGCGGTGCCCGAGCTCGTGCACTCGGCGGGCCGCGGCGGACGCTTCGAGCTGCGCGCGATCCCGAACGACCAGCCCGGCATGACGCCGATGCAGGTGTGGTGCAACGAATCGCAGGAGCGCTACGTGCTCGCGATCGCGCCGGAGAAGCTCGCGGCGTTCGAGCGGCTCTGCCGGCGCGAACGCTGCCCGTACGCGGTCATCGGCGAAGCGACCGAGGAAAAGCGGCTCGTGGTGACCGACAGCCACTTCAGCGGCGCGCGTGCGGCCGAAGGCGCGCGCGACGCGACCGAGGCCGAACGCCGCGCGACCCCGATCGATCTCGATCTCGAGGTCGTGCTCGGCAAGCCGCCGCGCATGCAGCGCACGGTCGAGCGGCGCCGCCGCCGGCTCGAGCCGTTCCGCACCAAGGGCATCGACATTCGCGACGCAGCCTACCGCGTGCTGCGCCTGCCGAGCGTCGCCGACAAGACCTTTCTCATCACCATCGGCGACCGCAGCGTCGGCGGTTTAACGGCGCGCGACCAGATGGTCGGCCCGTGGCAGGTGCCGGTCGCGGACGTCGCCGTCACGGCGAGCAGCTACACGGCGTACACCGGCGAAGCGATGGCGATGGGCGAGCGTACGCCGCTCGCGCTCATCGACGCGCCGGCGAGCGGGCGCATGGCGATCGGGGAGGCGCTTACCAACATCGCCGCGGCGCGCATCCGCGCGCTGCCGGACGTGAAGCTCTCGGCGAACTGGATGGCGGCGGCCGGCCACCCGGGCGAAGACGCGGCGCTCTACGACACGGTGCGCGCGGTCGCGCTCGAGCTCTGCCCCGCGCTCGGGATCTCGATCCCGGTCGGCAAGGACTCGATGTCGATGAAGACGGTGTGGACCGGGCCGGACGGCGAGCGTCGCGAGGTGACGGCGCCGCTCTCGCTCATCGTCTCGGCGTTCGCGCCGGTCGTGGACGTGCGCCGGACGCTGACGCCGCAGCTGCGCACCGACAAGGGCGAGACCGATCTCATCCTCATCGATCTCGGCAGCGGCCGTAACCGGCTCGGCGGCTCCGCGCTCGCGCAGGTCTACAACCAGGTCGGCGACGCGGCGCCGGACGTCGACGACCCGCGGCGCCTGAAGCTCTTCTTTCACGTGATCCAGGCGTTGAACGAGCTCGGCCTCGCGCTCGCGTACCACGACCGCTCGGACGGCGGCCTGTTCGCGACGATCTGCGAAATGGCGTTCGCCGGCCATACGGGCGTGCGCGTCGATCTCAGCGCGCTCGGGAGCGATCCGATCGCGGCGCTCTTCAACGAGGAGCTCGGCGCGGTGCTGCAGGTGCCGCGCGCGCGCCGCGACGGCATTCTCGGCGCGCTGAAGAAGGCCGGCCTCGGGCGGCAGTCGCACGTAATCGGCACGATCACCGACGACGACATCATCGGCTTCACGCACGACGGCCGGGAGATCTTCTACGACTCGCGGGTGAACCTGCACCGCGCGTGGTCCGAGACGAGCTTTCACATGCAGCGGCTGCGCGACAACCCGCAGACCGCGCAGGAGGAGTACGACCGGCTGCTCGACGTCGGGGACCCGGGGCTCTCCGCGGTGCTCACGTTCGACCCGAACGAGAAGATCGCCGCGCCCTACATCGCGCGCGGCGCGCGCCCGCGCGTCGCGATCCTGCGCGAGCAGGGCGTGAACGGGCAGCTCGAGATGGCGGCGGCGTTCGATCGCGTCGGTTTCACCGCGGTCGACGTCACCATGACCGATATCATCGAGGGCCGGGTCGGGCTCGCCGAGTTCAAGGGCTTCGCCGCCTGCGGCGGCTTCTCCTACGGCGACGTCCTCGGCGCGGGCGAAGGCTGGGCCAAGTCGATCCTGTTCAATGCCCGCGCGCGCGACGAGTTCAGCGCCTTCTTCGCGCGCCCCGACACGTTCGCGCTCGGCATCTGCAACGGCTGCCAGATGATGTCGAACCTGCGCGACCTGATCCCGGGCGCCGGGGAGTGGCCGCATTTCGTGCGCAACCTGTCCGAGCAGTACGAGGCGCGCTTCGTGCGCGTGCAGATCCCCGACAACCCCTCGATCTTCTTTACCGGGATGGTCGGGTCGATGCTCCCGATCGTGGTCGCCCACGGCGAGGGCCGCGCGGAATTCCGCTCCGAGGAGCAGATGCAGCAGCTGATCCTGAACAAGCAGATCGCGCTCTGTTACGTCGACAACCGCGGCGAGCTCGCGCGCACCTATCCGTACAACCCGAACGGCTCGCCGCACGGAATCACCGGCGTCACCACGCCGGACGGCCGCTTCACGATCCTCATGCCGCACCCCGAGCGCGTCTTCCGCACGGTCGCGAACTCCTGGCATCCGGACGACTGGGGCGAGGACGGCCCGTGGCTGCGCATGTTCCGCAACGCCCGGGTCTGGGTGGGCTAGCGGCGGGAGGCGGCTATCGATACCTGGTGGATCGAGGAGCCGGTGCTTCTCGGGAGCCGCAACCCCTCGGACGCCGACCTCGTGCGCCTGCGCGCGCAGGGCTTCGGCGCGCTGATCTCGCTCCTCTGCGAAGACGAGCAGCCGCCGGGCTACCGGCTCGAGCACGCCCGCGCGCTCGGGTTCGTGCGCTACAACCTGCCGGTGCGCGATTTCCATCCGCCGACGCTCGAGCAGCTCGGGCGCTTCGTGGGGATCCTCGACGGGCTTCCGCCGGGCACCCGCACGGTGCTCCACTGCCAGGCCGGCATCGGGCGCACAGGAACGTTCGCCGCCGCCTGGCGGATCGCGAGAGGCGAGCCGGTCACCGACGCGGTCGCGTACGTGCGCCGGAGGCGCCTCGGGGCGATCGAGACCGCGGAGCAGGAAGCCGTGCTGCACGCGTTCGCCGCGCACAGAGCGGCGCCGGCGGCGCGCGGCTCGCGGCCCTAGCGCCGCGCCGACTCGCCGCGATATCGGGCCGCCAAACGCGCACGGCGTGCGGCGAGACCGACCCTATACTTTCGTCATCGGTTCCCTTCCAGGTTTTCCATGACCCGCTATTCGCGCGATCCGCTGGTCGAGCGGTCGCTGCGCTACTCCGTGCGCGACGGCGTCGCCTGGTCGGTGATGTTCGGCGCCGGCGAATCCTATCTGCAGGCGTTCGCCGTCTTCCTCAAGGCGAGCACGGCGCAG
>Ga0207873_1003216_pt1 | contig 12307 bp, 10 predicted proteins | sample BGWIniCompost_FD_187373 | JGI IMG/M metagenome (GOLD analysis project Ga0207873, IMG submission 187373) | Cellulose adapted compost microbial communities from Newby Island Compost Facility, Milpitas, CA, USA - BGW Initial Compost (SPAdes)... ... | reverse complement strand
GGCCTTGTAGAGGCCCGAGTTCTTCGTACCCGAGGCATAGCCTCGCTCGACTGCACCGCCCAGGATTGCGGACTCATGGGCAGGGAGAACCGTCTCACCACCCTTGAAGCGGACCAGCTCCGGGCCTTCCTCACCGACCCACGCCCAGCCGGGTGCAGCTCCGTCCGTTCCCGTGGCGTAACCCTTGGTACCGGACAAGGCCTTGACCCAACCGGAGCCGTACCGATGGGTGGCGTAGTTCAGACCCGCATAGATGGAGGCGAGGGGGTTGGTGATCCCCAGCTTCCGGTACGGGCCGGCGTACGCGTTGAAGGTAGGTGGAATGGTCTGCATGAGGCCCTGGGACGGCATGCCCATCTTGGCGTTGATGTCCCAGAGGTTGATGGCCTTGGGGTTGCCTCCCGACTCGACACGGATGCGGTGAAGCACCAGCTCCGTGTACTTCAGGGAGAGCCCCAGTTCCTTGAGCACTCGCTGAACCAGAGGAGCCCAGCGGCGCACAGCATCGCCGACCGGATTCATCATGGTCTTCATGAATGCCTCGTCACGGGCTTCGAGGATCTTCTCGATACCAGAGGCAGACTTCTTCACACCCACCGCACCAGCACGGCGGGGCCAGGTCCCGGCACTGCTCAGGTAGTTCGATACGAGCCGCTTCAGGATCGGGCTCGCAGTGTCGGAGAACATCCCAGGAACAGCGTCGTCCCACTTGCCGACCACGCCACCAGAGGCGAACGCGGGCAGCTTCCCAGACATGGCAGCCTGGTTCAGGGCGTGAACAGTATCCTCACCGATGGCCCTGGTGACCTCGGGTCGCAGGATCGACTCACCCGGAGACAGCAGCGCGAGCACACGGTCCTGACCGGGGGCGTACCCAGGAACAACACCGCCCGTTGCGTACTGCGGCAGGTTGCCGATCTTGGCGAGCTTGGCAGGACCAAGGAGCTTCGAGTTGACGGGCGAGATCATCGCCCGCTGAATGAAGTCAATGGCACTGCGGATGTTCGACCGCACCGAGGACGGGATACGGTCCATCGACTTGTCGATACTCGACTGAGTACCGCTGAAGGCGGACGCGAGCCCCTTCAAGCCGGTCTTCATGGTCGAGAACGACTTGGCTGTGCTCGAAGCCGCGGATGAAGCCGAGGACTTCACCGAGTTGAGGTTCGTCTTCGAGGACTGAGCAAGTTGAACTTGCTCACCCACCATCCGCTTCATGGCCGGCCTGATCGTGCCGTCCACCGCAGACTTCACCTTGGAGCCCGTATCCGTCCACGCCCGGTTCGAGGTGTCCCGAGTGTCCTCCACGGCCTGGCGGCCGCCGTCAAGGGAGTCCTCGATCTGGTCGACAGCCTTCTTGAACGCCTCGGCATCCGGCGCAGGGATGATGACCTTGGACTTGTCCTCCTTCGGCAAAGTCCCGTTCTTCGCCGCCTTGTTGAGGGCGGCGATGTTGGCCACACCCAAGGCTCGCGCCGCCTCCGGACGAAGGACGGCTTCACCGGGAGAGAGCAGAGCCCTCACACGGTCATCGTCCGGGCTGTAGCCCGGCACAATGCCACCATCAGCGAAGTTGAACAGGCCCTCCGTGTTGGGCATGGCTTCCTTGGCGGTCGCCATGAATTCATCACGGACAGCCTTCGCGTATTCGCTGGGGTTGGCGAAGATGGACGCCGCAAGCGCCACCTGATCGGTCATGACGTTCATGGAGTCCTTGAACTCCTGAACCATCCCGCCTATCGACTCCTTGATGGTGCCGATAGGGTCGGTGACCAGATCCTTCGCCAGGGAACCGATGCTCTTGATGGTGTCCCACACATTCGAGCCGGCGTCCTTGAGGATCTGCCAAATACTGTCAGGGTCGAAGAGGTGCTTAACGAATCGAGCCCCTCGCTCAACGATGTTGCCGTGTCCCTTCCACACGTCATCCCAGAAGAGCTGACCCGCGGTCGGGGCAATGGCACCAGCGATAATGCTGGCAAGCTGACCCCAGCCCGAAGGAGCGGCCCGAAGACGCTTAGGCATCTCCTTGGTGAAGTGGTCGAACATCGCCCGGAACTTCTGAGCAGCACCCATGCCGGCGGTGCGGCCACCGTGGAATGCACCCCACGGGAACGTGCCGGTCCCAACTCTCCTGTCCACTCGGTCACCAGAGGCAGCGAACCCCACCGTGGTGTTGAACAGCTTGGTAACCGGCATCAGGGTGAGCTTGTCGTAGAGACCAGCTCCCGCAGTTCCCCTGGCGTAGTGCCGGATTTCACCGCGCATAGCGGCGGCATTCCAGGCGTCGATGGTCTCCCGACCAAGAGCCCTGGCCACCTCGGGCCGCAGAACAGCCTCACCAGGAGAGAGGACCGCGGGAATGGTGTCCACTCCCGGCGCATAGCCGGGAAGGGTTCCGTAGCGGGCCACATCCTGTTGCGTGACCATGCCGCCTCGGGCGGAGTGCTTACCCTTACCTTTCTTGCCCTTTCCTCCGCCAAGAGCGGAGTTGGCGTTGACGTTGCCGATGTTGGTGTTCAGGTGCCTGGCCTTGTCGGCAGCGTCGTCCAGGGCATCGGCCAGATCCTTGGCCGCCTTGGTGATCCTGTTGAGGCTTCGGTTGTTGAGGTTGGTGATCCGGCCAGCCAAGCCAGACTTGGACGTGCCGATCTTCTTGTAGACCTCATTGGCCGCGGAGTTGAGCGACTTGAACTCACCGCGGAGAGCCCCAAGACTCTTCCCGTTGAGACCAGACACCGCCTTGGCAGCGTCCTGCACCTTGTCTTCCAGCTTGTTGGCCGAAGACCTGGTGCTGGAGAGCTGCTCACGCAGGTTGTCAATCTTCCGGCGATTCAGAGCCCCCACATCGGACGCAGCGTCCTTCAGCGAGTTCTTCAGGTCGTCCACCGTGCCCGTGGTGGAGTCGACGGAGACCTTCAGAGACGTGAGGCTCTTACCGTTGAGGTCACCGACCTCTCCGGCCGCATCCTTCAGCTTGTTGACCAGCTCCTTGACCTTGTTCTCCAGCTCGGAGAACTCCTGCCGGATGGTGCCGAGACCAGCACGGTTCAGCTCGCCCACCTCAGAGCGGGTAGAGCTGATGCTCGTCCTGGCGCTGCTGGCCGCACCCGAGAGGCTCCCAGGGTCGGATCCGGCGAACCGGTCGACGAGCTGGCGAATGCTGATCGCGTTGGTGTCCCGGATCTGACGCTGGAGACCCCGGATGCTGTCCTCGGTCTGCCTGATGGCGTCCTCGGTGTCACGGATGGACTGGCGGAGCTGGTTGCTCCGGGAGTCGTTACCGGTAATCCGGTCACGGGTCCGGGCGAAAATGCCCCGGTCGTCACCGCCACGAAGCTCAGTACGGCGGTCACGGTATCCCTGCCTGAAGCCCTCACCACGACGAGCAGAGGCAACGCCGGCACCCACCTGACGCCCCGTACGGACAGCACCACGAAGGCCCTTGAAAAGACCCGCCAAAGGCGTCAGAGCCGCAGCGAGAATCTTGTTGACCTTACCGAGAGTCTTGGTCGCCAGACCGAGAGCCAGGACGAAGGGAGCCGCAGCGGCAGCCATCTTCAGAAGCTCGGCAAAGACCTTCTTCACCTCGGGGTGAGACTCCAGCCAGTCAGAGAACCACTGGAGCTGAGAGATGAAGGTGCTGATGGACTCGAAGAACGTCTTCAGCAGAGTGACGACATTGTCCTTCTGGTCCTTGCCCAGCTCGGCAAGCTGCTGGAGGAGACCACCCTCATAGATGGTGTTGCCGTACTTGTCCTTACCCTTGGCCTTACCCATGATGGACTCACCAAGGGACGTGTACTTGTATTCGCCGGTCTTCGGGTCTTCCTCGGCGAACAGGGAACCAAGCTCGTACTGGGCCCGCTCCTTGAGCTGGGATATACGACCAGAGATGGTCGCGGAGGTCATCCGCTCACCGAAGCCGGCCGAACCACCGGTTCGAGACGAATCCCGGTTGATGATCGGCTGACCCGTCTTCGGGTCAATCTTGGGCTTCCCGTCCGGTCCCATCACGAAGTAATTTGGGTCCCAGAACCGAAGCAGGTTGTTGATCATGTCCTGGCCGGAAATACCGCCACCCTTGGCGACAGGAGTACCAACCTGCTTCCAGAAGGCACCAGCAGACTCAAAGCCGAACATCCTAGCCAGCTCAGCCGCAGGAATACCCGTAGCACGAACGAGTTGGTTGATGTTCCGAGTCGGGGCCTTGTCCATGTCCATGATGCGGTCAACCGCATACATGGCCCTCTTGAATTCCTCGGGATTGAGATTACCCGCGCGGGCCATAGAGTCACCGACAGCCATGATGATGTCAGTGGTCTTCGCAGCAGCACGGTTAGCAGCCGCAGAACGCGTATTTCGGTTGTACCAAGACTTGTCACTCGCCGCGATGGAGCGGATGAGCTTCATCTGGTACTCGTGCATCGTGTCGATGCTGAAAGGCGTCGCAATGGCGTATTCCTGGATACGCCGCATCTCACTCGCAGATGCCTTCTTGGAAACACCAGCAGAGGTCAGACCGAGCTGACCGAGGATGCGCATGTCCGCAGACTTCACACCGATGTTGGTCAGCAGCGACGAGACAGCGCCCAGAGGTCCGAGAAGGTTCTGAGTGATGAGCCGTCCGGTCTCGGTGATGTTCGTACCAAGACGCTCAATGGCCTCACCCTGCCGACGCCACCCCGTCTGAAGATTGGTCAGAGACCGACCCACGGCACGGGAGTGATCCTGCATCTGACGCCGGTAGCTGGTGAGCTGAGAACGCAGAGACGCAAGCTGATCCCGGTGAGCATCCATCTGGGACCGGAGGTCAGCCAGTCGAGCAGTCCGGGCCTCCATGAGAGTGCGCCGGATGTCATCGCGCATCTGCTGATGTGCACGACGATGAGCCGCGGCCTCTTCACGGGCCGCCCTCTCCGCAGCCCTCTGGCGCTCCTGGAGGAAGCGCATGTAGCTGCGCTGAGCCGTCTCCCACCGACGAGCCTCATCCCGTGCGGCCTGCTGCTCCGCACGCTCCCGATCCCGGATCTGACGCAGACGCTCACGCTCAGCCGTCTGCCACGCTCGGGCAGTGGTACGAGCAGACCGCTCCTCCTCCCGCACCGTGTTCTGAAGAGCCCTGCGAGTGGCCGCAGAAGTCTGGTCAAGAAGCTTTTGCTTCTTCTTCTCCAGCTCCGCAGCCTCACGGAACCGCTTGCCGGCCTCACGGCCGTACTCCCGAGTGATCTCCTGCTCAATCCGCTTCAGGACCTTCTTGGAGTCCTGAGCGCTCCGCTGGATCTCCTTCTGGGCCTTCTCCGCAGCCTGCTTCGCCTTCCTGGGGACCTGCGCCACCTGAGTGGCGATTCCGTCCGACAGAGCCTTACCAGCCTTCTTGCCGGTGGCCCCCATCTGCTTTTCAAGCTGCGCCCGAGCTTCCCGTAGCTGCTTCTGGTTGATCTTCGGGAATACGTCGATGTAACCCGACCCAACCTTGATAGGCCCCCGGCCGCTGCCAGTCGTAGCCATACGGCCTCCTACAAGCTATTCATCCTGTTGAAAAACGCGGCCACTTCTTGGCCTGATGCGAACTGGGGTTTGGGCTTCTGCTTGACCTCTTGCGGCTGTCCCGGCCGCTCGATAGGCTCAGGCAGCTCAATAGGCTCGGCGTCCTCAGCCGAATTCGCCTGAATGAACAAATAGTTGGAGAGTTCGAGGGCATCCGAGATCCGGGCCAACAGGTACTCTTCGACATCCCATTCCGCGGACTCATCCATGGCCATCAGCAACATGGAGCGTCCCGGCTTCTTCAGCAGGGACTTGATGAACACCCCGAGCCGACGAAAAGACAACCGCCCGCGCCACAGGTCGAGAAGATCCACATGGAAGAACTCCTGTAGATCCGCCTCCAGCTCATCACTGTATTCCTGTAGGCAGCGGACGGTGAGAATCAGTTTCCCTCGTCAGAGCCCTGACCCGACGCCTTCAGCACAAGCTCGGAGAACTCTCCGAACTCACGGATGGTCGGCCGAGTCTTGCGGAACTCAACCCACTGGTCCGGTCCGACAATGGCCTCAATGACCTCGAACTCCGACTCGGCGAAAGCCACTTCCATCGGAACGTCCAGCGGGTCAGCAGGCACCGAGTAGGTGTAGCCCTTGTACTCGAAGGTGGCCATCTCCGGGCTCTTGTCCTCGCCCTTCTCCTCGTCGTGAACGGCCTCCGCCTTCTTCGCGGCGTTGACAGTCTTCGGGGCCGTGGTCTTGCGTGCAGTAGCCATGGTGAGTCTCCTGGAAAGCTGCTAGTGAGTGAGAGAGATGAACTTGCCTGAAACGGCAGGTGTGCCAGAATCAGGCAAGTTCTGATGCCGGGGTTTTAGACCTCCCGGCAAGGTCTGAAATCGGCTTAGGAGCCCATGTCCTCGGTGGTCAGGACGTAACCGAGAGAGCCACTCGAATCCATCGCGTCGATGGTCAGCTCGAACTGCTGGCTCTGCGTCCGCTGAAGGGTGATGGCACCACGCTCAGCGACCATGGCGCGGTTGATGACACACCGCCAAAGGTTGTCCTTGTACTTCCAGTCCACGACGATGGAGAACTCCCGCAGCTCGGGCAGCGAGCTGAGGTTCAGTCGGAACTCACCGGTCGGGGTCGGAGTACCACCAACGTCCTCCATGACCTCCTCCCACTCGGCACCGAAGAAGGTCTCAGTGACGAGCTTGGAAGCCTCCAGGAGCGTGGCCTGGAGCTGGAACGCGGCGGAGTCGACGTTGTAAAGGACAGGAGCCGCGGCCTGCCACGCCGGCAGGGGAGTGGTCTGAATGGACGGGGTAAGGGTCACGCCGTTCTCAGAGACGTAGCCCAGAGCCGAGTAACCGTCCGGCGGCGTCTGGCCGTCACCAACCTCGGTCGGCAGAACGAGTGTCGGGCTGACCGGCGCAATGTAGATCATTCCGTCCGGTGCGAACCGGATCTTTTCAGCGTTTCCAGAAGGCATAAAGTGCTCCTAACGGCAACTTGGGGGCAACAAAAAACGGCCCCAAAGGGCCGTGCGTATGCGGATGGTTCAGGCTTGTTGGTAATAGAAGGAGACGACACCGCAGTAGGCGTGCTCCCGAGAGGTGTCGTCCGGCTCGTAATCCGGCATCTCCTCGTCGCGGGAGTCGAGGAAATACAGGTCTCCGACAGTCACACCGTTACGGAGCCCACGCAGGAGGAGATTCCGCACCTTGAAGGACAGCTCTGCGGCCTCCTCGCGGTCGAGCGAGTAGACCTCATAGGCCACATAGACCCGATCCACTTCGGCATCCCTGTCCCTGCGGTAGCCTCCGTCATGCTCCACGTAGACCGTGGTGTCTCCGACTTCACGGGCTCCCATGTCTCCGGTGACGACAACCTGATAAAGGTCAGGCTGACTCCGGAGATACGAGACCACACAGGCGATGGGATCAAGACTCATTCCACCCTCGCCTTCAGAAGAGCCGATCTCAGGTACCGCTTACCGGGATGCCGCCGGCCGGCCTTGTCGGTCCAGCCGAACTCCTGAAGCAGGGCGTGCCGCACTCGGTCATTCAACTCGATCGTGACGTTGCCGTAGTGCCCCCTGGCATCCTTCTCAACGAAACCGTGGATGTTCTTCTTGATCGTGTTCCAATTAGTCCTCGCGCCCTTGTGCCGGGGCGCATCCCGGACAGCAATGTTCCGGATCTCCGCAACCACCTCGGCAACCAGAGCGCCGCATTCCAGGGTGGAGAACACCTTGTTCTCCCAGCCCCGTTCCATCGTCATCTTGAACTGGCCTTCTCTCATCCGTTCTTCGCCCTCCAGATGATCAGGTGGGTGTGACGGGTTGAGCCATAAGGCCAGAGCCCCGGAGGACCATCGATCTCGTACCAGTCACCGCGCCACAAAACGCGGTGCTGGTCGTCGATCAGCTCGGTGTACGGCAGATAGACATTCAGCCGTGCCTGAGTCAGATCCCTTTCCGGGGACCGGACCTCGAAAGAACGATCGGGCTGGACACTCGCCCGACTGCGGAGAACCAGCGTGGGGTTCGCCCAGTCGAGCTTCTTCGAGTAGGCACCCTCCACCTCAACAGCGGAGTAGACCTCAATCACCTCGTCATACTGGCCCATCAGCAGTCCTCCCGCGTGAGCGTGAGAGTCCCTACTGAGGGCCGGTACCGACGAAGCGCCGACTTGGCGGCCTCAGAGAGGGAATGAGGCGATGAGGACGTGGCGTACTCCACTTCCCGTTCACCAGTCCGCTCCATGGCGAGACCAGGAGTCTGGGACATCCATCGGATGACCTCAGCTGTGGTGACGACCTTCAGCGCAGCCGGCGGGTTGGCGTAGCCCCAAGAGCCGGTGATGGTGGCGTAACCGCTTTCCGGCCAGCACTCTTCAAGCACCAGGAAGTTCCCGTTGAGCCGGTAGTCCTCCACTACGGTCCCGTCGTCCAGGACCACCGAGTCCACGGTCAGGAACGCGCTGTAGCGCCGGGGGATCTCCAGGTACCAACCTCCCTTCGCAGGGAGCTGGAAGCTCTGGCTCTCCCGGCGCTCGAAGTCCTTGCCGCAGTACTCCTCGATGAGGACCGTGCAGTCCTCGATGAACGCCTGAACCTTGGCCTGTTCATCCGTTGAGAGAGGCCACCCAAGACGGGTGGCCACCTCTTCCACTGTGGTAAAAGCCACTCGGGTTACCTCCCGTCTTGGGTCTCAATTCAACTTTGAGATCAGGCACCGCCCGCAGCAGGGTCGTGGCTGGCGATGTCGGCCTCAACGCCCGTGGCAACAACGAGCTGCTCAGGACGGATGACCTTGGCGTCGTAGATCACCCGGCTCTTCACGGCCTGAGTGAACTTGGCCTCGGGCTCGTACGCCTTCATCTCCGCGAACGGGATGACGACGGACACCGCGTTGGTGGAGCCCATGAACAGGTCGACGCTCTTGAACTTCTCGTTGCCCTTGCGGATGAGCTTGTTGTTCGGCCGGATGTGGTCGCCCAGGGTGTTGGCGACAACGACCGGGACACCCAGGATGGTGCCGATGGCACCAGACGGCATGACCGCGTTCCCGCCCCAGTGCGAAGCGTCGATGAAGTGCGGGTCACGCAGCAGCAGCGAGCGCATCCGCGGCGAAATGAACAGGAATCGGTCCTGCGGAGCCGCCTTCACATCAAGGTTCTCCAGCATGGAGACGATGTAGTCGTACACCGTGACCTTGCGGGTGGTGTCGGGGTCGATGGTGGTGGAGCTCACCACGTCAATGGAGCCGTGCAGAGCAGGCAGACCTGAGACCGTCGCGTTCCTGTCCTCGGCACCATTCAGATCCTTGCCCTGAATCGCAGCGAGCAGGGTCAGAGCAACCAGCTCGTCAATGGCCAGAGCAGTCGCCCGAGCACGCTGCGCCACCAGGTTGCTCATCAGGTCGATACCAGCCTTGGTCTGAAGCTGGTGCAGAGCGTCAAGCTCAATGTGGAAGCTCGAACCCTTGGCAACGGTCATCTTGATGTACTCAAGCTGAGCACGGTCAGCCGTACCAATGTCTCCGTACGCCTTCACCAGACCCTTGTCAGTAACGGTGTCAACGAAGTGCGGGATGCGAATAACGTCGCCCTCACGCCGGAACTCACCCTCGTACTGCCGGTTGGTGACGGTGGCCGAGGAAAGAACCAGGTTCTCTTCGAGATTCTCAAGGAGCTGGGAAATCCAGACTTCGGGAATGAAATGACCAGAGGTGGTCTGAAGTGCGCCGGCACCAGCGTTGTTACCGGCCTGAGTCTGAAAAGACATAGATTACCTCACAAGGTGGGTCAGAGTTCACCTCGCATAAGCGCGTCAAGGCGGCCCTCCTTACGGGCCTTCGCGATTTCTGCGTAGGTCATGTTGGCGAGATCAGCACGCCTGAGCTGGCCTGCTACGGCAGAGCCCTGGCGGCCAAGGCCGAGATCCTGGGAATACTCAGGACCCGCGGCGGGCTTGGGGAGTGACTCCACAAAGGTCTTGATGCGGTCCACAACAGGCAGACCGTCATCACCCACGAATTGCGAGGTGTTCAGAAACTCGACAGGCGGAAGCTGGGCACCAGCCTCAGCAGCCACACGACGTAGCTCGGACTCGACCAGGCGGTTACCGACCTCGGCAAGAGCCGACTGACGAGCCTCCTGCTTAGCCTGCTCAAGAGCCTTTTCGGCTTCCGTCATGGTCGCCTGCTTCAGCTCGTCACGCTCCTTGGAAGCCGACTTCCACCGGTTCTCGTTCTCCCGGCTCAGGTGCTTCCACTTCTCCAGCTCTGCCAGAGCCTCTTCAAGAGTCTGGGGACCCTTCGGTGGCTCGTTCTGCGGAGCCGGCGGGGCAGGGGGAGTCTGCTGCTGCCCATCACCAGCAGGGGGATTAGGAGCGTTGTTGTTCGTGGGGTTCTGGGAATCACTCATGACGTACCATCCATTTCGGCTGGGCATGAAAAATGCCCTCCGCCATTTCGGCTGAGGGCCTACGAAAGGACGGGACCTAAGCCCGTCTGGAGTTACGCGCCGGCCTTCTGCCGGGCGGCGTTACCTGAGTTCCCCTGCGGTGGCTTCTGAGCCACCTTCTCGGGGCTTGCACCCTTCTCCGCACCAGGCCCACCAGGGGCCCCCATAGCGGGATTCGGGTACTTGTTCGCCAGTTCCATTGCGGCCTTGGCGTCCTCTTCCCGCATCTTGCGGAAACGCTCGATCTGCTGAGGGGTGTATCCGGCATCGGACAGGAGCTGGTCTATCGGGACGCCGATCATCTTGAGCTTCAAGAGGGCGTCCATGTGCTGAGCTTCTGTGCGGTTTTCCGGATCACGCCAGATCACCTCAGCGCCAAAGGCTTCGGACCTCGGGTCCTTCATGACCTTGAAGCACAGGCGCATTACGCGCTCCCATGCCTCTCCGAAATGAAGCATCCGTTCCCGGACCTTGGAGATAAGACCTGCCTCGGCAGAAGTAATCGCCTCGCCCGAGGGTGCCGTTCCACCGTTGAGAAGGAAGTAGTGGAACGGAATTCTGGATATGCTCGCCATGTGCTGAACCAGCATCTCGACGAGCTTGACATAATTGCCGAGATCAGCAGCCTCGAACTGCCCGAACTTCGCGTTGGGGTCCTCGGCCTGGAGCAGCTTGTCAACGGCAATCTTGAACGGCTCGACGGGGTTACCGTTCTCGTCTTCCTGGATCTCAAGGCCCGTCACATAGCGCTGAGGCCAGGCCGCATACTCGGACGCCAGGAGAGCGTCAGACACAATCTTGTTGATGGCGTCCTGAATGGGGATCACAACGGACAGGTCAGAGATGGGATCGCCTGCAATTCGGAACCTGTTGTTGATGGGGACGACAGGAACCTCACCAAGCGGGTTCTTCTCGGCCTTCTGCTCCTGCCATCCGCTCTCACCACGAATGAACCGGTAGACGACGTTGGGCATCCACAACGTGACCCATTCGCGCCCCCAATCGTCCACATAGAACTTGGCAGCGGCCTCTATCTCCCGGCGAGAGCCGGGGTAGAACTGCACAACCACGTGCTCCGCGGACTCCACCGTGATGGTCGGCTTACCATCCTTGTCAGCCCACACAACGGCGTATGAGACACCGTTGATAAGGGCATCAAGGTGTGCCCCATTCGACTCGGCATCCATGAAGTTCCGTTGCCAGATCTCCCGAGCGTCCTTGTCCGCCTCGGGCTCATCCGTCATCCGGAAACCATCAATGGCCAGACGTTCATTCACCGAGTCAACGATCAGGCCCGAGAAGTTGTCGCACCAGTTCTCGAAGAGTTCGGCGAACTGCTTCTTGTGCCGGGCCTGGGCGAACACCATCTTCTGATGCTTGCCGTCGTAGTACTCGCTGAAGGTCTGATAGGAGCTGCGAGCCGTCAGGAGCTTCCCATTGAGATAGTCTACCCACATCTGTGGGGTGCTCGGGGGAGAAAAGATGCCATCGGGCATATGAACCTCCGTTCTAGAAGCCGACTACGCGACCTCTACGGCGCTTCATACGGCCATCGGCAATTGCGTCGGCTCTGGCCTCCAGGGCGAGAATCGCGCACACGGCAAGGTCGATCTTTCGCTTCGACCTCGGGCTGTCTTTCTGAATGAGAATGCCGACTTCACCACCGACCATGACCTCACGAGTCACGGCATTGAGAACGTGACGAGTAAGCCGCTCGTCTCCGTCGTGGCAAATCTCTTTGGTCATCACCGCGGAACGGAATCGCTCCGTGGCCTGCACCATCCGAGTGGGCTTGTTGGTCCAGAACTCGAAGACGTAATCGGTGTCCCTGGTGGCGAACTGAATAGCCCA
>Ga0207873_1003213_pt1 | contig 12312 bp, 9 predicted proteins | sample BGWIniCompost_FD_187373 | JGI IMG/M metagenome (GOLD analysis project Ga0207873, IMG submission 187373) | Cellulose adapted compost microbial communities from Newby Island Compost Facility, Milpitas, CA, USA - BGW Initial Compost (SPAdes)... ... | reverse complement strand
CGGCGCCCGGACTCCCCGAGCCCCCCACAACCCCCAAGCCCCCCAAGCCGCGCAAGCGCCGCCGTGGCAGCGCACGGTTCGCCGGGGCCGTGGAGGACGACGACACCCCGCCCGTGGTCCTGCCCCCGGACGCCGGGCCTCCGCCCGCCCACGGCGCCCCCGCCGACGCACCGGCCCCGCCCCGCAGGCCGCGCGGTGCCCGCTTCGCCGGAGTGGAGACGGAGGAGGAGCCGGCGCGGCCCCGCGTGCCGGTCGCGGACGACGGGGCGTCCCGGCAGGAGGCCCGGCGGGCCGTCGCGCACCTGGCCCGGCTGCGGGCCGAAGGGCGCACCGGTGAGGCACATGTGCTGCTCGTCGACCTCGCCCGGTGGCCGCCGGAGCGCTTCCCGCTCTTAGCCGCCGAGATGGAGCGGGCCGGGCTCACGGCCGACTGGGCGACCCTGCTGTGGGAGTGCGCCTCGCTGCCCGCGGGGCGCCTGGTCACCGCCTCCGAGACGCTGGCCGCCGCGGGGCGCGCCGCAGACGCCGAGCAGCTGCTGCGGCAGGGCGTCGCCCGCCCCGCCGAGGAGATCGGGCGGGCGGTGGTCCAGCTCACCGCCGAGCGGCGGCACCACGAGGTGACGGCGCTGCTGGACGCCTGTGTGCGCACCCGCACCCCCGGGGAGGCCGCGCGCAGCGCCGCCGTGGACCCCGAGCGGCTGGTGCCGCTGCTGCTCGGCGCCGCACAGGGCGTCTCCGAGGAGTGCTACTGGGACCTGGTGCACGCCCTCCGGGTCGCCGGAACGGCCGGCTGACGCCGGTGCGCCTCACGGGGCCGCCGGCCGGTGCGCGACGTGCCCGGCGGCCGGCGCGCCAGTTGCCCGAACCGCCTCCTGACGCCCGCCGCGATCACCCACAGGAGTGCGAATCGCGCTCGACTCAGCGGGTTGGCGACGATGGTCTTGGCAAGGACGTCCGAGAGGCATACGTTCGTCCCTCTACGGCCGTTTCTACGGGCGTAGAGGCGCTGACGTCGCTCGAAGGAGCAGCTCATGGCCAACGTCGTACGTGCCGCTCTGGTCCAGGCCACCTGGACCGGCGACACCGAGTCCATGCTGGCGAAGCACGAGGAGCACGCCCGCGAGGCGGCCCGGCGGGGCGCGAAGATCATCGGGTTCCAGGAAGTCTTCAACAGCCCGTACTTCTGCCAGGTCGAGGACCCCGAGCACTACCGCTGGGCCGAGCCGGTGCCCGACGGGCCCACCGTACGCCGGATGCAGGACCTGGCCCGCGAGACCGGCATGGTGATCGTCGCGCCCGTGTTCGAGATCGAGCAGCCCGGTTTCTACTACAACACCGCGGCCGTGATCGACGCCGACGGCAGCTACCTCGGCAAGTACCGCAAGCACCACATCCCGCAGCTCGAGGGCTTCCGGGAGAAGTACTACTTCCGGCCGGGAAATCTGGGCTGGCCCGTCTTCGACACGGCGGCCGGCAAGGTCGGCGTCTACATCTGCTACGACCGGCACTTCCCCGAGGGCTGGCGCCAGCTCGGCCTGAACGGCGCCCGGCTGGTGTACAACCCGTCCGCCACCCACCGCAGCCTCTCCGCCCACCTGTGGAAGCTGGAGCAGCCCGCGGCCGCCGTCGCCAACGGCTACTACGTCGCCGCCATCAACCGCGTGGGCCAGGAGGAGTACGGCGACAACGACTTCTACGGCACCTCCTACTTCGTCGACCCGCGCGGCCAGTTCGTCGGCGACGTCGCCGGCGACAAGGAGGAGGAACTCCTCGTCCGCGACCTGGACCTCGACCTCGTCGACGAGGTGCGCAAGACCTGGGCCTTCTACCGGGACCGCCGCCCCGACGCCTACGAAGGGCTGGTGCAGCCATGACCGACGACCTGCTGGGCCGCCACCGAGCGGTCCTCCCCGACTGGCTCGCCCTCTACTACGAGGAACCCATCGAGATCACCCACGGCGAGGGACGCCACGTCTGGGACTCCCACGGCAACCGCTATCTGGACTTCTTCGGCGGCATCCTCACCACCATGACCGCCCACGCCCTGCCCGAGGTCACCAAGGCCGTCAGCGAGCAGGCCGGGCGGATCCTGCACTCCTCCACCCTCTACCTCAACCGGCCGATGGTGGAACTCGCCGAACGCATCGCCCAGTTGAGCGGAATCCCCGACGCGCGGGTGTTCTTCACCACCTCCGGCACCGAGGCCAACGACACCGCCCTGCTGCTCGCCACCACCTACCGGCGCAGCAACACCGTGCTGGCGATGCGCAACAGCTACCACGGCCGTTCCTTCAGCGCCGTCGGCATCACCGGCAACCGCAGCTGGTCCCCGACCTCGCTGTCCCCGCTGCAGACGCTGTACGTGCACGGCGGCGTCCGCAGCCGCGGCCCGTTCGCCCACCTCGACGACCAGGGCTTCATCGAGGCCTGCGTCGACGACCTGACGGACCTGCTCGGCCACACCCGCCCGCCGGCCGCGCTGATCGCCGAGCCGATCCAGGGGGTCGGCGGCTTCACCTCGCCGCCGGACGGCCTGTACGCCGCCTTCCGCGAGGTGCTGCAGGAGCGGGGCGCGCTGTGGATCTCCGACGAGGTGCAGACCGGCTGGGGCCGCACCGGCGAGCACTTCTGGGGCTGGCAGGCGCACGGCCGGAACGGCCCGCCCGACATGCTCACCTTCGCCAAGGGCATCGGCAACGGCATGTCCATCGGCGGCGTGGTGGCCCGCGCGGAGATCATGAACTGCCTGGACGCCAACAGCATCTCCACCTTCGGCGGCACCCAGATCACCATGGCCGCCGGCCTCGCCAACCTCACCTACCTCCTCGAACACGACCTGCAGGGCAACGCCCGCCGGGTCGGCGGCCTGCTCATCGAGCGGCTGCGGTCCGTCGCCGCGCAGGTCCCCGCCGTGCGCGAGGTGCGCGGACGCGGGCTGATGATCGGCATCGAACTGGCCCGGCCCGGCACCGACGAGGCCTACCCCGAGGCGGCCTCCGCCGTGCTGGAGGCGGCCCGCGAGGGCGGCCTGCTCATCGGCAAGGGCGGCGGCCACGACACCAGCGCCCTGCGCATCGCCCCGCCGCTCTCCCTGAACGTGGCGGAGGCCGAGGAGGGCGCCGCGATCCTCGAACGCGCCCTGAGGAGCATCCAGTAGCAGCACACCGATCGAGGGAAAGCCGCCATGGTCAGCGTCTCGGATCCCTGGGAAGCCCCGGCACCCGCACTGTCGGTCCGTCAGGTGCTGGCACTGGACCGGGTGCTCGCCGGTGAGCCCGAGGTGGTGGCCGGCGAGCACCGGCTGGACCGGCCGGTGCGCTGGGTGCACGTCGCCGAGGCGGCCGACGTCGGAGTGATGCTCAGCGGCGGCGAGATGGTCCTCACCACCGGTGTGCTGCTGGCCGGGGACGAGGAGAAGCAGGCCGAGTACGTGCGCTCCCTGCACCGCGCCGACGCCTCCGCGGTCGTCCTCGGACTCGGCCGCGCCTTCCCCGCCCCGCCGGACGCGATGCGGCGGGTGGCCGAGCGGTGCGGGCTGCCCCTGGTGGTGCTCCACCGGCCCTTCCCCTTCGCCCAGCTCACCGAGGAGGTCCAGTCCCGGCTGGTGCGCCGCAAGTTCGCCGCGGTCAGCCTCTCCGAGGCCGTCCGCACCGAACTGACGGCGCTCATCACCGCCGGCGCCCCGCTGCAGCGCCTGCTCGACGAGATCGCCCGGCACAGCGGCTGCCCCGTCGTGGTCACCAACCTCGCCCACCGCGTCCTCGGCACGGCGGGGGAGCGGCCCGCCGTGGACGACGTGCTGCGCGACTGGGACCGCATCGCCCGCCAGGCGGGCCGCACCGAGGGCGACGACTGGATCCGCGCCGAACTCGGCGGGCGCGGTGAACGCTGGGGCCGGCTCGTGCTGTGCGGCTACCGCGGTGACACCGCGACCGGCCGGCTGCTCGCCGACCGGGCCGCCGAGGCCCTCGTGCTGCACCGCATGCTCGTCGGCGGCGCCGCCTGCTCCTGGGAGGAGCAGTCCGCCCAGAGCCTGCTCACCGACCTGATCGGCGGGGTGCTGCCCGCCCGGCAGCTGCTGCCCAGGGCACGCGCCGCCGGACTCCCGGTCAACCGGCGCACCTTCGTACCCCTGGTGGTGCGCGGTCGCAGCGCCACCCGGCTCGACCGGGTGCTGCGTCTGCTGGGCCTGCCCGGCCTCACCGGCGAACTCGCCGACGGGGCGAGCGCCGTCCTGCTCAGCCTCGCCCGCGACCAGGATCCGCAGGCGCTCACCGCGCACTTCGCCGCCCGGCTGCGCGCCGAACCGGGCCCCGAACCTGTCGTGGTGGCCGCGGCCGACGCGCGGACCGTCTTCGACGAGGTGCCCGCCGGACTGCGCGAGGCCCGGCACGTGGCCGACGCCGCCGCCGGATCCGCCCCCGCCCTCGACCTGCCGCCGGTGGTCCGCCTGAAGGACGTCCATCTGCGCGGGCTGATCCGCCTGCTGCGCGACGACCCGCAGGTGCAGTCCTTCGCCGAACGCGAGCTGGACGGGCTGCTGAGCGCGCCCGACGAGGACCTGCTGTCCGTGCTGCGCACCTACCTCGCCACCGGACGCAACAAGTCCCGTACCGCCCAGCTCCACCACGTCTCCCGCCCCGCCCTCTACCGCCGTCTGGAGGCGATACAGACACGGCTCGGCGTGGACCTCGACGACTTCGAGCAGGCCGCCTCGGTCCACATCGCGCTCCTGGCACACGACGCGCAGCACCAGTGACGCGCTCCGCACGGCACCGCTGACGCCCCGCGCGCACACGGGTGACGCCACGAACGGCACCGCCGGCGTCCCGGGCGACACCGGGGACGCCTGACGCGCCCGACCACCGACACATCATCAGCAACACCTTCGAAACCCGCGACCACTTGCGACAACGGCGGTGAAACATGGGCCGGTTCAGCAGTGACACGGTGACACGCCGGGCACCCGCAGACGTGACACCGTGTACCTCAACGCGGGCTCGCGCGCTTCCTAGGCTCACCGCACACCGAGCGACCGGAGGTTGCGATGAGCCGAGTGATCCGTGCCGCCGTCTTCCAGACCGCCTGGACCGGCGACAAGGAGTCGATGATCCAGGTCCACGAACAGGCAGCCCGCGACGCTGCCGCCCAGGGCGCTCAAGTGCTGTGCTTCCAGGAGCTGTTCTACGGCCCCTACTTCTGCCAGGTGCAGGACCCGGCCTTCTACGAGTACGCGGAGGCCGTCCCCGACGGCCCGGTCGTCAAACGCTTCCAGTCCCTCGCCCGGGAGCTGGGCATCGTCCTGGTACTGCCGATGTACGAGGAGGAGCAGCCCGGCGTCCTCTACAACACCGCGGCGGTGATCGACGCCGACGGCTCCTACCTCGGCAAGTACCGCAAGACGCACATCCCCCAGGTGCGCGGTTTCTGGGAGAAGTTCTACTTCCGGCCCGGCAACCTCGGCTGGCCCGTCTTCGACACCGCGGCCGGCCGGATCGGCGTCTACATCTGCTACGACCGTCACTTCCCCGAGGGCTGGCGGGCCCTGGGACTCGCGGGCGCGGAGATCGTGTTCAACCCCTCGGCCACCTCCCGGGGCCTGTCCGGCTACCTGTGGCAGCTGGAGCAGCCCGCGGCCGCGGTCGCCAACGAGTACTTCGTCGGCGCGATCAACCGGGTCGGCGTGGAGGAGCTGGGCGACAACGACTTCTACGGCACCAGCTACTTCGTCGACCCGGAGGCCCGCTTCGTGGGCGAGGTGGCCGGCGACAAGGAGACCGAACTGGTCGTGCGGGACCTGGACATGGCCAAGCTCCGCGAGGTCCGGGACCGCTGGCAGTTCTACCGGGACCGCGCGCCCGCCGCCTACACGCCGCTGACCGCACCGTAACCGCCCCGGCCGGGCGCGGGGCCGCGGACCGCCCGCGGCCCCGCCACCACGGGCTCCCGGACCGAGCGAGGCCAGGAACCGGGGGAGCGACGAGCCCTCACACCACCCGCACGCACCCACAGCGAGGAGCGAGACGGACATGAGCAGCCGGACACTGATCCGCGGCGGCCTCGTCATCACCGCCGCCGACGAGACCCACGCCGACATCCTGATCGAGGACGGCCGCATCGCCGCCCTCGCCGCCACCGGCACCCCCGCGGCCGAGGCCCTCACCGCCGACCGCGTCATCGACGCCACCGGCAAGTACGTCATCCCGGGCGGCGTCGACGCCCACACCCACATGGAGCTGCCGTTCGGCGGCACCTTCGCCTCCGACACCTTCGAGACCGGCACCCGCGCCGCCGCCTGGGGCGGCACCACCACCGTCGTCGACTTCGCCGTGCAGAGCGTCGGCCAGTCGCTGCGCGCCGGACTCGACGCCTGGCACGCCAAGGCCGAGGGCAACTGCGCCATCGACTACGGCTTCCACATGATCGTCTCCGATGTGAACCAGGAGACCCTGAAGGAGATGGACCTCCTCGTGGAGGAGGGCGTCACCTCGTTCAAGCAGTTCATGGCCTACCCGGGCGTCTTCTACTCCGACGACGGGCAGATCCTGCGCGCCATGCAGCGCTCCGCCGAGAACGGCGGACTGATCATGATGCACGCCGAGAACGGCATCGCCATCGACGTCCTCGTCGAGCAGGCGCTCGCCCGCGGCGAGACCGACCCCCGCTACCACGGCGAGGTGCGCAAGGCCCTCCTCGAGGCCGAGGCCACGCACCGCGCCATCCGCCTCGCCCAGGTCGCGGGTGCCCCGCTGTACGTGGTGCACGTCTCCGCCATGGAGGCGGTCGCCGAACTCGCCCGCGCTCGCGACGAGGGTCTTCCGGTCTTCGCCGAGACCTGCCCGCAGTACCTGTTCCTGTCCACCGACAACCTCGCCGAGCCGGACTTCGAGGGCGCCAAGTACGTCTGCAGCACGCCGCTGCGGCCCAAGGAGCACCAGGCCAAGCTCTGGCAGGGCCTGCGCACCGACGACCTCCAGGTGGTCTCCACCGACCACTGCCCGTTCTGCTTCGTCGGCCAGAAGGAACTCGGCCGCGGCGACTTCTCCAAGATCCCCAACGGGCTCCCGGGCGTGGAGAACCGCATGGACCTGCTCCACCAGGCCGTCCTGGACGGGCACATCAGCCGCCGCCGCTGGATCGAGATCGCCTGCGCCACCCCGGCCCGGATGTTCGGCCTCTACCCGAAGAAGGGCACCATCGCGCCCGGTGCCGACGCCGACGTCGTGATCTACGACCCGCACGCCGAGCAGGTGCTGTCCGCCGAGACCCACCACATGAACGTCGACTACTCGGCCTACGAGGGCAAGCGGATCACCGGCCGGGTCGAGACCGTCCTCTCCCGCGGCGTCCCGGTCATCACCGAGCGGGAGTACACCGGACACGCCGGGCACGGCGTCTACACCCCGCGCTCCACCTGCCAGTACCTCGGCTGAACCTCACGCAAGGAGTCGTGCCATGGACTTCGGACTCGTCCTGCAGACCGACCCGCCCGCCTCGCGGGTCATCAGCCTGATGAAGCGCGCCGAACGCAGCGGTTTCACCTACGGCTGGACCTTCGACTCCGCCGTGCTGTGGCAGGAGCCGTTCGTCATCTACAGCCAGATCCTCGCCAACACCACGAAACTCACGGTCGGCCCGATGGTCACCAACCCGGGCACCCGCACCTGGGAGGTCACCGCCTCCACCTTCGCCACCCTCAACGACATGTTCGGCAACCGCACCGTGTGCGGCATCGGCCGCGGCGACTCCGCCATGCGCGTCGCCGGACGCAGACCCAACACCCTGGCCCGCCTGGGCGAGGCCATCGGCGTCATCCGCGACCTCGCCGAGGGCCGGGAGGCCGAGGTCGACGGCAAGCCGCTGCGCATCCCCTGGGTGCGCGACGGAAAGCTCCCGGTGTGGATGGCGGCGTACGGGCCGAAGGCGCTGGCGCTCGCCGGGCAGAAGGCCGACGGGTTCATCCTGCAGCTCGCCGACCCCTACCTCACCGAGTGGATGGTCAAGGCGGTGCGCGACGCCGCCGCCGAGGCGGGCCGGGACCCCGGCTCCGTCACCATCTGCGTGGCCGCCCCCGCCTACGTCGGCGACGACCTGGCCCATGCCCGCGAGCAGTGCCGCTGGTTCGGCGGCATGGTCGGCAACCACGTCGCCGACCTGGTGGCCCGCTACGGCGAGCACTCCGACATGGTGCCCGAGGCGCTGACCGAGTACATCAAGGGCCGCCAGGACTACGACTACAGCCACCACGGCCGGGCCGGCAATCCGTCCACGGACTTCGTGCCGGACGAGATCGTCGACCGGTTCTGCCTGCTCGGCCCCGCCGAGGCGCACATCGAGAAGCTGCAGGCGCTGCGCGAGCTGGGCGTCGACCAGTTCGCCGTCTACGACATGCACGACGCACAGGAGCAGACGATCGACGCGTACGGCGCGGAGATCATCCCCGCGCTCAAGGGCTGACCCGCCCGCGCACCCGCCCCCCCACGCACCCGCCGGCCCTCGGATCGAGCACGACCCTTGCAGGAATCCGTCCCCTCGTTCACCACCGGTCCTCCCCGCCGAAGGGAACGTCCATGACAGCGACCGTCCCGCCCACGCCCTCCGACCCCTCCATAACCGACCCTGCGGGACGCGTCGAGCTTCCGCCCGGCGCCGTCCCCGCCGACAGCCGCTTCGTCAACGACGACCTGCTGCCCGTCCCGCTGGCCCGGCGCCGCTGGACGACGTACAACTTCTGCGCGCTGTGGGTGGGGATGGCGCACAACATCCCCTCCTGGCTGCTGGCCTCCGGCCTGGTGGCGCTCGGCATGGACTGGAAGCAGGCGGTGTTCACCATCGCGCTCGCCAATGTCATCGTGCTGGCGCCGATGCTGCTGACCGGCCACGCCGGACCCAAGTACGGCATCCCGTTCCCGGTGATGGCCCGCGCCTCCTTCGGGCTGCGCGGTGCCAACCTGCCGGCGATGATCCGGGCCGGGGTGGCCTGCGCCTGGTTCGGCATCCAGACCTGGATCGGCGGCCAGGGCATCTTCGTGCTGCTCGGCAAGATCTTCGGCGGCTGGGCCGAGGCCTCCGAGGTGGCCGGCCAGCCGTGGACGCTCTGGGTGTGCTTCGTGCTGTTCTGGGCGCTCGAACTGGCCATCATCTACCGGGGGATGGAGGCGCTGCGCCGGTTCGAGAACTGGGCGGCGCCGTTCGTCATCGTCGGCGCGTTCGTGCTGCTGGCGTGGATCGCGACCAAGGCGGGCGGGCTCGGTCCGCTGCTCGACCAGCCCTCGCAACTGGGCTGGGGGGCGGACTTCTGGCCGGTGTTCTTCCCCTCCCTCATGGGCATGATCGCCTTCTGGTCCACGCTGAGCCTGAACATCCCCGACTTCACCCGCTTCGGGGCGGGTCAGCGGGCCCAGGTGTGGGGCCAGACCCTCGGACTGCCCACCACCATGACCCTGTTCGCGCTGCTCTCGGTGTTCGTCACCTCCGGCTCGCAGGCGGTGTACGGGGTCGCGATGTGGGACCCGGTGGCGCTCGCCGGCAAGACCGACAACGTCTTCGGGCTGCTCTTCGCCCTGGTGACCGTGCTCGTCGCGACGATCTCGGTGAACATCGCGGCCAACGTCGTCTCCCCGGCGTACGACCTGGCCAACCTGGCGCCGCGGTTCATCACCTTCCGCACCGGTGCGCTGATCACCGGCGTGGTCGGCGTGGTGATCATGCCGTGGAAGCTCACCGAGACGCCCGAGCTGTACATCTTCACCTGGCTCGGCCTGGTCGGCGGCCTGCTCGGCAGCGTCGCCGGCATCCTCATCGGCGACTACTGGATCGTCCGCCGCACCGCGCTGGACCTGCCCGGCCTGTACACCCCGGGCAGCCGCTACTGGTACACCTCCGGCTGGAACCTGCGGGCCGTGCTCGCCTTCCTGGTCGGCGGGGTGCTCGCGGTGGGCGGCTCCCACTCGGCGCCGGGCAAGGGACCCTTCCCCGAGGACGGCCTGATCCCGTTCCTGAAACCGCTCGCGGACTACGGCTGGGCCGTGGGCCTCGCGGCCTCGCTGGTGCTGTACGTGGCGCTGATGGCGGGCCGCAGCGCCTCCGACCGGGCTGCGGCCCGCCTCCGGTGACCGGCAGGTGCCCCTCTCCGGTGATCGGCAGGTGGCCCCTCCGGTGAGCGGCAGGTGCCCCCTCCGGTGAGCGGCACGTGCCCTCTCCGGCGGGGGACCGGTACCTGGGCTAGCGGGCGGTGCCGAAGTCCTGGGTCCAGTAGGTGCCGGAGAGTCCGACGCCGATCTCCTCGAAGGCGCAGTTGAGGATGTTCTCCCGGTGGCCGGGACTGTTCATCCAGCCCTGCATCACCTGCTCCGGAGTGGAGTAGCCGTAGGCGACGTTCTCGCCGTAGGTGCTCCAGCTGTAGCCGGCGCGGGTGATGCGCTGGTCGGGGGTGGAGCCGTCGGAGCCGGTGTGCGACATGTTCCCGTTCGCCGCCATGTCCGCGCTGTGGTCCTGGGCGGCCTTGGTCAGCTTGGAGTTGACGGTCACCGCCGAGCAACCCGCCTTGGCGCGCTCGGCGTTGACCAGCTCCACGACCCGGGCGACGTCACCCGTGGCGGTGGCGGAGGGCTTGGCGGTGCCCGGCGAGGAGGGGGCCGTGGAGGCGGGAGGCTTCGGGGCGGAGGTGGTGGGCTCGGCGCTCGGCGTGCTCGCCGGCTCGGAGGCGCGGCCGGTCCGGGCGGTCTTCGCCTTCCTCTTCTTCGCCTCGCGGGCCTTGTCGGACGTGTCGTCGTCCTTCTTCTTGTGCGTCTTCCTGTGCTTCTTCGACGGACTCGCGTCGGGCGTGGTGCGCGCCGAGGGGTCGTTGCCCGGGCGGCTGCTCCACTCGCGGTACCAGTTCGCGCCGTCCCACCGGTCCTCGGAGGCGACCGTGGTGGCGGCGGTGCGGTCCTGCCGCCCCCGATCGTCGCCGGGCCAGTCGGTACAGGCCATGGCGACGGACGGTATGCCTATGACGCTCGCGGCGATCGCGGCGACGGCCGGCCGCCGGTAGCGCTGCTCGTGGCGATGCTTTGCCATGCGTGACCTCACCCTTGATGTCCGGAGGGTGGCCATTCTTGGGAGGTCCCGGCGCACAGGGCAACGGGCGCATTTACTAGCCCGCCTCGTAGGCCGACGCGCCCCTTGCGGCGAGCGGCCGGGCGTGCCAAGCGGCCCGGGAGGAGGCGCCGGAGGGGCTGTCGTCACGTCAAGAGGCTTGCATGTGCGAAGAGACGGCGGGACCCGCGGGCGGAGGCGGCCGTCTCTCGTGCCGCTCGCCCCCACCCCAGGGGCAAGACGGACAAGTCGACTATGTCGTTGCGGCGGCCTCTACTAACGGACCCGCATAGATCGGGAGGAGCGTGTGACGGATGTCACGGAACCGCGGATTCCGTATGTCAGTCCCGGGTCTTCTCCAGGGTCGCCATCGCCGCCTTGGCGGCCTTGATGGCCCCCTTGTTGATCTCGTCCGAACCGGGCGCCTTCTTGGACTCGAAGTCGCTGCCGTTGTAGGTGACGATCACCAGCGCGTTGGCGGCGCGGGCCACCACCGTGCCCTCGCGGGTCTCCTGCTTGTCCTCGGTGGTGAGGTTGACGACGGAGTACGCCGCGTCACCCAGCCCCGGGACGGCCCCGCCGCCGCTCTTCTGCTGCAGCCGCCCCTCGTACGACCGCTTCGCCGCCTCGTCGGAGGCCATCACCTCGAAGGACACGTCCAGCCAGCGGTACTCGTACCCCTTGAGGGCGTTCCACGAGCAGGTGCGGCGCAGCTTGGCGTCGGTCGACGGTATCTCCTTGCCGGCCGTCTTGGCGTTCGGCACAAGGGACTTGATGGTGTCTTTGGGAATGCCGGTGCACGGGGCGGGCGCGGCGGTGTAGGTCTTCGCCTCCTGGGTCGCCGACGGCGCGGAGGCGGACTGCGTCTGCGTCTTCTTCTCGGTGGCCGGCTTCTCGGCGGCCTGCGGGGCGGCCAGCGGGCCGGAGGACAGCGCCCACCCTGCAGCGGCGAGTACGACCACCGGGGACAGGCGCGCGGTCAGGGCGATCGGCAGAGGAAAGGAACGCACGGCGCACTTCTCGTGGGTCGGGGCGGAGGGGGGTCCACACTGCGGACGGGACGCCAGTGTCACACGCTTCCCTGTGGGGCGGAAGGGCCCAACTCGCTGCGTGCTCGGGCGGTGACGGAGACGGGACGGTGCGTGCCCGCAGGCCCCCGCGCGGCCCGGTCCCGAACTTCGCGACCGGGTGCGCAGCGCCCGGTACCCGGGCGAGTGGGGCGCGGCGGGACGA
>Ga0207873_1003209_pt1 | contig 12326 bp, 3 predicted proteins | sample BGWIniCompost_FD_187373 | JGI IMG/M metagenome (GOLD analysis project Ga0207873, IMG submission 187373) | Cellulose adapted compost microbial communities from Newby Island Compost Facility, Milpitas, CA, USA - BGW Initial Compost (SPAdes)... ... | reverse complement strand
GGCGGCGCGCGGTCCGAGCGCCGCAGCCCAAGCGAGCGCGCGCGGGCGACTCCGCGCGCCGCGGAGCAGCCCCCCGAAGAGCACGCCCCCGAGCGTCGCGAGCACCGCCAGCCATCCCAAGAGTCCCATCACGTCCCTGTCACGGATCGCGACGATATCACCGCCGTGCGAGGTGTCCCCCCCGAGCGTCGTCGGCGCCTCTGCGCCGCGCCCGGTGCTCTCGTGCAAGCGCGCGATGCGCCGGTCCGCGTGGACGATGTAGCGGACGAGCTTGCCGTCCTGCACCTCGGCCCAGGGGCTCAGGAAGTGCGTGGTGGAGGTCTTCCCGCCGGGGGAGGTCGACCTGCGGATGCGGCGGCGGCCCTCGGCGTCGAAGGTGCTCTCCACGGTGGCGCCGTCCTGGGTCGTGACGCGCACGAGCTGGTCGGCGCCGTTCCAGGTGTACTTGCGATCGCCGTCGTGGAGCATGCGGCCGAGGGCGTCGTAGCGGAGCGCGCGGTCGTCGAGGCGCGTCATGGCGTGGGGCCCAGCGCCGTCGCCGAAGGCGATGGCTCGGACGTCCTGGGAGGCGACGGAGCTCTCGCGGGCGAGCAGGTTGCCGCTGGGGGAGTACTCCCAGGTCGTCTTGCCCCAGGCGCCCTCCGCGGAGCGCAGCCGGTAGAGGTTGTCGTAGGTGTACGCCTCCGTGCGATCGTCCGCGGGGGCGACGTCCTTGCGCAGATCTCGGAGCATCGTCACGTTGCCGGCGGCGTCGAAGTCCCAGCGCAGGTGCTCGATGGTCGCGCCGCTCGCCGACTGCGCGCGCAGGGACGTCATGCGGAGATCCGCGTCGTAGTCGAGCTTCTGTACGACGCCGGTGTCGAAGTGGCGCTCCCGCTCGACGCCGTCTTCGCCGAAGTGGAAGCGCACCGCGTCGCCGTAGCCGGCGAGCTGACCGCGAGCGTTGCGGTGGATGCGGAGCGACGAGCCGTCCGGGTAGATGTGCAGGTACTCTCGGTCGAGGTTGTCATAGAGGCTGCCGGTGGAGTAGCGACGGCTGGCGCTCGGGGAGCTGGCGCCGCCGGCGCTGCTGCTGGCAGGGCCTCCGATGGTGAGATGGGTCCAGGTGATCCGGCCCCGGGCGTCGTACTCGTAGGAGGTGCTGCCGCTGGGCTCGGTGGTGTGAGCGAGCTTGCCGACGAGGAGGGGCTCGGGAGCTCCGCCAGGCATGCGATCCCAGTGGTGGACGACCTCGGGCACACCGTCGCCGTCCCAGTCTTCGCTCACGGAGCGGCCCGCCCGGTCGAAGGCGTAGCGGATCACGTTGCCGTCGGGGTGGCGGCGCTCGAGGAGGTTGCCGGTAGCGTCGTAGACGAGCTCGCGGCGGCCGAGATCGGGGTCGTCGACGAGGATCCGGCGGCCCCGGCCGTCGTAGCCGTAACGCGCTTCGTGGCCCTCGGGATCGGTGCGTCCAACGAGGTTGCCGGCGGCGTCGAAGGTGAAGCGCGCGGCGAGCGTCATCCCCTCGTTGACGCGCTCGACGGCCACGACGCGGCCGAGGCCGTCGAGGTGCTCCACGGTCGGGGTGCCCTCGTAGCCCGCGGCGGGATCCAGCTGCCCGCCGTCCCAGCGATGGATCTGCAGGGGGTGGTACTGCGTGGCCGTCTCGATGCCGAGCTCGCTCCGGGTGGCGATTTCGCGGCCCAGGGCGTCGCGCCACAGCGAGGTCCCTGCGCCGTCGGCGTGGAGCTGGGCGGCGAGGGTGGTGTCGTCGAGGACATCCGCGCGGAGAAAGCGCGGCCGCAGGACGCGGGAGGGCTGGCCGCGCCGGTCGAGGTGCGAGACGCCAGCGAGCAGCCAGCGCTCGCCTTCCTGGGTGAGGGTGGCGCGGGTGCGGCCGAGGCCGTCGACGACGCTCACGCTCCGCTCGAAGACCTCCCGTCCCGACCAGAGGCGCACCTCGGTGGTGACGCGCGACAGCCCATAGCCGTGCTCGTAGCGGTAGCGGGTGCTGGGCTGATCGGGGGGATCGCCGGGCTTGAAGACCGCCGTCAAGCGCCCGAGGGGATCGTACTCGTAGCGCATGACCTCGCCGTTGTAGCCGGTGGCGGTGAGGAGGTTGCCGAAGCGCCGGTCCGTCTCCGCCCGCTCGATGAGGCGCGCCGCGCCGTCGTGCTTGACCTCTTCGCTGAGCAAGGTGGTGTGGTCCTGGGCGTCCCAGGTGAAGAGGCGCCCGCCGCCGATGCCGTCGGTGGTCTCGACCGGAAGGCCGTGGTCGTCGTAGCGAGTGGCGGTGACCAGCTCGAAGGCGTCCTCGTCGGGGCCGACCCACTCCTCCTGGCGGGTCAGGTCGCCGCGCGTCACTCGGCCCAGGGAGAGCCCCTCGAACGCCTCGCCGTCGTAGTAGTTGCGCTTCATGGCGACGCGGCGGCCCTCCCCGTCGAGGAGCTCTTCGGTCGCGACGAAGCCCAAGAGCCAATCGGAGGTGTCGCTCGCGAAGGTGCGCCGGACGAGGGCCTCGTCGTCGCCGAGGCGGCGATTGCTGCCGGCGACCTCGCCCCAGTGGCGCTCTTCGATGACGTTGCCGTGCTCGTCCTGGGCCCACTCCTGCAGGGTGACGCGGCCCGTGGACTGGCCTTCCAGGTACTCCGTGCGGCGCGCGGACTCGTAGGCGTAGGTGACGGGGAGGTCCATGACCTCGTACTCGTGGGTGGTGCGCAGGAAGACGTGGCCGGTCTCGTCCCGCTGCTCGCTCCAGCGAGGGGCGCCCCGCAGCGGCGGGTGCTCGAGCCCCACGTCGAAGCGGGTCTCGGTGATCAGGGTGGGGGTCGTGGCGTCGCCGAGCTCCCGTTGCACACCGCCCCCGAAGCCCGCGAAGGTGCGCTCGACGGGGTCCCAGGTGCCGTCGAGGTAGTGGTAGTGGGTCGTGAGGCGCGGATCGCCGAGGGAGCCGTCGATCTCCACCGCGCGCACCACGGGGAGGGCGACGTTCATGCGGGTGGTCCAGGGGGCGCCTTCGTCTCGGGACCGGGCGGCGCTCAGGGCAGCGGGCTCGTAGGCGATCTCCGTGACCTGGCCGAGGCCGTTGTCGATGCGGCGGAGCAGCCCCCTGCGGCCGTCGGGGAACAGCTCCAGGTAACGCCAGGCCCCCTCGGGGGCGCCCTCCACGTCGACCCAGAGGATATCCACGGTGCCCGAGGCGTTCATGTCGACGAGCTCGACGTGCACGCCGGGTCCTCGTTCGGGGACGTCGGTGATCTCACGCACCTCCCCGAAGCGACCGGCGCCTTCGGCCAGGGCATAGAAGACCCGCGTCACGCCGACGTGGACGAGGTCGACCCAGCCGTCGCCGTTCAGGTCGACGAGGCGCCAGGCCTGGTTGTCGGGGAAGCTCGGCACGCCCTGCGCCGGGCGGGCGGGCTCGAAGGCGCCCCGCCCCCGGCCGAGCCAGTAGGTGAGGGCGCCGGAGCGCAGGTGACAGAGGTCGGAGACGCGGTCGCCGTTCACGTCGCAGAGCTGGGTCTTGCCGTCGCTGAAGCGCAGCTCGTGGCGCTCGTCGAGCACCCCCAGGGTCTCCGGCGTGGACCAGTCGTGGCCGCCGCGGTTGTAAGAGACGACGAGGCCTGCGGGGCTCGTCAGGAGCACGTCCATGCGGCGGTCGCCGTCGAGATCGACGAGGCGCAGCTCGGGATCTTCGAAATGGAAGCTCGGCACCGTCGCCAGGGGGACGGCGGCGTCGAAGCGCTCGATCCCGCCGGGCAGGTAGCGGAACGCGTCCGTGCCGCTCTTGATGACGAGATCGAGGGCGCCGTCTCCGTCGAGGTCCGCGAGCTGGGTGCCCTCGGCCGCCAGGGACACGGAGGGGCTCTCGGCGGCAGGCCAATCGCGCGCGCTTCGCCACGACACGCCGTCGTGGTTCAGGGAAGAGCGGTAGCTGCCCGCCTCCGTCACGAGCAGATCCGGCAGGCCGTCCCCGTCGAGATCGGCGAGCTCCACGCCCGGATCCGCCGGAGAGCGCCCGGGCGGGGTCGTCATGGTGACGAGGGAGGTCTCGGCGGAGAAGTTCGGCTCCGTGTACTCGAAGCGTAGGGTCGGCAGCGCGGTGGCGCCGTCGGTCCCGAGCATCGTGACCGCCTCGAGCTGGGGCAGGGGCGCGTCCGTGTAGGAGAGCTCGTAGCGTCGCACCAGCTGTCCGCCCAGCGTGACGTCCACCCGCGCCAGGCGCCGGCTCAGGACCTTGCGGATCCCCGACCCATACAGCTCGTGCGCGTCGGGGCGCTCCTCGTAGACGAGCTGGACGCGCTGGCGCACGTCTGCGGAGAAGTCGTTCCAGGTGACGGAGGTGAGGAGGGCGTGCCCCTCTTCGGTGTCCCACTCGTAGGCGACGCGGCGGCCGTGTCGATCGAGCTGCTCGCGGAGCAGATACGTGACGACCCGGCTCGTCGCGTCGCCCGTCGCGTCGCCCGTCGCGTCGTTGAGCTCCTCGTGCTCGGTGAAGCCGTCTCCGCCGAAGCGAAACGTGACGCCGCCCTTCGTGCGGGCCTCCCACAGGGAGCCATCGTCGCTGCGCTGCACGCGCACGAAGCTGCCCGCCTCGTGCTCCGGCCGAAAGAATCCACCCTCGACGGGCACCAGATCACAGGGCAAGCCGAGCCCGACAGCCTCGAAGGCGTCCGCCTCCGTGAAGGTCGGCAGCCCCTCCGTGGTGCGGCGCCGGATGCTGGGCACCCCGCCGAGGCGCCAGCCGAGCCCCACCTCGCTCACCCCGCCGCCGGAGTCGTACTCGAGGGCGAGGGCTGGCGCGAAGCCACCGGCCGCGGGCGGCACGGCGATCTCGACCCGGTAGCTCGCGGTGCCGGATGCGAGGGACGGCGTGAAGCTCCCGCCGAGCCCCTCGATGGACGCCGGCCCGCTGGGGAGGCTCAGCTTCGAGGAAGAGGACGCGTGCGCCTCGGGGGTGACGGCGAGCAGCCAACCGCCGAGCAGCGCGGCCGCGACGAACGGCCACGCTCGGGGCGCCGCAGCTCGAATCCCTGCGCTCCTCATTGGATCCCCGCCAGGCAGGAGGTGTCGACGTAGAGGGGCGTGGCGCGCCGCGGCAGCGCTTGGTGCTCGACGCGCAGCACGATGTCCTCGAGCTTCGAAGGATCGAGATCCGCGTTGCTCGGGGCCGCGTCGCCGGGCGGGAGGGTGATTCTCCAGGAGGCCCGGGCGACGGACTGCCCGAAGAGGGAGGCGTTGGGGGCGGCCTTGCCGAAGGAGTTCACACCGGCTTGCAAGACGGCCACCGCCTGGGAGGCGGAGGTGCCGTCCGCCATCGACCAGGCCTCGACGCCTTCGGAGTCGCACTTGGCGAGCACCGCGGCGCCGGAGAGGGAGACGTTCACCTGGGCCTCGTCGTCGCCGAGGAAATCGCCCACGAGCTGCGCTTGCACGCTGGTGATGCGGTCGCCGCACACGTCCGTCGCCCACAGCCCGTTGCCGGGCTGGAGGTTGGTCGAGAACGTGATGGTGAGGGCGCCGCGCTCGTCCCAGGAGGCGTTGCGGAGGGCGAGCTGCCGGAAGACCTCGCCCGGGCTCAGTACTTGCCCGGTCACCTCGTCCTCCCGCGGCCCGGTGATGCCGAGCATCTCCCGCACGGACAGCTCCGTCGTGTAGCTCTGGGGATTGCCGAAGGCGACCCGGTGGCTCGTGTGGATCTCCTTGAGGCACGTGGCCAGCTGGTTCAGGGCCAGGCCGTTGCGGGCGCCGAGCACCGCACCCCCGAGGCTCGCGATGGGGGTGTTCACCTCGTACTCCAGCGCCCGCCCCGCGAGGTACAGCTGGCGCTGGGCCCGGGCGCGCGCGTCGAGCAGCTGCAGGGCGTGCTGGTCCCTCAGGATGCGGAAGGACGGATCGTGGGCAGGGTTCCGATCCGCGATGGCGATCGCCTGTCGACGCAGCCGATGCAGGCGCTTGGCCCGCTCCACGGCGCTGGTGAGCCGCACCTCCGCCTGGGTCGCCAACAGGTCCTCTTGCATCGTCTCGAGCCCGAGCTGCTCCAGATCGATGAGCTGCTTCTGGATCTGGGCCATGCCCTGGATGAGCTCGAGGGTGGCGTCTTGCTCCTGGAAGCGCAGGCTCTGGGCGCGCTGGAGGCGGTCGCGCTGCACGTGGATGGCCGTGCGCTTGGCCTCGATGGCCGCGGCGGCGGCGGCCATGCCGTAGGGCGTGCCGAAGTTGAGCACGCTGGCGTTCGAGGCGATCGTCAGAAACTGCTGGATGGCGTTCAGGGTGCCCTCGGCCATCGTCAGGGTGTCGAGCTGCCGCCCGGTGCTGTCGACGAAGCGCATGGTCTCGGCGCGCAGCCCCTGGGTGCGCGCCAGGGTGGCCCGATCGATCTCGATCTTGTCCGCGAGCCCCTGCAGACGGGCGTGGGCGGCCTCGACGCGTGCACGCATCAGCTCGACGTCGAGGAGCAACGAGCCCACCTCACCGCCGTTGTCCGCGCCGCAGTCCTGCCAGTCCTCCGGGCCGCTCACCGCGTCGACGTCGAAGCCGCCGCCGCACAGCTCGGCGATCTGCAGATCGTAGGTGGCGCGGAGGTTCTGGGCCTCTCGGAGGATCTCGGCCTCGGAGCTCTCGAAGGCCCTCTGACCGATCACGTACGCCTCTTCGAGGGCGCGCTCTCCCGCGACGCTCTCCGTCGCCAGGGCGAGCATCTGCTCGAAGTTCGTCGCTCCGCGGCCGACGTCCTCGGGGCGCCACACGAAGGGCACGAAGCCCTCCGGCACGCCGAAGGCCCGAGCGCCCTCGAGCAGCGCGCCGAAGCCCGTGTCGAGCGGGTGGAGCAGCCCGTCGAGATCCGCGTGCAGCACGTCGGGGGTGAGCTCCCATTGGCTGGCGATCTCGAGCACGGTGACGGCCTCCAGGAACGCGAGCAGCGCGCGCTCCTGGGCGGTGCGCACGACGGCGGCGTCGCTGGCGGGCACGTCGATGCCGTCGATGCGGGAGCGCTCGCCGTCGATGGTGGCCTGCACCTGGAGCAGCCGGGCCAGGGCCCTCCCCGCGGGGAAGCTCTCGGGATCCGCGGCGGCGTCGTCACCGGCCGTACCGGCTCCCCGCGCCTGCTCCTGGGTCATGCGGCGGAGGTAGCCGACGTGATCGGGGTGCAAGACCCAGCGCCCGATCACCTCCAGGGCCGCGGCGGCGTCGTCGTAGGCCTTGCGCTCCGTCGGGAGCCCGCCGGGGGCGAAGGACGCCTGGAGGCCGTCGACCACGCGCTGCTGGGCGACGAGCAGCGAGGGGTGGACCGTCCTGGTCATGAAGGTGTTGAAGCGATCGCTGGTCTCGGGGCTGCGAGCAGCGAGGGCCACCCCGCAGGCGGTCGCGGGGAGCCACGCGCACTCGACGGCGCTCGTCGCAGGCTTTGGTCCGCGCAGCTCGTCGGCGCAGAGGGTCATCAGCTCGCCGTAGGTCCGGCCGTCGACGACGCGATCGCGGAGCGTCCTGTCGAGCCTGTAGTAGCGCTGGGCGTCGTTCAAGGCCTCCGAGATGGTGCCGTTGGAGGTCAGGCTTATCATGAGGGTCTCACAGTCCGCGTGGGCGTCGCTCTCGAACAGGTCGGCGTAGGGCGGCTCGGGCCGCTCGAAGGGCGGCAGCGCCACGTCCGGGCTCAGCTCGAAGTTCGGCTCGGGCTCCCCCCGGCGCAGGCGCAGCGACACCTGCCCGCCGACCTCGATCGGTTGCTCGAACAGTCCATGGATCGTCTCGGTGAAGGTCCCCTCCAGATCTCCCGCGGCGGTGGGGCTCACGCGCAGCACCAGGCGGCGGCCCAGCGGGCGAGCGAAGAGGTTGCGCGCTCCGCCGAGCTCCGCGTCGACGCGCTGCACGACGACGAGCTCGGCGCCGTCCTCCTCCGTGAAGGACCCGAAGCCGGTCGTGGCCGCGCCCTCACCGGAGGCAGGGAAGAGCAGGGACGTGTCCGGATCGAAGCGCACGTCGACGTCTCCCTGGCGCTCCAGGAGGTCCACCGAGACGCGCGCGTCTCCGAGCACCGTGTCCCCCGAGACGTAGCGCAAGGCTCCCTGGTAGCGCCCCGTGAGGCCTTGCTGGATCGACGTCTCGACGACGCGCTCGCCCAGGGTCGAGAGGATCCGGATGGATCCTGCGTCCCGAGAACCCGCGGCGCGGGACGGATCGACGGCGAGCTCCACGAAGGTCTCTCCGGTGAACTCCCCGCGGGGCTCCGCCACGCTCAGGTAAGGGGCGCCGGGCACGACGCGGTAGCGCACCGGCTCCGCCGAGTCGGAGGAGAGCCGCAGCAGGACCTTCTCGCTGCGCGCCGTGAGGGCGACGCTGCGCTGGTCGACGTGGAGGGTGCCGGCGCTCGCCGTGGGCGGCGGCGGGTCGCGGTCCTCCTCGCCCTCGGGGAGACAGCGTCCGCGTGGAGAGCAATGGGTGCGCCCCTCTTCGGCCGCGCCTGCGCCGTCCCCACCTGCCTCGTGGGCGGCGGCGTCATCGCAGGAGGCGTCGGTGTCGCAGCTCTGCACGCACTCGCCGAGATCGCAGTGCAGCCCAGGGGGACAGTCCGCGCTGAGCAGGCACGGGGTCGTGAGCGGCGCAGGAGCAGGGGCGAGGGCGTCGTCGGGCTCCGAGAGGGGCGCACCGGCGGGGCTCGAGGACGAGCAGCCGAGCCCAGCTCCGGCGCACAGGGCGAGGAGGAGCACGAGGGGAGGGCACGAACGAGAGAGGGAGGGGTGGGAGAGGGAAGGTGTTTGCATGGTGCGCTCCGAAGGCACGTGGAAATCGATGGAGGAACCGGGGGGGTGCGCGCGGGGCAGAGCTCACGCAGCAGAGCTCACGCAGGCCGTCGCGGCGCGGAATGGTGGGTGGGGGATTGCGTGATGGAATCGTGAGCAGGCGCAGACGCCTCGTGGGCGCGGCTATTCGTCGACGTCGACGTCGATGACGACGTCGGTGACGCTCTCGAGCACGTGGACGTCGCGGGACAGGCCGTCTGCGCCGCGGGCGACCGAGCTGCCCGGGACGGGGTCGGCGCCGGGACCGCCGGGTCCGATGTCGAAGGCGGTGGCCTTCAGGACGGGCTCGGGGCCCACCGCGACGACGCCGATGGACGGGCCGCCGCCCCCTGGACCACCGGGGCCGCCCGCGCCTCCCGTCCCGCCGCGTAGGCCGTCGGTGCTCGTCTTCTCACCCAGGTTGTCCGTGCCGCCAGCGCTGCCGAGGCCTCCTGGCTGCCCCGCGGCGCCAGCGCTGGGGTGACCCCCCGCGCCCCCGGAAGCCGTGCGCAGGAGCGCGCGGTGCAGCTCGACGTTCGAGCGCACCGAGATCAGCGCGATGGACGCGCCGCCGCCGCCGCCGGGCTGCCCTGGGCGCCCTCCGCAGCCCGCCGCGCCGCCGAGACCGCCGGCGCCGCCGCGGCGCGGATCCACGTAGACGCCGCCAACGGTGTGGCCGTACGCCTTGCCGCCATCGCCGCCGCTGCCAGCGTGCGCGATCCCTCCGAACTTGCCTGCGGAGCCGCCGTTGCTGGGCACGTACTCGCCGTCTTCGGCGATGGATCCGAAGCCCGCGGCCGCTGGCGCGCCCGGGGCACCCGGTGGACCCTGCTTACCTTGCTTGCTCTGAGCGTCCTGCTCCTCCGGCTTCGGGTCCTCCGTCGGGAGCTTCTGTCCTTGAGTCGGCCACTCGCCGATGTGGCCGTTGCCGCCCGCGCCGCCCGGGGTGAAGGAACGGGGCACCAAGCCGTCGTCGCTGGGGCAAGACGGCAAGCGGACGCGCCCCGATGCCTGCCCCGACACGACGCTCTGGCAGGTGGAATGCAGGCTCGTGGGGAGGCAAGAGGTCGGGCAGATCGAGTAGCCGCAGCACGTTTGCAAGCTTTCGGAGCAGGGCTTCGAGCAGGAGGCGGGGGCCGGCCCATAGACGAAGCAGTCCATCTCCTCCGCGCTCTTGCCCGGCGGTGGCTGGGGCGGAGCCGCGGGGTGCTCCTTCGCCGCCTCACCATGCACTCCCATCGCGCCCTCGCCCGCCACCAGATCGAGGTGCGACAGGAGCACGTCGCCGCTGTCGACGATCAACGCCGCCACCGAGCTCTCTCCCGGCTCCACCGCGGCCGGCGCCAGGAGCTGCACGCGGCTGAGCACGACGGGGCCGCTCGCGCTCCGCACGGTGAGGGGGCGCCCCGCAGCCGGCGCGACCACCGCCTGGATCGGCTTGCGTCTCCAGCCGTCCGCGCAGTCGTAGCCGCCATAGATGCGGACCCCCGCGCCCTCGACGACGACGTTCTCTTCGTAGGTGGCGGCGCACAGGTACACGTCCTTTTCCTGCGCCAGGGCCAGCTCGATGCCCTTGCCCAGGCTCGCCACCGGCGCCTCGAAGCTCCCGTCGCCGCCGTCGAGGCCCTGGGGATCGACGAAGACGCCCCGGGTGACGTCCCCGTCGATGCCGTCGCAGTTGCTGTCCTCGAAGGCATCGTCGGGCGCGTCCGGGTCGTCCGAGGGGGTGCAGCCGGGCTCGGGATCCGGCCTGGACGGCCTCTGGGGCGCCCAGGAGGCGCTGCCAGCGGCGCCAGGGCCCGCCCCCGCCGCCCCCTCGACGGGGGACGCGGAGGGCTCGCCGCTCGAGCACGCGCCCAGAGCGAGAAAGCAAGCGCCGAGCAGCCACGGGGACGCCGTGATCAGCGGTCGCGCAGGTTCAGTGGTCCAACGGCAGCGCCGCAGGTGTTCGTCGGTTTTTGGTTCCACATGGATCTATCGGGCGGTCCGCGGATCCGTTGCTTCGTCGGGTGCACTTTTCTGAAAATCGTCTCCGCCCCTGGTGAACTGAGCTGAAACGAGGCGGTGCAGCGCGCAGCACCGGGCTGCCAGCGCTCGGCGCTCGGCGCCGTCCCGCGCAGACCAGCACCGGAGCTCGGAGTGTCAGCGGAGCGTCAGCGCGATGCCGAAGGCTCCGAGCACGACCACCATCACCACGAGGCAAGCGGCCAGGAACGTCACCACGTGAGTTCGGCGCCGCGGCGCCCGGAGCTGCGGGGCTGGGAGCTGCGGGGCTGGGAGCTGCGGTGATGAGAGCGCTGAGCGTCCCGCGCCCGCGTGTTCGTCTGAGGAGGGGGAGCGCGGCGGCGGGGGCTCGGAGACGTCCGGCCCCTCGAGCGTGTCGGTCGCGGCCCACCCCACGGTCTCGGCCCACCCGACGGGTCCCGCCAGGGCGAGGCCGATCGCTTCCAGGGCGGCGCACACCTCGGTGGCCGTCTGGTAGCGTTCGCGCGGGTCTCTGGCGAGGGTCTGCAGGATGAGACGATCGAGCTCCGCGGGGACCGGCGAGGCTGCCCTGCGTGAGGGGGCCACGGGATCGGAGCGCCTCTGCAGCTCGAGCGATTCGCGGGTGCCGCTGGCTTCGTCGAAGGGACCGCGTCCGGTGAGCATCCGATAGAGGACGACGCCCGCGGCGTAGATGTCCGAGCGAGGATCCGCGGGAGCGCCGCCGAGCACCTCGGGGGCGATGTATCCCGGCTCCCCGAGCACCAGGCCGTCCTCCGTCGGCGCGCACAGGGGGGCAGGGGCGCCAGGGACCTCCGGCAGCACGCGCGCCGTCCCGAAATCGAGCACCTTGAGGACCTTCGCTCCCTCTGGTCCATCGCAGAGGAAGAGGTTCGAGGGCGCGACGTGCCGATGCACGACGCCGACGCCGTGCGCGGCCGCCAACGCCGACGTCAGCTGGCACCCATAGGCGACGGCCTCGAGGACCGGCAGTCGTCCGCCGTTCATCTCGAGCTCGGCGGCGAGAGAGTTGCCTTGGAGGAGCTCGGTGACGAGGTAGGGCCGATCGTCTCGGGTGGTGCCGACGGCCAGGATGGCGACGATGTGTGGGTGCTCCAGCCGCCCGAGCGCCTGGGCTTCGAGGCGCAGACGGTCGACCATTTGGGGCACCCGGGCGTGGGGCGCGTGGAGCACCTTCGCGGCGCAGCGGCGCTCGGTCTCCCGATCTTCGACCAGATGGACGCTCGCTCGCGGCCCTTCCTCGAGGGGCCGCAGAGCGCGGTAGCGGGTGCCTTCGAAGGGATCCAGCGTGAACGTAGACACGGGGTAAAGGAAAATGCAGTCGACCAGGGAGAAATGAACGAAGATCGCGCAACGGGTGGCGTGACTGCCCGATAAGATAGGTGAGCATGGCCGAACATCCCAACGCCCAGCTCGAGGAGCTCGCCGCGCTGCTCGTGGGGACCCCGTACCGCCCCCTCCAGCTCCTCGGGCGGGGGGCCATCGGGGACGTCTACATGGTCGAGCACGAGTTTCTGGGGAAGAAGTTCGCGCTCAAGCGGATCCACGCCCGCTGCGCGGCCC
>Ga0207873_1003206_pt1 | contig 12334 bp, 6 predicted proteins | sample BGWIniCompost_FD_187373 | JGI IMG/M metagenome (GOLD analysis project Ga0207873, IMG submission 187373) | Cellulose adapted compost microbial communities from Newby Island Compost Facility, Milpitas, CA, USA - BGW Initial Compost (SPAdes)... ... | reverse complement strand
AGCGAGCGGTACACGTTGCCTGCGGGAACACCACCACGATCCTACATTACCGTGCCGTTGAAAACACCGGAGGGATATAGTCCGAATGATGGCTCCGTTGGCGACCTTGACGGTGACGGTGAGTACGAGTTTGTGATCCACATGACCGGTCGCGGTCGCGATAATTCTCATCGTGGCATGACTGACGAACCCATCCTTCACGCCTATGAAATGGATGGAACATTATTGTGGAGTATCAATCTCGGAAAAAACATTCGCGAAGGCGCTCACTACACACAATTCATGGTATATGATCTTGATGGTGATGGCCGCGCCGAAGTCGCATGTAAAACCGCAGACGGCACGAAGGATGGCAAGGGCAATGTCATTGGCGATCCCAACGCCGATCACAGGAACGAAGACGGATTCATTCTGAGGGGTCCTGAATACCTGACTGTATTCGATGGCCAAACCGGTGCCGCGATTCACACTACAGACTACATTCCGCCACGACATCCTGATACCCTCACTCCGACTCCGGATCAATTAAAAGAAATTTGGGGTGACGGTCGCGGCAATCGTTGCGATCGTTTCCTCGCCTGTATCGCATACCTCGATGGTAAACGGCCGAGTCTCGTGATGACGCGCGGTTATTACACGCGATCTGTTCTCACAGCATGGAATTTTGATAATGGAAAGCTTACGAGGCTTTGGACTTTCGACAGTCACGACGGCACACCCGGCAACCGGGAATATGCGGGACAGGGTAACCACAACATCAGCGTTGCCGACGTCGACGGCGATGGTCGCGACGAAATTATTTACGGTGCATGTGTTATTGATGACGACGGGAAGGGCCTGTACTCAACAGGTCTTGGTCACGGCGATGCATTGCATGTATCGGACCTGGACCCTGACAATCCCGGCCTTGAAGTATTCGATATCCAGGAACGCTTCGACGATGCCGGCATGCACATGCGCGACGCCAGAACAGGTAAAATCTTGTGGAAGAAACCCTCGATCGAAGCCAGTGCCGACGGAGAAGGTCCGGGACGCGGCAACGCCTTTGATATCGATCCAAGATACCCCGGTGCGGAATGCTGGGTTTTCGGAGGTGGCATCCGTGGGCTTTATTCCGCCAAAGGCGAACTTATCACCGATGTTACACCAGCATCGTGCAACTTCGGTATCTGGTGGGACGGCGACCTGTTGCGAGAACTCCTTGATCGCAACAGGATCATGAAATGGAGTTGGAACACGAACCAGCTTGATACCCTCCTCATCGATCCGGAATGTACATCCAACAACGGCTCTAAAGCAACGCCGGTATTGAGTGCCGATCTCTTTGGTGACTGGCGTGAAGAAGTCATCTGGCGCACCACCGATAACCAATCCCTCCGCATTTACACAACAACAATTCCAACCGAGCATCGCCTCGTTACGCTGATGCAGGATCATGTTTACAGAATGGGCATTGCGTGGCAGAACGTTGCCTACAATCAACCGGCTCATCTCAGTAGGCATCCCGATAGCTATCGGGATGCCCACAGATAAAGGCCCGGACACCACAGGATGCGTAATCTTGACACATTTGGGAATTTCCTTACGCGATCGCACCATATACAGCAAGTATTTTCCTTTTAACCCACTACCTATGGATTGGAGAACTCTACAATCATTTGGGTGGGTCCGGATGGTATTGCTTACAGTTTTCTTTGCCGGAAGTGCGATTTGCTCATCTGCACAAAGTCAAACGATCACTGGAAAAGTAACCTCGTCAGAGGACAATCTGGGCCTGCCAGGAGCGAACGTACTCATTAAAGGTACGGCGCGAGGAACAGTAACAGATGCTGACGGAAACTACAGCATCGAAGTATCAAGCGGTGACGCAATACTGGTTTTCAGTTCGATCGGATATGCGACCGCTGAAGTGCCGGTAAGTGGCCGCACCGTTATTAATGTGGCCCTGATACAGGACGTCACGCAGCTCAGTGAAATTGTGGTTGTAGGGTATGGCACGGTGAAGAAGAGCGATGTGACTGGCGCCCTGTCAAGGGTATCAGCAGATGTAATACAGGAAAGACCAGCACAAAACCTCTTTCAGGCCTTGCAGGGTAAGGCATCGGGCGTTCACATCACCTCAAACTTCAAGCCTGGAGAGCTACCCGTAGTAAGGGTGCGGGGGTCGCGTTCACTGGAAGCATCAAACGAACCTCTGTATGTAATTGATGGTATTCCACTCGTATCCGGAAACATCAGTGACATCAGCCCCAACGATATCGCTTCCATTGAAGTCCTGAAGGACGCATCGGCCACAGCAATTTATGGCTCGAGAGGCGCGAACGGTGTTGTACTCATTACAACGAAAAGAGGCAGTTCAGGTCAGATGAATGTCACTTACAACGGCTCTGTCTCACTGGATTCGTACAAATCGCTTACCGACTGGATGAATGGCGGTCAGTACATCGATCGATGGAGGTTGAGCTTGATGAATGGCGGACTTTACAGCACCGCTCAATTCACCGACTTCAACACACCTGTTGTTTTAGGGTATCCTGATCCTGCCGAAGACATTGCACGCATGGGTCTTGCACAAGATCCGGTTGCTATGGAGTCCGTGCTGATGGGATATGAGTGGGAAGATGAAATTGGCGGAACAGTTCGGATGCGCCCAACTACGGCAGAAGAAAAAGCAATGGGGTGGCCTGATCAGGTGCCGGTCTACAACTCTGCCAACATCAGGAGCTACGACTGGATCAAGGATGCCACACGACAAGGCGTAACGAACAACCATCAGATTGCCATCTCAACCGGAAGTGAGACCTCCAACCTGTACCTCTCCCTTAACTACTTCGATCAGGTTGGTGTTCAGCGAGACCAGGACTATCAAAGGTTCACTGCCACCATTAATGGCGAACTCAAGCCAACCGAATGGCTGACCGCAGGTGGATCAGTAATAGCATCTCACTCCGTGCAGAACTACGGTTTCCTGGGGCCGAACACGTCGAATACCGGATCGAAAGACCTTTACTCACGTGCAACAGAGCAATTCCCTTATGCCCTTCCCAAAGATGAAACTGGCAACTGGATAAAGAACCCGGGCGGCAACCTGTCACTCTGGAATCCTTTGATTGACATCGACCAGGCAAAAAATGAACGCAGGGCATCGTCCATGATGGCCAGCTTATTCGCGGAAATAAAGCTGACGCCGTGGCTCAAGTACAGAACCAACGTTGGCAGTCAAATTCGCAACTACCGCGTTGGCTCATGGACAGGGCCGAATGCAACGAGTCACCTGACGAACCGGCCAAACACTGCTGGCTACAGCAATGAAGAGCGCTTCTCGTGGGTGATGGAAAACCTGTTGTTTATCGACAAGACCTTTGCCGATGTTCACAAGGTTGGCATCACGTTGCTGCAATCAGCGCAGAAATACCGCCAGGAAAGTATCAATGCGAGGGTGTCCAGCACGGTCATCGATATTGCCCAATGGTATGACCTCGCCTCCAATCTTAACGGATCGCCTGATGGCTACGGTACCGCCTTCACTGAAAACACGCTCATGTCGTTTATGGGCCGCGTCAACTATTCATTCATGGACAGGTATCTGTTGACGGCGAGCGGAAGGTATGACGGAGCGTCCGTACTGGCCCCCGGGCATAAGTGGCACTTCTTCCCTTCCTTTGCCGTAGCGTGGAAAATGCATGAAGAGACGTTCTTGTCCGGTGTTCCCTGGTTGGTTGAACTAAAACCGCGTGTCGGCTATGGCGTAACGGGTAATTCATCGGTTCGTCCTTACACAACATCCGGACCTCTCAGCCGTAACCCTTACGTCTTTGGATCAACGCCTGCCATAAGCTATCTGCCTCAACTGGTAAGGAACTCCCTGCTGGCCTGGGAAAGAACAGCACAGCTGAACATTGGCGTCGATTTCTCCATTCTCAGAAACCGGATATCCGGATCGCTTGAATGGTACGAGGCAAACACAAGCGATCTGATCCTTGTGAAGGACATGCCAGCAGTATCAGGTTACGTGCAGAAATATGAGAATGTCGGCGCAACACGCAATCGCGGATTCGAGATAACGCTTTCCACCGTAAACATTGAGAAAGGCGATTTTACCTGGAGCATGGACATTAACTGGGCAACTAACCGCGAGGAAATCGTGGAGTTGTTGAACGGTAAACAGGACATGCTGGCGCAACGGTGGTTTATCGGTCATCCACTGCAGGTGTACTATCAGTATGCCAACGACGGCATCTGGCAAAACACGGCAGAAGATCTGGAAGAGATGGCCAAGTTCAACGCCAATGGGCACCGCTTCCATCCCGGAACCATTAAGGTTGTCGACCAAAACGGTGACTATAGGATCACCGCCGACGACATGGTGATACGCGGATCGAATCGTCCGGACTGGACTGGCGGTATCACGAACACATTCCGTTACAAGAACTGGACATTGAGCTCATTCATCTATGCGCGCTGGGGTCAAACCTACTTTGGCGGATATCCGAACTCTTACGGTGGCGTCTGGCCTAACGGACGCGTAGAGAACGATGTATGGTCGTGGGATAACCCAGGTGGACGCTGGCCGATGCCAAACTTCGGTAATGTCGAAAACATTACAGCCGCTATGCAATACAACGACGGGTCTTTTGCTGTGGTGAGGAACATCTCACTTAACTACGACGTACCCGCTGCCTGGTTGCAACGGATATCGATGAAGAATCTGTCGCTCAACGTTCAGGTATTGAATCCCTTCATCTTCGGAGGTGACGTCGTGAAGATGGGTTTGAACCCGGATGACGACACCAACTGGGATCGTGCTTCGTCGAACACAAATCCACTAGGAGGTACGAACAATAACACGATCCTGCCTCAAAGTATAGTGTTTGGTGTAAGAGCCGGATTTTGACGGCGTTTCGCTACAACCTAAAAGATTCAAGAAATGAAAAAATATATAGTTCTACTCCTGATGACGACAGTGTCGTTCTCCTGCCAGGACTTCCTGGAAGAGAAACAGGTATCGACGCTTACACAGGACTACTACAACACTGAAGGTGGGCTTGACGCGCTCATCAAAGGGCTCTATGTCTTTGCACGCGTAAAGCATGAATGGGATGCCAACGGCGCCAAGCTGATCGAACCCGAAACCGACGCCTACATGCACACCAATGGCGCCCTGGCACGTTTTCAGGCCTCTGCTTATGGCACGGATGTCAGCACAATAGCTGGTAACATCAACAACTTCCTGGGAGCACCGAACTCGTCATACGCTCCCATGGGCGCCTACCCGCACATCAACAGCTGCAACATCGCTCTTGATATTCTCGATAACCTGAGACCGGGAAGGTTCGGAACGGACGAAGCCTATAACCGGATGCGAAAAGCAGAAGTGCTATTCCTCCGCGCGTGGGCGTATTACCTCCTTACCAACCAGCTGGGTGATGTACCGCTGCTGTTGAATCCCAAACGGGAAGACAACGGTATCTACTATTATCCGAAGAGCTCTATCGAAGACATCTACAAGCGGATTATTGCAGATGTCCGGTTCGCTTTCGACAACCTGCCGGAGACACAGGCAGACCGCGGACGTGTTACCAAATGGGCAGCCGGTCACTTCCTGGCTAAGTTATACCTTAATCGTGCTCAGGCCGCGGGCTTCCAGAATGGTCCGCAACATCTGGCTATGTTGTACAAAGGAAACGTGGCTACAGATCTGGATTCCGTAATCTACCTGACCACTGAAGTGATAAACGCAATGGGCGGCCCCGGAGGTCTGGCACCTGACTATTGGACACTCTTCGATCCGGCTGTCTCCGAAACATCGCCACACAAGGAAGTACTGTGGGCTGCGCAATTTGATGTAAACACATCGCTTAACGGGCGCTTCGGAGGAAACCGGTCATGCAATTACCATACGGGTGATTACACATTCCAGACAGGCGTTACACGCGCTATGGCCTACGGGCGACCCTTTGGGACCTACAAACCTACCGATTGGGCATATGACAACTTCCGCGACAAAGTGAACGATTCGCGTTACTACAAAACGTTCCAATACGAGTACATCAGCAATATGCCTAACTCCAGCAGCACGTCGTATACGTGGACGCAAGCTGCTGCTGATTGGTGGAACGCGAATAAGCCACCCGAAGCCCCAACAGTCAGCGCCGGTGAAAAACGCATCAAGCAAGGTCAACGCGCACTCATCTACCTGGAGAACCACAAGGATGATGCACTTGATTCAGCCATGGTTATGAGCCAACCTTACCAGTTCATGGTTCGGTGGGTTCAATCATCGAAGACCGGCAACTACTATTACCGCGTGTTCATCGACGGCTCGAGTATGGGTCTTGCCACGACGCGGACGGCACCGTACCTCTCGTCCAAGAAGTTTGTTGACCCGATGCGTGGAGGAAGTGCCAGTGAAGCAAACTTCAACAGCGAATCCGGAACGCGCGATGCCATCCTGATGCGCCTGGCAGAAACCTATTTGATCCGTGCTGAAGCATACGGACGTCTCGGACAGTATTCACTGGCTGTCGACGACATCAACGTTCTCCGTCAACGGGCAGCTTACAAAGGTGGTGAAAACAGGCCGTCGGTGCTGGTTGAGTGGGAGCCCGGAGCTGCTGCGTTGCCTGCTGAAGAAAAGGTTGCTCCTTACACCGTCAACGCGAGCACATTCGACGCTATTCGCGTCACAGAAAATCACTTTACCCCCGGAATGCCGGAAGCAGAAGCAGAAGGCTACATCCCAACCGTGACAACTAAAGAAGAAATGTTCATTCATTTCATCTACAATGAAATGGCGCGCGAGTTCCTGTCAGAGGGCATCACCTGGGAGGCCCAACACAATGCAGGAATTCTCTACGAACGCACCATCCACAACAATCAGATGGCTTCGCCTCTGACCGGGCTGTGGGATGTTGCCACCAACACCGAGAATGGAAATGGGCAGGATGGCAATGGCAAGGGCCAAATGCAACCGTACCACACCTTCCGGCCCTGGCCGAACCAATACCTGTCGCTGCTTACCGACGAGCACGGCAACCCGCTTGATGAAGAAGCGCGATCGCAATACCAGAATCCTGGTTATTAAAAGCTCGTTCGGGATAGGGTTAGGGCCACTTCACGGTGGCCCTTTTTTATTCTTCCTCCAGGAATTGAGGATTAATACGAAAGTTGTCGAAGCGCGTTAGGTTATTCTGTTGAATAATCGTTTTCAGCTGTTTGGTATAGGCAATCCCGCGCTCAGAGTACCGCGCAAGGTGTGGCAGAAGAAGGAAGGGATCATTTGTTTCATGACTTGCCCTGCGAAGGCTGCTGTACGCCCTGGCTGAACCCAGCGTTCGGAAATAGTCGTGAATGGATTGCGCGAGATTGTCGTACGACCTAACATAAATCTCCACGCTATCTCTCAACGAACCCGCCCTCATCCTGGGTTCGTTGGGGTTGTACGACCAGATTCCAAAGACATTGTTCGCCTCGAGAAAAAATCGGGATCTCCCCCATCCTGTTTCCACAGCCGCTTGCGCCAATACAATGCTGTTGGGCAACGTAATCATGCGCGTCAGCAAGTTCTCAGGGTTGGATGCATTATATCGTTGCCTTTGTTCTTCATAGAACGCGCTATCCCTCGAAGTCCATCGTTCCTTCTGCAGGAGGTAATGCAGTTTCGCCGCTTCCTGCTCAAGCGAGTGCTTCACTATCAGAATCGATGGCAACAATGCAGAAACAAAAAGCGACTTTGCCTGTTCTGTATGTACAGACTCCAGGCCAGGGATGTGACTGTAAAGGATGGGCTGTACTAAAGAATCGTCGACCGGAACGATCTGACTTAACGAATCCACTTTAAGCTCTATCGCCTTTACCGCGTAAGTTCTGAATCCTTCTTCCTCGGAATAGATATGAATTGCGACGGCGGTCGCCAGCGCTGCGATCAGCAATCCGACCAGCCAGCGAACATCAATGGGGCGGGATTCGCTGTATGCAACTCCTCCGGAGACTTCTTCCATGTTGCAAAAATACGGAACAATGGGCAAGTCATGTCAACCGTGTCCAAACAGGCGGATGAACGCATCCCTCCGTCGGGCGGAAAGGCTAACCGAATCGCCGTTATTCATAATCAGATAGCCGCCATCACCTTTCACGTAACGCGCCACCTCCGAGAGGTTCACAAGAAAAGAATTGTGAACCCTGAAAAAACCGTGGTCGCCCAGCAGATTTTCATATTCTTTCAGGTGCTTACTCACGAGCAGATTATCGCTCCTTTTCAAATGAAACAGAGTGTACGAGCCTTCCGCCTGACAATAATAGACATCCGAGACCCGGATGAATTCCAATCCCTCAGCCGTAGCAAGCGCAATGGTCTGATCCAGCCTGGACCTTCCCAGGTTTCTTAGCAGTGTGGTGACCTTCAGGTTATCAACATCGCGTTCTCTCTTTTCCGTCACTTTTCGAACCGCTTCCTGCAGTTCGTCGACATCAATAGGTTTCAGCAGGTAATCCAGCGCACTGAACTTAATCGCCTTCAGAGCATAATGCTCGAAAGCAGTCGTAAATATCACTTCAAAATCGAAGCCGTTGCACTGCTCCAGCAATTCGAACCCGTTGCCTCCCGGCATTTCGATATCGAGAAAAAGAAGGTCCGGCTTTTTAGTGCTGATCTCACGCACACCATCGGTGATATTATCGGCTCGTCCCACTACTTGCGTGTTCGGACAATAGTCTCGCAGCAGGTTTTCGAGCGACATCATGCTATGGGGCTCATCTTCAACAATAACTACACGCAGCAAGTTGTCGTCTCCCTTAATCGTCATACTGATCAGGAATCGTAATTATGACTTTCGTTCCGCTGGAGCGCGAGGATTCGTTCAGATCTTCAATGCGAACAAGTGTCTTCCTGCTTTGCTTTTTGTTCAGCAGCGTTAGTCGCTGTTCTGCCAATGCCATACCTCTTGGACGATGATCTGACCTTCCACCACCAAGGCGTCGGGCATGATTTCGGCCAACACCGTTGTCTTCCACTACACAGTAGACGTTGGTGCCTGAGCGCCTCAGGCTTATGGAAAGCCGCCCTCCTGCCGGACGATGCCGGAGACCATGCTGAATGGCATTCTCCACGTACGGTTGCAGCAATAGAAAAGGGACTTCTACATTATGAATATCTATTTCAGGATCGACGGCAATTTCATGTTCAAACCGCTGCCCGAATCGCAATGCCTCAAGTTCGATGTACAATTCCAGCAATCTCAATTCGTCTGCGAGAGGAACAATCGTATTCACCGAGTTTTCTAGCACCTGCCTCACGAGCTGCGAGAATCGAGACAAGTATCTCAAGGCATTGTGCTTGTCATTAGCCGTGATAAAGTGCTGAATTCCGTTCAGACAATTAAAAATGAAATGGGGATCCATCTGTGCTCTCAACATCCGCTTCTCAAGTTCCTTGTTTGCCTCCTCGATTTCCCGATTCTTGTTGGCAATTTCAAGGTTTTTCCTGGCCAGTTCCTCCTGTGCTTGCTTTTTCAATTTGTAACGTTTGTAGAGCACGACAACCATGCCGGCCATAAAAAGGAAAGCAATCAACAGGCTAATGCGAACGCGTCGCTCAGCTACTGACCGCACCTCGAGCAATTCTATTGCCTTGCTTTTGGCCAACAGTTCCTTTTCCTTTTGTTCAGTCTCATACTTTACCTGAAGCTCGCTGAGTTGTCGGGTCTTTTCTGCGTCGAGCAGACTGTCTTTCAGCATTGCATATTGCTGATGCACTTTGAGCGACTGATTGTAATCCCTCAGTTCCTCATAAATTGACGAGAGCGTTTTCAAAGCACCGACTTCTTCCGGCTTCATGCCGCTCTCCTGCGCTATGGCAACACTACGCTTTGCATATGGCAGCGCTTCCCTTGCACTGCCGGCCCTTCGCAGCATTTCTGCCATATCCTTTAGAAGTACCGTCAAACCAAGATTGTATCCAATGGCCTCTCGTATTGAAAGCGACTCATTGTAAAACGCCAGCGCCTTCTTGTATTCGCCTCTTTCATTATGCACATCACCAATGTTGCGCAGGCTCAATGCAATTCCCGGCTTATCGCCCAGCACCTGCTTGATGTCCATGGCCCGCTGAAAGAACATCAACGCGCTATCGTATGCTTCCTGATTCCTGAATGTCAAACCGAGGTTGTTTGAAACAACGCTCAGCTTCTGCAGATCGCCCTGTGTTCTCGCCAGATTCTCATACTCATGGAAGTAGTGTATCGCACTGTCATATTGCTTCAGCTGCCTGAAGAAAAGTGCGAGACTGTTTAACGACGCGTACAGAGCCGTTACATCGCCTAACTTTCTGCGTACCGCTAGTGCGCGGTGAAAAAAAAGATGAGCTTGGTCATTATTGCCTCTCAGTTGATGAGAGTTGCCGATGTTGTTCAGTACGTTGGCGCGCAACCGCTCGTCTCCAGCAGCCTCGAGTACAGGAAGGGCGGTATAGAAATTTTTAAGGCCAAGGGTGTAGTCACCCATTATGGTATTACAGATTCCAGCCTGACTGAGCGCCTCCCCTTCACCTTTTTGGTATCCAATTTCCCGGGCTAATGCTATTGCATCAGTGGCATACTCCAGCGCTTTGGCAGGTGTCTTATGTTTGAGCTCCCATGCCAACTTGTTGAGTACGTTAACTTTAACTGTATCCGGCAAATCAGCCCGTTCGAGTACTGCGGTAAGGCTGTCTTCGATTTGTGCCGCTACTATCAGGGGAGCGAGAAGCACGAGCAATAATATCGGGGCTCTCCGGTTCAAATCATCTGGGTGGGGATGATACTGGAAATTGCGAATTTTGAGGCTAAGTTTCAACATTCAGGAGCCTCCTTCGCGGTTTTTAAGAGCGTTTCGGCGAAACTCTGCGCGCTGCAACGGCATGACAATGTCCACACCGCTGGGGACCCACTCTACGTTGATGGGCATCCCGAACAACTTACCTATCAGATGAATACGTTCGCGTATCGCATACCAGGAGGGTCCGCCATACGTTTGTGGAAAAGGTAATTCTGTCCTTATCCTGCAAATAATCTCCTTCTCCTTGGCGACGAAATAGACATCGAGGTGACCGTGCGTTTTGTTTACCAGGACGCCCTCTGTCAGTATCCTCTCGACAAATGGCTGGATCAGCAACACGGGGATTTCCGTTTCAAATACGTGTACAGAGGGGTCCACTGCCAGCGTGAAATCAAATCGCTGGTTAAATCGCATTCTTTCCAACTTCAGGTACGTTTCCAGGATTTCGAGCTCACAAGCAACGGGAAGAAACGACTGGTCCGATGTTTCGAGGGTTGTGCGGATAAAACGACTAAACAAAGACAGAAACTTCATCGCTTCTGTCGAACGATTCTCTGTGATGAAATACTGTATCGCGTTCAGGGCATTGAAAATAAAGTGGGGATTCATCTGGGCGCGCAATGCTTTCAGGGAAAGTGCAGATAGCTCCTGCTGTGCACGATACAGTGTTTCCTGATGGGCTTTCTTTTCCATTTCTGCGCGCGCCCGAACCAGCTTATTTGCGCATAGAGATGCAATTAACCGTAACGTGTTCAGATGCCGTTCCGAAAAGAAATTACGCGCTGTATGCTCGGAGTCGATCACGCCAATAACCTTATCCTCGAACATTATCGGCACCGAAATTTCAGAATATCGGAAAGCGTCGTCACAAATGTATCGCGGATCCATGGAGGTGTCCGGCACAATCTCCGCGATCCCGGTTTTGGCCACGGATCCCACGATGCCACTACCAACCGGAATTTCAATAGGATGATAGATCGTGTAGTCCTTGGGACTTTTCGGACCGTATGCTGCCTTCTGCACGAGCATTTGTCTTTTTTCGTCCAGGAGATAGATCACACAATCCTCAAAGCCAAGACGTGAGATACAATTGCGGGCAAGATCCCACAAGATCTCTTCCTCAGTATTTTGACCAAAGAGCGAAATGGCGAAATAGTTTATGATTTCCTCTATATGATCTTCTTCCGCCCCGTTCAGATTCGACTTCAAAATGCTAGTTCTTAAATGATACTGTTAATTTTTCACTGAGCCCGGACTCGGTTCCATCTTCAAACAACACCTTCACCGCGTAAGAATATCCACCTTCGTTCAGAAAGAATTCCAGATCCTGAAACTGCCGCTCAGTACCGGGTACGGATCCATATGGTACAAGGTCACCATTCCCTTCGCTTCTAAAAATAACGAACTTGAATTTGCCCTCTTCCCCGTACTGCCAGGAGAGAATGAAATTCTTTGTATCCTTTGAGAACTCTCCGGCGAGTCCGGAAACCGGACTTTTCATTGACGCATTGCGGAATCGCAC